>ERZ772827.19-NODE-19-length-96842-cov-7.675742_pt1 | contig 96842 bp, 94 predicted proteins | sample MGYA00580850_ERZ772827 | MGnify/ENA primary metagenome ERZ772827 (study PRJEB29015, sample SAMEA2737950) | human oral metagenome | biome: human oral; feature: human-associated habitat; material: dental | place: China | collected 2145 ... | reverse complement strand
TTCGTGGTCGCGCACGATGCCGTGGATGTACACGTCTTTAAACGGTACTTTGCCGACGATGTGGGTGGTCATCATAATCATGCGGGCGACCCAGAAGAAGATGATTTCGTAGCCGGTTACCAATACGTTGGACGGCAGGAAGGCTTTGAGTTCGGGCGTTTCAGACGGCCAGCCGAGAGTGGAGAAAGGCACGAGGGCGGAGGAGAACCAAGTGTCGAGTACGTCTTCGTCACGCGTGAGTTTGGCGCCGCCTGCCTGCGCTTGGGCGTCGGCTTCGCTGCGGGCAACGTAGTAGTTGCCGCTTTCGTCATACCACGCGGGGATTTGATGCCCCCACCAGAGCTGGCGCGAGATGCACCAGTCTTGGATGTTGTTCATCCATTGGTTGTAGGTGTTGACCCAGTTTTCGGGGATAAAGCGCACCGCGCCGCTGTCGACCGCGCGTTTGGCTTTTTCGGCCAGGCTCAGACCCTGGTATTCGGACTCGGGCTCGCCGCCTTGGGGCGCGGCGCTCATGGCGACAAACCATTGGCTGGTAAGCATCGGCTCGATTACGCTGCCGGTACGGTCGCCTTTGGGCGTCATCAGTTTGTGCGGCTTGATTTCCTGCAAAAAGCCCTGTTCTTTCAAGTCGGCCACGATTTGCTTGCGCGCGGCAAAGCGGTCCAAGCCTGCGTATTGTTCAGGCAGCCTGAAACCCGGTTGCGCTTCGCCTTTGTAGTTGAACACTTCGGCATCGCTCAGGATTTTTGCCGTTAAATCAAATATGTTTACCAGTTTGGTATCGTGGCGTTTGCCGACTTCGTAGTCGTTGAAATCGTGCGCGGGGGTGATTTTCACGCAGCCTGTGCCGAAGTCTTTTTCCACATATTCGTCGGCAATCACGGGGATGGTGCGGCCGGTGAGCGGCAACACCAGCTCTTTGCCGATAAAACGCGCGTAGCGTTCGTCTTCGGGATGCACGGCCACAGCCACGTCGCCCAGCATGGTTTCGGGACGGGTGGTGGCGACGATAAGGCCGTCTGAACCATCAACCAGCGGATAGCGGATGTGCCACATCGAGCCGTCTTCTTCCACGCTTTCCACTTCCAAATCGGATACCGCCGTGCCGAGCACGGGATCCCAGTTCACCAGCCGCTTGCCGCGATAAATCAAACCCTGCTCAAACAGGCGCACGAACACTTCGGTAACGGTTTGTGCGCGCGCATCGTCCATCGTGAAATACTCGCGCTGCCAGTCAGCCGAGCAGCCGACGCGGCGCATCTGCTGCGTAATCGTGCCGCCGGAGAGGTTTTTCCACGCCCACACTTTTTCCAAGAATTTTTCACGCCCCAAATCGTGGCGCGACACGCCTTCGGCGGCAAGCTGCCGCTCCACCACAATCTGCGTGGCAATGCCCGCGTGGTCGGTGCCCGGAATCCACGCGGTGTTGCGGCCTTTCATGCGGTAATAGCGCGTGAGGCCGTCCATAATCGTTTGGTTAAACGCGTGCCCCATGTGCAGCGTGCCGGTTACGTTGGGCGGGGGAAGCTGGATGGAGAAACTTTCGGGGCAGGCGAAATTGGCGGCGAAATAGCCTTGTTTTTCCCAGTTTTGATAGTGTTTGGTTTCGATTTCGGCGGGGGAGTATTTGTCAAGCATGGTGAAAGGCCTAAGAAGGTAAAGAAATAGAAAAGATAAATTTGAAAACGGCGGATTATAGCCGATTGGCCGGTGCTAAAATAGCTGCGCCCAAAGGTTTTCAGGCTGCCTGCGGCCGCTTGCGGCAGGCAGCCTGAAAGCATCGGCGGCTCACAGCAGGCAGCATGAAAAATATTGCACGAACCGGATTGGTTTGAAAACAGCCCCTACCCCCCGCCCGAGAAAGCCCATGTCCGCCCACACCCCCTTAAACAAAACCGACGCCCTGATTGCCGCCGTCGTGATTTTCCTGTGGGGCGTCAGCTTTTATTTTATGAAGCTCGCGCTGGCCGAAATCAGCCCGATGGTGCTGGGCGTGCTGCGTTTTGCCCTGATGCTGTTTCCCGCGCTGTTTTTCATACCGCGCCCCGCCGTGCGCTGGTACTGGCTGGCCGCCTACGGGCTGGCCATCAGCTTCGGCCAGTTCAGCCTGCTGTTTGGCGCACTGGCCGTCGGCATGCCCACCGGGCTGGCGGCGCTGGTGCATCAGGCGCAGGTGTTTTTCACCGTTATCATCGCCGCCATGCTGTGGCGCGAGCCGGTGCGCGGCAACCATTGGACGGCGATGCTGCTGGCGGCGGCGGGGCTGGGCTTAATCGGCGTCGGCCAATATCGGGGCGAATTGCCGATGACCGGCATGCTGCTGTCGCTGGCCGCCGCGCTGGCCTGGGCGGCGGGCAATCTGCTGGTGAAGAAAATCGGCCGCGTGCAGGCGCTGTCGCTGGTGGTGTGGGGCAATGTCGTTACCCTGCCGGCCTTTGCGCTGACTGCCTGGCTGCTGTACGGGTTGGACGGCATCGCCGCGCAAATCGGCGGCATGACTTGGCGCGGCTGGGTCGGCGTCGCCTTTCTCAGCTATCTGGCCAGCCTGGGCTGCTACTCCGGCTGGGGCAGCCTGCTCTCCCGCCACCCCGCCGGCAAAATCACCCCGCTCGCGCTGCTGATACCGGTCATCGCCCTGCTGCTGGGCGCGCTGATTTTGCACGAACCGCTCAACGGCTGGCACTGGGCCGGCGCCGCTGTGGTGATGGCCGCGCTGCTGGTGCAGGTGTTCGGCGCCCGCAAGGCAGCCTGAAAAAGGAAAAAGCAGCCTGAAAACGAGCGAAGCGAGTTTCAGCGAAGCTAAAACAAGCATTGCAAATACGTTTTCAGGCTGCTTTGGTTTTGCCCCGTCGTTTCAGCGCCTGCCTAAGCGGGCGGCTACCGGACAGTCGGCATCGTGGGCGCCGGGCAGGTAGCCGGTGCTCATCAGAAATTCATTGACGATTTCGCGGCCGACGAACTTGAAGGTTTTTTTAAAGATTTTCAGCCAGCCATCCAAACCAGGCGCGGCGGCGGCGTGGGTGTCGAGCCAGTTTTTAAAGGAACCGTGTTCGGCTTGGATGGCAAGGATTTGGCGGGCGTTGTGGATGGCGGCATCGATTTTCAGGCGGTTGCGGACGATGCCGGCGTCGGCGAGCAAGCGTTCGCGGTCTTGGTCGTCAAATGCGGCGACGGCGGCGATGTCAAAGCCGCGATAGGCAGCCTGAAAGGCGCGCTGCTTGCGCAGTATCAGCGTCCAGCTCAGGCCGGCCTGGTTGATTTCCAGCACCAGCCGCTCGAAAAGTTCCTTGTCGTCGGTAACGGCAAAGCCGTAAACGTGGTCGTGGTAGTGTTTGTTGGGGTCGCTGCTGCCGGCGGGCAGGCTGTTGGCAAAACGGCAGTAGCTCATGCGCCGCTCCCGTTTTTCAGGCTGCCTTCAAGGGCGAGCAGATGGTCGCGCAATACCGAAAGATGGGAGTGTTCGGGATTTTTGACGGCACTTAACAGCACAGTGACGGGATGTCCGGCATGGATGCGGCGCAGCTCTTCCAGCGCCGCCTGCCGCTCGGGCGCGGCCAGCTCGGCGCGGTAGCGGCGGGCAAATTCGGCAAAACGGCTGTCGGGGTCTTGGTGATACCACTCGCGCAGCGCGGCCGAGGGCGTGAGGTCTTTGAGCCAGACGAATTGGCTCATGGTTTCTTTGCGGATGCCGCGCGGATAAAGGCGGTCGAGAAAGACGGCGGCTTCGCCCGGGGCAGCCTGAAAGCCGTAGATGCGTGCGAGGCGGTACATGGCGCTTCCTTAAAATGGGTTTTCAGGCTGCCTTTTGCTGAAAAAGGCAGCCTGAAAACGGTTTAGCGTTTGCGCTTGGCGGCGGGCTGGTTCCAATCCTGCTTTTCGGCACGCGCGGCGTCGCGCTCTTGCTCCCATTGCTGCAAAGCTTTTTGCTGCCGGCGGCGGACTTCGTCTTCGCTCACGGTTTCGCCTGCCTGCCGCTGGCGCTTGGCATTCTCGCTGATTATCGCCGGCAGCAGTCTGGCCACCGCCGCTTCGGCATAGGCTATCGCTTCTTCGCGCATCGGCTGGGTATCGCGGCAATACTGCTGGCTTTTGGCGGCGCTGGTTTTGGCATCGGGCATCGGATAGCGTTTTTCAAAGTCGGCTTCAACCCATCCGTACAAAGTGGCCGCCTGGTGTTTTTTTCCCAGTTCGGCATCGTGTTGCACGCAGCGCTGCGCGATTTCCGGATCGGCAGCCACCAGCATGATGTACAGGTCGCTGTAGTATTTGGCGCTGGCCGACCCCTGCGGATAGCAGGCGCGGCCGGTGGTGAAATGGACACTGCGCTCGTAGAGTTTGATGCAGCTTTGCTCCAACTCGGCATTGCTGCCGGCGGTTTCGGCGGCCAGTGCCGGTGCTGAGAGTAGGGCGGCGCTCAGGGCGAGTAGGGAAAGATTAATCGGTTTCATGTTACTCCTTTCGTTTGGGGCTTATTTTTTGCCGGGGCGGGCGGCTTTGGCCGGCCGGTTTTGCTGTTCGGCGCGGACTTTGGCGCGGGTCTCTTCCCATTCTTTGCGGGCTTTGGCCAATTCGTCCTGTATGCTTTGTTCGCTCACTTCTTCGCCGGCAGCGCGGCGGCGTTCGGCGTCTTGGCGCACGATTTCGGGCAGGCGTTTTTCAATCAGCGCTTCGGTGTAGGCCACCACTTCTTTGCGCAGCGGCTCGGTTTCGCTGCAGAAGCGGCGGGTTTTGGCCGGACTCTGCATAATTTCCTGTTCGGAATAACGCTTGGCAAAATCGGCGATAAAGCGTTTGGTCGGCGTGTCGGCGGTGTCTTTGGTGGCGCGGGCGTAGGCGGCGCAGCGCTGCATGTCGGGGTCGTTGGCGATCAGCACCATGGTCAGGTCGCTGTAATAGCCGGCGGTGGCGGAGTCTTTGGGGTAGCAGATGCGGCCGGTGGCCATATAGATGCCGCGCTGGTAGAGCGCCAGACAGCTTTGCTCGAGTTCGGCGTCGATATTGACGTTTTCGCTTTCGGCGGCAAAAGCCGGGACGGAGAAGAGGACGGCGCAGGCAAGCAGCAGGGTTTTTTTCATCGTAACAAACTTAAGGGTGGAAAAGGGCGCAATCTTAACAGAATCGGCCGCCGGCGGTACAATGCGCGCCGCCGTTTCAGGCAGCCTGAAACGGCATCTTTTTGTTTGTCCACCGCATTGGAAATGCCGCCCATGATTGCCGTATCCGCCCGCCACGATCTGCAGCCGCTGCACACCTTCGGCCTGAGCGCCCGCGCCGCCGCCTTCTGTACGCTCGATAATGAAGGGCAGCTGCCTGAAATTTTCAATCTGCCCGAGTTCGACCCCGCCACTGTGCTGTGGCTGGGCGGCGGTAGCAACGTGCTGTTTATGCGCGACTATCCGGGTCTGGTGGTCAAAATGGCGAATAAAGGCATCCGCATCATCGGCGAGCGGCAGGACGGCCGCGTGTTGGTGCAGGCGCAGGCGGGCGAAATCTGGCACGACTTTGTGCAGGAGATGATTGCTCGGGAGCTGTACGGCGCCGAAAACCTGAGCCTGATACCCGGCACCGTCGGCGCCGCGCCGGTGCAGAATATCGGCGCTTACGGCGTGGAAGTGAAAGACCTGGTTCACAGCGTGCGCTGCTACGATTTGGCTCAGAGATGTTTTGTCGAACTCACGCAGGCAGACTGCCGCTTCGCCTACCGCGACAGCCTGTTTAAAGGCGAGGGTAAAGGCCGCTATGTAATTTGTGCGGTTACATTTGCCCTTTCCCGCCGCTTCACGCCCAAGCTCGGTTACGGCAATCTCGATGCGCTTCTGGCCGCCGAGGGCAAAACCGCGCCCAGCGCCCGCGAAGTGGCCGCTGCCGTGTGCCGCATCCGCCGCGAAAAACTGCCCGACCCCGCGCAAACCGGCAATGCCGGCAGTTTCTACAAAAACCCGCTGGTTGATGCCGCCGCCGGTGCCGCGCTGCTGGCGCGTTATCCCGATATGCCGCACTACCCGCAGCCGGACGGCAGCCTGAAACTGGCCGCCGGCTGGCTGATCGAGCAGGCCGGACTCAAAGGGCATCAGATCGGCGGCGCGGCGGTGCACGAGCGGCAGGCGCTGGTGCTGGTCAACCGCGGCGGCGCCACCGCCGAGGATGTGCGCCGCCTGTCCGACGAAGTGCGCGCCACGGTCAAAGCGCGCTTCGGTGTCGAACTCGAAGCCGAGCCGGTATGGCTGCCGGCCGGGGCGTAACGCGCGGCAAGACCGGTCAAACGGTTTTCAGGCTGCCTATTCCAGCGCGGATAGGCAGCCTGAAAACTTTTCGGCGCTTGGATTCGGGCATAAGTAACAAATAAGGTGCTACTCATCACTAGAGGTAGAGAAATAATCTTTAATAAATATAATCTTATTTGCTATTCTCATGCTGTGATGACACTCCAAATGCCGCTTTGCACAGTCTTGGGTGGGTGTAGTGGTATTTGCCCGTTTCGGAGTTCTTCGTGCGTTCGTTGAAGAAGTCTTTGTGCCGTTCGAACTATGCTTTCAGGCTGCTTTCAAAATCGGCTCTGCGGCTGCTTTTCAGGCTTAGTACCAGCCGCCACAGCTCTTTGCCCGCAGCCGTTTGTGGGTTGCGCGTCAGGTAGCGGCCGTCGCAGACGATGCTTTGTATTTCAATGCCTTTGGCTTTCAGGCTGCCGATGGCTTGGGCGTGGCAAACTGTGCTTTTGGGGTTGCCTTTTTGAGATGGCGCAGGATGGTTTAGCGGCTGCATCCGTAGGTGGCGGCAAGCTGTGCGGCGGTTTGTTTGCTTGCGGTGTAGGCTTGCCATAGCGTTTGTGGGTTTATCCGTTTGCCGCCGTCAAACTGCCTGCCACAGGTCAGACATTTATACCTTAGGCGGGCTGCGTAACTGTAAAGCCCAAACGGCGGCGGTGGTTTTCAGGCTGCTGTTTTGACTGTTGGGCAATGACGGGATTGGGTTTGGGCGTCGCAACTGCGCTGCACCATTCAGGCTGCCCGAATGTCCGAAGCAGCCTGAAAAACGGTGTTGTCTTTCAGGCTGCTTCTGTATCGGTCAAACGGCTTTTCAGGCTGCCTAATCGGCATGTTTCAGGCAGCCTGAAAAGCTGAAACCCTAATCCCGCGCCGCCATTGCCAGCATTTCGGCGGCGTGGGCGCGGGTGGTGTCGGTGATGGTTTCGCCGCCGAGCATGCGGGCGATTTCGGCGGTGCGCGCGTCGCCTTCGAGCACGCGGATTTCGCTGACGGTCTGCCCGCCCTTGCCGTGTTTGCTGACTTGCCAGTGCTGTTCGCCGCAGGCGGCCACTTGGGGCAGGTGGGTAACGGCCAGCACTTGGTGGCGGGTGCCGAGGCTGCGCAGGGCGCGGCCGACGGTTTCGGCAACGCCGCCGCCGACGCCGGTATCGACTTCGTCGAAAATCAGCGTCGGCACTTGGGTGTAGCGGCTGGCGGCTACCTGCAGCGACAGGCTGATGCGGGCGAGTTCGCCGCCGGAGGCGGCTTTGTTTAGCGGACGCAGCGGGTTGCCTTTGTTGGCGGCCACCTGATACTGCACCTGTTCCAAACCGTGGGCGCCGGGGACGGAGGGCAGCAGTTCGATATGAAAGCGCGCGCCTTTCATCGCCAGTTTTTGCAGGTGGGCGCAGGTTTCGTCGGCCAGTTTGGCGGCACCTTGGCGCCGTTGGGCGGACAGACGTTGGGCGGCTTCGTGGTAGGCGGCTTCGCAGCGCTCGGCGTTTTGGCGCAGGGCTTCGGTGTCGGCGGCGGCGTCCAAATCGTTGAGGGCGGCTTGGATTTCGGCGAGTTTGGCCGGCAGCTCGGCCGGTTCGACGCGGTATTTGCGGGCGGCGGACATCAGCTCGCGCATCCGCTCTTCCTGCAGCGCCAATTCCTGCGGGTTGATTTCGACGCTGCCGCCGACATTTCTGAGATTGGCGGAAACTTCTTCCAGCTCGGCTTCGGCCGAGGCGATGAGTTCGATGCTCTCGGCAAAGCGCGGCTCGATGGCGGCGAGGTTTTCCAGTTCGCGGCGGCAGCGGTAGAGCAGGCTGGCGGCGCCGTCTTCGCCGTCGATGTATTCGCGGGCGGTTTCGGCGGACTGCAGCAGTTCGGCGGCGTTGGCCAGGCTGTCGTAGCTGCGGTTGAGGCTTTCCCATTCGCCTTCGGCGGCGCCGAGTTTGTCGAGTTCGCCAAACTGCCATTCGAGCCGCTCGCGCTCGAGGGCGATGTGTTCGGACTGGGTTTGCGCCTGCTCCAGCGCCTGCAGCGCCTGCTGCCACAGCCGGTAGTGCTGGCGCACTTCGTCGGCGGTTTTCAGGCTGCCTGAAAAGGCATCGAGCAGGTGGCGCTGGGCGGCTTCGTGATTGAGCGAGTGGTGGGCGTTTTGGCCGTGGATGTCGATCAGCTGCTCGCCGATGTGTTTGAGTTGGGCGAGGGTGGCAGTCTGGTTGTTGATAAAGCTGCGGCTGCGGCCTTTGGCGTCGATAATCCGGCGCAGGCTGAGTTCGGCGGCGTCTTCGTCAAGCAGCCCCTGATCGCGCAGCTCGGCGGCCAAATCGGGCAGGGCGGAAAGGTCGAACAGGGCAGAAAGGCGCGCTTCTTTGGCGCCGGTGCGCACTTGGGCGTAATCGGCTTTGTCGCCTAAGAGCAGGCCGACGGCATCAAGGGTAACCGATTTGCCGGCGCCGGTTTCGCCGGTGAGCACGGTAAAGCCGCCTTGGAAATCGAGATCGAGTTTTTCAACCAGGACGAAGTCCTGCAAAGACAGTGCGAGCAGCATGAAACAAAAGTCCTAGAACAATGCGGGAAAACCGTTTTCAGGCTGCCTTCGGACAAAGGCAGCCTGAAGAAATCAAAGCAGTTGGAATACGAAGAAAATCAGCGTGTGCAGCACAAACAGCGGCACCAGTATGCCGAAGGACCAGGCCAGATAGCCGAAAAAGCTGGGCATCGCCACTTTGCGCTGCTCGGCAATCGCTTTGACCATAAAGTTCGGCGCATTGCCGATATAGCTTAGGGCGCCCATAAACACCGAGCCCATCGATATCGCCAGCAGGGTGTGGAACAGCGGGCCGGTCATCAGGCTTTGGGCGTCGCCGCCGGCCATATTGAAGAACACCAGATAGGTGGGCGCGTTGTCCAAAAAGGCCGACAGCAGGCCGCTCATCCAGAAATACATGGTATTGACCGGATTGCCGGCCGAATCGTGCACCAGCGCGATTAAGGGGGCGAAGGCGCCGTGTTCGCCCGCCTGCAAAATGGCGATAACCGGCGAGATGCTGATAAAGATGCCGAGAAAGAGTTTGCCCACTTCCATAATCGGGTCCCAGTTGAACTCGTTACCGGCGCGCACCTGCTTGGGCGTCAGCAAGAGCGAGACCAGCGCCAGCGCCAGCAGGATGACGTCGCGCACCAGATTGGGCAGCAGATAGGCAGTGCCGAAAATATTGAAACCGGGATGGTCGGGCTTCCACAGGCCGGACATCAGCACCGCGCCGACTACGCCGGCCAACAGCAGAAAGTTGATCTTGCCGAAGATTTTGATTTTGCCTTCGTCGGCGGTTTCGTGCGGCAGCACTTCGTCTGCCTGGGCGTAGTAGTGCGCATCGAGCAGGTAAAAGGCCGTCAGCAGCACAGCGGCGCTGATCAGCACCGGCGCGGCCATATGCATCACCGTCCAGCCGAAATCAACGCCTTTCAAAAAGCCCAGAAACAGCGGCGGATCGCCCAGCGGCGTCAGGCCGCCGCCGATATTGGCCACCAAAAAGATAAAAAACACCACCACATGCACGCTGTGCTTGCGGTGTTCGTTGGCCTTGAGCACCGGCCGGATCATCAGCATCGCCGCGCCGGTGGTGCCCATTACCGAAGCCAGCAGCGTGCCGATCGCCAGCAGCAGCGTATTGAGCCGCGCGCTGCCGCGCAGGTTGCCCCACACCAAAATGCCGCCCGATACCGTATAGAGCGCCAGCAGCAGCAGGATAAACGGAATGTATTCGCCCACCAGCGCATGCACCACCAGATGCAGGCTCTCGCCCAGCCCGTACACCAGGCTGAAAGGAATCAGAAACAGCAGCGTCCAGCCGGCGGTAATCTTGCCGAAATGGTGGTGCCAGGTATGGGAAAAAAACAAAGGGCCGGTGGCGATGGAGAGCAGGATCAGCACAAAGGGCAGACCCCACCACAGCGGCAGAGCGGCGCCATCGACGCCGGAAGCCTGCGCGGCGGCGGGCAGCAGCATCAACAGCGCACTTAACATGCGGACGGGCATAGTGGTTCCTTTTTCTTCTAATAAACGGACAAACTTCAGAGCAATATTCCCGGCCGCCGCGCCGCCAGCGCCGCGGCCGAAAGCGCCGATTATATACCAAAGCACCAGCACGACGCCCGCCGGCACCGCTGTGCATTACTCCAACCAGCAGCCGGCAGCACCGCAAAAAAGCAGCCTGAAAGCCGTTTTTACGCTTTCAGGCTGCCTGTACATCGGATCGGCCGTTATTTTTTGCCGCCGACAACTTTGCTTTGGAATATCGGCAGCGTCCATGCGCCGCCTAAAAAGCCTTTGCATTGGCCGGTGGTGTCTTCACGGCTGCGCACAAAGGTTTTGCCGTTCCACACCGCGCTTTGGCCGCCCCAGCAGTCGCCCAGACCGCGTCCTTTGAAACCGCCCGACAGCGTGGCGGTTTTCGGATCGAAGCCGGCATGGCCGCCGTATTCCTGCGGCAAAACCTGTTCGACGCGGCTGAGTTTGGCGTTCATCACGGCGTTGAAGCTCGTGCCCTGATACGCGCCCGATATGCACGAAGTGTCAATCAGCACCTGTCTGCTGTTAAGCGGATAGACCGTGATGTCGCGCTGCCGATCGGGTTCGTGCAGATCGCCGCAGCGCTCGAAACGATCGTCGTTTTTACGTCCCTGATTGCTCTTTTGCAGCAAGGCCATTACTGCTTTATGTTTGGCCGTGCCTTTTTTCAGCGTGTATTCACCTTTTTGCGGTACGGCGGCGGCGCGGATGGTCGGCACCGGCTGCGGCTGCAATACGGCGCGGGTGCTGCGCCCTTTGCGTATCAGCGCCGAGGGCGTGTTCAGGCGGCCTTGGAATTCGTCAAGTTTCAACATGGCTGCCGCCGCGCCTTTGTCCGACAGCGTCCAGGTGTTTGCGCCTGATATAACTTCGATTTTGGCGTCGCGGCGCAGGGCGGTCAGCAGGGCTTGGGTTTGCGCGCCGCTGAGCTTGCCGTAGCCGTCTTTGTCAAAACGGATGGTACCCAGCGCTTTGCCGTTGAGCCGCAGTTCGCTTTTGGCTGCCAGCTTCAAATCGGGCTCGTTGTCGGTGAAATCGGGGGCGACGGCGATTTGCCCGATCACCGGCGCATTGCCGCCCGCCTTGCGTGTGAACAATACGGATACGGGATGTTCGATTTCTCCATCGTCCTGATAACCGGCGATGCGGCAGGTGCCGGTGTTGTCGCAGGCGGCATCCCAGTCTTGGTAGGATGTATAAAACCCTTGCAGCGGCGCGGCGGCGGCAAGGGCAGGGGAAAACAGGGCAAAGACAAGCAGGCGTTTCATAAAAGCTCCCGGTTAAAGCGTGGCGGAAAAAGGTTTTCAGGCTGCCTGAAAACAAATTGCCGCCTGCAAGTGGCAGGCGGCAAGGAAAAGGGTGGCGAGCCGAACCCCCGGCACTGACGCTCCCGAGTGGGCTGCTGGCTTCCGCCCCTGACCCGTTGTTCGAAATTGTCATGCGGGGAGACCCGCCGTAAGGCTGTGCATTATAGCGGCCGCAGCCAAAATAGCAAGGGGCTGCGGGGCTTGGGGCGTTTCAGGCAGCCTGAAAAAAGCACCTGCCGGGCACTAAAGCGCGGGCGGGTGCTTGAAACCGTTTTTCAGGCTGCCTTTGCGGCGTTTTACAGCCCTGCAGCGGCTTTAAGCGCGGCGGCTTTGTCGGTGCGCTCCCAGGTAAACTCCGGCTCTTCGCGGCCGAAGTGGCCGTAGGCGGCGGTTTTGCTGTAAATCGGACGCAGCAAATCGAGCATTTTGACGATGCCTTTGGGGCGCAGGTCGAAATGTTCGCGCACGATGGCGATCAGTTTGTCTTCGCTGATTTTGCCTGTGCCGAAGGTGTCGATGGCAATCGAGGTCGGCTCAGCGATGCCGATGGCGTAGGAGATTTGGATTTGGCACTGGGTGGCCAGGCCGGCGGCGACGATGTTTTTGGCAACGTAGCGGCAGGCGTAGGCGGCGGAGCGGTCAACTTTGCTCGGGTCTTTGCCCGAGAATGCGCCGCCGCCGTGCGGGGCTGCGCCGCCGTAGGTGTCGACGATGATTTTGCGTCCGGTCAAACCGCAGTCGCCGTGCGGGCCGCCAATCACGAATTTGCCGGTGGGGTTGATCAGATATTTGGTTTCTGCCGTGAGCATTTCGGGCGGCAATACGGGCTTGATAATCTGCTCGATTACCTGTTTTTCCAGCTCTTCATGGCTGATTTCGGGGTCGTGCTGGGTGGAAAGGACGACGGTGTCGATGCGTTTGACTTTGCCGGTTGCGCTGTCGTACACGGCGGTAATCTGCGCTTTGGCATCGGGGCGCAGCCACGGCAGGCGGCCGTCGCGGCGCAATTCGCTCTGACGCTGCATCAGGCGGTGGCTGTAATAAATGGCAAAGGGCATCAGGGTGGGCGTTTCGTCGCAGGCGTAGCCGAACATCAGGCCCTGGTCGCCCGCGCCCTGTTCTAAATCCAAGCCTTCGCCTTCGTTCACGCCTTGGGCGATGTCGGGCGATTGTTGGTCGTAATACACGCCGACGGCGCAGCCTTTGCTGTCGAAACACAGCGCGGGGTCGTTGTAGCCGATGCGCGCGATGGTATCGCGGGCGACTTTGATGTAATCGACGTGGGCATGGGTGGTGATTTCGCCGGCGAGTACGCACAGGCCGGTGTTGACCAGCGTTTCGGCGGCGACACGCGCGGCGGGGTCTTGCGCCAAAACGGCGTCGAGAATGGCATCGGAGATTTGGTCGGCCACTTTGTCGGGATGGCCTTCGGATACGGATTCGGAGGTGAAAAGATATTCGCTCATGGCTTTGGTCTTTCGTTGGCGGGTGGCGGAAAGCAGCCTGAAAACGGCTTCAGGCTGCCTGTTTCGGGTGCGGCGGGCAAAAAAATACCCGCATTTAAGCGGGATTTCGATTGCCTGCGGCGCTGCCGCAAACCACATCGGTTTTGAAAAACCGTCCACCTTACTCGGCGAAACCGCGAAGCAGGTTGGCATGGAAGTCCCAACTCTTAATGCGGGGCGGATGGTAGCAAATCCGCACGGCATCGGCAAGCAAATGCGAATGTTTTTTAAACGGCAAAAGCAGCCTGAAAACCTTGAAACGGGTTTTCAGGCTGCCTTTTGGCTGTCAGGCTGCCCTGTTTTTTCAGTTGTAGCTTGGGGTGCGCCCCAACAAATCTTTTGGTATTGGGAAATATTGGGTTTGGTACCTCAATCTACCTGCTGCCTTTTTCTCTGTAACGTCATTAGCTTACGCAAGTCCGCTACGCTACCACCGCGTAGGCGGGAATCTTGGTTAAATCCAGGCAAAGGCTTGTTTTCCCAAGTCCTGTAAAAGCCCAAACAAGATTCCCGCTTGCGCGGGAATGACGGCAGGGGGCGTTTTCCGTATCCTGTCGAAACCCAAAAAAGCAGCCTGAAAACCTTGAAATGGGTTTTCAGGCTGCCTTGTTTTTCAGGCTGCCGTCAGCAAGTCCAGCGCTTCGCGGTATTTGGCCAGCGTTTTGGCGATCACGTCGGCGGGCACGGCAGGGGCGGGCGGCTGTTTGTTCCAGCCGCTGCTTTCCAGCCAGTCGCGCACGAACTGTTTGTCAAACGAGGGCGGGCTGATGCCGGTTTGGTACTGGCTTTGCGGCCAGAAGCGGCTGGAATCGGGGGTCAGCACTTCATCCATCAGGGTCAGCGTGCCCTTGTCATCCAGGCCGAACTCGAATTTGGTGTCGCAGATGATGATGCCGCGCGTTTCGGCGTAGGCGGCCGCTTCGCTGTAGAGGGCGACGGCTTTGTCGCGCACCTGCGCGGCCAGCTCTTTGCCGATGATGTTTTCGCATTCGGCGAAGCTGATGTTTTCGTCGTGGCCGCCGACTTCGGCTTTGGTGGAGGGGGTGAACAGGATTTCGGGCAGTTTTTCGGCTTCGTGCAGGTTTTCAGGCAGCCTGATGCCGCAAACGGCGCCGGTTTTTTGGTATTCCTTCCAGCCGCTGCCGGCCAGATAGCCGCGCACGATGGCTTCGATTTTTACCGGTGTCAGGCGTTTGGCGACGACGGCGCGTTTTTCGACGGCGCGGGCTTCGGCTTCGGGCAGCACGTCGTACACGCTCTGGCCGGTGAAGTGGTTGGGCATGATGTGGGCGAGTTTGCCGAACCAGAAATTGGAGATTTGGGTAAGGATTTCGCCTTTGCCGGGGATGGGTTCGGGCAGGATGACGTCGAAGGCGGACAGGCGGTCGCTGGCGACGATCAGCATGGTTTTGTCGTCGATTTCGTAGAGGTCGCGCACTTTGCCGGAGTAGATTTTTTTCAGGGAAAGGGTGGTCATGACGGGCTCGCAGTAGGAAAAAAGGGTTTTGCCAAAGGCAGAGTGTTTTTCAGGCTGCCTTGATCCTGTGCGGGGCAGCCTGAAAAACGCCGGGTTTATTTGCTGTATTCGCGCTGGTGGCGGGTGCCGATTTGTTCGGCAACGCGCTGGCGCAATGCCTGGTCATTTTTGGCGCGGCCGTCGATGCACAGGGCGATGTAGAGTTCGCGGCGCACGGGGTCGCTGCCGTTGATTTTGCCGCCGATGACTTTCCAGTCGGACTGGCGCGGCGTGATCCAGCGGCGGCCTTCCAAATCGGCGTAGGCAAAGGTTTTAAGCTTGGCGCCTTCGGAGCCGAGCAGCTTGTTGCCGGTAACGCACAGCAGGCCTTCGGCGCTGATGTTGTCGTAGCCGGCGGCGGAGCGGTTGTTCAGCAGATAGCGCACGCTGCCGTCGGCGGCGGTGGTGATGCTGGAGAGCAGGATGCGCGGTTTGCCGCGGAAGGTGGGCGAAACGTAGATGTCGAGCCATTCGGGGTCGGCCGGATCGGGCACGGCGGGCAGCGACAGCTTGCTTTCGCTGAAGTTTTCGGTTTCAAGGCGGCCGCCGCCCATTTGGTCGAAACGCTTTTCGGTCAGCGATTCGGCGGCAGCGCTGCCGCAGAGCGCAACGGCCAGTAGGAATCCGTATGCGGTTTTGCTCATGGTCTGCTCCTGTCCTGAAATAAATATAGGAAACGGCGAACGGTTAAGGCAGCCTGAAAACGGCAAAACGCGTTTTCAGGCTGCCTTTGGGGCTTATGCTTTGCCCAGCGCGGCCAGGATTTCGCCGCGCACGTCGTCCACCGGACGGGTGCCGTCAACTTTCACGTAGCGCGGGGCGTGCTCGCCGCTCAAGCCGCTGTAAAAGCCGATTAGAACGGCGGTTTCGCCGTGATAAACATCCAGGCGTTTGCGCACGGTTTCTTCTTTGTCGTCGCTGCGCTGGATCAGGTCTTCGCCGGTTTCGTCGTCTTTGCCTTCGACTTTGGGCGGGTTGTGGACGATGTGGTAGCTGCGGCCGGAAGCGGGATGCACGCGGCGGCCGCTGATACGCTCGAGAATCACGGCGTCGGGTACGTCGATTTCAACCACCGCATCCAGCGCGATGCCGGCCTGCTGCAGCGCTTGAGCCTGCGCCAGCGTGCGCGGGAAGCCGTCAAACAGAAAACCGCCGCGGCAGTCGTCTTGGGCGATGCGCTCTTTGACCATGCCGATGATGATGTCGTCGCGTACCAAGCCGCCTTCGTCCATGATTTTTTTCGCTTCCAAACCCAGCGGCGTGCCGGCTTTGATGGCGGCGCGCAGCATGTCGCCGGTGGAAATCTGCGGAATGCCGAAGGCGCGGGTGATGAACTGTGCCTGTGTTCCTTTGCCTGCGCCGGGGGCGCCGAGCAGCAATATTTTCATAATCTGTCTTTCGTTGCGGGGTGGGAAAAGGGCGCTATGTTAATACTTTTTAAACTGCGCTTCAAAGGCAGCCTGAAACAATCGCCGCGCTATCGGGCAGGGGCGGCGGTTGCAGCTTTTTTGTATAAAACTTCCATAAAATGTGTTAAGAAGCGCTAAAGTATTTATTTTGTTGTTTCTAATATCAAATGTGCCGTTTTTTGGGCTGCGGGTGCCGAAAAACGGCGTTTTTTCACGGCCAAAGGGCAAGTATTTGCTGCAAAAACCGCCGTTTGGCTTGGCATAAAGGTTAAGAAACCGCTATCATACCGAAAATTTTTTAAGCGTCCGCATCGGGTTTGCGCCCCTTGGCGGGGCTTTGCTAATGGAGACTTACTTTGAAAACAAACAAAATAATCGCCGCTTCGCTGTCTTTGGCCGTTTCCGTGCCGGCGCTTGCCGGTTTGGGCGGTTTGAATGTCCAATCCAATTTGGGCGAGCCGTTTTCAGGCAGCATCGTGATCAGCGGCCGGGAAGCCGAAGCGGTAATGCAAAGCCGGAACATCAGTATTTCCGGTGCCAACCTTCAGGGAACGGTGGTTCCGCAGGGCAACGGCAATGTGCTGCTGCACCTGCATTCTTCTTCCGCCGTTCACGAACCCATCCTGACCTTTACCGTTTCCGCCGGCAAACAAACACGTCAATACACAGCCATGGTCAATCCGCCCCGTTACACCCCTGCCAAAGCCTCCGCACCCAAAGCAAGCAAAGCCCCGCGTAAAAGCGGTACGCTGACTCCCATCGCCGATCCCGCATCAGGCGATGCTTTGCAGCAGGAAAGGGTTTTGAGTCCGGAAGGCTCCCGCGCCGTCGAACGCGAGCGCCAAGGCGCTTCTGCCAAAGGCCGCTACCACCGCGTCCAACGCGGCGAGAGCGTTGCCTCCATCGCCCGCCGCTACCGTCCGCACAGCATCAGCCAGCGCCGCGCGATACAGGCGCTGATGGCGGCCAACCCGGGCGTGTTCCGCCGCGGCCGTGTCGATGAAATCCACCGCAATGCCAATCTGTACATTCCGTCCGCTTCGCAATGGCAGGCTTATGCCGCCGCTGCCGACCGGCGTGCCGCCCGTGCCGCCGCCCGCAGCGATTGGAGCCGTCAGGCCGACAACCGGGCCGGACGGAATGACGAAGTGAAAAACGATGTGGTAGTACCGCGCGAGCAGGTAAAACCGCAGCAGGATGCCGTTAAGCCGCAAGAGCAGCCCAAACCCGAAGCAGTCAAACCCGAGCCGGTGAAGCCAGAACCGGCCAAACCCGAAGCAGTTAAACCCGAAGCAGTTAAACCCGAAGCAGTTAAACCCGAACCGGCCAAACCGGAGCAGGCGAAGCAGCCTGAAGAACCCATGCCGCCGGTACAGCCGCCGCAGCCTGAAACTCCGCCCGCTTCGGAAGGCAATGTTCCGGCCAGCCAGCAGGCTTCCGAAGGCAAAATCGCCATTCCGCCCGAAATACAGGGCGCGGCTTCCGAAGCGCCTATGCAGAATCCCGATCCGGAACTGGTTCCGCCGCCTGCCGAGCAGGATGTTGCCGGCCAAGACGGTGCTGCCGGCGAAGAAGTCGATTGGACCAAATGGGCGGCGATGGGCGCCGCCGGTGCGCTGGTGCTGGGCGGTTCCGCTTATCTCTTCAATAACCGCCGCCGCCGTAAGGAAGAAGCGGATAGCGAAGAAGACGATCTGCCGACCGCCAGCGAAGCGGCCAACCGCGTCAAATGGAATTCGGCTGCCGCACAAAATGCTGCGGCTCAGGCTGCAGTACAAACTGCGGCAGATGACGAAGCCGGTTTTGAGGATGACGACGAAGTCTATATTGCCGAGAGCATCACTCCCGCCGCCCAGCCGCAGGTTCAACCCCAGGCATCTACATTCGATTTGGACAGCTTCCAGCCTGAAACCCATAGCGCAGCCCCTGAAGCGGTGGTTGAGGAAAACCGTCCGGAAGAGCTGGCGCGCGCGGCATCGCAATCGGCTACCGAATTTGATGCCGGCGACTGGAATTGGGAAGAAGTCGAAGCCGCTCCCGCCACGCAGGCTGCAGCCAAACCCGCGGCAAGCGCTGCAGCAGCAGTTGCCCCCGCCCCCGCCAGCGAAGAGCAGGACGACTGGATGGCCGATTTCGACTTCATCCAGCCGGGCGAACCCGAAAGCATGCAGCCTGAAACTTCTTTCTCGCTTGGCGAGCAAGAAGTGCAGTTTGCCGAGCCGGCTGCCGCCGTCGAACCGGCAGCATTCGAGCAGCCCGTATTCGAACAGCCTGCCGCCGTTGCAGAACCGGTGTTTGAACAGCCTACATTTGAACAGCCTGCATTTGAGCAGCCTGCATTTGAGCAGCCTGCATTTGAGCAGCCTGCCGTAGCCGATTTCGCGCCGGTTGGAGAGCCCGAACCGCAGCCGGCAGTTACCCAGGCAGCCGATGACTTTGGCGCCTTGGATTTTGCGGCGGACTTTGAAAGCCCGCAGCAGACCGTGGCCGATATCGAAAGCGCTTTGGCCGAGCCTGCCCTGCAGAGCGATGCCGCTTTGGATTTCGCGCTGGATACGCCGGCCGTTGCCGAAACCGCCGATTTGAATGTGCCGGCGGCACCGGTTGCCGATTTGTCTGTTGCCGATTTGTCTTTCGACGACGGTTTGGATTTTGCCCAAGTCGAGCAGGCACAGCAGCCTGAAATCTCCGCTGCCGATGCCGATCCGTTTGCCGCGCCGTTTGCTTCAGAAGCGGAAGGTCTCAGCGCCGATGCGCTGGCCGAATTTACCGCGCCGGCAGCGGAAGTGCCCAACTACCAGACGCACGATGCCATCGCCAGCGCCGAAGTTTCCGATATGGATACCCCGCTGGAAGCCAAGCTGGAGCTGGCGAAGATGTATCTGGAAATCGACGATGCCGCTACCGCCCGCGAAACCCTGCGCGAGCTGATTGCCGAGTCAAACGGCAGCAGCATCCAGGATCAGGCCAAAGCACTGTTGGCCGAATTGGGCAACTAAGCAGCCGCAAAAATCAAACGGCATTTCTTACGGGAAATGCCGTTTTCTTTTTCTGGTGCAAGGGTGCAAGCCTGCCGGTTGTGGGGAGAGATTTCCGGATGATGCCTGTCTGTTCCTGTCCTTTGGATAAAAAGCAGCCTGAAAACGCCAAACTGCGTTTTCAGGCTGCTTTGTTCCATCCAATCCGTTTCCGTTTGGGTTTTACAACGCAGGCGCTTTGCTGTGCCAGTCGCTGGCAAGCTGGATTTGGTGGGCGGCGTTGAGCAGGCGGGCTTCGGAAAAGTGGTTGCCAATAAGCTGTACGCCGATGGGCAGGCCGTTGCGGCAGAAGCCGGCGGGCAGGCTGAGGGCGGGCAGGCCGGCAAGGTTGACGGCGATGGTGTAGATATCGGAGAGGTAGGCTTTCAAGGGGTCGCCGCCGTGTTGGCCGATTTGCGGGGCGGAGCTGGGGGCGGTGGGGCCGAGGATAAGGTCGCATCCGGCAAAGGCCGTCTGAAAATCGTTGGCGACGAGGCGGCGCAGTTTTTGCGCTTTGATGTAGTAGGCGTCGTAGTAGCCGTGGCTCAATACGTAGGTGCCGATCATGATGCGGCGTTTGACTTCGCTGCCGAAGCCTTCGGCGCGGGTGTTGGCGTACATTTCTTCGAGATTGGCAAACTCGGCTGCGCGGTGGCCGTAGCGCACGCCGTCGTAGCGAGACAGGTTGGTGCTGGCTTCGGCGGAGGCGAGCACGTAATAGGCGGGGATGGACAGGGCGGTTTGCGGCAGGGACACTTCTACCGTTTCCGCGCCCATGCCGCGCAGCAGGTCGATGGTGTTTTGCAGGGCGGTTTTGACGTCTTCTTCGCAGCCGTCGCCGAAGTATTCTTTGGGCAGGCCGATTTTGAGGCCTTTGAGTGGGCGGTTCAAATCGCGGGTGTAGTCTTCTTTTTCGCGCTCGAGGCTGGTGGAATCGCGCTCGTCGAAACCGGCCATGGCGTTGAGCAGGATGGCGCAGTCTTCGGCGGTTTGCGCCATCGGGCCGGCCTGGTCGAGGCTGGATGCGTAGGCAATCATGCCGAAGCGGGAAACGGTGCCGTAGGTGGGCTTCAAGCCGGTGATGCCGCAATGGGAGGCGGGCTGGCGGATGGAGCCGCCGGTGTCGGAGCCTAAGCTTGCGGGGGCGAGGCGGGCGGCAATCACGGCTGCCGAGCCGCCGGAGGAGCCGCCGGGCACATGGGCGGTGTTCCACGGGTTGCGGGTTGCGCCGTAGTAGGAATTTTCGTTGGCCGAGCCCATGGCAAATTCGTCCATATTGGTGCGGCCGAGCGTAACCATGCCTTGGTCGAGCAGGTTTTGCACCACGGTGGCGGTGTAGGGGGAAACGAAGTTGTCGAGCATTTTGCTGGCACAGGCGCTGCGCCAGCCGGTTTGGCAGAAAATGTCTTTGTAGGCGACAGGCACGCCGGTGAGAGCGGTGGCGTTACCAGCGGCGATACGCGCATCGGCGGTGCGGGCTTCGGCGAGGGTTTTTTCTTCGTCGAGCGTGATGTAGCCGTTGATGGCGGCGTTGTGCGCGGCGATGGCTTTAAGGTATTCGCCCGCCAATTCGACGGCGGAGATTTGTTTGGATTGTAATAATTCGGAGGCTTGTTTGAGGGTGTAGGGGGTCATTTTTTAGCGTCTTTGCGGGAGTTGGGGGTTTCAGGCTGCTGCGGGTTTTTCAGGCTGCCTTTGGGAGTGTCGGTTTCGGCGGTGCCGCTTTCAGGCTGCTTGATGCAAAACAGCAGCGATTCGTCATCGGTGATGGCCATTTTGTTGCCGCGTATGCCGAGCACGCGCATATCGGTGGATTTGAAACTTTTTTTCCGTGCGCTTTCTTCCATAAAGTCCATGTATTCTTTTTCTTCCTTGCGCAGGGCGGTGTCTTTGATGTCTTCAGGCTTGTACAGGCGCTCGACTCTGTCGAGCGACAAGGTCAGCAGCACGCGGTTGCCGTCTTTGATGTTCCAAAAGCCATAGTAGTATTCGCGGTAGCGCAGCGGCTTGGCGTTTTTGCCGCCGTCCTTGCCCTCGTCCAAAGTGCGCTCAAAGTAAGCGACGTACAGATGCGCGGGCAGGTTTTTTCCTTCGGCAAAAGCGATGTAGTTCGGCGCGAAAGTGTGGATGGGATCGCGCTGCTCTGCGATTTTGCATGCCCATTCGCCGAAAAGCTGGCTGTCTTTCACCTGCGGCTGCGGCTCGGCGCCGGCAAAGCCGCAGAGAAACAGGGCGGCAAGGGCAGAAATTTTGGATGGTTTCATGGCGGTTTGTTGCTTTTTGATGTATCGGACAAACGGTGCAGGCACAGGCAGCCTGAAAAAAGCGGCATTTTACCCGAAATCCGCCTAAAAACGCAGGCGCGGATCATGCGGAACCGGCTGCAATCACAACAGCCGGTTGGCATAGAAGGCAGCCTGAAAACGGTTTAGCCCAATGCGGCGAGCAGCTGGTCAAACGCCTGTTTGAACTGCTGCAGACCGACGGCCTGCAGCTGGCGCGCCAGCGTTTCCAATTCGGCGCCGGCCGCTTCGGCGGCGGCCAGATCGGCGAGCGCCTGCTCTTGGTTTTCGGTAAGGGTGGGGCGGGCGCTGCCGTGGTCGATAAAGGCGGCCAGCGTGGCGTCGGGTACGGTATTGACGGTGTTCTCGCCGATCAGGCTGTCCACATACAGGGTGTCGGGATAGGCGGGGTTTTTCACGCCGGTGGATGCCCACAGCAGGCTGACCGGTGCGGCGCCGGCAGCTGCGGCAGCCTGAAACTCGGTGCCGGCCACATGGTTTTGCCAGTCGAGATAGGCGGCTTTGGCCAGCGCGATGGCAGTTTTGCCGCGCAGGTTTTCAGGCAGCTTGCCATCCAGCGCGGCATCGACGCGGGAAATAAAGAAGCTGGCAACGGCGCGCACCGCGCCCACCGGCCGGCCGGCGGCGGCGCGCTTGGCGATGCCGCGGCTGTAGGCGGCGTAGGCTTTGAGCGTTTGCGCGCGGGAAAACAGCAGGGTCAGATTAACGCTGATGCCTTCGGCGGTGAGCGTTTCAAAGGCTTGGATGCCGGCATCGGTGGCGGGGATTTTGATCATCGCGTTGGGGCGCGCGAGCAGCGTGTGCAGGCGTCGGGCTTCGCCGATGGTGCCGGCAGCGTTGTGCGCCAGCTCGGGGGCGACTTCCAGGCTCACCCAGCCGCTGTTGCCGCCGCTGCGCTGAAATTCGCCCAGGCAGATGTCGCAGGCAGCCTGAACGTCGGCCACGGCAAGCGTTTCGTAAATCTGCGCCGGCGTCTGCCCCTGCTCTTTCAGGCGGGCGATGTCGGCGCGGTAGAGTTCGTCGCCGGCGAAGGCTTTTTGGAAAATCGCCGGATTGGAAGTAACGCCGCACACTCCGTCGGCCAAGAGCCGTGCCAGCGTGCCGTTTTCCAGCAGTGAGCGCGACAGGTTGTCGAGCCAGATTTGTTGTCCAAGTGCTTTGACTTCGGCTAGAATCGTCATGTTTTTCCTTCTGCGTAGGCGTGAAAAAGGTTTTCATGCTAACGCTTTTTTACTGTTTTGAACAGTTTGCAGGCAGCCTGAAACCCGTTCGCCGAACGTTCAGGCTGCCTGATTTTCGGGAGTGGCGATGCAGGCAGAACACGATTTTCTGGAATGGGCGCGCGAAGCGATGCAAACCGAAGCCGACGCGGTGCGCGAAGTGGCGCGCTCGCTGGATGGCAGCTTTGCCCGCGCCGCGCAGGCGCTGCTTGCCTGCCGCGGCCGCGTGGTGGTAATGGGCATGGGCAAGTCCGGCCACATCGGCGGCAAAATCGCCGCCACGCTCGCCAGCACCGGCACGCCCGCGTTTTTCGTCCACCCCGCCGAAGCCGCCCACGGCGATTTGGGCATGGTGTGCGACGGCGACGCGGTGCTGGCGCTGTCCAATTCCGGCGAAAGCGACGAAATCATCGCGCTCCTGCCGGCGCTCAAACGCAAAAACATCGTGCTGCTGGCGGTAACGTCCAATCCCCAATCCACGCTCGCCCGCCACGCCGACATCCACATCACCGCCGCCGTTTCCCGCGAAGCCTGCCCGCTCGGCCTGGCGCCCACATCCAGCACCACCGCCGTGCTGGCGCTGGGCGACGCGCTGGCCGTTGCCCTGCTCAACGCCCGCTCCTTCACGCGCGGCGATTTCGCGCTCAGCCACCCCGCCGGCAGCCTCGGCCGCCGCCTGCTGCTGACCGTGGCCGACGTCATGCACAGCGGCGACGCCCTGCCTGCTGTCGCCGAAGGTACGCCTTTGAAAACCGCCGTGGTCGCCATGAGCGAAAAAAGCCTCGGCATGCTCGCCGTAATCGACCAAGAAGGCAGCCTGAAAGGCATTTTCACCGACGGCGATTTGCGCCGCCTGCTGGAAACCCGCGACACCCTTGCCGGCCTGACGGTGGACGAAATTATGAAACCCGACCCCGTAACCATCGCCCCCGACAAGCTGGCTGCCGAAGCGGCGAAACTGATGCAGCAAAAACGCATCGGCGGCCTGCTGGTCAGCGAGCAGGGACGTTTGATCGGCGCGCTCAATATGCACGATTTGTTGCGCGAGCGGGTGGTTTAGGGCGGTTTGATACTCGGTTTTTGACAGGCAAAAGGCAGCCTGAAAATATTCGGGAAACCCTGATTGCCAATACACCCCAACACTCAAAGGCAGCCTGAAAACTTTTCAGGCTGCCTTTGGCGTACAATCGGCAGCGCCAAACCAAGCACAAAGGAGACGCGATATGAAAATCTACACCGCCGCCGAGATGCGCCGGCGCGAGCAGGCCGCCGTTGATCGCGGCACGAGTTTCGAGCAACTGATGGAAAACGCCGGCCAAGCAGCGGCGGCCGATTTGCTGCGGCGCCTGCCCGCCGCCGGCCGGGCGCTGGTGGTTTGCGGCAAGGGCAATAACGGCGGCGACGGCCTGGTCATCGCGCGGGTGCTGCAAGCGCAGGGCTGGCGCGTCGATATTGTTTTTGTGCTCGGGGATGGGTTGTCGGAGCTGGCCGAGCGCAACCGCCGCCTGCAGGACGCGGACGGCATCGGCTTTATCAGTACCGACGAGCTGCCCGAGCGCCTGCATCAGGGTTATCAGCTGCTGATCGACGGCATTTTCGGCACCGGCTTCAGCGGCGCACTGCCCGCAGCCGTCGCCGAAGTCTGCCGCCGGCTCAATGCCGCATCCAGCCTGAAAGTGGCGCTCGACATCCCCACCGGCCTGGACTGCGACAGCGGCGCCGCCGATGCCGACACTTTCCGCGCCGATCTCACCTACGCCTTCGCCGCCTACAAACCCGCCCATTTCAGCGACGCCGGCAAAGTGCTGTGCGGCGAAACGGTGTGCCTGGATATCGGCATTGATTGAGCCGATTACCCACGCAAAAAGCAGCCTGAAAGGTTTTCAGGCTGCTTTTTGTTGCCGGCGGCGTAGCTCGGATACCCGTGTCCGATATTCCAATTTCCCTGCTTGGATGCCGTTCTTGCGGCCGGCCGTCGGATTCGAGAATCCGACCTACGGGAACTCTGCAGAAGGCGGAGTAGGGTGCCGCACCACGCACCGTTTTGCGGCTTCAGGCTGCCTGTTCCAAGCAGCCTGAAAAGCTAAAACAGGCAGCCTGAAAGGTTTTCAGGCTGCCTTTTGTGTTTGATGAAAAAGCAGCCTAAAAGCGGTAAAACCCTTTCAGGCTGCCCAAAAGCGGTATTAGGCATCAAGAAAGCCGTCGCGGCTGCCGAACCAGCGCTGCAGGTGCTGTTCGACAATTTCAGGCTGCTGGTCGAGCAGTTGTCCGGCGGCGGCAGCGGCGGCATCGAGCAGGGCGTTGTCCTGCGGCAGCTCGGCAAAGCGTAGGACTTCGGCACCGCTTTGGCGGGCGCCGAGAAATTCGCCGGGGCCGCGGATTTCCAGATCGCGGTTGGCGATTTCAAAGCCGTCGGTGCTCTCGTAAATCACTTTCAGACGCTGGCGGGCGGTGTCGCCCAGCGGTTCGGCAAACAGCAGCACGCAGGTGCTGGCGGCGGCGCCGCGGCCGACGCGCCCGCGCAGCTGGTGCAGTTGCGAGAGCCCCATGCGCTCGGCGTGTTCGATTACCATCAGGCTGGCGTTGGGCACATCGACACCGACTTCGATCACGGTGGTCGCCACCAAAACGTTCAGGCTGCCTGAAACGAATTGTTCCATCACCGCCGCTTTTTCGGCGGGCTTCATGCGCCCGTGCACCAGGCCGATATTGAGTTCGGGCAGCGCGGCCTGCAGCGCGGCCTGGGTGTCGGTGGCGGTTTGCAGCTGCAGTGCTTCGCTCTCTTCGATCAGCGGGCACACCCAGTAGGCCTGGCGGCCTTTTTGGCAGTGGCCGAGCACCAGCCCTTCGACTTCGGCGCGGCGGGCGCTGTTGACCAGCCGCGTTTTTACCGGCGTGCGGCCGGGGGGCAGTTCGTCGATTTGCGAAACTTCCAAATCGGCGAAAAAACTCATAGCCAGCGTGCGCGGAATCGGCGTGGCGGACATCATCAGCTGGTGGACGTCGCGCCCTTTGTTTTTCAGCGCCAGCCGCTGGGCGACGCCGAAGCGGTGCTGTTCGTCCACGATTACCAGGCCGAGATTGGCAAACTGCACGTCGTCTTGAAACAGGGCGTGGGTGCCGACGGCCAGTTGGGCGCGGCCGTCGGCGATGGCGGCTTTGGCGGCGTCTTTCTCTTTCTTTTTCAGGCTGCCTGAAAGCCAGACGACGGCGATGCCCAAAGGCTCGAACCATTGTTTGAACTTGAGATAGTGCTGCTCGGCCAGGATTTCGGTGGGCGCCATCACGGCAGCCTGAAAACCGCCCGTATCTTCGATGGCGGCCAGTGCGGCGAGCGCGGCGACGATGGTTTTGCCGCTGCCGACATCGCCCTGCAGCAGGCGGTGCATCGGGTGCGGCTGCGCCATATCGGCGCGGATTTCGGCGAGCACGCGCTGTTGGGCGGCGGTAAGTTCAAAGGGCAGGGCGGCGGTGAGCCGGCTGCTGAGACTGCCGTTGCCGCGCAGTACGGGGGCGCGGCCGCTGCGGCGGCGCTGTTTGGCCAGCCGCTTGGAGAGTTGCTGCGCCAACAGTTCGTCGAACTTCAGCCGGCGGCGGGCGGGCAGCTCGGGATCGGCAAGCTTTTGCGCGGAGATTTCCGGCGGCGGGTTGTGCAGCAGGCGCAGGCTGTCGGCCAGCCGGGGCAGCCTGAAACGCTCGAGCAGGGCGGCGGGCAGGATTTCTTCGATGTTCAGCGCGTTTAAGGCAGCCTGAACGGCACGGCGCAGCACCGGCTGGCTGAGACCGGATACGGTGGGGTAAACAGGCGTCAGGCTTTCGGCCAGCGCGGCGCCGTCGGCGGCTTTGAGTTTGGGGTGGATCATTTCGCTGCCGTAGAAACCGGCTTTGATTTCGCCCAGCGCGCGCACCCGCTTGCCCTGCGCCAGCTGCTGCTGGTGGCTGGGGTAAAAATGGATGAAGCGCAGGTTGAGCATGGCGCCGGCGTCGTCGCGGATGCGGGCGATCAGCTGGCGGCGCGGGCGGAACTGCACTTCCTGCCAGATCACTTCGCCTTCGACCATGCACGGCACGCCGGCGGGCGCGTCGGCCAGCGGCGTGATGTGGGTTTCGTCTTCGTAACGCAGCGGCAGGTGCAGCGCCAGATCCCATGCGCTGTGTAGGTGCATTTTTTCCAGCTTTTGGGCGGCGCTGTCGGAAATTTTGAGCTGTTTGCGGATGTCGGGCGTCATGGCGGGCGGCGGAAAACGGGCGGGATGGCCGATTATAGCGAAAAAGTTATAGCGAAAAAGGGCAGCCTGAAAGGGCGGGGCGGGCTTTCAGGCTGCTTGGTTTGGTTTGGGCAAACGGCAGAACGCAGGCAGCCTGAAAACGGCAGCAGGGCTTTTCAGGCTGCTTTTGACGGGTGGATTTACAGCGTTTCCAAAAACGCCGCCAGGTCTTTGCGCTCCTGCGGGCTTAAATCCAGCGGACGGATCAGCGGGTCGATTTGCCGCGCCGATTCGCTCTCGGCGGTTTTGGGGTTGCGCATGCCCAGGTTGTAGATGGCGACGATGCCCTGCAGATTGACGAACATGCCGTGGTGGAACCACGGTTTGCTGCGGCTGAGATTACGCAGGGTCGGCGTTTTGAAGCTGCCCCAGTCTTCGCGGCGGCCGGTGGTTTCGTAGCGGCCGTAGTCCTGATAGGGCGAGCCGGACAGGGTTTGGTTGAGATTGTGCATTTTGCCGTCGCTCATCATGGTGCCGGAGTGGCAGTTCATGCAGCGCGCTTTGGTGCGGAACAGGTGCAGGCCGCGGATTTCGCTGTCGCTTAAGGCTTCGCGCTCGCCAAGCAGGAAATCGTCGAAACGGGTGGGCTCTGGGCGCAGGGTGCGCTGGTAGGCGGTGAGCGCTTCGGCCACGCCGTCCAAGTCGATGCCGCGCCCGAACACCGCGCCGAATTCGCCGCCGTAGCCGGCCTGCTCGAGAATGGCGGGCACCTGCGCCAGATTCAGGTTCATTTCCTTCGGGTCGGACATCGAAAAGCGCATCTGCGCCGCCAGCGAGCCGGCGCGCCCGTCCCAGAACAGCGTATCCTGCGGCTGCCACAGATGAATCAGCGCCGGACTGTTGCGCCGCCCCTGCCGTCCCATCACGCCGGTGGATACGCGCTGCGGCTCGGCAAAGGCATACTCGGCGCGGTGACAGCTGGCGCAGGCGACGGTGCCGTCGGACGAGAGCCGTTTTTCGTTGAACAGCTTTTTGCCCAGCGCCACTTTGGCATCGGCTGCCGGCTTTTCAGGCTGCTTGGGCAGCGGCGCCAGCTCGCTGAACGCCACGCCCGCATCCACCTGCGCCGCCGGCCAGTAGCGCGGCGGCAGGCTGTACACCTGCCGCAGGCAGTCTGCCCGGCTGCGGTCGCAATGCGGTGCCAGCGTGCAGGCAGCCAGCAGCAGGGCGGGCAGAAAATGGCTCAGGCGGCGCAATGTAGTCGGCGCGCTTATCCGGCGGTTCATGGTTGTTCCTTGCAAGGGCGGAACGTGATTTTAACAAGAATGGTTTTCTTTTGTGTGAAGTGTTAAGATTAAGTAAATTTTTACTGATATTGCGCAAAGGAGAAGCGATGAAAATAAAAGCGATATGGCTGCTGCTGGCAGCGGCGGGCGCGGTTGAGCCGCTGTGGGCAGAAAGCAGCCTGAAACCGCAAAATCAGGATGAAACAGAACATTCAAGTACGCTGCCGGTGGTGCGGGTGCGCGCCGCGCAGAAAAAAGGCGCGTCGCTGTATCTGCAGGCAGACGATATCGCCCGCCGGCCGACCCGCAACGGCACCATTACCGAGCTTTTGCGCAACCATCCGGGCGTGCAGTTTGCCAATACCGCCAACGAATCGACCCACGCCGGCGAAATTTCGCCCGAGCTGGTGAGTTTCCACGGCCAGCCGTATTACAACAATCTGTTTTTGCTCGACGGCCTGTCTGCCAACGACATTATGAATCCCGGCGCGGCCAACGGCGGCTACACCACGCCCGAAAAACAGTTTGAAGCCCGCGACCAGCTGTTTCTCGCTCCGGGCGCGCCCGAAGCCTTTCAGGTGGATTCGTCGCTGCTCAAAGACGTGGCGGTGTACGACAGCAACGCGCCGGCGAAATATTCGCGCTTCAGCGGCGGTGTGATTGATGCCCGTTTGAAAGACCCCGATCCCGAGCGAGCCGGCGGGCAGGTGGGCTGGCGCACCACCCGCAGCAGTTGGACGCGCTTTCATCTGGGCGAGTACCAGGACCGCGACGAATTTGAAGCGGCCAATGCCGAAAACGACGTGCAGCCGCGTTTTGTCAAACACAGCTACAACCTGAGCCTGAACCAGCCCTTAGGCAAAAACGCCGCGCTGCTGGCCGGCTACACGCGCACGCAGTCGGCCATTCCCGAATACCACAGCATTCTCGGCCGCTGGCAAAAAGAGCGGCGCCGCTCGGAAACCTGGCTGGTTAAAGGCTTGTACCGCTTTAGCCCGCAACAGCAGATCAGCGCTTCGCTGATGTATTCGCCCCACCAGAGCGTGTACTTCCGCAACAATGCCGATAAAGGGCGTTATGTCGCGCACGGCGGCGGCTGGCGCCTGCAGCTTGAAGCGGACAATGCTTTTGACTGGGGCAAAATCCGCTCCACGCTCGCCTATACCCATAACCGCAACCGCATCGCCTACGATGCCGGCCACGATTCCTATGTGTGGCTGGGATCAAAATACATTGCCGGCAGCCGCCGCATCGACTGGTGCAGCATCCGCGACCGCAACGGCGACTGCACCTACGCCATCACCGGCGGGCTGGGCGAACTCGAATCGCACACCGCCACTTGGAGTCTGAAGCAGGAATACGGCATCCGCGCTTTGGACTGGGGCGCCGCCCGCCACAAAATCGACTTCGGCTGGCAGGCCGATATTGCCCGCGCCAAGTCGCGCCGGCCGCAGGATGCGCGTTTCTTCCAAACCTATTTCGCCCCGCAAAACGGTTATCCCGACAACATCACCCATGTCAGCCCCAACTGCATCGACTGCATCGCCGGCGAGCAGTACGCCAACCGCTACTGGGTGTCCAAAGCCCACAGCACCGCCGTCGGTGCCAGCCATTACAGCCTGTGGCTGGCCGACGATATCCGCTGGGGGCGCTGGACGCTGCAGCCGGGCTTCAATCTCAGCTACGACAGCCATCTGCGCAACTGGAATGCCGCGCCCCGCTTCGCTTTCGAACACCGCTTCATCAGCGACGGCCGTTTGGCACTCAGCGGCGGCCTGAACCGCTATTACGCCGGCAGCATGCTGGCCTACGCCCTGCGCGCCGCCATTCCCCGCTCCGAAATCTACAAACGCATCCGCGACCCGCAGCATGGCGAATCGGGCTGGACGTTTGAAAACTACTCGCCCGTTCCCGCCTACCGCAGCGGCAGCCTGAAAACACCCTACAGCGACGAAGCCAATCTCGGCCTGCGCTGGCAGTTCGGCGGCCAGCTGTTCGAGGCCAAATATGTCCACCGCAGCAGCAGGCGCCAGTTCGTCCCCCTGCGCAACGCCCGCGACAACAGCTACACACTGACCAACGACGGCCGCGGCCACAGCAACCATTTCAGCTTCAGCCTGCAAAGCGCCGAACCCTACCGCTGGCGTGGTTTGAATCTGGGCTACCGCCTGGGCGCCCGCTACCAGAAACACCGCAGCAGCCACCACGGCAATTACGACAGCTCGCTGGTGCAGGAAGTAGCCAACGGCCGCACCACTTTTTACCTTTACGAAGGCCGCCGTTACCGCTCGATAGCCGAATTGCCGCCTTTTGATTTCAACCGCCCGTGGGAAGCCTTTGCCGAAGTGCAGACCGACATCCCCGCCTGGCATCTGAACTGGACGCACAGCCTGAATTTCCGTTCCGGCTACAAAAACTACCTGCGCTACGGCGTGCGCGAATGCAGCCAGTCGTCGCAGCCGGCCGCCTGCGACGGCTGGAACGGCTATGTGTACGACTACCGCCCGAAAAAATTCAAACACGCGTTGACGCTGGACTGGCGTTTGCGGCTTGCCCTGCCGGTGCGCAAAAGCCGCAGCTTCGAATTGAGTCTGGACGTGCTGAACGTGCTCGACAACAAAAACGCCACCAGCAGCAGCCAGTCGGCCTATCTGGGCGGCATCAACAATCCGGCGCTGGCCGCCTACGGCGGCATCCAAAGCCCGACTTCCTACGAAACCGGCCGCCAGTTCTGGCTCGGCGCCGCCTACCGCTGGTAGCTGCCTGCCGTTTTCAGGCTGCTTTCTTTTGACGGATTAGGCAGCCTGAAAGCCGGTTTCGGTTGTTCAGGCTGCCTTTGTCTTTCTCTGCGCTTGAATGCTTTTCAGGCTGCCTTGCACGAGATTGCAAGGCAGCCTGAAAGGTTTGCTGCAGGGGTTTTGAATGGCTTCTTAGGCTTCAAGCAGGCTTTGGCCGAGGTAGCCGCCTTTTTCAAAGCCGGGCAGGACGAAGAAGTAGCCGCCGCCTACCGGTTTGATGTATTCCTCCAGTGGTTCGAAGTCGAGCAGTTTTTGCACGAAGATAAAGCCGTCGTCGAGATTGGCCTGGTAGCAGATGAAGATCAGGCCGACATCGAGCTGGCCGGCTTTGGAAAGGCCGCGCGAGTAGTTGAACGGGCGGCGGAACAGCAGGTGTTTTTTGAATTCTTCGGTGCGCGGGTTGGCCAGGCGCATGTGGCTGTCTTTGGGCACGACTTTGCCTTCGGGGTCGCTGGCGTAGTTGGGGGTGTCGTTTTCCTGTTTCATGCCCAGCGGGGCGCCGCTGTATTTTTCGCGGCCGAAGATGGTTTGCTGCTCCTGCAGCGGGGTGCGGTCCCAAAATTCGACCAGATGGCGGATCAGGCGTACGGCCTGGTAGCTGCCGTTTTTCGCCCAGGCCGGTTCGTCCTGGCTGTTGGGGGCGACGCCGCTCCACAGGACTTCGTCGGCGGTTTTGGGATCTTGGATATTGGGGTTGGCGGTGCCGTCGTGAAAGCCGAGCAGGTTGCGCGCGGCGGAACCGGGCTCGGTTTTGGGCAGGAAGCCGTCGATACTCCAGCGGATGATGGCGTATTGGGCGGTGTTTTTAATGATGTCGCGCAGGGCGTTTTGGCAGGATTCGGGGGAGAAGCTGCACACTTGCAGGCTCAGGTCGCCGTCGCACCATTCGGCCTGGAGTTTGTCGTTGGGGAAGTCTTTCATTTCGCTCAGGTGCTTGGGCTTTTTGCCTGCCAGGCCGAAGCGTTGGTCGAACAGGCTGTTGCCGACGCCGAGGGTCATGGTCAGGCCGTCGGGCGGGACGACTTTGCCGAGTATGCCGCTGCCGGCGGGCGGGAGTTTGTCGTCGCCGTCGATCAGCTCGCCGCCTTTGGTGAGAAATTCAATGCGGGCGGTAATGATGCGCAGCAGTTTTTCCAGATCTTTGGCGCTGGTGGTGGTTACGTCGAAGGCGGCCATAATCGCAAACTGCTGGTGCGGGGTGGTGATGCCGGCCTGATGGGGGCCGTAGCAGTCGTAGCTTTTGTCGGAGTGGCGCAGCAGGTGCTGGCAGTCGCTGTTGTCGGCGGCGCTTTGGTTTCCCTGACTGCTGCCGGCGGGATTCTGGCCGCAGCCGCTGAGAACGGCGCCGACGGCGCTGCCGATGCCCAGCGCGGCGGCGGTTTTGAAAAGGCGGCGTTTGGAAGGGGATTGGGGTTGACCGTTATTCATTTTGTGTCCTTTGTAGGGTGGGTTGTGCGGCTGCTTTCAGGCAGCCTGAAAACTTAAAACGACGAATCGGGCTGTTTGAGAAATTCGATTTCTTCGGCGCTGCTTGGGCGGCCGAGCACGGCGTTGCGGTGGGGATAACGGCCGAAACGGTCGATGATGACTTTGTGCTTGAGCTCGAACTGGTAGGCGTAATCGGAAGTGTATTGCTTGAACAGCGCTTCGGCCTGCTGGTGGACGATGCGGCTTTCGCTGTGCATCAGCGGCATCAGCATAAAGTGGCGCTCGCGCTCGGCCATGTCGGCAAAGCCGCTCTGACGCACGGCTTCCTGTGCCAGCGCCACGGCCATATTGTCGTGGGCGAAAGCGGCGGGGCTGTTGCGGTGGAGATTGCGCGGGAATTGGTCGAGCACGATGATTTCGGCCAGGCGCCCGTGCAGGCTGTCGCGCCAGCGGTAGAGTTCGGATTGGGCAGCTTGCGCCAGCAGTCCGGCAAAGCGGCTGCGCACGGCTTGGTCGAAGTCGTCGCTTTTTTGGAACCAGAAGGGCTGGTTTTCTTCTGCGAACCAGAAATCCAAAACGGTTTGCGGGGTCATGGCGTGTTTCCTGGGAAAATGTTTTTCAGGCTGCCTGAAAGTTCAGGCAGCCTGTTTGCTTGGCGCGAAGCTTAGTTCAGGCCGAGAATGCCGCGCAGTTTGGCCAAGTCTTCAGCCAGTGCGTTGATCGGCGCCTGCAGGGCTTTACGGTCGGCTTCGGTCAGTTTGTCGTAGGTTTCAAAGCCGTTGCCTTTTTTGTATTTGGCCAAGAGATCGTTCACTTGCTTGAAGTTGGCGTCAACTTTTTCCAGCAGGGCTTTGTCTTTTTCCGCAATCATCGGACGGAAGAGATCGACGATTTTCTTCGAGCCGTCTACGTTGGCTTGGAAGTCGGAAAGGTCGGTGTGGCTGTAGCGGTCTTCTTCGCCGCTGATTTTGCTGCCGGCCACTTCTTCAATCAGCGCTGCCGCACCGCCAACCACTTTGCTGGGCGGGAAGGAGAGCAGGTCGATTTCTTTTTTCAGGGTTTTCACGTCTTCTTCCAGCTTGTCGGCAACGGTGTCGATGCCTTTGGTGCTGTTTTCCACCCACAGGGCGTGTTCGATGCGGTGGAAGCCGGTGAAACCTTCGTCTTTGGCGCCGTTTTTGAAGTCGTCTTCACGGGCGTCGATGGCGGGGTCGAGTTCGTTGAACAGCTCGGCAATCGGCTCGATGCGTTCGTAGTGGCTGCGTACGTCGGCAAACATGGCTTTCGCTTCTTCGATCTTGCCGGCTTTAACCGCAGCGGTGAAGGCGGAAGTTTTGCTGACCAGCTGTTCGGCTTCTTTTTGGACATAGACTTTGTAGTCTGCCAGCGGCTGGGCCAGTTTTTCCAGATCGGCTTCGTTGCCAGTGTCTTTAAAGCCGCTGTCGGTTACAACCAGTTTGCCGCGCGGGTTGTTGAGGAAGCCGCAGGTCATTTCGTATTCGCCGGGCAGTAGGGTAACGGTCATTTTGTCGGTCAGGCCGGGAACGATGTTTTCACGTTCGTCCACCACCATCACGCCTTTGAGGATTTCCCATTCCAGCTTGCGTGAGCTGTTGTTTTTGATGTTGAACACGACTTGGCCGCTGGGTACGGTCAGTTCCATCGGTTCGCAGGCTTTGTCGTTTACCGCGATGTTGATCGCGCCGCCGGCAGCGGCATCGGACGCGCTGGTAGTGCCGGCAGCGCCGGAAGCGGCTTGCTCGCTGCCGGCAGAAGAGGCGGGAGCGTCAGCCTGCGGCGGTTGGCAGGCGGCCAGGCCGAGTGCCAGCAGTACGGATAATGCGGTGGTGTTGAGTTTTTTCATGGTGATGATGCCTTTCTTGGTTTAGGGCTTAGGATTGGAAGGAGTGGGTTTCGGATTACGTAAAAACAGATACATAACCGGAATCAGATACCCGAAGTAAAAAACGAAATCGCTCAGAACCGGATGGTCGGTGTAGCCGAAGAAACCGCCCAGCAGTACGCCCAGCGGGCTGTCTTCGTGCAGGTTTTGCGACCAGTCCAGCGGTTGGTAGGACGACCAATCGAAAGGATTAACCTGCATCAGGTTCCATACCCCCGCTTCATGGAAGGCGCGGAAGGCTCCGGAGAGCAGCCCGGCAGCGACCAAAATTAGGAAAATACCGGTCCAGCGGAAGAATTTGGCAAGATTCAGCCGCATGCCACCTTGGTAAATCAGGGCACCGATAACTACGGCACACAGCAATCCTAATATCCCGCCCCATTTGGCGGCATCAATGGTGGCTGCTTCTTGGGCAGAAGAGGCTTGGTGGCTGAGAATGGCCAGCATAAAGAATACGCATTCCATGCCTTCGCGGGCAACGGCAAGAAAAGCCATACCGACCAGCGCCCAGCCGTGCCCCTTGCCGCGGTTTAAGGCAGCCTGAACGGATTGGTGCAATTCCTGCTTAATCGAGCGTGCCGCTTTTTTCATCCAAAGAATCATATAGGTGAGAATGGCAACGGCCACCAGGCCGATGGCGCCTACTACGAATTCCTGCTCTTTTTGCGGGATTTCGCCAATTTGGCGGTGAAGGACAAAGCCTACCCCGAAGCATAAAAGCGCCGCAATCGTAACGCCCAGCCAGACTTTGGGTAATAATAACGAATAACCGGATTGTTTCAGAAACGCGGCAATGATGCCGACAATCAAAGCTGCTTCGATACCTTCGCGCAGCATGATGAGAAAAGAGACCAATAACACTTTGGAAAAAGCTTTCTGAGACAAAAACGTCCGGATTATAGGTTTTCTTGATATGGAAATGCAAATGGTTTTTATCATTTCCAAACGCTAAATTAACAATAACCGCCGCCGAACGGTCTGTTCAGCGGCGGTTTTCAGGCTGCCTGAAAGGGCGGCGCTTTATTGGCAGTCGATATCCAACATTTTTACCGGCTGGGTTTTGGATAGCGGGATTTTGCATTTGACGCTGTTGGAGCCGGTAACCACCAGAACGTCTTTGCCACCGGCGCTGGTTTTGCTGATTTTCAGCGGCTCGGCAACACCGGCGCCTATAGAAGAAGCGCTGACGCTGTCGATCAGTTTTTCATCGCTGATGCCGGAAGTATTGCTCTGGATATTCGGTTTTTTCGGTTTTGCCATCGCCACGGGGCTGGCTAGTAGGGCAAAGGCGGCGAGCAGGGCGGTATAGTTTTGTGTTTTCATAATTCAGTTTCCTTATGATGTGGCCGGTTGAGCCGGTGCGGCACTTTACTGCAAATTGTGTATAAAGGCAGCAGGTTTACGCAAATTTGTGCAAAGCCGGACGTAGGGCTTGGGTGTTGGCGCGGGGGTCGGCCAATACGTCGCCGCCAAGCAGGCATTCCATTTGCAGGATATGTTCCGGCCGCTTGCAGTGCAGGCTGGGGCAGATTGAAGCAGCCTGAAAAGGCAGGCGGTGGCGGCTGGCAAACTGGCGGGCGCGCTCGTTGGCGGTTTGCAGCATAAAGCTCATGCTGATGTCCAAGTAGAATCTCCGCGCCTGCAACACGATGATTCTGGCGGCAAACCAATCGGCTTCGTCGGTAAACTCGCTGGGGCTGTGGCGGCTGAAATCGTGGCGCATCGCGGCAATCAGAATGGCGGCGGTGCGGATTTCAGGCAGCATGGCTTCGTGCAGTACGTCGGTTTCGTCCAACCCTTCGCCGGCAGCCTGTGACGGATTGCGGTGGGCGTTGCCGTCGGTAATCAGGCAGCAGTTGCGCAGCGCCTGTGCGGATTGGGCTGGGTTTTGGTTTTCCGTCGGACGGTTCAAAGCGGCTTTCATCATTCTATTTCCTTGTTTTCTGGCAAACCTGCCGAGAGTCTTGAGACGGTTTGCTTTAAAAACTGCAGAAAACAGAAAACCGCCTCGGATAGGTTCTCGGGGCGGTTTGCTTTGCGTTTAATGGTTGTATGTCTTACCCACGCGCAAAGGGATACCGCACCGAAGTGCAGTACCACCAATAACAGCGAGCGCGCAGTAAAGATTTCATGATTACGGAATTCTTGGGTTTCAAAAAAACGATGGGGCGAAACATACGCTTTTTGCTTTTACTTTGTCAAGGCGGGCGGTGAAAAAATTTCGGTGGTTTGGCTTCGCTTTGGTTTCGGGGTGTCGGCAGGCAGCCTGAAATGCCTGAATATTCGCCCTTGCCACTATTGAAAGTGTGGGAAACTTTGTTAGAATGTGCCCTGTTTTGCCTATGCTTTGTGCGTGGCATTTCCGCTGGCGGCCAAAGTGCCGGCAGTGTTGGATTTTTGTTTAATTTATTTAAGGATGACCACATGGCCGTCGAACGCACCATTTCCATTATCAAACCCGATGCCGTCGGCAAAAACGCAATCGGTAAAATCTACACCCGCTTTGAAGATGCCGGACTGAAAATCGTTGCCGCCAAAATGAAGCATTTGAGCCAAAGCGAAGCCGAAGGCTTTTACGCCGTACACAAAGAGCGTCCGTTTTTTGCCGATCTGGTGAAATTCATGACCAGCGGCCCGGTAATGATCCAGGTGCTGGAAGGCGAAAACGCCGTGGCCAAAAACCGCGAGCTGATGGGTGCGACCAATCCGAAAGAAGCCGCTGCCGGTACCATCCGCGCCGACTTCGCCGAATCCATCGACGCCAATGCCGTACACGGTTCCGACAGCCTGGAAAACGCCGCCATCGAAATCGCGTATTTCTTTGCCGCCACCGAACTCTGCCCGCGTTAAGTCTTCGGATTTTTCAGGCTGCCTGCCCTTTCAGGCAGCCTGAAAACAGATTCCGGCAGGCAGCCTGAAAACAAAAAAACACAAAATACCGCACAAACACACCAAATGAAACCGACCGAACCATGATGAAAACCAACCTGCTCGACTACGACCTGCCGGCTCTGACCGAACACTTCGCCCAAATGGGCGAAAAGCCGTTTCGGGCGCGCCAAGTGATGCGCTGGATTCATCAGGGCGGTGCGGAAAATTTTGACGAGATGACCGATTTGGCCAAATCGTTGCGCGCCAAACTGAACGAAAAAGCGATCGTCGGCATTCCGGCGCTGATGACTTCGCAGGAAAGCCGCGACGGCACGCGCAAATGGCTGTTGGACGTCGGCACCGGCAACGGTGTCGAAACCGTTTTTATCCCGGAAACCGAGCGCGGCACGCTGTGCATTTCTTCGCAGGTGGGCTGCGCTTTGGAATGCACGTTCTGCTCCACCGGCCGACAGGGTTTCAACCGCAATCTGACCGCCGCCGAAATCATCGGCCAATTGTGGTGGGCAAACAAAGCGCTGGGCGTTACTCCGAAAAACGAGCGGGTGATTTCCAATGTGGTGATGATGGGCATGGGCGAGCCGATGGCCAATTACGACAACGTGGTCACCGCGCTGTCGATTATGCTCGACGACCACGGTTACGGCCTGTCGCGCCGCCGCGTAACCGTCTCCACTTCCGGCATGGTGCCGCAGATGGACCGGCTCAAAGATGATATGCCGGTGGCGATGGCGGTATCGCTGCACGCTTCCAACGACGCGGTGCGCGACCAAATCGTGCCGCTGAACAAAAAATACCCTCTCAAAGAACTGATGGCCGCCTGCCGCCGCTATCTGGCCAAGGCGCCGCGCGACTTTATTACTTTCGAATATGTGATGCTCGACGGCATCAACGACAAAGCCGAGCACGCCCGCGAGCTTTTGGAGCTGGTGAAAGACGTGCCCTGCAAATTCAACCTGATTCCCTTTAACCCTTTCCCCAATTCCGGCTACGAGCGCTCCAGCGGCGAGAATATCCGCATATTCCGCGATATCCTGCAGCAGGCAGGGCTGGTGGTAACCGTACGCAAAACGCGCGGCGACGATATCGACGCAGCCTGCGGCCAGCTTGCCGGACAAGTGAAAGACAAAACCCGCCGCCAGCAGAAATGGCAGCAAATCTATATGGAGAGCCGATAATGCGCCGTTTTTTCCGATCCGTACTGCCGCTGTGCGCCGCCGCAATATTTTTGGGCGGTTGCGTAACCGAAGGTCCGGGCTCCGAACTGACCAAATTTAAAAAACAAAGCAGCAAAGAGCGCCACGAAGAATCGGTGCGCATCAAAACCCAGCTGGCTGTCGAATACATCCGCGCCAAAGATTACCGCGCCGCCACCGCGGCAATCGAAGAAGCCATTCGGGAAAACAGCCGCTACGATATGGCCTGGCTGGTGCGCGCGCAGATTTACCAGTTTCTGAAAGTGCCCGACAAAGCCGAAGAAAGTTTCCGCCAGGCCTTGTCGATCAGCCCCAACGGTGCCGAAATCAACAACAACTACGGCTGGTTTTTGTGCAGCATGAGAAACCAGCCCAATGCCGCCATGCCGTATTTCGACCGCGCGCTGGCCGATCCCACCTATCCCGGCCCCGAAGTGTCGTGGCTGAACAAGGGCGTCTGCAGCGCCAAGCAGGGCGCTTACGATTTGGCCGAAAGCTATTTCGAGCGTGCCTTGAATCTGAATCCCGAATTTGTTGTTGTGCATAAAGAGCGCGCCCGCGCCAAGCTTATGGCTGGCAACGTTGCCGAGGCCGACCGCAATTTCCGCGTGTTTCAGCGCCAAGTGGAAAAACTCGGCGCCGACGATCTCTATTTAGGCTGGAAAATTGCCAAAGCGCAGGGTAAAAAACAGGAGGCTTACGAATACGAAGCCCAGCTGCGCAGCAGTTTCCCCTATTCCGAAGAATTGCAAAAAATCACCACTGGAAGCGAATAATGAGCGAAAACCAAACTCCGTCAGCCATCAGCAGCGCCGACGCTCCGGCAGCGCTGGGTGCCGAGTTGCGCCGCCAGCGCGAAGAGCGCGGTTTGTCTTTGGGCGAAGTGTCCGAGCGGCTGAAACTGCCGGCACGGCAGGTTGAAGCCCTGGAAAACGGCCATTACGACGATATGCCCGAGCCGGTATTTGTGCGCGGCTTTCTGCGCAGCTACGGCCGCTTTCTCGATTTGGACGAAACCGTGCTCAACAGCTATCTGGCGCACATCGTGCCGCCGGAAAGCATCGAGCGTTCGCGCCCGCAGCAGCATGCGGCCGACAGCATGGTCAACCAAGAATTGAAAAAACCGTTCCCCACTTGGATTTTCGGCCTGCTGGCCGCCGCGCTGCTGGGCGTCGGCATTTATTACTGGCAGGGCAAGTCGCAAAGCGAGCACCTGCGTCAGGAAGCTGGTGCCGGTTCGGCGGTGCAAAGCGGCGGCAGCCAGGCGGCTTCCGAAGTGCCGCTGGCCAACGGCAATATGGTCGTCAAGCCGATGGAAGAGCCGCAGGCCGCTTCCGGCGCGGCGTCGGCACCGGCTGCTGCCGGCGGCGAGCTGGTGATCAACACCCGCTACCGCACCATGTTGACCGTCAGCAATGCCAAGGGCGAAATCCTGATCAACCAAATCGTTCCCGCCCGCAGCGAGCACCGCTTTAAAGACGGCGCCCCCTATGAAGTGCGCTTGGGTTACGCCATCGGTTCCACCGCCAGCTACGGCGGCGAGAACATCGACATCGACAGTAAACGCAAAGGCAAAACTGCCGTCTTTACCGTAGGCAGCACCGTTCAGGCTGCCTCCGCGCCGCAGTAAGGCAGCCTGAAAAAATGAAACCCCTACGCCGCCGCACACACCAAGTCCGCATCGACCATCTGACCGTCGGCTCCGAAGCGCCGGTTGTCGTGCAGTCGATGACCAATACCGACACCGCCGATGCCCAAGCTACCGCCCTGCAGGTGCGCGAATTGAGCGAAGCCGGTTCCGAGATGGTGCGCATCACCGTCAACAGCCCCGATGCTGCGTCCAAAGTGGCCGAAATCCGCAGCCGTTTGGACGATATGGGCTGCCCCACGCCGCTGGTGGGCGACTTCCATTTCAACGGCGAGCGCCTGCTGGCCGAGTTTCCCGACTGCGCCCGCGCGTTGTCCAAATACCGCATCAATCCCGGCAATGTCGGCAAAGGCGCCAAGGGCGACGAAAAATTCGCCTTTATGATCCGCACCGCCGCCGAGCACGACAAAGCGGTGCGCATCGGCGTGAACTGGGGTTCGCTCGACCAAAGCCTGGCCAAGCGGATGATGGATGCCAACCTGGCCTCGGCTAATCCCAGGCAGCCTGAAGAAGTGATGAAGGAAGCCCTGATTGTTTCCGCGCTCGAATCGGCACAAAAAGCGGTAGATTTGGGGCTGCCCGAAGACAAAATCATCCTTTCCTGCAAAGTGTCCAATGTGCAGGATCTGATTCAGGTTTACCGCGATCTGGGCAGCCGCTGCGCCTATCCGCTGCATTTGGGGCTGACCGAAGCCGGCATGGGCAGCAAAGGCATCGTCGCCTCCACCGCCGCGCTGGCGGTGCTGATGCAGGAAGGCATCGGCGATACCATCCGCATTTCGCTCACCCCCGAGCCCGGCACTTCGCGCACGCAGGAAGTGGTGGTGGCGCAGGAAATCCTGCAAACCATGGGGCTGCGCTCGTTCACGCCGATGGTAACCGCCTGCCCGGGCTGCGGCCGCACTTCCAGCACCGTGTTCCAAGAGCTGGCGCGCGACATCCAGCAGTATCTGCGCATGCAGATGCCGGTGTGGAAAGACAAATATCCCGGCGTGGAAAGCATGAACGTGGCGGTGATGGGCTGCGTGGTCAACGGCCCGGGCGAGAGCAAGCTGGCCGATATCGGCATCAGCCTACCCGGCACCGGTGAAACCCCCATCGCCCCCGTTTATGTGGACGGCGAGCGCAAAGTAACCCTTAAAGGCGACAATATGGCCGCCGAATTTCTGGCGATTGTGCAGGAATACGTTGAAACCAATTACGGCGAAGGCGGCAAGAAACGCAACGCCCCGCGCGTGATTCCGATTCAGGCAGCCTGAAAGGCTTTTTTCCGCCGGACAAACCCCATTCGTTATTTTCAGGCTGCCTGTTGTCCGGCAGCCTGAAACAAGGAAACCGCCATGGCCCAATCTCCCCAAAAAAACGGCAGCACCGCCAAGGCACCCGCCGCCAAAGACAAAGCCAAAGACCTGCGGGCGATGCTGCTGCAGCTTTACCTGCTGAACAATCCGCGGCTGGAGCACAAAGTCTTTATCTACTCCTTTAACGGCGTAACCGACGGCAGCACCAATCCTTTCCACTTTATCGGCGGCGATTTGCCGGCCAACGTCAAAAAAAGCCTGATTCTGCAGAATCTGGCCAGCGGCGAGATGATTCAGGCGTTCGTGCTGCCCTATGTCGAGCAGGGCAAAACCCAGTTTCAAATCGAAAACAGCGTGCTCTACGGCAACCGCAGCGGCACACTGATCGAAATCTCGCTGGCGGCCGACAAAATCGGCGGCAGCGAAAAATACCGCCAATTCAGCGCGCTGGCCGCCAGCATGTTGCGCCAGTTCGTGATATAAACCCGCCCGCCGCAGCGTTCAGGCAGCCTGAAAACCGGTTTGCCCGCCCTTTGCGGCGCCTTTTCTTTTTCCACAGCTCAAGATATGGCACAGAAAATCCAAGCCGTAAAAGGCATGAACGACCTTCTGCCGGTCGAACAGGCAGACTTCAAACTCAACGCCGCCCTGTGGCAGGCCTTTGAAGAAACCGTGCTGCGCTGGACGCGCCGCTTCGGCTACGCACAAATCCGCACCCCCATCGTCGAGCCGACCAATCTTTTCGTGCGCTCCATCGGCGAAGAAACCGACGTGGTCGGCAAAGAAATGTACACCTTCGCCGATTCCAACGACAGCCTCAGCCTGAGTCTGCGCCCCGAAGGCACCGCTTCCTGCCTGCGCGCCGTAGTCGAACACAACCTGCTGTACAACGCCCCGCAAAAGCTGTGGTACATGGGGCCGATGTTCCGCCGCGAGCGCCCGCAAAAAGGCCGCTACCGCCAGTTCCATCAGGTCGGCATCGAAGCGCTGGGCTTTGAAGGCCCCGACATCGACGCCGAAATCATCGCCATGTGCGCCGATTTGTGGCGCGAGCTGGGCATCGCCGAACATCTCACCTTGGAAATCAACAGCCTGGGCAACCGCGAAGAGCGCGCCGCCCACCGCAGCGCCCTGGTCGCCTATCTGCAGCAGCACGAAGACAAGCTCGACGACGACAGCCGCCGCCGCCTGCACACCAATCCCCTGCGCGTGCTCGATACCAAAAATCCCGAGTTGCAGCAGATTGCCGACAACGCCCCGGCGCTCGTCGATTATCTGGGCGAAGCATCGCAGGCGCATTACGACAGCTTCAAAGCCCTGCTCGACGGTTTGGGCATCCAATACAAAGAAAACCGCCGCCTGGTGCGCGGGCTCGATTACTACAACCAAACCGTATTCGAATGGACCACCGACAAACTCGGCGCCCAAGCCACCGTCTGCGGCGGCGGCCGTTACGACGGGCTGATTGAAGAGCTCGGCGGCAAGCCCGCGCCTTCCATCGGCTTTGCTCTCGGCATCGAACGCCTACTGCTTTTGGTGCGCGAATACGGCAGCCTGAAAGCCGAAGCCGCGCCCGACATCTACATCATGCAGCAGGGCGAAGGCAGCACGCTGGCCGCCATGCGCCACGCCGCCGCACTGCGCGCAGCCGGTTACGCCGTCGCCCAATACTGCGGCAGCCAAAAGCTCAAAGCCCAAATCAAACGCGCCGACCAGTCCGGCGCCCGCTTTGCGCTGATTGTGGCCGAGCAGGAAGTGGCCGATAACAGCGTAACCCTGAAAGACATGCGCGGCAGCCACGAACAAACCACCGTGCCCGCCGCCGACCTGACCGAACAACTCAAACAGTGGAGCCGCTAATGTCCGCCCATCACGACGAACAACAAGACATCGAAACCGCCAAACACCTGTGGCGCAGCGGCGGCAAATGGGTATTTGCCGCGCTGGTGGCCGCCGCTATCGGCTATTTCGGCTATGTGATTTACCAGCACCAGCTCGGCAAACGTGCCGAAGCCGCCGCCGCGCTGGCCGCCGGCGTTGCAGAGGACGAAGGCAGCTTCAAAACCCTGCAGCAGGAATACCCTGACAGCATGGGCGCCGCCGAAGCCGCCTTCCAAGTGGCCGCCAAGCAGTTTGACGCCGGCAAATACGACGAAGCCGCCGCCACCTACCAATGGCTGCAGGCCAACAACCCGCAGCCCGCCGTTCAGGCTGCCGCCGTGCAGAACTTGGCCAAAGTGCGCCTGCAGCAGCAAAAATACGACGACGCGCTCAAAGCGCTCGCCACACCGGTCGATGAAGCCTACCGCGGCCTGATCGAAGAAACCCGCGGCGACATCTACAGCGCGCAGGGCAAAACCAAAGAAGCCGCCGCCGCCTACAAAGCCGCGCTGGAAAAACTGCCCGAAGACTCGCCCGCCCGCGACCTGTTGGAAATGAAAACCGCCGACTAAACGCCTTGTCCGGCGGCATAAGGCAGCCTGAAAGCCGTTCCCCCGCTTTCAGGCTGCCTGAACGCTATTTGCAAGGAAAGGAAAACCGTGAAGACCATCTTGTTTATCCTTGCCGCTTTTGCCGGCACCGGACAACTGGCCGTTTAAGCTTTAGGACGCTTTTTAAAACGTAAAACGCAAAAGGCAGCCTGAAACCCCTTTCCCCCTTTTCAGGCAGCCTGAAACCCGCAGCCTTATTTCCCACCCCGTGCCTATCCCCTGATTGCGCACCTGCTGGCCGCCCGAAACCCGTTTTTCAGGCAGCCTGAAACAGAAAGTCAAACTATGAAACCCACCATCGCCCTAGTCGGCCGTCCCAATGTCGGCAAATCCACCCTGTTCAACCGCCTTACCCGCAGCAAAGACGCGCTGGTGCACGATCTGCCCGGGCTCACGCGCGACCGCCATTACGGCCACGGGCGCGTCGGCAGCAAGCCCTATCTGGTGGTGGATACTGGCGGTTTTGAGCCCGTGGTGGACAGCGGCATCCTGCACGAAATGGCGAAGCAAACCCTGCAAGCCGTGGACGAAGCCGATGCCGTGGTGTTTCTCGTCGATGCCCGCACCGGCTTGACGCCGCAAGACAAAATCATTGCCGACCGCCTGCGCCAGTCGCCGCGCCCCGTGTATCTGGCGGTGAACAAAGGCGAAGGCGGCAATCATGCCGTGCTAGCCGCAGAGTTTTACGAACTCGCACTGGGCGAGCCGCATGTGATTTCCGGCGCGCACGGCGACGGCGTTTACTATCTGATTGAAGATATTCTGGAAAACTTCCCCGATGCGGACGAAACGCAGCCTGAAAACAAACACCCCGTGTTTGCCGTAATCGGCCGCCCGAACGTTGGCAAATCCACGCTGGTCAACGCCATTTTGGGCGAAGAGCGCGTGATCGCCTTTGACATGGCCGGCACCACGCGCGACAGCATCCACATTGATTTTGAACGCGAAGGCAAGCCCTTCACCATTATTGACACCGCAGGCGTGCGGCGGCGCGGCAAAGTAGATGAAGCAGTAGAAAAATTCTCCGTTATCAAAGCCATGCAGGCGATAGAAGCGGCGAACGTTGCCGTGCTGGTGCTGGATGCGCAGCAGGACATCGCCGACCAAGACGCCACGATTGCAGGTTTCGCGCTGGAAGCGGGCAGGGCGCTGGTGGTGGCGGTAAACAAATGGGACGGCATCAGCGAAGAGCGGCGCAACGACATCAAGCGCGACATCGCCCGCAAGCTGTATTTTCTCGATTTCGCCAAATTCCACTACATCTCCGCGCTCAAAGAAAAAGGCATCGACGGGCTGTTTGCCAGCATTCAGGCTGCCTACGACGCCGCCTTTATCAATATGCCCACGCCCAAAATCACCCGCGTGCTGCAAAGCGCGGTGGAACGCCAAGCCCCGCCGCGCGCTGGTTTGGTGCGCCCGAAAATGCGCTACGCCCACCAGGGCGGCATGAACCCGCCGGTTATCGTCATCCACGGCAATTCGCTGCAGCACATCTCCGATTCCTACACCCGCTATCTCACCCAAACCTTCCGCAAAGCCTTCAACCTGCAAGGCACGCCGCTGCGGATTCAGTACAACGTCGGCGACAATCCCTATGAAGAAACCGCCGAAAAAACCAAAAACAAACCCCTGCGCCGCGTCAGCTTGAGCAACCGCATCGCCAAACGCGAAGGGCGCAAGGCGGAAAAAATACGCAACAGCGGCGGCAAAAAGAAAACCCGCCAAACCAGCGTGAAAAAGCAGCAGGGCGGGAAGTAGCGGCAAAGGATAAGGCAGCCTGAAAGCCGGTTTCGGTTTTCAGGCTGCCTGTATGATGCGCGCGCTCAGCGTCCCCAGTTTTTCGGTAAAGGCCGTTTTTGCGATACCGGCGCAAAATCAAATTCCTGTTTGCCAGCCTGCCACACCAGCGGCAGCAGGCAGCTTTGGTTTTCGGCGCGCGATCTGCCGCGGGCTTTGGGGCCGCAGGCATCGCCGCCCATGGCCAGATACAGCTTGCCGCCTATGATGCGGGTGCCGCCCGCGCCGTGGGCGAAGGCTTTTTTCACTTTGCCGTCCGGCTGTCCGGCAAACACCGTTACCTGCCAGCCGCCGGAGCCGCCCAAATCGGGTGCGTTGGCGCACTTGGCCAAAGAAGCGTCATACACATAATCAAGATGGCCGTCGTGATTGAGATCGGCGGTGGATACGGCTTTGCCGTAGGAAAAACGGCCGCCCATATCGCGGCAAACTTCCTGATCGCTGTTGATTTCCTGCTGCACGGCGGGGGGCAGGGCGGTTTTGGGCGCGGCAGCGGCGCCGTAGCTTGCTGATACCAGCACGGCGGCGAAAAAGAGTTTGTTCATGGTGGATTTCCTTCGGTAAGGGGGCTTGGAAAACACCCGCCGCATGCTGTGCGGCGGGCAAAAGAGTAGGGCTTTTCAGGCTGCCTGAACGGTCGGCTTATGGCGATGCATCGATGTATTGGATGGCCACACGCCCTTTGTTTTGTTTCAGTATCACGCAATATTCGGCGGCGTTTTCTTCGCATACGGATACTTTTTGCCTGCCCTGCCATTTGGTAATCACCACGGTGTCTTCATCGATGTGCCGCTGGGTGTTTTTGGCGGGCAGGGTTTTGGGCATATGGTCTGTGGTATGACCGGCGGCACGCACGGCGGCATAGGCATCGGCCAGCGATGTGCCCGAATAGCTGCATTTGCTGGTACTGGCAAACTCACCGGTGGACGTTTTGCCGCAGGACAGCTTTCCGGCGTGGGCGGATGCGGCGGCCAATGCCAATACGGCAAACAATACACTCGCTTGTTTCATATTTGCTCCTTGTATAAAGGGGGGATAAAAAGAGAAACGGAATATTCTGTTTTCAGGCTGCCTGAAGCAAAACAGGCTGCGGCATTATTCTATATTTTGCGGGGGGGGGGGCAAGTGCTGCAGTTGTAGAAAGCGGCCGCGCTGTTTACACTTGCCGTATTTCGGATACAGGCGGCAAAGCGTGTTTCAGGCAGCCTGAAAGCCGCGTGATAAAAAACAACCCCAAATAGGAACCCCAACCCATGATTATCCGCGAGAAGCAGGGCATTTTGCCGATGCTCTTTGCCTGGCGCGGCACCATCTTTCCCAAAGTGCTGCCGGCGATACTGGTTTTGTCCGGCCTGTCGGTGCTGATGGGCGTGATGTCGCACTACCGCCTGCTGGCGATTCCCACCCCGCCTTTGGTCGGCTTTACCATTTTCGGCGTGGTGCTTTCCATCTTTCTGGGCTTTCGCAACAACGCCTGCTACGAGCGCTGGTGGGAAGGGCGCAAGCTGTGGGGCAGGCTGGTGGCCACCGAGCGCCATCTGATCCGCGACAGCCGCGTGCTCGATACCGACCGCCGCCGCCACCTGCTCAAGCGCAGCATCCTTTTTACCTGCCTGCTGCGCGACCGCCTGCGCTACCAAACCGCCCACACCGACTTGTTTCTCGAATACGGCGAAGGCGGCGCCGACATCTACCAAAACCACCCCAATCCGCCGCAGTTTGTGCTCGAACAGATGCAGCGCGATCTGATTGCCGCCCTGCGCCAAGAGCAGATCGGCGAAGTAGTCTATAGCGCGCTGACCCGCCACATCGAAGCGCTGGGCGAAATCCAGGCCGGCTGCGACCGCATCGCCAGCACGCCGCTGCCCTTTGCCTATTCGGTGCTGCTGCACCGCGCGATTTACAGCTTCTGCATCATGCTGCCCTTCGGCATCGAATCCGTGCTCGGCCTGTGGACGCCGCTGATGGTGGCCTGGCTGGTGTATATGTTTCTCGGCCTGGACGCCCTAAGCTCGCAGCTGGGCGACCCCTTCGGCCTGCAGGAAAACAACCTGCCGCTCGATTCGCTGGTGCGGGTGATTGAGCGCGAAGTGCTCAGCGCGCTGGGTCAGGAAATCCCGCCGCCGCTTGCCGCCGAGCATTATGTGATGACTTGAGCGCCAAACGCCGAAAGCAGCCTGAAAGCCGGTTTTGCCGCTTTCAGGCTGCTTTTTTTCGGATGATGGGTTTTCAGGCTGCCTTTTGCCTACGCCGCCGTTTTAAAGCAAACGCCTGTTTTTGCTTCGTAACTTGGTTATGCTGTGCAGGCAGCCTGAAACTTTTGTCCGCCCGAATACCCTAAGCCTTGCGAAAGGTAAGCGCATAAAAACGACCGTCCCACAGCAAATGAGTTTGGCGCTCGAGCGCGGCGGCGGGAATCAGGCTTTCGATGTCGGACAGATCGAAACGTGCGCCGTCAAATGCGCTGCGGGTCAGCGGGTTGCGCCGGTATTGGCGGTCGATCAGATCCTGGGTTTCGTCGGCCACCATCAGCAGCGTGCCGGGCTTGGCCACGCGTAGCATTTCCGCCAGTGCGCGCTGTTTGTTTGAAAAGAAATTGATGCCGCCGACATGAAACACGATGTCGAAACTGTTGTCGGCAAAGGGCAGATCTTCGGCGGCGCAGTGCAGCGGCGTAAACGGCAGCTTGTGCCGCCAGAGTTTGTCGGCGCGGCGCAGCATGCCCAGCGACAAATCGGCGCCGACGATATTCAGGCTGCCGGTGTCGATTTGCGGCGGGATAAAGGCGAAATCGCGGCCGGTGCCGACCGACACATACAGCACCGCCGCGCCGTTGCGCCATTCGGGCAGCGCCATCATTTCGCGGCGCATGGCGGCGATGCTGCGGCGGTAGATCAGGCGGTCGGCCAGCCGCTCGCCCAGATCGTAAAGCGCGGCCAGGCGGTTGTAGAGTTTCATGTATTTGCCGTTGTCACCGGCCAGCTGTTCGGGGGCGAGATAGCGCAAAATACCGTGCTCGGCGGCCAGCCACGCGAGATTAAGATCGCGGCGCAGCAGCGGGGCGATGGCGGGTGGAATCGGAACCTTCATGGCGCTCTCCTTATCGGTGCCGTGGGAAAAAAGCAGCCTGAAAGCCGTTAAAACCGCAGAACCCCTGGCCAGCTGCCGCAGCATGCTGACCGTGCAGGAAGCCGGTGCATTGCGCGCACGGATAACCGCGCCTTATGCGGCCGACCCTGACCGCCGCTGCGCCGCCGTCCAAGGCAATATGCACCAACTCATGCGCCGCTACGGCATTACCCCTACTGCACGATAAACCGCAGGCTGCCTGAAACGGCTTTCCGCCGCACCGAAAGCAGCCTGCACTTTCCTTCATTCCGCCCGATTGATTTCGGTTTCCAAGCGGATAAATGCGGCAATCATCGCCTGCCACACAGCTTCGGCCACATCGGGCGACAACCCTGCGGCAGCGGCCTGTCCGCGGCGGGCGGCAATCACTTGGGCAACGCGGTCGGGCGCGGCCACGGCTTTTGCATCGCCGCGCGGTTTGAGCCGCCCAGCCTGTTCCACCAACGCCTGCCGTTTGGCGAGCAGCGCAATGAGTTCGGCATCCAAGCCGTCTATGGCTTGGCGGACTTCGGTGAGGGTTTGCGGTAACATGATTCGGCCTCCTAATAAAATGAAAAACACAGCGGCGAGCAACCCTGCCGCATCTAATAAAAAGCAGCCTGCACCCCTTTTCAGGCTGCCTGCATTATGCCGCCAGCGCCGCTGCCAGCGTTTCCACCACTTTATCCTGTTCGTCGAAACTCAAACCGAAATACAGCGGCAGACTGATGGCGCTTTGGTAATAGGCTTCGGCGGCGGGGAAGTCGCCGTTTTGGAAGCCGAAGCGCCGCCGGTAATAGGGCTGGGTGTGGACGGGGATGTAATGCACGTTCACGCCGATGCCGTGGCGGCGCAGGTAGTCGAACACGTCGCGGCGGCTTTTGCCGCTGTCGGCGCGGATTTGCACCGGATACAGGTGCAGCGCCGAGCGGCTGGCCGGGTTGCGCGGCGGCAGGATCAGGGGCAGGGGGGCGAGCAGGCGGTCGTAGCGCCCGGCCAGCTCGTGGCGGCGTTCGACAAATTCGTCCAGCCGCCGCATCTGGCTTACGCCGAGAGCAGCCTGAAGCTCGGTCATGCGGTAGTTGTAGCCCAAGTCGATTTGCTGGTAGTACCAGTCGCCGTCGGCTTCGTGCGTCATCGCGGCGGGGTCGCGGGTGATGCCGTGGCTGCGCAGCAGCGCCATTTTTTCCGCCAGATCGGCGCGGTGGGTCAGCGCGGCGCCGCCTTCGGCGGTGGTGATGATTTTCACCGGATGAAAGCTGAAGACGGTGATGTCGCTGTGTTCGCAGGCGCCGACCGGCAGGCTACCTGAAAATGCGCCGACAGCGTGCGAGGCATCTTCAATCACCGCAAAGCCGTATTCTTTGGCCAGCGCACCGATGGCGGCCATATCGCAGGGCTCGCCGCACAGATGTACGGGGACGACGATTTTCGGCAGCCGCCCGCCGGATGCGCGGGCAGCCTGAAGTTTGGCTTTAAGCGAGGAAACCGACATATTCAGTGTGGCGGGGTCGATATCGACAAAATCCACATCCGCACCGCAGTAAAGCGCGCAGTTGGCCGAGGCGGTAAAGGTGATGGGCGAGGTCCACAGCACATCGCCCGCGCCCAGCCCCAGCGCGAGGCAGGCCAGATGCAGGGCGGACGTGGCGCTGTTTACCGCCACGGCATGCGCGGCGCCGCAATAGGCTTTCAGGCTGCTTTCAAAGGCCGGCACCTGCGGGCCTTGGGTGAGAAAGTCGGATTGGAGGACGGCAAGGACGGCGTCGATATCGTCTTGGGAAATGGTTTGGCGGCCGTAGGGGATCATGGGGAACTCGCGAAAGGTTAGACGGGGCAGGCAGCCTGAAAAACCGGTTTTGCCGTTTTCAGGCTGCCTTGCGGTTGGGCGGCGCTATTGTAGCAAAAGCCCGCCGGCGGAGCAGGGCGGGCGGCGGCTTCTGATGCGGCGCGGCAGCCTGAAAGCCAGCGGCCGAAACGCTTTCGCTATATAATCCGCCCCTTTGCCAACCCGCCTTGCAAGGATATGCCATGACCGATTTCCGTCAGGATTTTCTCCGTTTCGCGCTCGAACAGAAAGTATTGAAGTTCGGCGAATTCACCACCAAAGCCGGGCGGCCGTCGCCCTATTTTTTCAATGCCGGCCTGTTTAACGACGGCGCTTCCACGCTGGCGCTGGCACGCTTTTACGCGCAGGCGATCGACGAGAGCGGCATTGCGTTCGACATGCTGTTCGGTCCTGCCTACAAGGGCATTATCCTGGCCGCCGCCACCGCGATGATGCTCGCCGAGCGCGGCCGCAACCTGCCTTTTGCCTACAACCGCAAGGAAGCCAAAGACCACGGCGAGGGCGGAGTGCTGGTGGGCGCGCCGCTCAAAGGGCGGGTGCTGATTATCGACGACGTGATTTCCGCCGGCACGTCGGTGCGCGAATCGGTGAAGCTGATTCAGGCTGCCGGTGCCGAGCCGGCTGCGGTTGCCATTGCGCTTGACCGCATGGAAAAAGGCACGGGCGAATTGTCTGCCGTGCAGGAAGTTCAGCAACAGTACGGCCTGCCGGTGGTGGCGATCGCCAATCTGCAGGATTTGTTTGCCATGCTGCAAAACAGCGGCAATGCCGAAATCAGCCGTTATCTGCCGCAGCTGAAAGCTTACCGCGAGCGCTACGGCGTCGTCTGATTTTCAGGCTGTCCGGGCGCCGCGCCCGCGGGCAGCGGCAGCCTGAAACGCCTTGAAGGCACCCCAAAGCAGCCTGAAACGGCATCTGCCGCTTTCAGGCTGCTTTTTCGGGCAAAACGCGGCGCGAATTTGCGGCAAAACTGCCAAATGCCGGTGCTTTGCCGTTTTAATACTGTAAAAACGGGGGCGGAAAAGGTAAAATCCGCGCCAGTTTTCCCACCGTTTTCCCCCGTGGAGCAACCGCCGCATGCTGATTACGCTGATTGTCGTTTTGTTTGCCGTTTTCCTGCTGTTAAGCTGGATTTACTTTTGGCAAAGCCGTGCCTGGAAGGAAGAGCTGGAGTTTTACGAGGCCGAAGCGGCGCGCCGCCAGGCCGAGCCCGAACAGATGCCGCTCAATTTCCGCCAGCCGGTAAGCACGCCGCGGCTGCACGACGATCTGGCCTTTATCCTGATGGACGATGACGAACCGCAGCAGCCGAGCCTACTGCCTGAAGACGAAGACGCCGCTGCCCCTGCAGAAACGCCCGCTCCAGTGAAGCGCGCCAAGCCGGCCGCACCGCCCATCGAACTGCCCGCCGATCCCGAGCCGCTGCCCGCCGCCAAGCCGGCGGCCGGCGCGCAAATCATCACGCTTGACGACATTCTCAGCAGCGAAGTTCCCGCCGCCGCTGCCGGCCATCACGGCACCGACGGCTTTTTCAGGCAGCCTGAAAACTTCGCCGGCACGCCCCGCCATACTTTTTCCGCCGCACTTTCCGAGCGCGAAACCATCAGCGACGAAGAAGCGCTGCGGCTGGTAAGGCAGGAGCAGGAGGCCGCCGGCAGCAAGCGGCCGGCGCAGACCATCGAAGCCGACGATCCGGCGGTGCAGCGGGTGCGCCGGCGCGCGCTGGAGCAGTTGGAGGAAATCCAAAACAAGCTGCCGCCGCTGCCGCAAATCCGCCGCAGCTACACACGCGAGCCTGAAGAAATCGACTTGGAAGACATCCGCGAACGCCTAAACCGCCGCCAGAGCGCCCGCCGCGAAATCGAAGAGCCGGCGCCGCCAAGCCCGCAGCCCGAACAGGCGCTCAGCGTGATTCCCGAAGACGAAATCTGGCAAAACCTGAACAACAGCAATGCCGCCGCCTTCCGCCGCAACCGCCGTCCGGCACCGTCTTACGGCGGTTATGCGCCGGCGCGTGCCGAAGCCGTGCCGCAGCCGGCATCTTTTCAGGCTGCCGCCCGGCCCTATGCGCCGCGCGCGCCGGAGATTATCGACAGCCCTTTTAATTTCCCGCCGCCGGCCGTCGAGCGCCTGCCCGATGCCGGCTATGCCGCCGTGCAGCCTGAAAGCGAATATCCGCCGGCCGCGCCGTTTGCTGCGGAAAGCCCGCAGCACCATTCGGCAGGCGCAAACGACACCGGCTGGACCGAAGCCGATTTTGAGCAGTATTACCGCGAGCAAAAGCAGCCTGAAAACCATTTTGCCGAAAGTTTTTACGGCAACAGCGCCGGCAATAGCGGCGACACCGTCAATACCGCCTGGCTGGAGGGCTTGGAAAACCTGCCTGCTGCCGATAACGAAGCGCCCGAGTGGCAGCGCTGGCTGGAATCGGGCGAGGGCTTTGAGCACGGCGAGGGCGGCAGCAACCAGCTGCCGCCGATGAGCCTGCTGCTGCCGCCCAAGCACAATCCGGCGGCGGTGCAGAGCGAGGAAGAGCTGCTGCAAAACAGCATTACCATCGAAGAGAAGCTGGCCGAGTTCCGCGTGAAAGTGAAAGTGCTCGACGCCTATGCCGGGCCGGTGATTACCCGCTACGAAATCGAGCCCGATGTCGGTGTGCGTGGCAATTCGGTGATGAATCTGGAAAAAGACCTGGCGCGCTCGCTGGGGGTGGCCGCCATCCGCGTGGTCGAAACCATTCCCGGCAAAACCTGCATGGGGCTGGAATTGCCCAATCCTAGGCGCCAGACCATCCGCCTGCGCGAGATTCTGGAATCTTCGGTTTTCCAAGACAATCCGTCCAAGCTGGCGCTGGCGCTGGGGCAGGATACCAGCGGCGCGCCGGTAGTAACCGATTTGGCCAAGGCGCCGCACTTGCTGGTGGCCGGCACCACCGGCTCGGGCAAATCGGTGGGCGTGAACGCGATGATTCTGTCGATGCTGTTCAAAGCCCGCCCTGAAGACGTGCGCCTGATTATGATCGACCCGAAAATGCTCGAACTCTCGATCTACGAAGGCATCCCGCACCTTCTGGCGCCGGTGGTTACCGATATGAAGCTCGCCGCCAACGCGCTCAATTGGTGCGTGAACGAAATGGAAAAACGCTACCGCCTGATGAGCCATCTGGGCGTGCGCAATCTGGCCGGCTACAACGAAAAAGTTACTTCCGCCAAAGCCGCCGGCCGCCGCTATGCCAACCCCTTCAGTCTGACGCCCGACAATCCCGAATATCTGGAAAAACTGCCGGCCATCGTGGTGGTGGTGGACGAGTTTGCCGACCTGATGATGACTGCCGGCAAGAAAATCGAAGAGCTGATCGCCCGTTTGGCGCAGAAAGCCCGCGCCGCCGGCATCCACCTGATACTCGCCACCCAGCGCCCCAGCGTCGATGTGATTACCGGCCTGATTAAGGCCAACATTCCCACCCGCATTGCCTTCCAAGTGTCGAGCAAGGTGGACAGCCGCACCATCATCGACCAGATGGGCGCCGAAAACCTGCTCGGCCAGGGCGACATGCTGTTCCTGCCGCCCGGCACCGGCTACCCGCAGCGCGTACACGGCGCCTTTGTTGCCGACAACGAAGTGCACGGCGTGGTCGAGTATCTGAAGCAGACCGGCGAGCCCGATTATGTGGAAGACCTGCTCAACGACGGCAGCGACGATCTGTTCGGCGCCAACCCTGCCGGCAGCGGTGGCGAGCGCGACCCGCTGTTTGACGAAGCGGTGGCCGTGCTGCTGCGCACGCAAAAAGCCAGTATTTCGTCGCTGCAGCGCCATCTGCGCGTGGGCTACAACAAGGCCGCCACGCTGTTTGACCAGCTCGAAGCCGAAGGCATCGTTTCCGCGCCCGACCACACCGGCAAGCGCACCATACTCGCCCGCAGCCCCGATTCCGAGTAGGCGCCGCCGATTGCCAAACCCAAAGCAGCCTGAAAAGTCCGACCGCTTTTCAGGCTGCTTTTTTTCAGGCTGCTTGGTTTTGAACCGGCGCCCCGATTCCATGCGCCGGCGGCACCGTAACATCGCTTGCCGGCTAATAATCGGGCAGGCAGCCTGAAAGACAAAAAAGCAGCCTGAAAACCTTTCAGGCTGCTTTTGCCGCATGCGGGCGGCTGTTTGGTGAAAACTTTGCGGAACGGGCGTTTAATGATGCCCGCAGCCGCCGCCGTGGGCTTCGCGCATGGCTTCTTCGGCCTGCTGGTCGGCATGGTAGCTGGAGCGCACCATGGCGCCGCAGGCGGCGTTGTGAAAGCCCATCTGGTAGGCTTCTTTTTCAAACTGCTTGAACATCTCGGGGGTAACGTAGCGCAGCACCGGCAGGTGGCCGTCGGAGGGCTGCAGGTATTGGCCGATGGTGAGCATTTCGATGTTGTGCGCGCGCATGTCGCGCAGGATTTCGCGCACTTCGTCGTCGGTTTCGCCCAGGCCGACCATAATGCCGGACTTGGTGGGAACGTGGGGCATCATCTCTTTGTAGCGGCGCAAAAGCTCGAGCGAGTGTTTGTAGTCGGCGCCCGGGCGTGCCATTTTGTAGAGGCGCGGGTGGGTTTCGAGATTGTGGTTCATCACATCGGGCGGGGTTTCGGCTAGGATTTTCAGGGCGATGTCGAGCCGGCCGCGGAAATCGGGCACGAGAATTTCGATTTTGGTGGTGGGGCTGGTTTGGCGGATGGCGGTGATGCAGTCGGCAAAGTGCTGGGCGCCGCCGTCGCGCAAATCGTCGCGGTCGACCGAAGTGATGACGACGTAGCGCAGGTTCATGGCGCGCACGGAGTTAGCCAGGTTCTGCGGCTCTTCGGGATCGAGCGGGTTGGGGCGGCCGTGGCCGACGGCGCAGAAGGGGCAGCGGCGGGTGCACATGTCGCCCATAATCATAAAGGTGGCGGTGCCGCGGCTGAAGCATTCGCTGATGTTGGGGCAGGCGGCTTCTTCGCAGACGGTGTGCATTTTCTGCTCGCGCAGGATGTCTTTAATCTCGAAGAATTTTTTGGGATTGGGCAGCTTGGCGCGGATCCACTCGGGCTTTTTCAGCTTCTGCTCGGGCTGGACGACTTTGATCGGGATGCGGGCGGTTTTGCTGGCGCCGGTGTGTTTGACGCCCTGGCGGTTGTCCAGGGGGTTGGTGGCTTCGGTGGAACTCATTTTGGTGTGTCTTTCGTGTGGGTTTGGGGTTTTCAGGCTGCCTGAAATGGTGCGCTCAGGGCGGTTTTCAATCGGCAAAGCGGCTCGGGCTGTTTTCAGGCTGCCTGAAAAACCGCCTGCCTTTGCAGGTGGCCGGTGAGTTTTTCGGCCACTTCGGCAAGCTCGGGGCAGGGGCGGGCAAGGTCGGCGATTTGGGTCATTTCGAGTCCGGCGTAGCCGCAGGGATTGATGTGGGCGAAGGGTTCGAGATCCATGTTTACGTTGAGCGCCAGGCCGTGATAGACGGCGCCGTTTTTGATGCGCAGGCCGAGCGAGGCGATTTTTTTGCCGGCCACATACACGCCGGGGCGTTTGGGGTCGGCGGCCGATTCGATGCCGTAGTCGGCAAGGGTGGCGATAATGCTGTTTTCCAGCGCGGAAACGATGCTGCGCACGCCGGTTTTCAGGCGTTTGAAGTCGATCAGGGTATAGACGACAAGCTGGCCGGGGCCGTGGTAGGTAATCTGGCCGCCGCGATCGATCTGGACAACGGGGATGCTGGTGCCGCCGAGCAGGTGTTCGGCCTTGCCGGCCAAGCCCTGGGTGAACACCGGATCGTGCTCCACCACCCACAATTCGTCTTCGGTATCGGCGCCACGCTCGGCGCTGAACTGCTTCATCGCTTCGAATACCGGCAGATAGGGGCGGCGCCCCAAAAAGACGGTTTTCATTACAGCACGACTTTCACCATCGGATGCGCGGTCAGGCTGCGGTAGATATTGTCCAGATGCTCTTGGTTTTCGGCCTGCACGCTGACGGTGGCGCTGACATAGTTGCCCTTGCTGCTGGGGCGGGTTTGGATGTGTTCGTCGGCGGTATCGGGGGCGTGTTCGCGCACGGTTTTCAGAATTTCGCGGTTGAAATCGGGATGTTGCTCGCCCATCACTTTGATCGGGAAGCGGCAGGGGAAGTCGATTAGCGGTTTTTGTTCTTGCTCGCTCATGTGTGCGTCCTTAAAAAATAGGGCGGCATTTTAGCGCAAAGGCTTTGTGCTTCCAATGCCTTTGCTATAATCGCGCGTTTTCCCCCAGCCGCTTTCAGGCAGCCTGAAAGCCCGTTTTCCAACCCACAAGGCAGACTCTATGGCAATCCAATGGTTTCCGGGACACATGAACAAGGCGAAAAAAGCGATTGCCGAACGCCTGAAAAGCGTGGACATGGTGGTCGAAATGCTCGACGCGCGCATGCCCGCTTCCAGCGAAAACCCGCTGCTGGCGCAACTTTCGCGCGGCAAGCCCAAGCTGAAGATTTTAAACAAGCAAGACCTGGCTGATCCCGAGCGCACCGCCGTCTGGCTCGAATATTTCAACAGCCGCGAAGAAACCCGCTCGATTGCGCTTGATGCGTCCGAGCGCCAGGCCGCGCAGAAACTGATCGCCGCCAGCAGATCGCTGGTTCCCCACCGCAGCGGCATCGACAAACCCCTGCGCGTGCTGATCTGCGGCATACCCAATGTCGGCAAATCCACCCTGATCAACGCCATGCTCGGCAAAAAGTCCGCCAAAACCGGCAACGAACCGGGCATCACCAAAGCCGAACAGCGCCTGCTCTTGGTCGATGACTTCTGGCTCTACGACACCCCCGGCATGCTGTGGCCGAAAATCATCGTTGAAGAAGGCGGCTACAACCTGGCCGCCGGCGGCGCCATCGGCCGCAACGCGCTCGATGAAGAAGAAGTCGCGCTCGAACTTTTAGACTACCTGCGCCGCCATTACCTGCCGCTTTTGCAGGCACGCTACGGCGCCGACAAAGACCCGTCCAGCCACTGGCAGGACGACCAATGGCTCGAATGGGTGGCAAAAAAACGCGGCGCCCTGATGGGCGGCGGCCGCCCCAACTACCAAAAAGCCGCCGAACTGGTGCTCACCGATTTTCGCGACGGTCAAATCGGCCGCATCACCCTGGAAACTCCGCAGCAATGGGAAACCTGGCTGAAAAAAGCCCGCCAGCGCGAAGCCGAACTCAAAGCCCAACGCGAAGCGCGCAAAGCCGAGCGCAAAGGGCAGGCAGCGCCCAAGCCGCAACAGTCACCGCAAGATATGGAAGACTGAGCGCTTTCAGGCAGCCTGAAAACCGTTTTGTAAGAAAGGCAAAAAACCATGCCCTTTACCGACCAAGAAACCCAAGCCCTGCTCGCGCAAAAGGGCGTCGGCAAAACCGTCATCCGGCGTTTGCACGAAATGGGTTTGGACAGTCCCGCCAAACTTGCCGCCGCCGATGTTGCCGATATTTTGGCGCAGGGCGCGGCGCTAACCGGCTCGAGCTGCTGGAAAAACAGCCCGCAGGCGCGCGCCGCCGTTCAGGCTGCCGTTGCTTGGGCGCAGCATTACTGCCGCGACGCCCAAGCCGAAGTTTAGGCAGCCTGAAACCCCAATCCGTCCGAAACCGCCAAACAATGAATACCACCGAACTTGCCGTAATCTTCCTGCCCGCCGGCGTGATGCTGCTGGCTGCCGCCGCGCTGTGGCAGGTTTATGTGGTGCTCAGCGAAAGCTACACCCTGAACCGCTTTAAAGACCGCCAGCTGCTGCTGCCGGCGCTGGCGATGTTTTTCAGCTTCAGCCTGGCCGTGTACTGGCTGTGCCCCAATTCCCGCCGCAAAGGGCGCTGGTTCTTGCTCGCCGGCCTGAGCGGCACGCTGCTTTACGGCCTGGGAATGTGGTGGCTGCGCCCCTATCTGCCCCGCTGAAGCGCCCGATATCACACACACAAGGAACCCAAATGAGCGACCAAACCCTAGACCTGACCGGCCTGCGCTGCCCGCTGCCGATCCTGCGCGCCAAAAAAGCGCTGGCCGCCGCCGCCGGCGGCAGCGTGATTACCGTACTCGCCACCGATCCCGGTGCCCCCGGCGATTTCGCCGCCTTCTGCCGCCACACCGGCCACGAGCTGCTGTCGTCCGAAACGCTGGAAAACGGCGTATTCCAAATGGTGATCCGCCGCAAGGCAGCCTGAAAACCGGAAACCGGCAAACAAACGGTGCGCGGGGCGCACCCTACCGCCGAAACTCCCAAAACAGCCCCGCCGTAGGGTGCGCATCGCGCACCAAAAACCCAAAACAAAAAAGCAGCCTGAAACTCCGTTTCCACACTTTTCAGGCTGCCCGAACCCACCAACTACCAAGAACCCGCCAAGAAACCCCAAACCATGCAAACCCTAACCATTACCCGCCCCGACGATTTCCATCTCCATGTGCGCGACGGCGCCGCGCTCAAGTCCGTTGTGCCTTTCAGCGCCCGCCAGATGGGGCGCGCGCTGGTGATGCCCAATCTCAAGCCGCCGGTGGCCACCGTGGCGCAGGCGCTCGACTATAAGCGCCAAATCGAAGCCGCGACTCCCGCCGGCAGCCGCTTCACGCCGCTGATGTCGCTTTACCTTACCGACAACACCAGCCGCGACACCGTGCGCGAAGCCAAAGCCGCCGGCATCGTTGCATTCAAACTCTATCCCGCCGGCGCCACCACCAATTCCGATTCCGGCGTCAGCGATCTGTTCAAACTGCTGCCGGTATTGGAAGAAATCGCCGCGCAGGATATGCGCTTTCTGGTGCACGGCGAAGTAACCGACCCCGACATCGACATTTTCGACCGCGAAGCCGTGTTTATCGAGCGCGTGCTGCAGCCGGTGATGCGCGAGCTGCCCGAACTGAAAACCGTGTTCGAGCACATCACCACCGCCGAAGCCGCCGCGCTGGTGAGCGAAGCGGGCGACAATCTGGCCGCCACCGTTACCCCGCAGCATCTGATGTTCAACCGCAACCACCTGCTGGTCGGCGGCGTGCGCCCGCATTTTTACTGCCTGCCGATTATCAAGCGCGAAAGCCACCGCCGCGCCCTGATCGGTGCCGTTACCGGTGCGCAGTCCCACAAATTCTTTCTCGGCACCGACTCCGCCCCCCACCCGCGCGGCGCCAAAGAATGCGCCTGCGGCTGCGCCGGCATGTTCAGCGCCGCCAACGCCATCGAAATCTACGCCCAAATTTTCGAAAACGCCGGCGCGCTCGACAAACTCGAAGCCTTCGCGTCGCACAACGGCGCCCGCTTCTACGGCCTGCCGCGCAACAGCGACACCATCACTCTGGTCAAACAGCCGCAGCGCGTGGCCGAGTCCTTTGCCTTTGGCGAGAGCGAAGTGGTGCCGATGCTCGCAGGGGAAGAGTTGGCGTGGTCGCTGCAAGGCTGATCGCCGAGCGGTTTAATCAAGATACAAAAAAAGCAGCCTGAAAGGTTTTCAGGCTGCTTTTGGTATGCGGCACCCCGTTTTCAGGCTGCTTGGGGTAGGGGAGACCGGTACGGGCGGGCGATACGCATCAGACAATTTTAAAAAACAGCAAGATGCCCATTGCCGCCAAGATCACCGTCCAATAACGGTTTGGGATAAAAAACAGGAAAGAAGCATCGGAAACAAATAAGCGGCTCAGCACGAAATTGAATCCCGCCGCGAATACGAAGCCCACGCTGTCCATTTGCGCCGCCGACGAAAAATAAATATGGGCAGCCAGCATTTGAGCCGCCACCCTGCCGGCCAGCATGCCCAGCCCCATCGCCAAAACCACCAGCAAACCTTTGCCGCTCCAGATAATCATCCTTACCGCTTCCTTTGAAAAAGCGCGGATTCTACTTTAAAGCCTTTCTAGGGTGCTGCGTAATCCTGTAGTTGTTGGTAATCGGCACCTGTGCGGATATAAAGGCTTGACAGCCGGCCGCCAAACGGCAAAAGGCCGGCAAAAACGGCTCCGGCTCCGGCATGATTCATCAGTTGGTAAACCTTAACAGATAACCATTGGGGTCTTGGATAAGAAATTCGACCGGCTCTGCTACGATGCCGCCTTGGATTTCATAAGAGCTTCTTGTCAGCTCCCGATAAATCGCTATCTGCTCCTTTTTCACCGTTTCATAGAGCGCTTCAACATTGTCGGTGGCGATGGAAAAATTGATTCCCCGCCCTAAGGGATAGTCCAATTCGCCGGTATTCCAGCCCTTGTCATGGATTTGCTCAAACATAAACTGGCTGCCTTGGAAAGACATAAAAACAAACTTGTCTGCTTTGCGTTCATATTCTGTTTTGAAACCCAGTTTTTCATAAAAGTCTTTTGTTTGCTGGATATCAAATACAGAAAGTTCCGGGATCAGTTCTTTAAATTCCATAGCGGTTTTCCGTTGGTTTAAATCTGTTTGCAGCAGGCAGCCTGAAACCATTTTCAGGCTGCTTTTGCTGCTTGGAATGCTTTATTTGCCCGTTTCAGGCTGCGCGAATAGGGCGGGCAGGCCGCGCGGGTGTTGCTGCCAGCGGCTGTGTTTGGCTTGCAGCGCCTGTTCGAGCGCAAGGCGGGCGTGTGCGGGGTTCAGGCTGCCGCACAGGAAGATGTCGGCGGCGGCGTAGTGGTGTTCCGGCCAGGTGTGAATGCTGATGTGCGATTCGGCCAGCAGCAGCACGCCGGTGATGCCGCCGTGGCCGCCGAAGCGGTGGAAATGGGCGGAAAGTATGCACGCGCCGGCTTGGCGGGCGGCCTGTTCCATGGCGCTTTGCAGTTTGGCGGCGTCGCGCAGCGGCTCGGGCGGGCAGCCGTACAGGTCAAGCAGGCCGTGGCTGCCGATGGCGGCACTCATTTGTGGCCGCTCCCGCCGAAGCCGCCAAAGCCGCCTTGTCCGGGCAGGCGGGTGCGGGGGACGCTGCTTTTGCCGCTGGAAAAGGCGGCGCTGTAGTTAAACAGGGTGGCAAAGGCGATGGCGGCAAGGGCGATCAGGGTGTAGGCGGTTTTGTTCATGGCGGGTTGCTCGGATGGTTGGGGGCGGAAGGCGGCTGCGGCGGAATTTTCGCAGGCACAGCCGGCGCAGGCATGATGTTAAACCGCTTTTCAGGCAGCCTGAAAGGGGAAAACGGCTTTTCAGGCTGCCTGCGGTTTAGACGGTATGCTTGTGCAGCCGGGCAAGCTGCGCGCGGATTTGCGCCAGCCGCGCTTGGGTGATGGCGTTTTGGATGTCCTGCGGCCGGCCGGTATGGGCAGCGGCGATGGCAGCGGTGTCGATATCGCGGGCGGCAGCGAGCATCGCCAGCCAGAAGGCGCGCTGGGGGTAGGGCGTGTGTTCGCGGCCGAGCCGGCCTTGCTGGTCGGCCTGGCAGACGGCAAGCGCGGCGGCGAAACGTTCGGGGCGGCGCAGGGCGTCGGCGGCGTTCAGCACGTCGAGTACGGCGCGCGGGCGGCGGATGTCGCCGGCGCGGTGCAGGCGGATGTGCAGACGGCATACCAATTCGGCCAGCTCGGCGCAGGCTTTGGACACGTGCCAGCGGCGGCTGACGGCGCGCACCGGTTCGATGCCGGCGCTGTCATGGCCGATGTGGCGCGGCAGCATATCGGCGGGGGTGAGCGCTTTGCCCAAATCGTGCAGCAGCGCGGCATAGCGCTCTGGCAGCCCCAGATTCATGGCGGCGGCGCGCTCGAGCACCAGCAGGGTGTGTTCGCCGCTGTCGATTTCGGGATGGAAGTCCGCCCGCTGCGGCACGCCGAACAGGGCATCGACTTCGGGCAGCAACACTTTGAGCGCGCCGCTTTGGCGCAGGATGTCGATCATCTTGCGCGGATGCGGTTCCATCAGGCCGCGCGACAACTCCTGCCACACGCGCTCGGCTACCAGCGCTTCGGTTTCGCCGTCTGCCACCATCTGCCGCATCAGCGCCATGGTTTCGGGGGCGACACGAAAACCGTAGCGGGCGGCAAAACGGGCAGTGCGCAGTATCCGCACCGGGTCTTCGGCAAAGGCGGGGCTGACGTGGCGCAGAATGCCATTTTTCAGGTCTTCGGCACCGCCGTAGGGGTCGATCAGGCGGCCGTCGCTGTCTTGCGCCATGGCGTTGATGGTCAGGTCGCGCCGCTGCAGGTCTTGCTCGAGCGTAACGTCTTTGGCGGCGTAAAAGCTGAAGCCGGCATAGCCTTTGGCGGTTTTGCGCTCGGTGCGCGCCAGCGCGTATTCTTCGCGGCTTTCGGGATGCAGGAAAACGGGAAAATCTTTGCCCACAGGCTTGAAGCCGCGATCGAGCATGGTTTGGGCGTCGGCGCCCACCACCACCCAGTCGCGGTCTTCGATCGGCCGGCCGAGCAGGGCGTCGCGCACGGCGCCGCCAACAAGATAGGTTTGCATGGGCGGATGTCTTTCGGGTGGGCTTTCAGGCTGCTTTTGCATTGGGACGACGGTGTGCGGTGCGCACCCTACGGGCTTTCAGGCTGCTTTAGGGTTTTCAGGCAGCCTGAAAACGACGGCAGACGGGGTTTACAGGCGGTCGATCAGTTGGCGCACGGCATCGAGTGCGGGGTGGCTGCCGTCGCGCTCCGGGGCGAGCACGCCACACAAATGGGCGTAGGCCATGCCCAGTTCGCGGGCGAGTATGGCTTCGGGCATGGCGGTCATGCCGTACACGTCGGCGCCGTCCTGGCGCATGCGGCGGGCTTCGGCGGCGGTGGGCAGCCGCGCGCCCTGCACGCAGGCGTAAACCGCCGCTTCGTGCGCCGGCATGCCGCTTTGGCGGATCAGGGCGAGCAGCTCGTTGCGCAGGGCGTGGTCGTAGGGATGGGTGAAATCGGTGTAGGCGTTTTCCAGCGTGCCGCGTTCGACAAAGCTGTCTTCGCGGCTGTGGGTGTAGTCGATCAGATCGTGCGGCAGCAGCAGCTCGCCGGCGCTGAAACCGTCGTGCAGCGGACGCACGGCGGATACCGACACGATGCGGCGCACGCCGATGCTGTGCAGCGCCCAGATATTGGCGCGGTAGTTGATCAGCTGCGGGGCGATGGTGTTGTTCAGGCCGTGTCGGCAGAGAAACACCACCGGCCGGCCGCCGACTTCGCCTTCCAAAAGCGGGGCGCTGGGCTGGCCGTAGGGGGTGCGGACGATGCGCCGCGCGCCGGTGTGCCATTGCGGCAGCCGCGCCAAGCTGGCGCTGCCGATAACTGCGAGTGTGTTCATGGGCAATCCTGTGCGCCGCCGGAGCAGGGCGCGTATGCGGAAAAAGGGAAAACAGGCAGCCTGAAAGCCGTTTTTGCCGTTTCAGGCTGCCTGCCGCCTGCCGGCATTCAGCCGTGCTGCTGGAGAAAATTGGCGAGCATGTCGCGGCCGTGTTCGGTCAGCAGCCCTTCGGGGTGGAACTGCACGCCTTCGATGGCGAAGTCTTTGTGGCGCACGCCCATGATTTCGTTATCTTCTGTCCATGCGGTGATTTCTAGGCAGTCGGGCAGGGTGTCGCGCTCGATGACCAGGCTGTGGTAGCGCGTGCATTGCACGGGATTGGGCAGGCCGGCAAACATGCCGCTGCCGTGGTGGAATACCGGCGAGGTTTTGCCGTGCATCAGCGTTTTGGCGCGCACCACGCGGCCGCCGAAGGCTTCGCCGATGGTCTGGTGGCCGAGACAGACGCCGAGTATCGGCAGTTTGCCGGCAAAATGGCGCATCGCCGCCACCGAAATGCCGGCTTCTTTGGGCGAGCAGGGGCCGGGGCCGATCAGCAGGTATTGCGGCGCGAGCGCGGCGATTTCGTCTAGGGTGATGTCGTCGTTGCGGCGCACCTGCACGTCTTGGCCGAGCTCGGCAAGGTATTGGACGATGTTGTAGGTGAAGGAGTCGTAGTTGTCGATGAAAAGTAACATGGGAATCTTTCGGCAGAAGCGGGCATTATATGCGCGAAGGGCAGCCTGAAACAGGCTTGATGATGCGGCAAAGGCAGCCTGAAACGGTTTTCAGGCTGCCTTTGCATGCCTTGCGGCGGCCGGAGGGTTTCAGGCTGCTTATTTCCAGTAGCGCCACCACGGGGTGTCTTTGGCCGACCAGTCTTTTTTCAGATAGGGGCTTTCGGGGAAGTTGGTTTCCAGCACGCGGCGGGTGTCGCCGGCCAGCTGGGTGTTGCCCATTTTCTGGTAGCTGTAAACCATAATTGCCAGCGCTTCTTCCACATAGCGGGTGTTTTGGAAGTTTTGCAGCACTTTTTGCGCGCGGTTGTTGGCGGCGACATAGGCGCCGCGCTTGGCGTAGTGGCGGGCGATGGCGATTTCGTTGCCGCCCAAGGCATCCACCAGCTGCGCCATGCGTTTGCGGGCGTCGTCGGCGTATTTGCTGGAGGGGTAGCGGGTAACCAGTTCGTTAAAGGCGCGGTAGGCGTTGCGGTTGGCCTGCGGGTCGCGGTCGGACCAGTCTTGCGAGGCCAGTTTGTTGAGGAAGGACTGGTCTTCGCCAAACAATACCAGGCCGCGCAGATAGAGGGCGTAGTCCATATTGACGCTGCCGGGGAAGTTGTTTTCAAAGCGGGTCAGGGTGTTGAGCGCTTTGGCCGGCTCTTCGTTTTTGTATTGCGCGTAGGCGGTTTCCAGCAGCGACTGCTCGACGTAGCGGCCTTCAGGCTGGCGGGAGATGAGCTGTTCATACAGCGATGCGGCTCGCGTATAATTGCCGGAATTCAATTCTTCGCGCGCCTCGTTATACAGGCGGTCGGACGACCAGCCCTGCGTGGCTTGCGCTTCTTTATCAACAGTGGCCTTGTTGTTGCCCGAACCCGCGCAGGCGGAAAGGGCGGCGGCCACCGAAATCATAAGCAGAAATTTTTTCATGGATAACTTTCCCTTTGAAAACGGCGCGGATTATAACGATGATTTGCCGTTTCAGGCAGCCCAAATTGAACAAAAGCCGGTAAAACTGGCCGTGCCGCTGGATTTGGCGGGCAGCCGGCTGGATGCGGCGCTGGCCAAACTGCTGCCCGATTACTCGCGCAGCCGCCTTTCAGGCTGGATTAAGGACGGCGCGGTCAGCCTCAACGGCAAGCCGGCTTCGCCCAAAGACAAGCTGATTGGCGGCGAAGAAATCGAAGTACGCCCGCAGCTGGACGAAGAAACGCTGGCCTTTGCCCCCGAAGCGATGGCGCTGGACATTGTGTTTGAAGACGACAGCGTGATCGTGCTCAACAAGCCGGCCGGTCTGGTGGTGCATCCGGCGGCGGGCAACTGGTCGGGCACGCTGCTCAACGGCCTGTTGGCGCATTGTCCCGCGCTCGCGCAGGTGCCGCGCGCCGGCATCGTCCACCGGCTCGACAAAGACACCAGCGGCCTGATGGTGGTAGCCAAAACCCTGCCGGCGCAAAACCATCTGGTGCAGCAGTTGCAAAACCGCAGCGTCAAGCGCATTTACCGCGCGGTGGCCGACGGCATCGTGCCCTTTGACGGCAAAATCGACGCCGCCATCGGCCGCGACCCGCACAACCGCCTGAAAATGGCTGTGGTCAAATTCGGCGGCAAAGAAGCCGTTACCCATATCAAAGTGCTGGAGCGCTACCGCGACCACAGCTACATCGAATGCGCGCTGGAAACCGGCCGCACCCACCAGATCCGCGTGCACATGCGCGAAGCGCGCCACCCGCTGGCGGGCGATGCGGTGTACGGCAACCCGCGCCATCCCTGCTCCGAAGTGGTCAGGCAGCAGATTAAGGGCTTGAACGGCCGCCAGGCGCTGCATGCCTACCGCCTGAGCTTCGTCCATCCGCAAAGCGGCGAGACCCTGCAGTTTGAAGCGCCGCTGCCCGAAGACATCTATTCGCTGCTCTCGGTGCTGCGTTTGGAAAGCGGACTCGATTCGCCGCTGGCCGCCCAGGCCGAATGGCAGGACAAATTCGAAGACGACGACGATTGGGACGACGACGATTACGATGTTGAAATTATCTACGCCAAAGAATAGGCAGCAGGCAGCCTGAAAGCCGGTTTTGGGCTTTTCAGGCTGCTTTTTGCGGCACAAGGCAGCCTGAAAATAAAGTCTGCCCACCCATCACTTATTCGGAGAACTCGAATGGACTTTCTTTTCCCGATCGCTATCGTTGCATTTGTCCTGTTTTACTGGCGCAGCGCCTACATCGTCTGCAAGCGCGAGATACCGCTTAACTCGATTGGGGATTTTTTGGCGAAAAACTGGCAGTGCAACCAGATTCTTTGGGGAATTCTGCTTGGCCGCGCCAAATACAAAAACGTGCCGCGGGATTTTCATTTTTATTGGATCAAATACGTTGGCTTATGCTACCTGCTGTTTTTTGCCTCAATGTTTATTTTTTTGTTTTTTTACAACCTGTTTGGATAAGCCATGCACATTAACCACCGCCCCATCGGCCCCGGCCATCCGCCCTACATCATTGCCGAGATGTCTGCCAACCACAACGGCAGCCTGCAAACCGCTTTTCGCATTATCGACGAAGCCAAAAAGGCCGGCGCCGATGCCGTGAAAATCCAGAGTTACACCGCCGACACCATCACTCTGCCGTGCGCGAGCGAAGACTTTATGATCCGCGGCGGGTTGTGGGACGGCCAGTCGCTGTACCGGCTGTACCAAAAAGCCCATATGCCCTGGGAGTGGCACCAGCCGCTGTTTGATTACGCCCGTGCCGCCGGCATTACCCTGTTTAGCTCGCCCTTTGACGAAAGCGCGGTCGAACTTTTGGAAAGCCTGGACGCGCCGGCCTACAAAATCGCTTCTTTCGAAGCCGTCGATCTGCCGCTGATCCGCCGCGCCGCCCGCACCGGCAAACCGCTGATTATTTCCACCGGCATGGCCGATGCCGAAGAAATCGCCGAAGCGGTGGATGCCGCCCGCAGCGCCGGCTGCCGCGAGCTGGCGCTGCTGCACTGCGTGAGCGGCTATCCCGCGCCCGCCGCCGACTACAATCTGCGCACCCTGCCGGATATGGCGCAGCGTTTCAGGCTGCCTGCCGGCCTGTCCGACCATACGCTGGACAACACTACCGCCGTTGCCGCCGTGGGGCTGGGCGCCTGCATCATCGAAAAACACTTTACGCTCGACCGAAACGGCGGCGGCCCCGACGACAGCTTTTCGCTGGAGCCGGACGGGCTGGCGGCGCTGTGCCGCGACAGCCGTACCGCCTGGCAGGCACTCGGCGCGGTGGACTACGGTTTGAAGTCCAGCGAGCAGGGCAACATCAAATTCCGCCGCTCGCTGTATTTCGTGCGCGATATGCAGGCGGGCGAAACAATCGACGCCGGCGCCATCCGCAGCGTGCGCCCGGGCTACGGTCTGGCGCCCAAGCATTTTGACGCTCTGCTGGGCAAAACGCTCAAGCGCGCGGTCTCTGCCTGCACGCCGGTTTCGTGGGACGATTTTGCCGATTAAGCGCTCTGCCGAAACCAAAAAGCAGCCTGAAAGCCGAAACGGAGCTTTCAGGCTGCTTTTTTCCTGCCGTTTGCCGTTTCAGGCTGCCTGCTGGCGGCATTAACATAAAACAAACCTTGCTTTGCAAATCTTGAAAATCGGCAGCCAATCCAGTATAAGGACTTGCCGTTCGGAATGGCTTTCAATCGCAAACCGACGGTTTAACAAGAAAAACCTTAAAGAAAGAGTAGAGTATCTATGAATCCGATGTACATTACCTTCGCAATTTATCTTATCGCGGTGCTGCTGATCGGCTTGGCAGCTTATTTCTCCACCCGCAATTTCGACGACTACATTCTCGGCGGCCGCAGTCTCGGCCCCTTTGTTACCGCGATGTCGGCCGGTGCGTCCGATATGTCGGGCTGGCTGCTGATGGGTCTGCCCGGCGCGATTTACCTGAGCGGCCTGAGCGAAGCCTGGATCGCCATCGGCTTGACCGTTGGCGCCTATTTCAACTGGCTCTTGGTGGCCGGACGTTTGCGCGTGCACACCGAGCATGCCAACAACGCGCTGACGCTGCCGGATTATTTTTTCCACCGCTTCGGCGCCGGCGGCCATCTGATGAAGGTGGTTTCGGCCGTGATTATTCTGTTTTTCTTCACCATTTACTGCGCCTCTGGCATTGTGGCCGGTGCCACGCTGTTCCAAAGCCTGTTTGAGGGCATGACTTACAACCAGGCGATGTGGCTGGGCGCAGGCGCAACCATCATCTACACCTTCTTGGGCGGCTTTTTGGCGGTGAGCTGGACGGACACCCTGCAAGCCTCGCTGATGATTTTCGCGCTGATCCTGACCCCCGTGATGGTATATCTGGGCTTGGGCGGCGCGGAGCAGATGGCCGCCGCCATGCAGGGCGTGGCCGCCGAAACCGGCAAACAATACGGCAGCCTGCTGGCGGGTACGACTTTCGTCGGCATCGTTTCCACCGCCGCATGGGGCTTGGGTTATTTCGGCCAGCCGCACATTCTGGCGCGCTTTATGGCGGCCGAAAGCGCCAAATCGCTGGTATCCGCCCGCCGCATCGGTATGACTTGGATGGTGCTGTGTTTGGGCGGCGCGGTGGCCGTGGGCTATTTCGGAATCCCCTATTTCGGCGCGCACCCCGAGCAGGTTGCCGCCATGAAGGGCAACCACGAGCGCGTGTTCATCGCCCTCTCCACCCTGCTGTTCAATCCGTGGATTGCCGGCGTGATTCTGAGCGCGATTCTGGCGGCGGTGATGTCCACTCTGTCCTGCCAGCTTTTGGTGTGTTCCAGCGCGATTACCGAAGATTTCTATAAAGGCTTCCTGCGCAAAAACGCGCCGCAGCAGGAACTGGTGTGGGTCGGCCGTGTTATGGTGCTGGCGATTGCCGTGGTGTCGATTCTGATTGCCGCCGACCCCAACAGCAAAGTGCTGGGACTGGTGTCTTATGCGTGGGCAGGTTTTGGCGCAGCCTTCGGACCGGTGGTGATTTTGTCGGTATTCTGGAAACGCATCACCGCCGCCGGCGCGCTGGCCGGTATGGTGGCCGGCGCCGTTACCGTGGTGCTGTGGGCCGAGTTCGTCAAAAAACCCGCACTCGCCGCCGGCCAAAACGGCTGGAGTACCGTGTACGAAATCGTCCCCGGCTTTATCGCCTGCGCGCTGGTGGCCGTGCTGGTGTCGCTGGCCGACAAAGTGCCGTCCAAAGAAGTGCAGGAGCGCTTTGCCAAAGCCGACGCCGATTACCGCGCGGCGAAATAACGTTTTCAGGCTGCCTTGGCTTCGAGAGAAAGCAGCCTGAAAACCAAAACAACAGCCGCCCGCATGATATTGCGGGCGGCTGTTGCCGTATCTAAGGCAGCCTGAAAGCGGGAAAACCGGCTTTCAGGCTGCTTTTTCCGCTTGGCTTTCAGGCTGCCTGTAAGGGCGTTTAGCCGCCGTGGCAGGCTTCGTAAAGCGGGGCGAGGGCGCGGATATTGGCGGCAATCCACGGCGCGGGGTCGCTGCCGTCGAGCTTTTCTTTTTCGATGTGGCGGCCGATGCAGAAAAAGTCGTCCTTGTCTTGCAGCTGCAGATAGCCGGCGTCGCGCTCGGCGAGCGTTTGGTAGTCGGCGTATTCGCTCTCGGCGCCGTGCCAGATGTCGAAAGCGGCAAAGGCGCTGCGATCGAGGGTATCCAGCCAGCGGTTGTAGTCGGGTAGGGCGATGGGGGATTTGCCGGCTTTGTAGCAGTGCCAATCGAGGCTGACGCTTAAGCGGCGGCGGTTGAGCAGGATGGAGAAAATGGCGGCGGAATCGGCGTATTGGGCGTATTTGAAATAGGCGAAAAAGTGGGCGCGCACCTGCCAACCGTTGCACCATCGCTCGATGTGCGGCGGGGCGAACGGGGCGCCGAGATCGTCGGCCACGCGCAAAATCAGCGCCTGCCAGTCCTGCCAGGCGGCTTTGTAGTCGGCTTTGATTTGGGGGATGGCTTCGGGGCAGTATTTTTTCAGCTGGGCAAACTGGAAAAACGGGCGCTCAAACAGCGCGCAGTGCTCGGGTGTCAGCATGGTGTCGGCAAAATGTAAAGAAAATTGGGAAGCGGATTATAGCGCCGCAGCGTGTGTTTGTGGTGCAGGCAGCCTGAAAGCGGCAATGGCTTGCTTGTCGCCTTAACCAATCTTAACCTAAAATTGGTTATGGTATAACAACGTTTAATTGCGGATATGTTTCAAAAGAAAATACTGGTGTTGTCGCTGTTGTCGGTAAGCGCTTGGGCGTGGGCAGACGAGGGCGGCGACGGTCAAACCCTGCAGCAGGTTACGGTCAGCGGCAAACGCAAAGCCGTGCAAACCCTGCCTTTGGGCAGCGGCCGCAAGGCCAGCGATGTGGTGATCGACGGCGAAAAATTCCACGCGCGTTCGGCCACGTTGGGCAACGCTTTGGCGGGCGAGAGCGGGGTGCACAGCAATCCTTTCGGCGGCGGCGCGAGTGCGCCGGTGATACGCGGGCAGGAGGGCGTGCGCATTATCAGGCTGCCGCGTACCGGCAATCTGAAAGCGGCCGCCAATATCCAGGCGCAGGCGCTTATGGCGGAAATCGAAAGGCTGCGGCGTTTGGACGGATTCCGTTACCAAGATGTCGCCGTGCTGGCGCGCGAACACAAAATACTCCAGCCGGTGCGAGCCTGGTGCCGGCAAAACGGCATTCCCCATTTTCTGTCCCAAGATGCCGGCGGTATCCCCTTATGTCGCAGCCGCGAATTTGTCCGCCTGATCGACGATTTGGAAAAAGCAGGCGAAACCGTTGCGCCCGAGCGCTTTGTCGAAATCATCCGCAGCCGCAGCGAAGCGGCGTCATGGCAGAAACTGTTTGCCGCAATGGCCGAAGACTTCGAGCACGAATATCCCGCTTCAGGCAGCCTGAAAGACGATCGCCCCGGTTTTGCCCAGGCCTTTTTGCGCAACTGGCTTTACGAATACGTCGGCAATGACAACGACAGCCACAACGAAGGTTTGTTTGTCGGCACCGCCCATGCGGCCAAAGGATTGGAGTTCAAACACGTTTTCGTGTTGGACGGCGGCTGGCGCAGCGAAGAAGAAAGCGAGCAGCGCCTATACTACGTTGCCATGACCCGCGCCATCGAAACCCTGACGCTGCTGCAGGGCACGCCGCGTCATCTGTGGATAGAAAAATTGGCAGATAGTGAAGTTGAAACCGTGGCGCAAAACTTTTCGCCGCTGCCGGAATTGGATATCGAATACCGCGTGCTGTCGGTGTTTGGCAGCAAATTGGATAAGGGTGGCGAATTGGATAAGGGTGGCGAATTGGATATCGGCTTTACCGTGCGCGACGAAATGGAAGCCGGCCGCGGCAAACCGCAGCTGGCGAATATCAAAGAAGTACTGCGGCAGGTTAGCAGCCTGAAAACCGGCGACGAGCTGGACATCCGTCTGCGCGGCAAAAATTACCAGTTTTGCAGCGGCAACTTTGCGGTGGCGCAGCTGGCTCGGAACATCCGTATTCCCGAATTGGCCGATCCCGCGCTGAATGGTCGCATCCGTGCCTTTGTCGAGGGCTTTTGCGTTTATTACCCGCCTGAAGACGAAGCGCGCGATGCCAGGATTCCCAAAGAGCTGGACAAATGGGTGGTGGTCATCCCCCGTTTGGAAATCCCGCCCAAAACGCCGTAAGCCCCAACCATCCGCATAAAAAGCAGCCTGAAAGCACGAAAAACGCTTTCAGGCTGCTTTTTGCGTGATTTTGTTAAGTATTCGGTGCATTTGCCTACATATCCTGCCGCTATGTAAATTATTTTCAACGAATCGGGAATCTGAGGCAGATTCATTTAGAATCGGCCAGCATTTTGTGAACTTGTACCGATACGGAGGCACAATATGGAATATCAGCAAAGCGGACAGCCGGCGGCTTTCGGGCAGCCTGAAGATTTGGAAGTGCGCGGCGAAAGCCGTGCCGGCGATCAAACGGAAACGGCGCACGGCAATGCTTTCAGGCAGCCTGAAAACGGAATCCCGCCGGAAACGCAGAAGCAGCCTGAAAACGGTTTAACGCTTGATAAAAGCGCCCAAAAGCAGCCTGAAAACGCCGAAACTGCTGAAACCGGCAGTAGCGAAAAGCAGCCTGAAAAGAAAGCCGGGCGCAAAAAGGAGAAAAAGAAAGGCAAGGCCGGCAAGAATGCGGCATCTGCCGATCAGATCGGCACCAATAAGGGCGTGGAAACCATGTTCCGCAACGCCGTGCGCTCGGAGATGGAACTGTTGGCGCTGGCGGCTACTAAAGCCAATATTATGATTTCGCTCAACGGTTTTATCGTTTCGGCGCTGATGATTTCCGGTGCGTTTATCTTTTCTTCCTCGCCTGAATTTCTGATTCCGGCCAGCACTTTTATGGTTACCGCTGCGGCGTCTATCGTTTTTGCGCTGCTGTCGGCCTCGCCCGAGCGCATCGGCCGCCTGCAGGCTTTTCGCGAGTGGATCAAAGACCTGTTCCGCCGCAAAGCAGGGCTCTCTGACTTTAAAGAGCGGGTGTGGAAAACGGAAAACAACCGCTTTTTCGGCGATGAAGCCAATGTTTTGATTTATGAAGACCGCGTCAAGCTGCCGCGCGAAGAGCATTGGCAGAAAATCCAAGGCATTATGAACGACCGCGAGCAGGTCTATCGGAAAATGAGCGACCATCTCTACTGGCTCGGCCTGCTGGCGGACAAGCAATTTAAATACATCAATTTATCCTACGCCGTGTTCCGCTGGGGATTGCTGGCCTCGCTGGCGGCCTTTATCGGCGTCAAAGCCGTGCCCTCGCTTGCCACGCCGCAGCAAAACAATCTGGCCGAACTGCGCACCATGGGCATCAATATGTTCAACGGCGTGTACGAGCCTTCCGCCGCCCAGCAGCTTCCCGACGGGCGCATTATGATTGCCGAAGACGAACCCAACCACGCTTTCAGCATCATCAGCATCGACGCCAACGGCCATTTTGTCGAAGACGAAGCGCTCGATACCCGCATCATCAAAGGCTTCAAGCGCAAACTCAACGACCTTGAAGCCATGACCCGCGACGACGAAGGCTTTGTCTACGCCATGACTTCCCATTCGCGCAACCGTAAAGGCCAGCGCTCGCCCGACCGCGAACACCTGATGCGCTTCAAAGTGCAGGGCGGCGACATTGTCGGCCTCACCAGCTACGACGGCCTGAGCGAAGCGCTGGAAAAAGACAAAGAGCTGCACGATCTGATCCGCGAAGCGGTTGGAGACGAAGCCGATGTGGTGTTCGACGAAATCAATATCGAAGGCCTGGCCTACGATCCGGTCAAAAAACGGCTGGTGCTGGGCTTTCGCGATCCCGAGTTCAACAATATGGCGCTGATCGCCTTTATCGCCAATCCCAAAGAAATGATGGAGAAAAACGCCAAACCGGTGTTTGACCAAGTGGCGATACTCGACATTGACGGCGGCGGCATCCGCTCGCTCAATTACGACCCCGTGCTCAAAGCCTACATCATCGCCAACGAAGTCAAAGGCGACACCGGCGAGAAATCTTCGACCCTGTGGAAATGGAGCGGCAATCCCAAAGACGAGCCGAAAAAAATCAACTTGCCCAATCTGCATCATATGACCAACGTCGAAGCCGTCGATTCCGTCAATATCAACGGTCAGCAGCGCCTGCTTTTGATGGCCGACGAGGGCGATGCCAAGAAAAACATGACCGCCAAATACATGCTGGTCGATTACAACCAAATCGGCCGCGATTAAGGCAGCCTGAAAAACCATGCCCGATACACAGACGTATCGGGCATGGTTTTGATTCAAAGCAGCCTGAAAAAAGCAGCCTGAAAGCGCGAAAACGGCTTTCAGGCTGCTTTTTATCGTATCGGGCTGATACGGCGGTTTTACAAACAAGGCAGCTCGGCGGCGAGCATGGCTTTGATGTTTTCGCGGTGGCGGATCAGGCGGGCTTGGCCGTTTTCGACCAGTACTTCGGCGGCGCGGGGGCGGGTGTTGTAGTTGCTGGCCATGCTGGAAGCGTAGGCACCGGCGCTGTGGATCAGCAGCAGATCGCCTTCGGTGGCGGCGATGGTGCGCTCTTTGGCGAAAAAGTCGCTGCTCTCGCACACAGGGCCGACGATGTCGGCGGTGATTTCAGGCTGCCCGCGGCGGGTGAGGGTTTCGATGCGGTGGTAGGCCTGGTAAAGGGCGGGGCGCATCAGATCGTTCATGGCGGCATCGACAATCAGAAAGTTTTTGCCGTGGTGGCGCTTGTGGTATTCAACGCGGGTGAGCAGCACGCCGGCGTTGCCGCACAGGCTGCGGCCGGGTTCGAGCAGCAGTTTCAGGCTGCGGCCGGAGAGCAGGCGGGAGACGGTTTGGGCGTAGGCGGTTAAGTCAGGTTCGCGCTCGCTGTTTTCGTCGTACACGATGCCGATGCCGCCGCCTAGGTCGATGTGTTCGAGGCGGATGCCGGCGGCTTCGAGACGGTCGACCAATTCGAGAATGCGCATGCAGGCTTCTTCGAGCGGGCTTAAGTCCAGCAGCTGCGAGCCGATGTGGCAGTCGATGCCGACTATGCGCAGGTGCGGCCGCGAGGCGGCGTAGCGGTAGACTTCTTCGGCCTGGTCGATGGCGATGCCGAATTTGTTGTCGCGCAGGCCGGTGGAGATGTAGGGGTGGGTTTGGGCATCGACGTTGGGGTTGATGCGCAGCGATACCGGCGCGATGTGGCCGCTGATGGCGGCGATGGCTTCGATGCGGTCGATTTCGGGCAGGCTTTCGATGTTGAAGCATTTGATGCCGGCTTCGAGGGCGTCGCGGATTTCGTCGCGGCTTTTGCCGACGCCGGAAAACACGGTTTTGGCGGGGTCGCCGCCGGCGGCAACCACGCGCGCCAGCTCGCCGCCGGAAACGATGTCGAAGCCGCAGCCAAGCTGGGCAAAATGGCGCAGGATACTGAGGTTGCTGTTGGCTTTGACGGCGTAGCAGATCAGCGGCTCAAGGCCGGCGAAGGCTTGGCGGTAGCGCTCGTGGGCGCGGGTGAGTTCGTCGGCGTTGTAAACGTAAAGCGGGGTGCCGAAGCGCTCGGCAAGGGCTTCGTAGGAGACTTGGTCGGAGGTTTGGCTCATGGTTGGTTCTCTGAGTGTGTGGCGGGTTCGGAAGCGGTTTTTTCAGGCTGCCCGGCGGCAGGGCGTTTTTTGAATTCGGGTTTGCTCAGGCCGGTTTGCACCGGGCCGAATTTGTTTTTGTCGCCTTCGCGTGGCAGGTAAAGGTCGCCTTTATAGCCGCAGGCGGCAAGCAGCAGCGGCAGCATCAGGGACAAGGCAAGGGGTTTCATCGGTTTTCCTTTCGCAAGCGGGCGGACTGCGTTTTCAGGCTGCCTGAAATGTGGCAAGATGCGCGTCTTTTTTCCGCCCGCGGTCAAAAGCCCGCCATCTTAAAGCAAAACCCTGCGAACCACATCACGATTATGAACGAAACCGAATTTCTGCAACTTTCCGACACCCTGTTTGCCCACATTCAAGACACAATCGACGAAGGCGGTTGGGATTTGGACTGCATGGGCAGCGGCAACGTGCTGACCATCGAAGCCGGCGACGGTACACAGGTGGTGGTAAACCGCCACACGCCCAACCGCGAATTGTGGATTGCCGCCAAAAGCGGCGGCTACCATTTTGCCGAGCAGGACGGCCGCTGGCTCGCCACCCGCGACGGCCGCGAGTTTTTCGAAGTTTTGAGCGAAGTGCTGGCCGCGGCGGCCGGCGAAGACGTACGAATCAGCGCGCTAAACTAAAACCTAGGACGCCCGTCTGCCCCGCAGGCAGCCTGAAAACGCCGGCAGGGCTTTCAGGCTGCCTGCGTATGTATTTTGTCCGGCCTGCTGCCGCTGTGGTGCTATAGGCAGCTAAAAGGACAAAATGTCCAATTTTAAATAAAAAATAAAAATGGTAAAAACAGTTGTTGTCAATATTATCCAAAAAGTCTAAAATCCGTTTCCGTTTTACCCGAACCACCCCACGATAATAAAGCAGAAAATCATGGCACAAACCCTTTACGACAAACTCTGGAACAGCCACGTCGTCCGCGAAGAAGAAGACGGCACCGTGCTGCTCTACATCGACCGCCACTTGGTACACGAAGTAACCAGCCCGCAAGCCTTTGAAGGCTTGAAAATGGCGGGGCGCAAGCTCTGGCGCATCGACAGCGTGGTCTCCACCGCCGACCACAACACGCCCACCGGCGATTGGGACAAAGGCATCCAAGACCCGATTTCCAAGCTGCAAGTGGACACTTTGGACAAAAACATCAAAGAATTCGGCGCGCTGGCCTATTTTCCGTTTATGGACAAAGGCCAGGGCATTGTGCACGTGATGGGCCCCGAGCAGGGCGCGACGCTGCCGGGCATGACCGTTGTCTGCGGCGATTCGCACACCAGCACCCACGGCGCATTCGGCGCATTGGCGCACGGCATCGGCACGTCCGAAGTCGAGCACACCATGGCCACCCAGTGCATCACCGCCAAAAAGTCCAAATCGATGCTGATTGAAGTGCAAGGCAGCCTGAAAGCGAACGTAACCGCCAAAGACATCGCCCTCTACATCATCGGCCAAATCGGCACCGCCGGCGGCACCGGTTACGCCATCGAGTTTGGCGGCGAAGCCATCCGCAGCCTGTCGATGGAAGGCCGCATGACCCTGTGCAATATGGCCATCGAAGCGGGTGCGCGTTCGGGCATGGTGGCGGTGGACCAAACCACCATCGACTATGTGCACGGCAAACCCTTCGCGCCCAAAGGCGAAGCGTGGGACAAAGCCGTCGAATACTGGCGCACGCTGGTATCCGACGAAGGCGCCAAGTTCGACCAAACCTACACCTTCCGCGCCGAAGACATCGAGCCGCAGGTAACTTGGGGTACCTCGCCCGAAATGGTGCTCGACATCAGCGGCAAAGTGCCCAACCCCGCCGACGAAGCCGACCCCGTCAAACGCAGCGGCATGGAGCGCGCCCTCGAATACATGGGCTTGGAAGCGGGCACGCCGCTGGCGGACATTCCGGTGGACATCGTGTTCATCGGCTCGTGCACCAACAGCCGCATCGAAGATTTGCGCGAAGCTGCCGCCGTCGCCAAAGGCCGCAAAAAAGCCGACAACGTCTCGCGTGTGCTGATCGTGCCCGGCTCGGGCTTGGTGAAACGCCAGGCCGAAGCGGAAGGCTTGGACAAAATCTTTACCGATGCCGGTTTTGAATGGCGCGAACCGGGCTGCTCGATGTGTTTGGCGATGAACGCCGACCGCCTCACCCCCGGCCAGCGCTGCGCCTCCACCTCCAACCGCAACTTTGAAGGCCGCCAGGGCAACGGCGGCCGCACCCACCTCGTCAGTCCCGCGATGGCGGCGGCAGCGGCGGTAACCGGCCGCTTTACCGACGTGCGCACGATGGTGTGATGGCAATCCGATAAGGCAGCCTGAAAGGCGTTTGGGCGCAGCCTTCGGCTTTCAGGCTGCCTAAAATGTAAAACTTCGGTTAAAAAACCGTTAATCTCGTTTAAAAAAGGAAAAAACCTTATGCACAATCCCGTTGGCTGGTTCGGCATTCACGCGCAGGATATGGCGCGCGCCAAAACTTTTTATGAAAACGTATTCGGCTTGCCGCTGCAGGAAATCGCCGGCGGCCGTTTTTATCTCTTTGGCACCGACTGGCAGCACTACGGCGTCAGCGGCATGATCTGGCAGGATGAAGGCGCCAATCCCGCGGCCTACGGCGGTTCCACGCTGTTTTTCACCTGCGAAGACTGCACGGCGGCAGCCGAAACCGCGGTGGCGCACGGCGGCAAACTGCTGCAGGAAAAATTCCCGATTGCCAACGGTTTTGCCGCCTTTGTCGAAGACAGCGAAGGCAACCGCATCGGCCTGTATTCGCAGAAGTAAATACCGTGTAAAGGCCGCCGCGCGGCAGAAAGTGCCGCCTTGCGCGCCGTCTGTTTGCCGATATAATCAAAAACACATGGTTCGCCATGTGTCTGTATCGACAACATCAAATAAGGAACGATTATGAAAAAAGTATTCGCATTGGCACTTTTCAGTTTGGGTTTGGCCGCCTGCTCCAGCACCTGGCACGGCGCGAAGGAAGACACCGCGCGTAACGTCGAGCGCACCGGCGAAGGTCTGGAAAAAGGCTGGGACAAAACCAAAGAAGCGGTACGCAAAGGCGGCAACGCCGTCGGCCGTGGCCTATCGAACGTAGGCGAGAAAATCGAAGACGCCACCGAGTAAAACCGCCTGTCAGGCAGCCTGAAAGCCGTTTTCAGGCTGCCTGAAGCGTAAAATCCATACAGACACAGGAACCACCATGAAATCTTTTACCCGCATCCACGCCATCGTTGCCCCGCTTGATCGCGCCAACGTCGATACCGATGCCATCATTCCCAAGCAGTTTCTCAAATCCATCAAACGAAGCGGCTTTGGTCCCAACGCCTTTGACGAATGGCGCTATCTCGATCACGGCGAGCCGGGCATGGATAACAGCCGCCGTCCGCTCAACCCCGATTTTTCGCTCAACCAGCCGCGCTATCAGGGCGCGCAAATCCTGCTCACGCGCAAAAACTTCGGCTGCGGCTCTTCGCGCGAACACGCGCCGTGGGCGCTGGACGACTACGGTTTTCGCGCCGTGATCGCCCCCAGCTTCGCCGATATCTTCTTCAACAACTGCTACAAAAACGGCCTGTTGCCCATTGTTTTGAGCGAAGAAGCCGTTGATCAGTTATTCAAAGAAACCGAAGCTACCGAAGGCTACCGCCTTGATATCGACTTGGAAAAACAAACCGTTACCACCCCTTCCGGCCAGTCTTTCTCTTTCGATATTACTGAACACCGCAAGCACTGCCTGCTCAACGGCTTGGACGAAATCGGCCTGACCCTGCAACACGCCGACGAAATCAAAGCCTTTGAAGCGCAACGCCGCCAAAGCCAGCCCTGGCTGTTTCACGGCTGATAGCAGATAAACGGCACAATACGGTTTCAGGCTGCCTGAAACCGTATTTTTGTGTTTTAAAGCATACCGATTGGAATAATCGTCTAATTATACGTTTTAAAATTTATGGAAATTGCTTTGAAGTATTATTAAAACCCATTTCATGCGATTTAATGCTAAAAATCTTCGCTTAAATTGGTATTTCTGCCCGGGTGCGCCATTGCTGCGGCGGAAATGTTAGACTTAACGCTCCTTTACACATTAAGAAAACAAGCATGCTATCCAAACAATCCTTACTCAGCCTGTCTTTGGGCGAAGCCTTTACCGTGATGGCGGTGCAGATTGCCGTGATGGGCGTCGGCATCATCGCTTTGGGCTGGGTGCCGCATCTGGCGATTCTGCTTTCCATTGTGCTGCTGCTGCTTTACGGCCGCGCGCGCGGCGTGATGTGGCAGCAGATGTCCAAACGCATGGCCGCTTCGGTGGAGCAGGGCATGGGCGCGGTGTATCTATTTTTCTTTATCGGTCTGCTGGTGTCGGCGCTGATGATGAGCGGCGCGATTCCCACGCTGATGTATTACGGCTTCAACCTGATTTCGCCGCAGTATTTTTATCTGTCGGCCTTTTTGCTGTGTTCGCTGGTGGGCGTGGCCATCGGCAGCAGCCTGACCACCTGCGCCACCGTCGGCGTGGCCTTTATGGGCATGGGCGAAGCCTTTGGCGCTTCGGCCGCGATAACGGCGGGGGCGGTGGTTTCCGGCGCTTTTTTCGGCGACAAAATGTCGCCGCTCTCCGATACCACCACCATCGCCGCGGCCACCGTGGGCGTTGATTTGTTCGAGCACATTAAAAACATGGGCTACACCACCATTCCGGCGATGCTGCTTTCGGCCGCTGCCTTTTCCTTTCTGGTGCCCGGCCTGCATTCGGGCAGCCTTGATCAGGTGCTGCGCCTGCAGCAGCATCTGGCGCAAAGCGGGCTGGTGCATTTGTGGTCGCTGTTGCCCTTTGCGCTGCTGGTGCTGATGGCGATGCGCAAAATCGACGCCGTGGCGACCATGATTGCCGTTGTTTTGCTGTCCGTCGGCCTGACTTATGTCTATTCCGCGCCGTCGCTTGAGCAGTTGGGCGGCTGGTTTTTCTCCGGCTTCACGATTGACGGCATTCCCGAAGACATCGCCAAGCTGGTATCACGCGGCGGCTTGGAAAGCATGTTTTTCACCCAAACCGTGGTGATACTGGCATTGAGTTTGGGCGGACTGCTGTTTGCCCTGGGCGTGGTGCCGGCACTGCTGGCCGCCATGCAGCGCTTTCTTATCAGCGCCGGCCGCGCCACCTTTACCGTCGCCCTGACCGGCGTCGGCGTGAACGTGCTGATTGGCGAGCAGTATCTGAGCCTGCTGCTGGCCGGAGAAACCTTCAAACCCATCTACCGCAAACTCGGCCTGCACCCGCGCAACCTGTCGCGCACGCTGGAAGACGCCGGCACGGTGATCAACCCGCTGGTGCCCTGGAGCGTGTGCGGTGTGTTTATCGCCAAAGTGCTGAACGTGCCGGTGCTCGCTTATCTGCCGTTCGCCTTTTTCTGCTATCTGAGCCTGCTGCTGACCCTGCTGTTCGGCTTCACCGGCGTAACCCTGAGCAAACAGGATGCGCCCGAACACAGCGCCTGATTGATTGCGGCAAAGCGCCCAAAAGCAGCCTGAAAGATTTTCAGGCTGCTTTTTGGTTTTAGTGCAGGTGGCGATGTGGGTTCCGTATATCTTGGTGCAGACCAAGCCAAAGGCAGCCTGAAAACCGGATTTTGGTTTTCAGGCTGCCTTTTGTATGAACTTTCAGGCTGCTTAGCGTTTCTCAAACACCAAATCCCACACTCCGTGTCCCAGCCGTTTGCCGCGCGCTTCGAATTTGGTTTCGGGGCGGTAGGACGGGGTGGGCGCATAGTCGGCGGCGGTGTTTTTCAGTTCGGCAAAGCCACTCAAGACTTCCAGCATCTGCTCGGCGTATTCCTGCCAGTCGGTGGCCAGGTGGATGTAGCCGCCGCTTTTGAGTTTGGGCAGCAGCTTGGCAACAAACGGGGTTTGGATCAGGCGGCGTTTGTTGTGGCGTTTTTTGTGCCAGGGGTCGGGGAAGAAGATGTGGATGCCGTCCAGGCTGCCTTCGCCGAGCATAGATTCGACCACTTCAACGGCGTCGTGGCGCATCACGCGGATGTTGGTGATTTGGTTTTCGGCGATGAGTTTGAGCAGGTTGCCGACGCCCGGGCCGTGGACGTCGATGGCGAGAAAGTCTTTTTCCGGCAGACGGCGGGCGATTTCGGCGGTGGCGGTGCCCATGCCGAAGCCGATTTCCAGGATTTTCGGATTGCTGTGGCCAAAAGCGGCGTTCAGATCGACGGCGGCAGCCTGAAAATCCAGGCCGAACTGCGGCCAGTTTTCGTCGATGGCGCGCTGCTGGGCGGCGGTCATATGGCCCTGGCGCAGGACGAAGGATTTGATGCCGCGCCGTTGTCCGCTGTCGGCGGTGTTGTCGGGCTGTTGGGGGATGTCGGTCATGGTGTGGTTTTCCGTAGTTTGAGTTTTCAGGCTGCTTGGGGTGGTTTAAAACAGGCAGCCTGAAAAGTATGGCGCAAGGCTTTTCAGGCTGCCTGAAAAGGCTGAATCAATAGCCCACGCCCTGGCTGCGGGCGATTTCCAGCCCTTTTTCGCGGCTGAGATAAACGGGGTTTTCCGGCAGGCTGCGCTGGATAACATCGCCGTGCCGGAACAGCGCCAATTCGTCGCAGGCGAGCTGGTGCCAGTGTTCGTTGGCGGTCAGGGGCAGGGTGGCGATAACGGCGACGCGGTCGTCAGGGGTGGTCACTTGGGAAAAGTCGATGGCCAGATCGTCGTCCACCAGCTGCGCCTGGCCGAAGGGGGCTTTGCGCACGATGTAAAACAAAAGCGTGCTGGCGTGGGCGAACATCATTTCGCCGTTGGACATAATGAAGTTGAACATGCCGTGTGCGCGGATTTCTTCGGTCAGCTCGCGCACGGCATCAAAGAGCACGCCGGTGGCGGGTTTGGTATCGAAGCGGTTGCGCAGCGATTCGAGAATGTGGCAGAAGGCGCACTCGGAATCGGTGTTGCCGACGGTGTGGTAAAACTTGCCGGCGGGTGGGTTGAAGGATTTCAGGTTGCCGTTGTGGGCGAACAGCCAGTATTCGCCCCACAGTTCGCGCTGGAAGGGGTGGGTGTTTTCCAGCGTGGTGTGGCCCTGGGTGGCTTTGCGGATGTGGGCGACGACGTTGGTGGATTTGATGCGGTAGCTGTTGACCAGATCGGCCACGGGGGAATGGGCGCAGGGTTTGTCGTCGAGAAACAGGCGCAGGCCGCGCCCTTCGAAAAAGCCGATGCCGAAGCCGTCGGTGTGGCGGTCGGTCAGGCCGCCGCGCATGCGGAAGCCTTCGAACGAGAATGCGATGTCGGTGGGCACGTTGCAGTTCATGCCCAGAAGTTGGCACATGATGGTTCCTTGGGAGTGGTCGGTTTTTTCAGGCTGCCTGAAAGATTGGGCTGAGCCAGATAAAAGGCAGCCTGAAAACGTAAAACGCGGTGCTTTCAGGCTGCCCAATCTTATCACAGCCAGGCGCTACTGGATGGTGGCGTGGCTGAGTGCGGCGTCGCCGAACAGGTTTTGCACTTCTTCTTCGTCGAAAGTATATTTTTCGTTGCAAAAATCGCAGCCTACGGTGATGCTGCCTTCTTCGGCCACTACGTCGCCGACTTCTTTGGCACCCAGAAGCAGCAGCATATCGCTCACTTTGGCGCGCGAGCAGCTGCAGGCAAATTCCATGTTTTCTTCGGGGAAGACGCGCGGCGGGGTTTCGTGAAACAGGCGGTACAGCAGGTTTGGCGCGTCAAGCGACAGCATTTCCTGCGCGGTAGCGGTTTGCGCCAGCGTGTCCAGATGCTGCCAGTCGGCGCTGTCTTGCTCGCTGTCGCGGCCGGGCAGGCGCTGCAGCAGCAGGCCGGCGGCGTTGTTGTCGTCGGCGGCGAGTACAAAGCGGCTGTTGAGCTGCTCGGAGCGCAGCATATAGCTGTCGAGCATGGCGGCGATGCTGCCGCCTTCGAGCGGCACCATGCCCTGCCAGGTTTCGCCGTTTTCAGGCTGCAGGGTGATGACGAAAACGCCGTTTTCGCCCAGTAGTTCGGCCAGGCCGGCATCGTCGCCGATGGCGGTGTCTTCGTCCCAGCGGGCGGTGGCGCGGCAGGTTTGGCCGTAGGTGGCTTCGACCACCAGCATTTTCAGCACGCCCTGACCCTGCACCTGCAGAATCAGCGTGCCGGCTTCTTTCAGATTGCCCGAGAGCAGGGCGCCGGCGGCCAAGAGTTCGCCCAGCGCGCGGCGGATGGCGGCGGGATAGTGTTTGCGCCCGACGATGTGCTGCCAGACTTCGTCGAGCCGGACGTGGGCGCCGCGCACCGGCATATCGTCGAAAATAAAACGGGTACGGATGTCGTTTTCAGGTGTGTGCATGATGGTTCCAATATTTGCAGAGCCGGCGATATGGGTTTGGGCAGCCTGAAAATCAAGCCGCCGGCGCGGGGCGGGCGATAAAAAACGCCCGCCGTAAAAGGCGGGCGGCGGCGTGTTGCGGCTTACTGGCCGGCGTCGGGCGCGGTTTCCACCTGCTGCATGGCCGGGCGGGCGGGCGCTTTGGGCGCATCGTGCTGCAGGCTGACGGCGCGGGCGGGAACGATGGTGGAAATGGCGTGTTTGTAAACCATCTGGGTAACGGAAGTGTTGCGCAGCAGCACAACGTATTGGTCGAAAGATTCAACCTGGCCTTGTAGTTTGATGCCGTTTACCAGATAGATGGACACCGGAACGTGTTCGCGGCGCAGGGCATTCAGGAAAGGGTCTTGCAGTAATTGGCCTTTGGCTGTCATGTTGGGACTCCGATTATTGTTATGATGCGTTAAAAAAGGCGCGAACGCCTGAAAAACAGGGCGATTGTATCGTGAAAGCGGCAAATGCCCAAACGCTTTTTCGGGTTTTTGCCGTTTCAGGCTGCCGCAAACAGCGGCCGGGCAGCCTGAAAAACGGCGGCGCTTGAGCCTGCAGCCGGCTTTATACGGCGGCTTCCGCGGTTTCGCCGGTGCGGATGCGGATGACTTCTTCTACCGGCAGGATAAAGATTTTGCCGTCGCCGATTTTGCCGGAACGGGCGGTTTCGACAATGGTTTCGACCGCGCGTTCGACCAAATCGTCGGCCAGCACCAGCTCGATTTTGACTTTGGGCAGGAAATCGACGGCGTATTCGGCACCGCGATAGACTTCGGTGTGGCCTTTCTGGCGGCCGAAACCTTTGACTTCGCTCACGGTCATGCCGGTGATGCCGATTTCGGTGAGTGCTTCACGTACATCGTCGAGTTTGAAGGGTTTGATGACGGCTTCGATTTTTTTCATGGCGCTAAACGGTTGGTTTCAAATGCACAGGCAGCCTGAAAAGGTTTTCAGGCTGCCTGATGGGAAAGCGGCAGGTTATTTTTTGCCTTTTTTGGCCGGTGCTTTTTTGGCAGCGGGCGCGAGCGCGTCTTTCAGCGCTTTGCCGGGGGTAAATTTCGGCACGCGGGCGGCCGGAATCTGGATCGGCTCTTTGGTTTTGGGGTTCAGGCCTTGGCGGGCTGCACGTTCGGCCACTTTGAAAGCGCCGAAGCCGACCAGCGAAATGCTGTCGCCGCCGTGCAGGGCTTCTTTCACTACTTCGGTAAAGGCATCCAGTGCTTTGCCGGCGTCGGCTTTGCTCAAACCAGCCTTCTGGGCGATGGCATCAACCAATTCGGATTTGTTCATATCAGTCCCTTTCTGTAAGGATAGATGGAGAAAAAGCGTGCCGACGCCCTTTTTTGGCGGGCTGCCGGTACCGTTTTGAAACTGCGCTGGGTTATATCAATTCTCAAATTGCGGTGTCAAGCAATAAATGCAGGGCGGCGGCTTTTTTTCCGCTTTGCCAGCCGCCTGCAGGCTTTATGCAACACTGGCGCGGTTTTTTCAGTGCTGGCGCGTTTTCGGGCTTGACTTGGCCTTCTTGGCTGTGACAGGCGCGGCCGGCGTTTCAGGCTGCCCTTCGGCGCGGTAGGGTTCGGGCTGGCGCTCCAAACCCCACTCGAAGACCTGGTCTATCCACTGCACCGGATGGATTTCCAGCCCTTCTTTGACGTTTTGCGGGATTTCTTCCAAATCCTTCACATTGTCTTTGGGAATCAGCACATGCTTGATGCCGCCGCGCAGGGCGGCCAGCAGTTTTTCCTTCAAGCCGCCGATGGGCAGGACTTCGCCGCGCAGGGTGATTTCGCCGGTCATGGCTACGTCGGCGCGCACGGGGATGTTGGTCAGAGCGGACACCATCGCCAGCGTCATGGCGATGCCGGCGCTGGGGCCGTCTTTGGGTGTGGCGCCTTCGGGCACATGGACGTGCATGTCGTGCTTCTCGTAAAAGTCGGGCGCGATGCCGAGACTTTCGGCGCGGGAGCGCACAACCGTCCACGCGGCGCTGATCGATTCCTGCATCACGTCGCCCAGTTTGCCGGTGCGCACGATGTTGCCTTTGCCTTTGAGCGCGGCCGCTTCGATGGTCAAGAGTTCGCCGCCGACTTCTGTCCACGCCAGGCCGGTTACTTGGCCGATGCGGTTTTCGCTGGCGGAAACGCCGTAGTCGAAACGGCGCACGCCGAGAAAATCGTGCAGATTGGCGGCGCTAACGGTGATGGTTTGCGCTTTTTTGCTGCGCGAGCCGGTTTTCAGGCTGCCTTTGCGTTCGGTTTGGATCACGGCTTTGCGGCAGATTTTGGCGATTTCGCGGTCGAGCGAGCGCACACCGGCTTCACGGGTGTAGTAGCGCACGATGTCGCGCACCGCGCTTTCTTCCACTTTGAGCTCGCCTTCTTTCACGCCGTTGCGCTGCATCTGTTTGGGTACCAGATACTGCATGGCGATGCTGACTTTTTCGTCTTCGGTGTAGCCGGAAAGACGGATGATTTCCATGCGGTCGAGCAGGGCGGGCGGGATGTTCAGGCTGTTGGACGTGGCGATGAACATCACGTCGCTCAGATCGTAATCGACTTCGATAAAGTGGTCGGCGAATTTGCTGTTTTGCTCGGGATCGAGCACTTCCAACAGCGCCGCTGCGGGATCGCCGCGAAAATCGTTGCCGAGCTTGTCGATTTCGTCGAGCAGAAACAGCGGGTTTTTCACGCCGGCTTTGGCCATGCTCTGCATGATTTTGCCGGGCATCGAGCCGATGTAGGTGCGGCGGTGGCCGCGGATTTCGCTCTCGTCGCGCACGCCGCCCAGCGCCATGCGCACGTATTTGCGGCCGGTGGCTTTGGCGATGGACTCGCCCAGCGAAGTCTTACCGACCCCGGGCGGACCGACCAGGCACAGAATCGGGCCTTTGATTTTGTCGGTGCGTTTTTGCACGGCCAAATATTCCAAAATGCGCTCTTTGACCTTTTCCAGCCCGTAGTGGTCGGCGTTGAGCACCAAATCGGCCTTGGCGATGTCTTTGCTGACGCGGGTTTTCTTTTTCCACGGCAATTCGACCAGTGTTTCGATGTAGTTGCGCACCACGGTGGCTTCGGCCGACATCGCCGGCATCATTTTCAGCTTTTTAAACTCGGACAGCGCTTTTTCTTCCGCTTCCTTAGGCATGCCGGCGGCGCGGATCTGTTTTTCCAGCGCTTCCATCTCGCCGCGCTCGTCTTCTTCGCCGAGCTCTTTCTGAATCGCCTTGATTTGCTCGTTCAGATAGTACTCGCGCTGGGATTTGTCCATCTGGCGTTTGACCTTGCCGCGGATGCGTTTTTCCACCTGCAAAATGTCCAACTCGCCTTCAATCTGGCCGAGCAGGTATTCCATGCGCTCGGTGGCGTCGGCGGTGTCGAGCAGGTGCTGGCGCTGTTCAAGTTTCAGCTGTAGATGGGCGGCGATGGTGTCGGCTAGGCGGCCGTTGTCGCTGATTTCCTGGATGGACGACAGCACTTCGCTGGGAATGCGTTTGTTGAGCTTGGCGAACTGGTCGAACTGCGCCAGCAGGGTGCGGCGCAGCGCTTCGCTGTCGGCACCGGTGTATTCGGTTTCGGCTACCGGCAGGATTTGGCTTTCGAAATGGCTGCCGTTGTCGTACACGCTCAGCGCGCGGGCGCGGAACATGCCTTCGACCAGCACTTTGACCGTGCCGTCGGGCAGTTTCAGCACCTGCACGATTTTGGCGATGGTGCCGGTGGCGTGCATATCGTCGGGATTGGGCGTTTCGTCGTTGCCGTTGCGCTGGGCAAGCAGAAATACCGGGCTGTCGGCATCCATGGCGGCATTGAGCGCGGCCACGGATTTTTCGCGGCCGACAAACAGCGGCAGCACCATGTGCGGGTAAACCACCATGTCGCGCAGCGGCAGGGTGGCCAGAACATGGGTTTCGGGATTTTGGGATGTGTGAGCCATTGTAGCCTCGTAGGTTTGGGTGTATCGGTGCCGTTGCGGCGGCGCGCGGCCGTGCCCGCTTCGGCGGTTTGCCCCAAATAAGGCGTGGGGCGGCGGATTTCAAGCGCAAGATGAAGATTCGCGTTTTCAGGCAGCCTGAAAACGGGCGGATCGTGCGTTTTGCCGTTTGAAAAAAAGCGTTTGCGCGGCGCGGATAATGTTTTCAGGCTGCCTTGGCGGCAGGCAGCCTGAAAAACGCTTAGTCCAAGTTGATCCAATAGCGCTCGCCGCCGCAGCGGGTATCTTCATAGACGCCGCCGTTGGCCAGAATGGTTTTGCGGCTGGCTTCGTTGTCCGTCGAACAGCTGATCAGTACGGCGGTGATGTTTCTGCCGGCGGCTTCGCGCAAGCCCTGGCGCAGCGCTTCTTTGGCATAGCCCTTGCGCCGCTCGCTCGGACGGATCGAATAGCCGATATGCCCGCCGCGCTCTAAAAGCGCATCGTTGAGCCGCAGACGCAGATTGAGAAAGCCCAGCGCCCGTCCGTTTCCATCGAAGGCGACAAACTGGGCGTAAGGGACGAAACCCTGCGGCAGCTTCAAGCCCTGCTCGGCCGCGCGGATGGTGGCGAGCCAGTCTTCATAAACGAAAGGGTCTTCGCCGAAAAAGCCGTCGTCGGCGCTGTTGGCCGTCCGAAATTCGGCAACCATTTGGACGATGGTTTCTTTATCTGCTTCGGTCGGGCGTCGCAGTTCCATTTGCATCTGCATCTGATGTTTCCTTGGGATATGGCCGGCGCCGGCGGAAAGCCGTTTCCGCTGCCGTATTGTTAAGGCAAAGGCAGCCTGAAAACGGCTGTGGCGCGGCCATATGCGCGCCGTTTGTTTTCAGGCTGCCTGAAAGGTGAAAAGCGTTTAGCGCGGGCGGCCGCTGCGGCGTTTGGATTTGTTTTTCTGGCGCGCCATTTCCTGATTGGCGGCCTGTTTGCTGATGCGCTCGCTCAGGCGGCGTTCGGCTTCCTGCTCGGAGCAGTTCATCGCTTTGCTGGCGATGAAAACCGCGTCTTTGCGCGCCTGGCCGCCGGTGAAGTACATGCGGCGCAGGTCGGCGGGGTGGATTTTGCCGGCTTTGAGGTCGATGTTGAAACGGGCGGCGCTGTCGATCAGCTTTTTCTGCTTCCAGTACATAAAGCCGGTGGCGCCGCCGACGGCGCCGGCCACCAAGCCGACCCCGCTCAAAAGCGCCCAATACCAGCTGGCTCCGAGTAGGTAGGCGACCATGGCAATAAAGGCGGCCATGGCAAACCAAACGATAAAGATGCGGGTTCTGTCCATAATGGGGTTCCTTGTTAAATCATGGTAAGGGCAGCCTGAAAACGGTTTTCAGGCTGCCAAACGGGCAATCAGCCGCTTGATGCCGTCCCAGGCGTCGCCGTCTTCGGCGCCTTTGATCTGGCGGTCGATGCGGGCGCATTCCTGCAGCGCGGCGGTAAGGCGGGCAGGGCTGATGCGGGCGGCGGCGGGCGGGGCGCTGTGCTGCTTGTCGCCCCACAGGCGCAATTCGTTGCGCACGCTCTGCACGCTGCGCCCCTGCTTGAGCGCGGCCGAGAGCCGGATCAGGGTGCGGATGTCTTCGCTGAGCGACCACAACAGCAAAACCGGCTCTTCGCCTTCGGCCTGCAGGCTTTCGAGCAGTTGGGCGCTGCGGCGGATGTCGCCACGCATCCAGGCCGAGGAAAGCTGGAAAACGTCGAAACGGGCGACGTTGGCCACTGCGTTTTCCGCTTCGGCCAGCGTCAGCAGATGGCCTTTGGGGTAGAGCAGGGCGAGTTTGTCGATTTCCTGCGCTGCCGCCAGCAGATTGCCTTCCACGCGCGAAGCAAACAGCGACAGCGCTTCGCCGTCGATATCCAGATCGCGCGCGTTCAGACGGCGGCGTATCCAGGCGGGCAGCTCGGCGGCGCCGACGGGCTTGGCTTCGTAAACCGTGCCGTTTTTGGCGCAGGCGGCGAACCATTTGCTCTGCTGCTGGCTGCGCTCGAGCTTGGGCATAACGATGACGGTCAGGGTATCCGGCGGCGGGTTTTGCGCCAGCTCCAGCAGCACGTCGCCGCCGGCTTTGCCGGGCTTGCCGTTGGGAACGTGGATTTCCAGCAGCTTCAAATCGGCAAACAGCCCGCTGCTGGCGGCGGCGCCGAGGATGTCTTTCCAGTTGAACTGCGAATCTTCGCTGCTGTAGCGCTCGCGGTTGAGATAGCCCTGCTCGCGGGCGGCGGCACGCAGGGCGTCGAGCGCTTCGATGCGCAGCAGGTCTTCTTCGCCGTGCAGCAGGTAAAGCGGCTTCAAAGGGGCGTTCAGGCTGCCTGAAAATGCCATGCTTGCCCCTATTCGGCACTCAGAAAGCGCAGGCGGTAAACAATCTGCTCGGCGGCATCGGCCTGCATTTCTTTCCACACGGTCTGCTCTTCTTTCTGCTTGCCCAACACCATGCTGTCGGCGTAGGGCAGGGTGCGGCGCACTTGGACTTCGATGGGCGCGCCCCACGGCTGGCCGCCGCGGTAGGCCTGCGCCGACACTTTCAGCGACAGCAGGTATTCGTTGAGCTTGGCGGCGCGGGTGATGGTGTAGATGTCTTTTTTGCTGTCGATATTGACGATTTCCAAATCCGCCTGCGCGTGGGCGGCGGCAACCGGCAGCGCATCGGCATGGCGCAGCGCGTCTTCCAGCGGCTGCTGCAGCGAGTTGCCGGCAACATGCCAAGCGCGTACCGGCAGCGAACCACCCAGCAGGCGGCCTTTGGGTTGGAAGCCGCAGGCGGCCAGAAGCAGCGCGGCAAAGAGAGCGAAAATTCTGATGGTCATAAGTTTGGCAGGCGCTCGGGCGCCGGTTGTGCCGCGAAAGCGGCGGCAGTGCGTATTATAGCGGAAAGACTCTATAATTGCTGGTTTGGGTTGGGAAGCGTTAACAAACGTTAGCACGATTGCGCGGCTTTCAGGCTGCCTGAAACGGAGAACATTATGGATTGGAACACGCTGGCGGAAATCGACCGCCGTCACATCTGGCACCCGTATGCCACCATCCCCAACCGCCTGCCGGTGTATCCGGTTGCGCGGGCGCAGGGCTGCACGCTCGAATTGGCCGACGGCCGCCGCCTGATCGACGGCATGTCTTCGTGGTGGGCGGCGCTGCACGGCTACAACCATCCGCGGCTCAACCGCGCTGCCGCCGCCCAGCTGGAAAACATGAGCCATGTGATGTTTGGCGGCTTGACCCACGAGCCGGCGGTGCGGCTGACGCAGGCGCTGCTCGACATCCTGCCCGCGCCGCTGAACCGCGTGTTTTACACCGACAGCGGCTCGGTGGCGGTGGAAGTGGCGATGAAAATGGCGCTGCAGTACCAAAGAGCCGTCGGGCAGCCTGAAAGCCGCTGCCGCTTCGCCGCCGTGCGCGCCGGCTACCACGGCGACACCTGGCACGCGATGTCGGTGTGCGGCCCGGAAACCGGCATCCACAGCCTGTTTGCCGCCGGATTGCCGCTGCAGTATTTCCTGCCGCAGCCGGCCAGCCCCTTTCACGGCGAATGGCAGCCTGAAAGCATCGCGCCGCTGGCCGATCTGCTGGCGCAAAAGCACCACGAAATCGCCGGCCTGATACTCGAACCCATCGTGCAGGGCGCCGGCGGCATGTATTTCTACCACCCCGAATACCTGCGCCGCGCCCGCGAATTGTGCGACCATTACGGCGTGGCGCTGATATTCGACGAAATCGCCACCGGGTTTGGCCGTAGCGGCAAAATGTTTGCGCTCGAACACGCCGGCGTGGTGCCCGACATCATCACCCTGGGAAAGGGGCTGACCGGCGGTTATCTCACGCTGGCCGCCGCCGTCTGCCACGAGCGCATCGCCCAAGCCATCGACGAGAGCAGCCATCCCTGGCTGATGCACGGCCCCACCTTTATGGCCAACCCGTTAGCCTGCGCGGTGGCCGCCGAAAGCCTGGCCATGCTGCGCGAAAGCCCGTGGCAAGAGCGGGTGGCGCAAATCGAAAGCATGATGCGCAACGGCCTGGCCGCCGCGGCCGGCTGGCGCTGTGTGCGCGAAGTGCGCGTGCTCGGCGCCATCGGCGTGTTGGAAATGCGCGCGCCGGTGCCAACCGCCACCCTGCAGCCGCGTTTGGTCGATAAAGGCGTGTGGGTGCGCCCCTTCGGCAATATGGTTTACCTGATGCCACCCTTTGTGATTTCCGCCGACGAATTGCAGTTTCTCGTCCGTCAAACGCTGGCGACGGTTGCCGAAGAATACGGCGAAGAGCGGGCGCCGGCAGCCTGAAAATATCCGCAGCGTTTTCAGGCTGCCCCAATACCAAGCAGCCTGAAAAACGCCTGCCATCCCTTATTGATTGCTTCCCCATCTTTTCAGACTGCTTTTTTTCAGGCAGCCTGAAAGGGCAAAAGCAGCCTGAAAACGGAATCCCGAATATGAATCCCAAGCCAAGCGTTTATTTTGTCAGCGGCATCGACACCGGCGTCGGCAAAACCGTCGCCACCGGCATTTACGCCCGCGAACTGGCGGCGCAGGGGCGGCGCGTCAGCACCCAGAAAGTGGTGCAGACCGGCTGCAGCGGCATCGCCGAAGACATACTCGTCCACCGCCTGCTGCAAAACCAAGGGCTCACCCGCCACGACCACAGCGGCGCCAGCTGCCCCTACGTTTTTTCCTACCCCTGCTCGCCGCATCTGGCCGCCGAGCGCGAAGGCCGCGAAATCAGCCCCGTCCGCATCGACGCCGCCACCGCCCATATGCTGAAAGACTACGACACCATCCTGCTCGAAGGCGCCGGCGGCCTGATGGTGCCGCTCACCCGCAGCCTGACCCTGCTCGACTTTGCCGCCGAGCGCGGCTACCCGCTGGTGCTGGTCAGCAACGGCCGGCTCGGCAGCATCAACCACACCCTGCTCAGCCTGCACGCCGCCCGCAGCGCTGGCCTGCCGGTGCAGCGCCTGATTTTCAACCGCTACCCCGCGACCGATGCCACCATCACCGCCGAAACCGAACGCTATCTGCGCGACTACCTGCGCCGGCATTTCCCGCAGGCCGAATGGTCGGTGCTGGAGCGTATCGGCAACTGATGCGGCAGCCTGAAAAGCGCGCGGCAAAAAGCAGCCTGAAAGCCCAGTTGGTGCTTTCAGGCTGCTTTGGCGTGCGGGTGTTTGAAAAGCGGAGACGGTTGGAATGGAAAGTGCGGCTGCTGTCCGAAGCGTAAAGACCGTGGCGGCAGGCAGCCTGAAAAGCGCTCCCAAGCCTTTCAGGCTGCCATTGCGGGCAAGGCAGCCTGAAAATCAGACCTGCAGCCAGAAAGTTACCGGCCCGTCGTTTTGCAGGCTGACCTGCATTTCGGCGCCGAAGCGGCCGGTGGCGGTGGGCAGGCGCTCGGCGGCGCGGTGGTGAAAACGCTGGTAGAGGCGCTCGGCGCTCTGCGGTTCGGCGGCGGACGAAAAGCTCGGGCGCAGGCCTTTGGCAGTGTCGGCGGCGAGGGTGAACTGGGAAACCACCAGCAGGCTGCCGCCGGCCTGGCAGACGTTGAGGTTCATTTTGCCGTCTGCATCGGAGAACACGCGGTAGTTCAGCACTTTGTCGAGCAGTTTGTCGCAGCGCGCATCGTCGTCGCCGCGCTCGACGCCGAGCAAAACCAGCAGGCCGCGGCCGATTTCGCCGACTGTTTGGCCGCCGGTTTCGACTTTGGCACGGGCTACGCGTTGGATCAGGGCAATCATGGTTTTCTTTCGTGTTAGGTAAAAAGATGGCAATGCAAAAGGCAGCCTGAAAAGCGTTTCAGGCTGCCTTTGGGGGCGTTTATCTTACGCTGCGGCTTTTCTCTTTGTATTGGAGAACGGCGCGGTCGAGTTTGTCGGCCAAAACGTCAATGGCGGCGTACATGTTTTCCGGTTCCAGCGCTTCCACATGAAGGTCTTTGCCGGCCAAATGGAGCTGGGCGGCGGCTTTGTGGCCGTTTTTTTCCTGCGACAGGGTGACGGTGGTGGAAATGATGCCGTCGCTGTGGCGCTGGATACGCTCCAATTTGTCTGCAACTCGGTTTCGCACGGCTTCGGTAACGTCGAAGTTCAAACCGGTGATTTTCAGATTCATGATGCTCACTCCTATACGGGGTTGAAGGCTGCCTGAAAGGGCAGAGGGAAATCAACTGTGTCGGCGGTGTTGCACGGGCGGGATGCCCAATTGTTCGCGGTATTTGGCCACGGTGCGGCGGGCGATGTCGATGCCCTGCTGGTGGAGGAACTTGTGCAGCATGCAGTCGGAGTAGGGTTTGCGTTTGTCTTCGTTATCGACAAGCTGGCTGATAACGGATTTGATGGCGTTGGCGCTCAGGCCTTCTTTGGTGTCGCCGCTGACTGCGTGGCTGAAGAAATAGCGTAACGCAAACAGCCCCTGCGGGCAAGCCAAATATTTGTTGCTGACGGCTCGGGAAATGGTGCTTTCGGCGAGATTCAGATGCTGGGCGCATTCTTTGAGCAGCATCGGCGCCAGCGCGATTTCGCCGAACTGGAAAAAGTCCTGCTGGCGCTCGACGATGTATTCGGCCACGCGCAGCACGGTGTTTTTGCGCTGGGCGAGCATGTCGATTTTCTGCTTGGCACCGATGATTTTTTCGCGCCAGGCGCTGTCGATGCCGTCGCTGTCGGCAAGCGCGTCGGACAATTCCTGGTTGATGCGGATTTGCGGCCCCGATTCGCGGTTGCTGAACGCCTGCCAGCCTTTGCCGTCGTTGTGGACGAAAATATCGGGGCTGACGTAGGACACCGGTTCGCCGCTGGAAAAGCCGTAGGCGGGATAAGGATTCAGGCCGGTGATCATTTTGAGCGCGGCTTTGAGCACGCTGTCGCTGAACTCGGGCAGCAGCTTGCCCAGACGGATGACGTTTTTGGGCTGGTTGGGCGTGAGCTTGTCCAAATGGTGCATAACGATATGCGAGGCGCAGCGGCGCGCCAGCGTAATCGGCAGGCGGGAGAGCTGGTGCAGCAGCGATTGCTGCAGGTTTTCGGTGGCGATGCCGGGCGGGTCGAAATTACGCAGGTGCTCGAGCGCGATTTCCAGATCTTCTTCACTGAGCATCCATTCCAAAGGCGTGTTGTCGACGATTTCTTCGATGCTTTCGGTCAGATAGCCTTTTTCGTCGAGAAAATCGATCAGCACATGCACATGCGCCGCTTCCAGCTGCGTGAGCGGATGCTCGCTCACCTGCTTGTGCAGATAGGCGTAGAGGTCTTCTTCGTCGGCCAGATTTTCCCAGGCGCTTTCGCTGTCTTCCAAACTCACATTGCGCTGCGACACCGCCGCCGATACCAGTGGCGGCTCGTAGGGCAGATCGCTCTCGCCGTCGCTCTCAACCTTCTCCAGCAGCGGATTGTCCAGCAGCCAGTCTTCCACTTCGCGCTCGATTTCCTGGCTCGACATCTGCAGCACGCGCAAAGACTGCTGCATGCTCTGGTTGAGCTGCTGGCTTTGTTTCAGCTTGAGTTGGAAGTTGTTTTCGCTCATGGTTTCAAACGGCTTCAGTAATCGAAGTTTTCGCCCAGATACACCGCGCGCACCTGCTCGTCGGCCACCAGTTCTTCCGGTTTGCCCGAGGCGAGCACCGTGCCTTCGCTGATGATGTAGGCACGGTCGCAGATGCGTAGGGTTTCGCGCACGTTGTGGTCGGTAATCAGCACGCCGATACCGCGCTCTTTCAAAAAGGCGATGATTTTCTGGATGTCGATCACCGCAATCGGATCGACGCCGGCAAAGGGTTCGTCCAGCAGGATAAAGCGCGGCTGCATCGCCAGCACGCGGGCGATTTCCACCCGCCGCCGCTCGCCGCCCGAGAGCGCGGGCGCCGGACTGGCGCGCAGGCGGCCGATGTTGAGGTCTTCAAGCAGCTTTTCCAGACGGCGGTCGATTTCGGCCTTGTCTTTCAGATTGATTTCCAAAATGGCGCGGATGTTCTGCTCCACCGTCATCTTGCGGAAAATCGACGCTTCCTGCGGCAGATAGCCGATACCGGCGCGGGCGCGCTCGTAAATCGGGCGGTGGCGCAGCTCGACGCCGTCGAGCGTGATGCTGCCGGCATCGGCGGCAATCAGGCCGACAATCATGTAAAAACTGGTGGTTTTGCCCGCGCCGTTGGGGCCGAGCAGGCCGACCACTTCGCCGCTGGCGATGTCCAAAGAAAAATCTTTGACCACGCGGCGTTTTTTAAACGATTTCTGCAAACCGGCAACGTGCAAAACGGAAGGGGAAGATGAAGTCATAAAGTTTACTGGAAGCAAGATGGCGCAGAGCCGCCAACAGGGCGGCGGCAGGGATGAGGAAATTATACCGACAATATCCGCGCCTTCCAAAACCGCGTCGCCGCCGTTTTCAGGCAGCCTGAAACGCAAAACGGCAGGATTTTGTTCTAGTTATTTGAATCAAAAGGAAAGAGTTGGCAAGCAGCCTGAAAAAACCCCACCGCCCGTGTGCGGTGCAAAGGGCGGATTTGCCACAACGGCAACCAAAAGCAGCCTGAAAAACAGGCATAAGTAACAAATTTACTGCTCAATCTGAGAAACGGGGCACTAAGTAACAAATTTACTGCCGAAAATTTATTTTTCAGAAAAATAATCCTTAATAAACTTTATCTTGTTAGCCTTACTCATACCGTGATGACACTCCAAGTTCCGCTTTAACCCGGCGAATGCCCCATCAAGCAGATTGGTGGTGTTTGGGATATCTAACTCGGGATGTTCCTCAAACACAAACAGGTCGCCCATGTTCCGTTTCAGGCTGAAATAGGCGCTGCGCAGTCTGGGATGGGTGTAGTGGGATTTACCCGTTTCGGGGTTCTTCGTGCGTTCGTTTAAGAAATCCTGATGCCGTTCGAGCCATGCTTTCAGGCTGCTTTCAAAATCGGTTCTGCGGCTGCTTTTCAGACTTAGTGCCAGCCGCCACAGCTCCTTGCCCGCAGCTGTTTGCGGGTTGCGCGTCAGGTAGCGGCCGACGGTTTTGACTTGGTGAAAATGGC
>ERZ772827.17-NODE-17-length-98744-cov-18.207125_pt1 | contig 98744 bp, 90 predicted proteins | sample MGYA00580850_ERZ772827 | MGnify/ENA primary metagenome ERZ772827 (study PRJEB29015, sample SAMEA2737950) | human oral metagenome | biome: human oral; feature: human-associated habitat; material: dental | place: China | collected 2145 ... | reverse complement strand
AGCTCCAGTCCGTCATCGTCCCCAACCGCACCCCCCACCCCCAGCCCAGCTAGCCGCTGCCCCTAGCCCTGAGGGTTACCCCCACCCTCTGTAGTTGGACGTTGCTGGCTGCCGGGCTGGGTCTGGCGAGAAAGGGTGTCGTCATGGCGGGGCGTCGGGACTGTACGTCTGCCTACCGTCTGCGAGGCTGCCTGGTGATCGACACGGGCCGCACGGTCGCGGAGGGGCACTGGCAGGCTGAGCCAGGTCTGGACCACCGGAGATCACCTACCTGCCGACCGGCCGTTCCCGCCAGTGTGGCCTCGGCTCTGGGGCCCGGCGTGAAGCCGCGGTGACAAGGGGCGTCTGGATGCTGGTGATCAAAGGTGGAGGCCTCGGCCGACCAGGAGGACAGGGCAGCAGGGCTCCAGCAGGTGCAGGGGCAGACCTCGACGATCTGGCTGACCAGCCGAGGACTGGCAGGGGAGAGACGGTTAGGGTGGTTGTGATGGAGACGACACCGCGCCCGACGCTGCTGCTGCTGGTCCGCCACGGGCAGACCCCGACCACCGGGAAGGTGCTGCCCGGACGGGCCCCCGGGCTGGACCTCTCTGAAGAGGGCCGCCAGCAGGCCGCCCGGGTCGCGCAGCGGCTGACCGGCCTGCCCGTGACCGCGGTCTACACCTCGCCGCTGGAGCGGGCCAGGCAGACCGCCGCCCCGACCGCTGAGCTGCTCGGGCTGGACCCGGTGCTGGAGCCCGGGCTGATCGAGTGCGACTTCGGCGACTGGACCGGGGCCGAGCTGGCAGACCTCTCCGTACGGCCGGAGTGGGCGACCGTGCAGCGGGCCCCGTCGACGTTCCGGTTCCCGAACGGGGAGAGCTTCGCCCAGATGCAGCACCGGATCACCGGCTCCCTGGACGTGCTGCGGGCCCGGCACCAGGAGGGGGTCGTGGTCTGCTTCAGCCACGCCGACCCGATCAAGGCTGCCCTCGCGTACGCGCTGGGCACCCACCTCGACCTGTTCCAGCGGATTGTGGTCAGCCCCTGCTCGGTGTCGGTGATCGCGTACCCGGCGACCGGGGCGCCGATGGTGTGGACGGTCAACTCGACCGGCGAGTCCCTGGCCCAGCTTCGAGCCTCATAGGTGGTGATCGGCATGGACATCGACTTCAACCAGGTAGACACCTTCACCGCGGGTGCGCTGGGGGAGCCCGGGCAGCGGGTCTTCCTGCTGCAGTGCGTGGCCGGGAGCCAGCGGGTCACGGTGAAGTGCGAGAAGCAGCAGGCGCAGGCGATCGCCGCGTACCTGCGGCGGGTGCTGGCGGCGGTCGCCGAGCCGGGCGAGCCGCTGACCGCGGTCACCGACCCGATCGAGCCGCCGTTCGACCCGGCCTTCGTGCTCGGGCAGGTCGGGCTGGGCTACCTGCCCGACGAGAAGAAGGTCCTGGTGCAGCTGGAGGAGGCCGGCGAGGTCGACGACGACGGCGAGGTGGTCCCCGACCCGACCCTGAGCCGGGTACGGGTGCTGCTGTCGCTGCCGCAGGCGTTCGCCTTCTGTGAGCGCAGCGAGGCTGCGGTCGCTGGCGGCCGGCCGCTGTGCCGCTGGTGCCAGTTCCCGATCGAGCCGACCGGGCACACCTGCCCCCGCATGAACTGATGGACCCCCTCGCCCTGCTCGGGCAGGGCACGATGACCCTGGTCGGGCAGGTCGTCGACAGCTCCAACGCCACCTTCCTGGTCGAGCTGCGCCAGGGCGACGACTCCGGATTCGGGATCTACAAGCCACTGCGCGGAGAGCGGCCGCTGTGGGACTTTGAGCCGGGCCTCTACCGGCGCGAGCGCGCCGCGTACCTGCTGTCGCAGCACCTCGGCTGGGACCTGGTCCCGCAGACCGTCATCCGTGACGACGCGCCGCTCGGGGTCGGCTCGGTGCAGTGGTTCGTCGAGGCCGACCAGCGCGAGCACTACTTCTCGATCCTCGACAACCACCCCGGCACTCATGACGCGCTGCGGGCGCTGTGCCTGTTCGACCTGGTCGCGAACAACACCGACCGCAAGAGCGGGCACGTCCTGTACGGGGCGGACGGGCACGTGTACGGGATCGACCAGGGCCTGTGCTTCGCCGCCTACGACAAGCTGCGGACCGTGATCTGGGACTTCGCCGGGGAGCCGGTCCCCACTTCGCTGCTCGCCCCGCTGGAGCCGCTGGCCCGCGCCGTACCCGACGAGCTGGCCGAGCTGCTGACCACCGACGAGACCGAAGCCGTACGGCGCCGAGCCGCGCACCTGCTGGCCGAGCCGGTCTTCCCCACCGACACCACCGGGTACGGGTACCCGTGGCCTCTGGTCTGAGAAAGCTGCTCCCCACTGAGAGGATGACCATGACTGAGCCGAACCCCGCCGACGAGGCACCGAGTCTGGACGAGCCGGAGACCAGCGGCTGGCGACCCGTACTGGATGCGGAGCTGGCCGAGCTGGTCCGCGGCTACCTGACTGGGCCGGGCCGGTCGCTGGTGCTGGTCGACGGGCGGGCCGCGGCCGGCAAGACCACGGTCGCGAAACGGCTGGCCGGGCTGCTCGGCGCCGGGCTCGTCCACACCGACGATGTCGCCTGGCACCTGCACCCGATCGACTGGGCCGACCAGCTGCGCTGCGGGGTCCTCGACCCGTGGCGCCGGGGCGAGCCGGTCCGCTACCGCCCGCCCGGCTGGGAGGCGAGGCACCGGCCGGGCGCGATCCAGGTTCCGCCGTGCCCGGTGCTGGTCGTCGAGGGAGTCGGGGTCGCCCGCCCCGAGCTCGCTGACCTGGCGCAGCTCGTGGTCTGGGTCCACGGCGGGCAGCCGTACGAGCGGCGCCGGCGCGGCATCGAGCGCGACATCGCCACCGAAGGACGCGACCGTGCCGAGGCGGAGGCCTTCTGGGACGACTGGGCCCGCCACGAGGACCCGTTCCTGGCCGCGACCCGTCCCTGGGAGCGGGCACAGCTGCTGGTGGACGGGACGAGTGACCCGTACGGGCCGATGATGGTGGCCGAGGGAATCGCGCCCTCACCGTGACAAGCGGTGATGCGCGAGCGTGAGGCTCGACCAGGATGTGCCGGCTCTCATCCGGTTTGGCTCACCCCGGCCTGACCCGTGAGCCTGAGACCCGGCTGAGGGGGGCAGATGAACGGTGTCGGTCGCGTCATGGAGCAGGTCCAGAGCTGGGCTCGGGACCACCGGCGGTGGGTGGTGCCCGCGGTGGCCGGGGTCTGCGGGCTGAGCGTGGTGACCGGGGCCTGGTACGTCGCCGAGCAGGTGCTGGCCGAGGACGCACCGAGGCCCCAGTGGGGCGCGATCGTGGAGGCCCAGCCGGTGCCGGCCGCCAGCCAGACGCCGACGCCGAGCGCTCCGGTGACCCCGCCGCCGGCCGAGCCCCAGAGCGAGTGGCAGCTGCCGGCCGAAGGCCCGTACACGTCGGGCTTCGGGATGCGGATGCACCCGATCCTGAAGGTCATGAAGCTCCACACCGGCCTCGACATCGGTGCCCCGTGCGGCGCGCCGGTCCGGGCCAGCCTGGACGGGACCGTGACGCTGGTCGCCGACAACGACGGCTTCGGGCTGCGGGTCCGCGTTGACCACGGCAGCCACCAGGTCGGTGGCCAAGAAGCGCCCGTGACAACCATGTACGCGCACCTCAGCACCGCCGGCGTACGCGAGGGGGAGCGGGTGCTCCGGGGGCAGGTGATCGGGCAGGTCGGCGACTCGGGGCTCTCCGAGGGATGCCACCTGCACTTCGAGACTGTCGTGCTCGGTGAGCCGGTGGACCCGCTCACGGTCACCGCGTTCGGGAACCACCCGCTACCGCAGCAGGAGTACCAGCCGCTGGTACGGGCCAAGCCGAAGCCGTCGCCCAGCCCGTCGGCGAGCACAGCACCGAGTACGGCGCCCGCCGCGCCGGGCCCGGCCCGCCCGGCTCCGGTCGCAGCCCAGCCGACCGGCCAGGCCGTACCGCCGGCCCAGGTCGCGCCGCCGGTCCAGGCTGCGCCGCCGGCCCAGGCCGCGCCGAACCGTCCGCAGAACCCGCCGCCGGTCGTGGCCGCGCCCCAGTCTCCGGCACCGCCGGCAGTCCAGCCGCCGGCACCGTCGGTCCCGCAGGAGCCGCGGATCGACCCGTCCGAGCCCGGCACCAAGGCCGACGCCCGGCCGTAGAGCTTGGCGCCCCGAAGCCGACGCCCGGGCGCAGGGCGGCGCTCGGAGCCGACGCCCGGCCGTAGGGCGGGTGCCTGGAGCCGGTGCCCGTGGAGCCGGTGCCCGGCTCGGGGACCGGTTCAGGGGCTGGTCCGAGCTGACCGGTGGTGGTCCAAGCCCACGGGCGTACCCGAGCGCTCACGCCCTAGGCGCGCTCACGCTCGTGCGCTCAGGCGCCCAGCGCTCAGGTGTCCAGGTCTGCGAACGCCAGCGGCACGTCCGCGACCGCCTCGGCGATCGGCGTCGGGCCGTCACTGAAGGGGATGACCCGCCCGACGGTCCGGTCGTCCGCCAGGACGGCGGCGATCACTGCCGCGACGTTGGCGCGCGAGGTGAGCTTGCCGCGGCCCACGGCGTCGTCGGAGCCGGCACGCGCTACCTCGATCCGGCCGCTCGGCTCCTCCAGGGTCAGGACACCCGGCCCCAGGATCGTCCAGCTCAGGCCCGTGGTCTGCAGGTGGCGGTCGGCGGCGAGCTTGGCGACGGCGTAGGCGTGCAGCGGGTGGTCGTCTGGGACCTGCCCGTGCGAGCCCATGTAGGAGACCATGACGTAGCGGCGCACCCCGGCGCGCTCAGCGGCCTCCATGGTGCGTACCGCGGCCTGGCGGTCGACGGCGTCGGTGCGCTGCGGCCCGCCCTTGCCGCCGGCACCGGCGGACCAGACGATGGCGTCGGCCCCGGCGAAGGCCTCGGTGAGCTCAGGAACACCCGCGTCCTCGATGCTCAGGACCAGCGGCTGTGCACCCGTGGCCAGGATGTCGGCGCTCTGGGCGGGGTCGCGGATGAGGGAGACGACCTCGTCGCCGCGCCCAACGAGCAGGGGGGCCAGCAGCAGGGCGACCTTGCCGTGGCCGCCGACGATGACGATGCGGGACATGCGGATCTCCTGACACGTTGAGGGCGTGCTGTGATGACTGCAGCGGCTACGGCAGCCGTGAACGAACTCCCCATAGCCGCTGTGGCCCGGAGCCGGGCCACGGCACCGTGATACCGCAGACACGATGCCAGATCAACCCAGCCCAACGTCCCCAGCTGCTGCTCGCGCCACGGTAACCGGGGTCGTGAGGTCCTTCGGGGCCACGCGTGCCGTAGGGCGACGCCCGGCCCGGAGTGGGGACCCCACCAGGGCGGAGAGCCCCTGGGCACTGAGCACGTTCTGGGTCAGGCCTCCAGGGCGGACGCTGGGACCTGGGCCGCGATGGTGACCTCGTCGGCCACCCGCAGGGCTCCCATCATCGCCGAGTGCGGCCTGATCCCGTACGTGGTCTGCCGGACCGAGCCCGTCAGCCGGTACGTCCCGTCGACCAGCCGTACGGTGAACGACTCCTCGTGGGTCTGGCCGTGGATGCTCAGCCGGCCGGTGACCCGCCCGTCGGCCCAGCCACCCTCGTACCGGGTGGCGACAAACCGCAGCGTCGGGTGCTGGGCGCTCTCCAGCGACCGGGCCGTGTTCCGCAGAATGTCCTGACGCCCCTTGTCATTGAGGGGAATGGGCCCGCCGTGGCCCTCGATCACGGTGAGCTGGGTGAGGTCGACCGTGACCTCCAGGCGGCAGTCGGCCAGGTCGTCGGCGATCGTCATCACCGCCTCCCACTGGTCACACTCCAGGGTCAGGCTGTGACCCATCGAGGCCATCGCCCCCTCGGTCCCGGTCCCCAGCCGCAGCCAGCCTGGGTTCGGACCCATCCGGTGAGTCCCGTTGGTGATGCTCATACCAGCCCCCTCCGCTCCAGCAGGTGCATCACGTCGGGGTCCCCGCCCCGGAACTGCCGGTAGCTCTCCATCGCATCCTGCGACCCGCCCCGGCTCAGCAGCTGATCCCGAAACCAGTCTCCGTTCTTCCTTGTCAGACCGCCGTTCTCGGTGAACCAGGCCACCGTGTCGGCGTCCAGCACCTCCGCCCACAGGTACGAGTAGTAGCCGGCGGAGTAGCCGCCGCCCCAGATGTGGGAGAAGTACGTGGTCCGGTACCGCGGCGGGACGAGCGGGAACGCCACCTGGTGGGCCTCCAGCGCCCGCCGCTCGAAGTCGACCACCTCCTCGGCGCTGGTCGGCAGCTGGGCGGCCGGGGTCTGGTGCCAGACCTGGTCCAGGATCATCGCCGCGAAGGCCTCGACCGCCGCGTACCCCTCGTCGAAGTGCCGCGCCTCAAGCAGGGTGTCGATCCACTCCGACGGCATCGGCTCGCCGGTCTCGTGGTGCCGCGCGTACCGGGCCAGCAGCTGCCGGTCCCAGGCCCAGGCCTCGTTGACCTGGCTGGGGAACTCGACGAAGTCCCGCGGTACGGCGGTGCCCGACTGCGACGGGTAGCGCACGTCCGACAGCAGCCCGTGCAGGTCGTGGCCGAACTCGTGAAAGAGCGTGATCACACTGGTCCAGCTCATCAGCGTCGGCTGGCCCGGGGCCGGGCGGACCAGGTTGCAGTTGTTCGTCACTACCGGCAGTCGGCCCAGCAGCCGGCTCTGGTCGACGATGGATGTCATCCAGGCGCCGCCCTGCTTGCTGGGCCGCGCGTACGGGTCGAGCACCACCAGCGCCATCGGGCGGCCGTCGTGGTCGTGCACCTCGTACACCCGGGACTCGTCGGTGTAGCCCGGGATGTCGTCGCGGCGGGAGAAGGTGATCCCGTACAGGCCGGTCGCCGCGGCCAGGACCCCGTCTTCGAGGACCCGCTCGAACGGCAGGTACGCCCGCAGCGCCTCGCTGTCGAGGCTGAACCGGGCCGCCCGCTCCTGCTCGGCGTAGTACTGCCAGTCCCACGGCTGCAGCTCGGCGCCGGGGTGGTCGGCCTGCAGCCGGGCCCGCAGCGGCGCCGCCTCCCGCTCGGCGTTGCGGACCGCTGCCGGCGCGACCCGGGCCAGGATCTCGTTCACCGCGGCCGTGGTCTTGGCGCAGCCGTCGTCGGCGACAAAGGCGGCGAAGTGCTCGAAGCCGAGCAGCTCGGCCAGCTCGGCCCGCAGCCGCGCCAGCTCGACCACCAGTCCGCGGGTGTCGTGCTCGCCGCCGTCACCACGGCTGATGGACGCCCGGAACAGCTCCTCGCGCAGCGACCGGTCCTGCAGCCGGGCCAGCATCGGCTGGCCTGTGGTGTTGACCAGTTCCAGCACCCAGCCGTCGACTCCGCGGCGCTCGGCCGCCTCCCGGGCCGCGGCCAGGTCGGCCTCGGTCAGCCCGGCCAGGCGCGACTCGTCGCGTACGTGGACCGCGGCAGCGTTGCGCCCGGCCACCACGGTCACCGACCAGCGGGCCTCCAGGGTGGCGATCTGCTCGTTCAGCTCCCGCAGCCGCTGCTGCTTGTCAGCGGGCAGGTCGATCCCGAGCCGGCGCATCTGGCGCAGCCGCTCCGACAGCAGCCACTCGCTCTCGGCGTCGAGCTCCACCTCGCCGGCGTCGGCGCGCTGCCGCAGCGCCTGGAGCCGGTCGTACAGGCGCCGGTCCAGGGTGATCGCGGTGCTGTGAGCGGCCAGGGCCGGGGAGAGGTCGGTCTCGATCTGGTCCCGCTCGTCGTTGGTGTCGGAGCTCTTCAGCGTCCAGAACCCGGCACTGGCCCGGCTCAGCAGCTCGTCGGAGCGCTCCCAGGCCTCCAGCACGTTCGCCACGGTGGCCGGCTCAGTCGAGGTCGCCAGCGCGTCCAGGGCGGCCCGCTGCTGGGTCATCCCCTCCTCGATCGCCTGGCGCCAGTCAGCGTCACTGATGCTGGTGAAGTCCTGGATGCCGTACGGCAGGGTCTGCTCGGCTAGCAGCGGGTTGGTCACAAAGATCCTCCTGTCACGTCCTTCTTCATCTTCTCAGGATGGGGCTGTGGCGCCGGGAACCACCCCGCGGCGGCTCAGGTCTGAGAACTGGTGGGTGGACGAAGGCAGGTTGAGGTCCGCGGCCCAGTTGCGTGAGCCTCCCACGTCCGGGCTCCGATCGGACTAGCCTGGTTCAGTGCCCGGTCCGGACTCCCCGTGGTCGGAGCACGCCCGTCCGAGCCGCTCGTCTAGAGAGCCGTCAGAGGGTCCCCGTAGGGTGCCTGTCTCTGAAAGAGAGGAAGGAAGGCATGAGCGTCGTAGCAGTGATCAAGCAAGTAGCCCAGGAAAGGGAGAACAAGGTCATCGCGGCTCGCGCCTGCCTGGACGAGATCGAAGGCCGTGAGCACCTCGGTAGGTGCGCTCTTGAGGAGGCACTCGCGAAGAGGGTTCCGCACCTTGGTGAGATGGCCATCGCGCGGGCGGTGAGCGACTACCTGGATGAGAGGCAGTCATAGTACGGTCGAACTTAGCCCTCGAGCGATCCTGTCGATGTCGGCCGGTGCGAGCCCAGCCGCGGCCAACTTGTCTGCGCCCAGGTAGTCCAAGAGCTTGAGGAAATCCCGTGGCACGCCGACCATGCCTTTCGGGACTCACAGCTGGAAGTGGTGGTAGTCCATGAAGGCTGCCCCCCAGCGGAACCCCTCGCGGCGCATCGCGACCACCAGGGCCGAGTCGGCGAACAGCATGCCGGGGCGCCGTACGGTGCGGTTGGCGTACTCGCGGCTCGGGTACCAGCGGTCGGCGTAGTACGGGTTCTCCCAGGTGTTGATGTCGATCGCGGTCCCGTACGCGTGGGGCGACAGCTTGGACGCGTTGCCGACCACCTGGCGGCAGTTGAAGGCCGACGTGTTGTCCGCTGCCATCACCTGGACGTTGTCGCCGCCCCAGTAGTCCTCGCGCCACATCTGCCGGATCGGGAACCGGGCCTGCAGGGCAGCGTCGAAGGCCCGTCCCACCTTGTCGACGATGTCGTAGCGGACGACCATCTCGCCACGGCGGACGGTGCCGTCGAAGCTCCAGTAGTTCATCCGGACCAGCCGCAGCAGCTCCGGACCGACCGGGCAGCCGGGCCGCCAGGTCGCCCACAGGTCCGCGGCGGTGACCGGGCGGACCTCCAGGTCCAGCACTGGCGCGACCCCCGACAGCAGCGAGCCGCCGGAGAAGTCCTGCTTCACCCCGCCGTGGTACGGGTGCTCAGGCCCGGTCGGGTACCCGTACCAGCCCACCAGCCAGCCGTGCGCGCCCCAGTCACTCATCAGCGGCCCAGACACCTCCCAGGCGCCGGCGCCGCCGGTCCACACCACGTGCCCGCCGCCGAAGTCCTGAACCACGGACGAGGCGTAGCGGTACTCGAAGCTGGTCGGCCAGCCGAGCCGGGACCGGAACGCCCCGACCGCTCGGTACCGCTCGTCGACCGCCGCCCAGGTCAGCACCGCCCCGTGCTGCGGGGTCCACCAGACCGTGCCGGACGCGAACCGCTGGTACGAGCCGCCGCCCTCGCCGACCTCGGTGCTGAACGGGAACCCGAGGATCCCGCCGGCGCCGCCGTACCCGAGCCACAGGTTCCGTACGGCACCCCAGATCGCGTGCGCCCCGGCGCCGGGGTACCAGGTGACCTCGCCGCCCTGGAAGCTCTGGATGACGCCGCCGTGGTAGGCCTGCTCCCGCCCGGTCGGGAACCCGAGCGGCGAGCTGACCGACGAGACCTGGCGGAACTCGGTGTCGATCTGGCCCCAGGTGTCGACCGGCCCGGTCTGCGGTGACCACCAGATGCTGCCGTTCTGAAAGCGCTGCATGCTGCCGCCGGCGACCGCGGTCTCCCCGCTGACCGGGAAGCCGAGGTGCGAGCCGGTCCCGCCGTACGCGTGGAAGAGCTGCCCGATCCCGCCGAACGTCTCCCAGGCGCCGGTGGCGGCGCTCCACGAGATCCAGCCGTTGACGTACGGCTGAGCAGCGCCGCCCGGGACCGGCCGCTCCGGGCCGGTCGGGGGACCCATCTTGCCGTCCGGTCCTGACAAGGTGCTGTACCGGACGGCGATCGCGCCGGCGACGTGGTACGTGCCCTGCCCGGTGGCGACAACCCATCCGGTGGTGAAGCGCTGGGCCGTGCCGCCGGCGGCCGGGGTCGGCGCGGCGGCCGGGAACCCCAGCGGGCCGGTGCTGGCGCCGGTGGCCAGGTAGTGCTCGTACAGCGGGGCCATGACCTCCCAGGCGCCGGCGTCGGAGGCGTAGATCCGCCCGCCCGCGTACTGCTTGTAGCGGCCCCCAGGCACCGTGGTGCTCGACACGTACGCGCCGAGCGGGCCCGTGGCTCCGCCGAGAGCCGCGTACCGGTCGTCAATCGGGTCGGTGGCAGCCGCGGTAGCACCCGCAGGGGTCGGGCTGGCGGGGGCCGGCACGGTGGCCGTGCCCGCAGCGGACGGCGAGGCGCTGGCCGGGGCGGCGCTGGTCCGGGTCGGTGAGGCACTCGACCTCGTACGGGTCGGGCTGCCCGGTGCTGGCCGGGTGGCTGACCTGGCTGGGCCGCTGGGGGACGGGCTGGCCTGGCTCGGTGCGCTCGCCGGCGGGGTGCCGCCCGGGCTGCTCGCTGACGGGGTGGGAGAGGGGGTGGGGCCAGGGGACTCAGGGGCGGCCCAGGCTCCCTGGCCGCTTCCCAGCCACAGCACGGCGGCCGCCAGCACCGCTGCTCCGCGTACCCGCATCGTCTTCTCCTGCCTGTCGGGCTTCACTGGGGGTAACGATCCTGAGGCCACCGAGAATGCACCTCGGCCCCACAGCCTGAGAAGACCGGGGGTGCCCCTGGGGAGTGACTAGTCGGGGAGGGCTGGCCAGTCGCTGGTCAGCAGGGCCTCGACGGCGCGGTGGCGGAACGCGTACCGGCTGCCGCGGCTGATCAGGCGGCGGAGCAGGTCGAGACGCTGAGCGGTGGGGCCTGCGGCCGTGGACTTCTCGTACCCCAGCTGTTTCGCGATCCGGCCCAGGGAGCGCTGTGACGGTGGCAGGGCAGCCATCGCGTCGAGGAAGTCACGCTCGCGCGCGGGCAGCCGGTCCAGCAGCTTCTGGACGTGCATCTCGGCCTGGGGCGCCACCCGCTGCCAGCCGGTACGGACCTCGTCGGCGGTGATCGTGTCACCGGTGCCCGCGTACCAGGCCTGCTCCCCGGCGAGCTGGAAAAGGAACGGCTCGCCACGGGCGAGGTCGACGATGGCCTGCTGGGCGGCGGGCTCCATCCCCACCCGGGTGAGGTGCCCGCTGTCGGAGGCGACCGGCCAGCCGTCAGTGACGAAGGTCTGCAAGGCGACCAGCAGGTCGTCGTCGGTCATGGTGTCGAGCATCGTGGTCTGGAACCGGCGGGCGAAGGTGGCGCCGGTTCGGGTGCTGGCCAGGTCGGTGAACTCGGGCAGGCCCGTCAGGTAGACGGTGACCGGCAGGGCGCGCTGCACGGGGTAGCCGCCGGGTGCGATGACCTGCTCCTCGTGGGTGAGGGCATCACCGAGGGTGATCAGCAGCTGGGAGCGGACATCGGCATCCTGGATGTTCTGCACCTCGTCGAGGTGCACCATCACCGCGACGTTGTGGCGCAGGGCGGCCCGGCCGAGCTCGACCAGCAGATCGGTCACCGCCGTGTACGGGTCGGGCCCGTCGGCTGCCCGCAGCCCCAGGCCGACGCCTGCCGCCTGGACGGTCTCGACCCGGCTCAGCAGCGCGCCGACCCGCTGGTCGTGCCGGGCACTGAGTCCGGCCGTGTCGGCGAGGTCGAGCAGCGCTGCCGCCAGCCGCTTGAACGGGTCGCTGCCTGACGGGATCCTCAGCTGCGGCGTGACCCAGTCGCCAGCCTCCTGCGCCTCGGCCGCGATCCGCCGTACCAGGGAGGACTTTCCTGTTCCCGGCTCGCCCAGGACCGTCCGGCCGCGCTCTGGGAGGCCGGCCAGGCGGCGGGGGCGCAGCACCTCGCGCCAGTCGGTGAGCTGGTCGGTGCGTCCGGCCCAGACCTGGGGGACGGTGTCCGAGCCGGGGCAGAAGGGGGAGTCGATCGGACGACGCATCTGATAACTTTATCAAGCGAGGCCTGTCTTGATAAATTTATCAAAAGGGCTGTACGGCCGGTCGACCCTGCTCTGACAAGGGGAACGAGTCGTCGGGGCGGTTCGCGGCAGGGCGCGTACGAGGGCTAGGGCAGGCGGGCAGCGAGCCAGCGCAGGTCGTCGCTGCGGCCCTGCTTGGCGGACGGGGTCTCGAAGACCACCGGGGCGTCGGCCTCCACGATCACCGAGACCAGCCCGTCGGGGTCGCAGTGCCCGGTCCCGAGGTCAGCGTGCCGGTCGGCACCGGAGCCGAGCTCGTCACGGGAGTCGTTGGCGTGGACCAGGTCGATCCGCCCGGTGACCTGGCGCAGCCGGCCCGCGAGCCCGGCGAGCTCCTCACCGCTGGCGTGGGCGTGGCAGGTGTCGAGGCAGAAGCCGACCTGCTCAGCCCCGGACGCCGACTGCACTGCCTCCCAGAGCCGGGCGATCCGGTCCAGCCCGCGGGCCATCGCGCCGGCGCCGCCGGCGGTGTTCTCGATCAGCAGCGGTACGGCGATGTCGAGCCCGTCGATGCACTTGCGCCAGCTGTCGAAGCCCCGGTCGAGGTCGGCCTCGTCGGCGACGTGCCCACCGTGGACCACCAGCCCGCGGGCGCCGATCTCGGCGGCCATGGTGAGCTGCTTCTGCAGCTGCTGGCGCGACGGGATCCGGACCCGGTTGTTGAGCGAGGCCACGTTGAGCACGTACGGGGCGTGCACGTACAGCCCGATCCCGGCCGCCTCCGCCGCTTGCCGCAGCGCAGTCGCCCCGCCGGGGTAGGCGACCTGCGGCCCCTTCCAGCCCTGTGGGTTCCCCAGGAACAGCTGCGCCAGCTCGACACCCAGCGCCTGCGCCTTCCCCACCGGGTCGGCCGCGTCCACATGTGCCCCGAAGCTCGTCATGTGCAGACCCTACGAGGTCTGGCCGTGCTGGGCTGGCGACATCCAGCCGGCGTCGCTGGGCGGTGCGTGAGCAGTGCGGATAGGCTGACCGGGCGCAGTCTGACGGCGCCACTGCTTCGGAAAGAGCGGTTCGAGGGGAGGCTGGCCATGGCGACGAATGATCAGCTGAAGGCTCTCGTGGTCAGCCACGGCGACCGAGACGACTCCCAGTTCTACGCCGTCGCCCTGCAGGTGGCCGCGAAGGCGGCCCGCAGTGGCCAGGCGAAGTTCGCGCAGGAGCTTCGAGACCTCGTTGATGACCTCCGCCAGAAGGGTGCGGCCTCGGCGCGTACGGCATCGGTGGTGGCGGTTGCCCAACCGCGCGGGGAGCTCGGCTCGTTGCTGACGGTCAGCTACCCAGATACCCGGCTGAGCGACCTGACCCTGACGGAAGGCCTGGCGGAGCAGCTCGCCAACGTCCTGCTGGAGCAGCGGCAGCGTGACCGGCTGGCCAGGCACGGTCTCCGGCCGGCTCGCCGCCTGCTCCTGGTCGGCCCCCCGGGCACCGGGAAGACATCGACCGCGCGAGTCATCGCCGCAGAGCTGGGCCTGCCGCTGTTTGCCATCCGGCTGGACGCCCTGATCACCAAGTTCATGGGTGAGACCGCGGCGAAGCTCCGTCTCGTCTTCGATGCTCTGGCGGCGACCCGTGGGGTCTACCTCTTCGACGAGGTCGATGCCCTGGCGGGTGACCGAGCGGCGCCGAACGAGGTGGGGGAGATCCGTCGAGTGCTGAACTCATTCCTGCAGTTCCTGGAGGAAGAGGTGTCGGACTCCGTGATCGTGGCGGCAACCAACTGTCCTGCGCTGCTCGACAGCGCCTTCTTCCGGAGGTTCGACACGGTCATGAGCTTCGACCTCCCCGATGAGCTGGGTGCGCGGGCCGTGATAGAGAACCGCCTCGCGGCCTTCCCGACGAGCAGGCTTGGCTGGAAGAAGATCCTGGCTGCTGCCTCCGGTCTGAGCCACGCCGACATTGCGACCGCCGCGGACAGTGCTGCCAAGCGAGTGGTGCTGAGTGGTCGTACCCGCATCCTCACCGATGACCTGGTGACGGCTTTGGCCGAGCGGCGAAGAGTCGGCGCACTCCGGGGTCTGAGCGTGTAGCGCATGGCCGATCGAGACCGCCCGTACCTGTTTCTGCCGGAGCCACCCCAGGCAGAACCGTTTGCCCCGGTCGGAGGCGGCGGAGACCGTACCAAGCCTTTCAACTGGCCGCAGGCGATCGCAGCTGCGGTCCTCATCCGGCAGGAGATGCAGGATGTCGACCGGGACGGGCTGTACCGGTACGACTTTCCTGAGGTGGCGGCCCAGCCTGCCACGCTGGAACGGCTGGAGGCTGAGCGGGGCACCCGGCTGGACCGTCAGCACCGTGACTTTCTGCTCTACGCGGACGGATGGCGCTGCTTCTACCAGCACGTGAGCATTCTCAGCAGCCAGCTGCGAGGAGGGGACCTCGTCGCCGGGGCAGAGAAGGCTCTCGACGTGCTGGACCAGGAGGGCGTCCTCGGTCGGGCGGGAGTCGACCGCCGGAGCCTGCTCCCCGTGGCGGCGAGCGCCGAGCAGAGCGACGTGTTCGCGGTCTGCCTGGGTGGGGTGAAGGCGGGGCAGGTGCTGTGGCTGGCCGGTGACCTGGTTGACACCTTCCCCGACTTCCAGGAGTACTTCCTGGCAATGCTCGACTACCTGCACGACGAGTACCAGGACTTCGTGGCCGATCTGCAGACCTGAGGTGTGGGGCGCAGATCGGGAGAAAACCGTGGTGAGCTCTGCTGAGAAACCCGCTGAAAGGGCGTGGACCGCGTTACAGAGCCACCACGACCGGGCCCGGGCGGGAAGGGTCGAGCCGCACCGGGTGAGCCTGCCCGTCGATGCGGACCAGGGCGTCGGTCGCGTCGTCGGTACGGTCGACGAAGGCGGCCTCGCCCTCGGGTGAGGCGACGACCCGGACCCAGGTGCCCTCGGCGGCGGTCACCTCGTGGCTGACCGGCCGGCGCTCCCCGTACAGGAACGGCTTGGCCTGCGGCACCCAGGCAGCCATCGTCTCCAGCGCCTGCTGCTGCAGCTCGGGCAGCGTCCCGTCGGCCTTCGGCCCGACGTTCAGCAGCAGGTGCCCGCCGCGCGAGACCACGTCGGTCAGCAGCCGGGCGGCCTGCGGCCCGCTCAGGTAGTGCTCGGCGGTCTCAGCCTGGTTGTACCCGAACGACCAGCCCAGCCCGCGGCACTGCTCCCAGGCGCCCTCGCTCTCCGCCTCCCGGCCCGACTCGTACTCGCTGGTCCGGTAGTCGTGGTGGACCCCGCCGAAGCGGTCGTTGACAACGCCCTCCGGCCGTGCGGCGTAGAAGTCGGCGACGAGGGTGCCGAGCCCGTCGGGGGAGAAGTCCTTCGCCTCGTCCGGCCAGTTGATGTCGTTCCAGAAGATGTCCGGCTGGTACCGCTCGACGAGGTCGCGGACGTGCCGGGCGCAGTACGCGCCGTACTCGGCGTCCTGCGGCCGTCCCGACTCGCCGCCGACCGAGTCGTCGGTCTGGTGCGGCGGCATCGGGCGGACGAACCAGTCGAGGCCGCCGGAGTAGTACAGCCCGAGCCGCAGCCCGCTCGCCCGGGCGCCGGCGGCGAAACCGGCCACCAGGTCCCGCCTCGGGCCCCGGTCGACGGTGTTGCGGGTGCCGGTCTCGGGCGCCTGCCACAAGGTGATCCCGTCGTGGTGCTTGGTGGTCGGCACCACGTACCCGGCGCCGGCCTCGGCGAACAGCCGGCACATCGCGCCCGGGTCGAAACGCTCGGCGGTCCAGGCGTCGAGGAAGTCGTCGTACGGGGCCCCGCCGTACAGCTCCTGGTGGCGCAGCGCGGCCGGTGAGCCCTCAATCCGGATCGTGTTCCAGTACCACTCGGCGTACGGGTTGTGAGCGAACCAGACGTCGTCGGGGAAGGTGCCGAGCGCGCCGATCGGCTCGGCCCAGGCCGGGACCGCGTACGCACCCCAGTGCACGAAGATCCCGAAAGGCGTTGCCCGGTACCACTGCGGCAGCGGCCGCCGAAGATCACTCCAGGTCGTCATCGCTACTCCTCACCAGTATCCCGAGCCGCCCATGCACACCGTGCACCAGGCGTCACTGCAGCGCGACCACAGCCCCCAGGCTGTGCCCGAGACTGCCGACAGTCCTTGTCGGAGGGGAGTAATCCCAGCCTCACGAGGTGGGCGCTACCCAGTGGGGGTCGCGGCCGCAGAAGCCCAGCAGCCGGTGCAGCGGGCTGGCGTCGGCGGGGACGGGGACCTCGGGGCCGAACCAGCCGGAGCCGCGGGACTCGGGGGTGACCATCCCGGTGAGGAAGTCGCGGGAGGTCTGGCAGGTGTCTGGGTCGGGCTGCCAGGACTGGCCGGTGGCGACAGCGAGGTCCCAGCCGTGCACCAGGTACTCGGCCAGGATCATCGACAGGGCCAGGTCTCCCGGCATCGCGTCGTCGCCGACCCGCAGCGGACGCTCGGCCGCCCCGGCCCGTACGGCGTCGCCCAGGCGCTGCGCGGCGGCCCGGACCCGCGGCCCGGCCTCGGCCACCGGCACGGTGGCGGTCGGCAGCGGCGGGCACTGGCCGTCCGGGCTCGCGTACCCGGCGGCGAAGGCCTCCAGCCAGCCGACTACGTGCCCGGTGAGGGCGGCCACGTCGAAGTCGGAGCAGGGGGTAGGGGAGCCGGCGGCCTGCTCGTCGACCTGGTCGGCCAGCGCGGCCAGGGCACCCAGCACGGTCAGCGTCTGCTGCAGGGTCAGGTCAGTCGTCATGCGACCCATTCTGGCCCTGGTCGCGCCGGTCCCGTGAGGTTTCGGCCCAAGCCCCGGCGTGTACGCGGCGTCGCTGAGGAGCACCGGGGCACTGGTGGCGCACACTGCTGAGGTGCGACACCCGATCACCGGCGCCGAGCAGCAGTCTCCGGCGCTGCCCGGCGCGGGCTGGCCAGGGGACCCGGCCACGGTGAGAACCCCCGCGGCGACCAGCCCGGACGAGGTCACCGACCTGGCCCGGTCGGCGCCGGGGCTGGACGAGCTCGACGCCCGGGTGTCGGTCTGCCGGGCCTGCCCGCGGCTGGTCGCCTGGCGCGAGCAGGTCGCCCAGGCCAAGCGGGCCGCGTACCGGGACCAGCCGTACTGGGGACGGCCCGTCCCCGGGCTCGGCGACCCGCAGCCGCAGGTGCTGCTGGTCGGGCTGGCGCCTGGCGCGCACGGCGGGAACCGGACCGGACGGATGTTCACCGGCGACCGCTCCGGCGAGTGGCTGTACGCGGCGCTGCACCGGGCCGGGTACGCCTCGGCCCCGACCAGCGACCACGCCGGTGACGGGCTGGTCCTGACCGGGCTGCGGATCACCGCGGCCGGGCACTGCGCCCCGCCGGAGAACAAGCCGACCCCGGCCGAGCTGGCAGCCTGCTCCGGCTGGCTCGACCGCGAGCTTGACCTGGTCACCCCGACCCTCGAGGCGGTCCTGGCGCTCGGGCAGGTCGGCTGGCGGGCGGCCCTCGCCGCGGCCCGCCGCCTCGGCTGGCAGGTGCCCCGGCCGCTGCCCCGGTTCGGCCACCAGGCGCGGGCCGCGCTGGGCTCCCCGGCCCGTACGGTCCGCCTCGTCGGCTCGTACCACGTCTCGCAGCAGAACACCTCCACCGGCCGGCTGACGACCGCGATGCTCGACGCCGCCATCGCCCAGCTGGGACGGACCGGTGACGAAGGAGCATCCGGCGACCGAGCCCGCCCGTGACCGACTCCTCCGGCCAGACGAGCCGAGCGGCCGGCGCTCCCGGGGCGGGAAGGTCCTCGTCACCGCGGGAACGAGGCCGCCGGCTGCAGTGGCCCGGCCAGCGGCGCCGCGGTGCCTGTGGCAGGGGAGCGTCCGACGGCAGGCGTACGGCGCCGGCGCTCCAGCTCACCCCACGGGCTGATGAGGGAGCTTTCACGTTCACAGCACGCTCATGGGAACCCCGCATAGGTTCCTCAGCGTTCCTTCCGAGAATGACTTCACAGACACGACAAAGGACTGAACCATGAGCCTCACGATCGCCCACTTCGGCCAGACCATCGAGAACGAGCCGGCCACCGTGCCGGTGCGGAGCCTGTCGCTCCGGTTCGCCGTGATGACCGCCCTCACCGCCCTGGCCGACCCGACCCACCAGTCGCGGCACTGGGGCGTCGACGTCCCCGGTGACGACGACTACGACTCGCTCGCCGAGCACGTCTCCTGCCTGTACGACGACTGCGCGATCCTGCCGCGGCCGGCGAGCGCGGTGGGCCTGGCGCTGCGGCACAGCGAGGTCGCCCCGATCGCGCTGCTCGGCCGCCGGCTCGGCGACCTGCTGCTCGACCTCGGCGACGCCGACGACCTGGCCTACCTGGCCGACGCCCGCTGGCCCGGTGTCGTCGAGGCCGCTGCCGCCGCCCTGGACGCGATGGAGTCCTGAGACCCACCGCTCCAGCGCGTCGGCGGGCGACCTGCTGGAGCCCCACCAGCCCTGCGCCACCGTCTCGGGCCCCCGGTCCCAGCCGACCGGCCTGGCCCAGCCAGGGTCAGCCCGAGCGGGCCTTCCCGTACATCTCCTCCACCAGGGCCGCGAAGCGCCGCTCCACCCGCCGGCGCCGCGCCCGCAGCGAACCCGTCATCAGCCCGTGCTCGCGGGTCAGGTCCTCCGCCAGCAGCCGCAGGTCACCGATCCGCTGGTAGCGCGGCAGCCGCGCCGAGATCCTCGACACCCGGCGCCGCACCTCGTGCAGCACCCGCGGGTCGCGGACCAGCTCGTCGACGTCGTGCCAGCGCAGCTGGAGCTTCTCCGCCAGGGCCTCCAGCTGCTCCCGGGACGGCTTGAGCAGCACCGTCAGGTACGGGCGGCCGTCACCGAGCAGGACCGCCTGCTCGAACAGCGGGTCGGCCAGCAGCTGCTCCTCGACCGGTGCCGGCGCCACATCACCAGTGCTGGTAGTGATGTTGTCCTGGGTCGGCTCGGCCACTGTCAAGAAGCCGTCGGCGTCCACCTCGCCGTGGTCGCCGGTCCGCAGCCAGCCGTCGACGAGTCGACGGCTGGTCGCCTCCTCGTCCTGCCAGTAGCCCAGCATCACATTCGGACCGCGGTACCAGATCTCGCCCTCGTCGTCGACGCGGACCTGGGACCCCGGCATCGGGCGCCCCACGGTGCCGACCTTGAACGCCTGCGGCGAGTTGAACGCGATCAGCGGCGCCGCCTCGGTCATCCCGTACCCCTGGCAGACCAGCATCCCGGCTGCCGAGAAGAAGTCCTCCACCTCCCGCCGCAGCCGCCCACCGCCGCAGGCCATGACGTGCTTCGGGCCGCCGACCGCCTCCCGCACCTGGCTCAGCACCAGCCGGTCCGCCAGCGGCAGCTGGGCTGCGACCGCCGGCGACGGCTGCCGCCCGGCCCGGTACGCCTCCTGCGCCTGCAGCCCGACCTGGGTCGCCCAGCGCAGCAGCCGCCGCCGCGACGGCGCGGCCTGGCGGTGGAACGCCTCGTACACGACGTGGTAGAGCCGCGGCGTCGACACCAGCAGCGTCGGCCTGACCAGGGTCAGCAGCTCGGCGACCCGGTTCGGGTCGGGCACGTACGTGTTGAGGCAGCCGCGGGTCAGCACCCCGTACGTCCAGGCCCGCTCCAGAGCGTGCGCGAGCGGCAGCAGGCACAGCGAGTGGTCCGGCGGGGTGAACGTGAAGAACTCCTCCAGGGCCTCCAGCTGCCGGGTGAAGCAGCCGTGACTGAGCATCACCCCGTGCGGGTGGCGCCCGGAGGTGTAGACGATCGAGGCCAGGTCCTCCGGGCCGGCCTGCTCCAGGCGCTCCTGGAGGACCTTCCCCGACTGCCTCGACGGCGGCTTGGCCCGGACCGTGTCCAGGTTCGTCACCCGCGGGTCCGGGTCGGGGATGGTGTCGAAGGCCACGACCGTCCGCAGCGCCGGCAGCCGCGGCCAGACCCGCTGCACCGCGTCCAGCTCGGCGGCGCTGGCGACGAACGCCACCGACACCTCGGTCTGGGCGAGGACCAGCTCCAGCTGCTCGTCGGTCGCGGTCGGGAAGACCGGCACCACGACCGCCCGTACGGACAGCGCCGCCAGGTCGGCGGCGCTCCACTCCGGCCGGTTGCAGGAGAAGATCGCCACCCGGTCCCCGGTCTGGACCCCCAGGTCGATCAGGACCTTCGCCAGCGCCTCGACCTCCGCTGCCAGCCGCTCATAGGTGGCGGTACGCCAACCGTTCCCCCGCGGTACCCGGGTCGCGACCCGGTGCCCGTGCCGACGAGCCGTGCTGCGGAAAAGCCGGGCCAGGTGCTGCTCCGTCATCGCTGCTACCTCCCGTACGAGGTCACCCTAGCGGGAGGCATGTTGGAGCGCCCCGCTCGGCAGCAGTCTCACAGGGCGGACGCCCGGCTGAGGCGCTGCCTCGGTCTCCTCGGCAGAGGATCGCACCTAGCCGGAGCGGACTTGGTGGGGGCGCTGGCCGCCCCGGCTGACCTTCAGGCTGAGGTTCACGGTGTGTCGAGGGCTGGGGCAGGGCTGCGCCGGCGGTCCTGGTGCTGCGCCAGCGCCTCCGCGACCGGCCGGCAAACCCCGGTTTTCAAGGAGTGATAGTCATCCCTGGCCCTGGCTGTGCCTAGTCTTGACAGCATGCGACGACTGGTGCACTGCGCAGCGGCGGCCCTTCTTGCGGTGGCGTGGCTGGTGCTGTCGGCTCCCCGGGCCGAGGCGGCGACCAACCAGATCACCCGGATGGTGGTGCCCAGATCGACCTGAAGGGCCGGATGACCGTGGTGCAGACCCTCGACATGGAGTTCACCGGCACCAACGACCACGGGCCGTACCTGTTCTTCAAGACCCGGCACGAGACCGGCGGCCCGCTGTGGCGGGTGCTGGAGTACCGGCTGGTGTCGGTCACCTCGCCGACCGGCGCCCCGGCCCAGGCCCAGACCAGCGAGGCCCCGACGGGACGTTCCCCCGAGAGGCAGGAGCAGAAGCCGAAGCAGGACCCGCTCTGGGCGCCACTGGTCTCACCGGCAAGCGACTTTGGCCGCACGCCCTGGGGCCCAGGGGTCGCCGCCGGGCTCAGCTTGGTCGTGGTCGTGCTGCGGGTGGTCCTGGAGCGGCGGCGTCGCGACCAGATGTACGCCGGAGTCACGCCCGGGCTGACCCCGGCCCCCGGGACGACGCCGACCGTGACGCTGGTCGACAAGGTCCCGGTGGCGGTGCGGTTCACCCCGCCCGACGACCTGACGCCAGGCATGGTCGGCACCAGCGCAGGGCCCGCGCCCGGTGCCCGGGCGCGGGCCCTGGTGGTTCTGATCCAGCAGTCCAGCAGGATCAGGCGAGGTCGTGCAGCTGTTCTCTCCTGTCACTCGGCACGGAGGCTCACGAGCGGAGCTGTCCGTGCTGGTCGATGGCTACCAGGCGCGCTCCCAACTGCAGGACGAGGCGCAGTTGGCGACCCAGCCCTCCTGGCTGTTGACGGAGATGTAGGCCGTGGTGGGGGTGTTCCCGGGGGCGTAGACCTGCCGGGAGTAGGCCCACCTGGTGTAGTCCACCTCGGGGGCGGTCGAGTTGCCGTTCACGCTGATGTACTTGAACGTCCTCACGGCCGGCCCGTACCACTCGATCCAGTTGGTGCCGCAGGTCCGGGAGTAGACCAGGGATGCCGTGCCTCCGGCGATGTTGTGGCGGGACAGGACGAAGAGGTTGCCTCCACAGCCAACGTCGTACGGGAGGGTGTTGTGGTGATGGGCGGCGGCCTGCGCTACTCCGGGACCCGCGACCAGGGCCGCGAGGGCGAGGACGAGAGCGGCTACCGCTGTGGTGATGCGACGCATTCTGTTCTCCTCACGATCGAAGGAACGATCCGGTCAGTCAGCCTCACCGCTGTCGTCTGACTCGTTCGTGGCGAGACCGACTAGCTGTCATGCTAGGGGCGAACGCGAACCTGATAGGGAGACTCAGGAAAGATTTAGGTTCGGCAGCGGCCTGAGCGGCTGGCTGGCGGGGGTCGGTCGGGTTCTGGTTCATGACAGTGAGCGGTCCGCCTGGGCCGACGGGTGGGTCAGGTCGCGGCTCATGGCGACACCGTCGTCGTCGCCCACCGGGGCTGGCTGACCCGGCTGTCGATCGTGCCGCACGGCATCGAGGGCCTGGGAGAGGGGGCGCCGGGCGCCCGTACGGGCGGCGCCCAGGCAGCAGCCAGCCGACGCTGGGTGCTGGGGGACCGGCGCGGTGGCGCCCTGCCGTGCTGCCGCGGCGGTGGGTTGAAGCCTCGTCAGCGCGGTCTGCTGGTGAGCGGCTGCACCGGCTCGATCGGCGTATGCAGCCAGGTGCAGCGGCTTCGCACCCGGTGAGCCTGCCTCTGTGCAGTCCGGAGTGCTTCCCGCTCGGGCGGGTCACCGTGGCGAGGCGTTGGGCCGCTGGTCAGTCGGCGCGCCAGCTTTCCTTGTCGGCGAAGACGCTCCTCACGGCGAGGAGAGTGTTCTCGGCTAGCTCGGTCTTCTCGTCCATGGTCGTGTCTGGGTACCACACAGGCTCGAGGTCTCCGGGGTCCGGCAGCACGATGGCCATGCGTTGACCGAACCTCCCCAGCCTCGTACGAAGAGGCGCCTGATCGAACTTCGCCTCTGGCACCAGGAATCTCTCAAGCAGCTCGTCGAACTCCTGGTCGACTCCATTGTCCGCAGGCTGCTCATCGGTCTTGGGGCGCCAGGGCATACGAAGCGACATCACGTCTCCATTTCAGCAGAGTAGTACATTGTACCTCATCAGGATCAGGCCTACAAGCCATATGGCTGCATCATCTTCCGCTGGTGGTAGCGGTAGATTCTGTAGTACTGAATTCGCTTGAGCCACAAGGCGACAGCCAAGACCAGGAGTACGAGGGCCAGCGGTGAGTACCACAGCCACCACCAGTCGCTGCTGAGCCGTCCGAAGACCGTGAATGCCAGTCCAGCCAGGCCGACGGCTCCGGTAGTGCCGATCCCCACTCGAACGCTCACTGGGGCTGATGCCCGGGCCTCGGTGGAGAAGCGTGCAGAGAACCAGGCGCTCGCAGCGGTGATGAGCAAGGAGGCCACGGCGCCTCCCATCGTCTCGTTCCTCGATGGCTCATTGCCCAGGGCACGCCACAGGAGGGTGCCCGCCGAGGCGATGAAGACCAGGGTTGAGAGGAGTGTCGCTGAAGCCAGAGTTCCTGGAGGGAACTCCATGACCCGAGCGTGAAACACCGGTCTCCGCCCAATGACGGGACTCATCCCAGAAACATAGCAGTGTGCTACCGGTCCGCCACTCTCGTCGGGCCCCAGGTATGTTGCTCCGCTCTGCCTGGCTCGCTCCTCAAAGCCTACCGGATCTCCCGGCATCTCTATACCGAACTCCGAATAGAAGCACCCCTTGGGCGCAAGGCGCTCCGCAGTGCCTCGGGGGCCAAAGAAGCAATGCTGTCACCTATGGGTATCACGCCATCTCTCCATTCGACTCGTCACACCTTGTCAGTGGCTGATGGGGGTCCTGCCTCCGCTCCGTACAGCGCCAGTTGCTCGTTTCGGGCCTCAGAGGCTGGCGGTTGCCATGGTGGAGCCAGGTCCGAGCGTGAGTGCGGAGTTTCAGGAATCCGCGAGCTCGGCTACCTGACTGGGCTGCCGAGGTGGCTCGCGGGGTCGGTCAGGAGCCGGTTCATGACGGCGAGGGCCCCGCCCGTACAGGCGGGGTGGGCCAGGTCGCGGCCCTGGGAGACGTCGAGGCCTCGGGCGGGGGCGGCGAGCACCCGTACGCGGAGCTCGGCCTCGAGGGCTGGCCGCAGCCAGGGCAGCAGCCGGCCGAGCCCGGTGCCGAGGACGACGTGGGAGACGTCGGCGACGTTGAGGGTGTTGGCGATCGCGATGCCGAGGGCCCAGCCGGCTCGCTCGACCGCGGCCAGCGCCGCCTTGTCGTGGTCGTGCAGACGGGTCAGCAGCAGGCTGGGCTCGCTGAAGGCCGGCAGCCCGGCGGCCTCCAGGATCCGGTTCTGGCCCGCGTACGTCTCGAGGCAGCCGGTGGCGCCGCAGTGGCAGCGTGGCCCGTACGGCTCGATGCAGGTGTGCCCGATCTCGCCGGCCCAGCCGTGCTCGCCGTCGGTGAGCAGCCCGTCGCGGACCAGGGCGCCGCCGACCCCGTAGTCACCGGCCAGGTAGAGGAAGGTGTCGCGGGTGGCGAGACGCCCCGGGCGCCGGTACGCGGTCGCCAGCGCCTGCAGGTTGGCGTCGTTGCAGACCTCGGTCGGGACCTGGAGCGCGGCCCAGGCCGGGCCCAGCAGCGGCAGCGGCGCCAGCTCGCGCCAGCCCAGGTTCGGTGAGTCGGTGACCTGGGACCCGCCCCACACCATCCCCGGCACGGCCAGGGTCGCCCCGACCGTACGGGCGCTGAGGTCGGCCACCAGCTCGGCGGCGGCGTCGCCCAGCCGGCGCAGGGTCGGCTCGGGGCCGGCGCCGGCGAAGTCAGCGTCGATGCGCTGCTCGGCCAGGGTGCTGCCGGCCAGGTCCAGGGCCTGGAGCGCGACGAAGGAGACGTTGACCTCCAGCCCGAGCCCGGCCAGGCTGCCCTCCGCGATCCGCAGCGGGGTGGCCGGCCGGCCACGGGTGTCGGTGCCCGGACGGGCCAGCTCCTCGACCATCGCCGCCGCGATCAGCTCCGGCACCAGGCGGGTCAGGGTCGCCCGGCCCAGCCCGGTCTGCTCGGCCAGCTCGGCCCGCGACAGCGGCTCGTCGGCTCCCCCCAGAGCCTGCAGCACGAGCGCCAGGTTGTGCTGGCGCAGCACCGCCGGGCTTGCCGGGCGGGCGCCATCCTGGGGCATCAGAGCCTCCTCTCAAGGGGTGATGCTATCGGCGGCGAGCGGCTCCCCGAGGCTGCTCGGAGACCCCGGCCTCTTGACCGGGCGCCCGCCAGCATATAGTTTCAGACCGAGCCAGAAACTGACGAGGAGGTCGGCAATGAGCAGGTTCAAGTTCTCCGTGGGGCCGTGGAACGTGGCCGAGGGCACCGACGTGTACGGGCCGGCGACCCGTACCCCGATCGCGATGAAGGACAAGATCGAGCGCTTCGCCGAGCTCGGCTTCGACGCGGTCCAGTTCCACGACGACGACGCCGTGCCCGACATCAGCTCCAAGTCGGAGTCCGAGATCCGCGACGAGGCCCGCGAGCTCAAGGCCTTCCTCGACCAGCACAACCTCAAGGCCGAGTTCGTCGCGCCGCGGCTCTGGTTCGAGCCGCAGTTCGCCGACGGCGCGTACACGGCACCAGTGAAGGAGAACTGGGACCACGCGATGTGGCGGACGTACCGCAGCATCGACATCGCCCGCGAGCTCGGCGCCTCGTTCATCGTGCTCTGGCTGGCCCGCGAGGGCACCTTGTGCCTGGAGTCGAAGCCGCCGGTGCCGATGATCACGCAGCTCATCGACTCGCTGAACGCGATGCTCGACTACGACGCCGAGATGAAGATCGCGATCGAGCCGAAGCCGAACGAGCCGATCGACCGCTCGTACGCGGGGACCGCCGGCCACGCCCTGGCACTGGCATCCCGGACCAGCGACCCAGACCGGGTCGGGCTGCTGGTGGAGTCGGCGCACTCGACCATGGCCGGGCTGGAGGCGACCCACGACATGGCCCTCGGGCTGGCCTTCGGCAAGCTGCTGTCGGTGCACCTCAACGACCAGAACGGCGCCCGCTTCGACCAGGACAAGATCTTCGGATCGGAGAACCTGCGCTCCAGCTTCAACCAGGTCCGGCTGCTGTGCGAGAACGGCTTCGGGTCGAAGGGCGAGTACATCGGCCTCGACGTGAAGGCGATGCGGTCCAGCGCCGACGAGTACGGCTTCGCCCACCTGGCGAACTCGATGAAGGTCGTCAAGAGGCTCGAGGCGAAGGCCGAGCAGTGGGACCAGTCGGTCGTCGACGCCCTGGTCGCGAAGCGCGACTACGAGGGTGTTGAGATGTACACGCTGGACCTGCTGCTGGGCTGAGGCCCCGGAAGGAGACGTCATGGCTCGGGTCGCCGTCGCCGGCCACATCTGCGTCGATGTCACCCCAGAGCTGCCCACGGGCGCCCGGATCGTCCCCGGACAGCTGATCGCGGTCGGGCCGATGGCGGTCCGGCTCGGGGGCTGCGTCGCGAACACCGGGCTGGCGCTGCGGGCCCTGGGCAGCGACGCCACCTTGCAGGCGGTGGTCGGTGACGACGTCCTGGGCGGACTGATCGAGCAGCTCCTCGGTGACCGGGGCCAGGTCACCCGGCTGCCCGGGTGCACCACCAGCTACTCGGTGGTGGTCGAGCCGCCCGGGCAGGACCGGACCTTCTGGCACCACACCGGGGCCAACTCCCACTTCGACCCCGACCTGGTCGACGTCGACGCCGACCTCCTCCACGTCGGCTACCCGCCGCTGCTGCCGGGGAGCCTGGTCGAGCGGGCCGCGCCGCTGTGCGGGCTGCTCGACCGGGCCCGCGCCGCCCAGGCGACCTGCTCGCTGGACCTGGCGGTGGTCGACCGCGAGTCCGACGTGGGCCGGCTCGACTGGGACGACCTGCTGAGCCAGGTCCTGCCCCGTACGGACGTGGCCAGCCCGAGCGCCGACGACCTGGCCTCGATGCTCGACCCGGGCGCCCCGCCCACCCTTGACCGGGCCGAGGCCTGGTGCGACGACCTGCTGCGCCGCGGTGCGGCGGTCGCGATGGTGACCGCGGGGGCGAACGGGCTGGTGCTGCGCTCGGCCGGGCTGGACCGGGTCCGTGCCGGCGGGCGGGTGCTGGCCGCGCTGGGCGAGGAGTGGGACCACGCCCTCGTACGGCTGCCCGCAGTCCCCAGCACCAGCCACGTCACCGCCACCGGGGCCGGGGACGCCGCCTCGGCGGGCCTGGTCCACGCGCTGACCCTCGGCTGTACGCCGCAGGGCGCGGCCGAGCTGGCCGCCGAGACCGCCGCCACGGTGATGTCAGGCAGGTCCCTGTCACGGGTCGAGGTGCCCCGGTGAGCGAAGCCATTCCTTGCCAGGGCGGGTTTTACCCGGTGCTGGGCCTCGTCGGGCGGGGGTGCGGCGGTGAGCGCCCCCCGTACGGTCGTCGTGGTCGGCGCCGGCGCGGTCGGGCGCGGCTTCGTCGGGGAGGTCTTCCACGACGCCGGCTGGCTGGTGTCGTTCGTCGACGTCAACGACGACCTGCTGGCCCGGATGCGGGACCAGGGCGGCTACCAGCACGTCACGGTCGGCCCCGCCCTGCTCAGCCGCCAGATCGGGCCGGTCCGGACCGGGCGGGTCGACGACGCCGCGTACCTGGCCACAGAGGTCCAGACCGCGTCGTGCATCGCGACCTCGGTCGGCCAGGCGGCCCTGCCGGCGGTGGCGGCGGCGCTGCGTCAGGCCTTGCTGTCCCGCTACCGGGCCGGCGGCGGGCCGGTCGACATCCTGCTCTGCGAGAACCTGCACCAGGCGTCGGTACGGTTCCGCGAGCTGCTGCTGGACGGACTGGACCCGGACGCGGCCCGGCTGCTCGACGAGCAGACCGGGCTGGTCGAGACCTCGATCGGCCGGATGATCCCGCTGCCCGAGCCGGGGGCCGACCCGAGCGAGGTCCGGGCCGAGCCGTACCGGTTCCTGCCGGTCGACCTGGCCGCGATGAAGGCGCCCTGCCCCGACGTGCTCGACCTGGTCGGCGACCCCGACCTCGACTTCGCCGGGTACGGCGACCGCAAGCTGTACGTGCACAACCTCGGCCACTACCTGTGCGGGCTGCTAGGGCAGCGGGCCGGGTGTACGACGATCCCGCAGGCCGTCGCCGACCTGGGGATCCGCTACCTGGTCAGGGCGGCGATGCTGGAGTCGGCGGTCGCGCTGAGCCTGCGCTACCAGCTGGGGCTGCCGGGGCTGGTCGAGCACGTCGACGACCTGCTGCACCGCTTCGCCAACCAGGCCCTCGGCGACACCGTGGCCCGGGTGGTCCGCGACCCGCGCCGCAAGATGGCCCCCGACGACCGGGTGCTGGGCGCCTACCGTACGGCCCGGGAGGCCGGGGCGCCGGTGCGCTACCTGAGCCTCGCCGTCGCCGCCGGCGCCCTGGCCCTGGAGCGTGACGGCGCAGGCCCGGCCGAGGACCTCGTGGACGCCACCACCGCCGGCTCCCCGCTGGCCCGAGCCCTGCTCGCCGAGCTGCGGACCGGGCAGGGCACCGACCGGCTCCTGGCCCTGGTCGACCAGAGCTTCGACCCGCCCCAGATCCCCTGACCCGCTGCTCTGACCCGGCCCGCTGCTCTGACCCGGCCCGCTGCTCTGACCCGGGCCCGCTGCTCTGACCTGCCCGTGCCGTGCACACGTACGGGCGGACCGGGGCTGGCGCCGGGGGTGAGGGCGGCTGGGGCCTGGTAAGGCCCGCTGCTGTGTGCCCGGCTCGACCGAGAGGCGTGGTCGGGTCTGGCTCGTCGCCGGGTTCTGGGCCGGGCTGCGCTCAGCACCTCTGCGGGCCTGGCTCTAGGGCATGCCGCGGCGCGCACACGTACGGGCAGACCGGGGCTGGCACGGCTGGTGAGGGCGGCTGGGCGCGGGTGAGCCCGCTGCTGTGCGGCCCGCACCGTCCCTGGTCCGGGGCAGACAAGCGGAGTCCGGGCGGCCCGGAGGCTCGTCACGCAGGAGCGCGGGTCAGTCGGCGCGCAGGACCTCCCAGACCCGTGGGGCGAAGTAGCGCCGGTTACGGCTGCGGGTCGCGTTGACCTCGGCCAGCACCCCCAGGTCCAGCAGCTGGGCGACCACTCGGTTGACCTGCTGGTAGGTGAGCCCCGTGCCGGCCTCGGCGGCGCGGACGGTGAAGGACGGGTTGGCCAGGGCGAAGTCGACCACCGTGGGGGCGGTCTTGGCTCGAAGCGGCGAGGCCCGGAGCAGGTCGTGCAGCTCGGCCTGGACGTCGACCAGCGCCCGCATCTGCTGCAAGGTGGCGGTCGCGGACGCCCGCAGCCCCTCGGCGAAGAAGCCGAGGTAGGCGTCCCAGGCGGTCTCACAGCTGACCGCCAGCAGGCGGTCGTAGTACTCGCGGCGCCGGGCCTCGAACCAGCCGGAGACGCTGATGGTGGGCTCCCTCAGGAGGCCGGTCTGCACCAGGCTGAGCACGATCAGGAAGCGCCCCAGCCGACCGTTGCCGCCGGCGAAGGGGTGCAAGGTCTCGAACTGGTAGTGCGCCATGGCTGCCTGCGCCACCGGAGGGATCTGCGGGTGCTCCTGCTGCAGCCAGGTCACCAGGGCCTGGACCCCGGCGTCGAGCTGGTCACCGGGTGGGCAGGGGACGAACCGGGAGGCCTCGGCCTGGTTCGCGCCGGCCGGTGCATCATCGCGCCGGCCGATCACCACCTGGTGGTCGCGCAGCCGTCCCGAGACCGGCTCCTGCCGGGTCCCTCGCATCAGGCTGCCCTGCAGCTGCTCCAGCAGCGTACGGGTCACCGGTCGACCGGCCTCGACCCAGCCGTACCCGTGCTCGGCCATGGTGACGTAGTTGAGGATCTCGGTGAGGGCCTCGGTCTCGGGGCGGTCCTCGTCGGTGGCGAGGACCTCGTCCAGGGTCGCGTGGGTGCCCTCCAGCGCTGAGGTGCTCTGGGCCTCGCTGCGCAGCACCGGGGCTCGCAGCAGCCTCGGGTTGGGCAGCCGGGTCGCGGTGGCGTCCAGGCGGGCTAGGGCCTCGGAGGCCCGGGTGATCTGTAGCCAGGTGGCCACTGAGAGCTGCGGCACAGTGTCCGGCAGCGGGACAGGGACGAACGCCCGGTGCTCCCACGGCCCGGTCACCGGGTCGCTCCCGGTGATCCGGACCAGGTCCCCGGTCTCAGGAGCGACGAAGCGGTCGAGGTCCACCGGTCACCTCCTAGTCGCGCGTACGACTAGCAGCGTACCGCTGTTCTTATTTCGAGGCGTTATTGATAACAACGAGATCCTTGTTGACGTTTTCGGGTACTGCGACGCGGCGTCGAGGTCGACCGGCAGGCACGACCTGGACCGGGCCGGCGGGGCTCAGAACAGGCCGTCGCGGATCTGCTCGATGACCAGCGCCCAGTACTCGCCCTGCCGGTAGGCGGGCCCGTCCAGGCTGGTCAGTGCCCGCTCGCACACCTCGATGCTCTCGTCGTCGTCCGGCTCGGACTGAAGGCGGTCGCGCAGCTCCCCGACCAGCCGCAGCGACTCGGCGTACTGCTGCAGAGAGCTGCTCACCAGCGCCGAGCCCTCGTCGCGGACCGCGACCACCCGCCCGTCGTCAAGCACCACGATCAGGGCTCCGAGGTCCTTCCCGATCACCCAGCCGGTGCCGCCGTGGCGCTCCGGAGCCGCCGGGGAGAAGAGGTCACGGGTCGGCGGCGGGACAGGCATCACAGACCGGACCGGTGCCCTACACGGTGACCCGCGGGTGCACCGTGACTCCCAGCGTCGCCCGGTCGACCTCGATCACCTGCCGGTCGGGAGCCATGCTGCCCCCGCGCAGCGGCCACAGCGACGAGGCGATGACCACGTCGGTGCCGGTCTGCGCCCACTGCAGCCGGTAGAAGTCCTGGTGCATGGTCGGGGCAAGCCGGGTCGGCTCGTGGTGGCCGTACGCGTACGTGTGGGTCGGGGTGAGGACGAAGCAGTTCAGCGCCATGGGCGGCGCGGCGTGGGCGACGGCGTCCCGGTAGACCTCCCGGACCGCCTCGGCGACCGCCTGCGGCCAGGGCAGTGTCTGGGCGTGCAGCAGCAGCAGCGCGAAGTACAGCTCCGAGTCCGTCGTGCCCTCGCAGGGGCGCCCACCCCGCTCGGTGACCGAGGCCCGCAGGTTCTGCGAGACCTCGATCTGCCCGTTGTGGCAGAACAGGACCTCCCCGTCGGTGAACGGGTGGCAGTTCTTCAGCTCCACCACCATGCCCGGGCTCGCCTTGCGCAGGTGCACCAGCAGCTGGTCGCTGGAGGTGCTGGCCAGGGCGCTGGCGTACCGGGCCTCCTGAACCGCGGGCTCGGCCCCCTTGACGACCTGGACCTGCCCCCCGGTGTCACGCCAGCCGACGCCCCAGCCGTCGCGGTGGTCGTACGACAGGGCGTCGAAGACGGCCCGGTGCGGCGGCCCGACCACCTCCGACAGGGTCTGAGGAGTGCGGCTGACAACGGTGAGCATGCGACACATGCGGGTAGTTTCCTCTGCTGCGGTGAGTGGTGGATGACCTGGTCAGACCATCTCGGGCTCGACGTCTACGGTACGGGCCCGGGTGCTGGCGGCCTTCCGCGACCCGCGGGCCTGGAGGTAGCTCGCCAGCCGGGTCAGCCCGTAGTTGAGGGCGACATAGATCACGGCGATCACGAGGTAGGTCTGCACCAGGTAGCCGTAGTAGCTGGCCAGTGACTTGCCCTGCTGCATCAGCTCCGGGTACGACACCACGTAGCCCAGCGTCGAGTCCTTCAGCAGCGAGACCAGCCCCGTCAGCAGGTTCGGTGTGACGATCCGGAAGGCCTGAGGCAGGATCACCAGCCGCATCACGCGGGAGCGCTCCATGCCGAGCGAGGACGCCGCCTCCCACTGGCCCTTCTCGACGGCGAGGATGCCGGCGCGGAACACCTCGGCGGTCGACGCCGAGCTCACCAGGATCATCGGGATCACGAGCATCCACAGCACCGGGAAGACGAGCCCAAACCTGGGCAGCGCCAGCAGGAACGCGTACACCACGAGCAGCATCGGGATCGACCGGAAGAACTCGACCCAGCCAGTCGACAGCCGGGAGACGAGCCGGTTCGGTGACAGGCGGCCGAGCGCCAGCACCAGCCCGAGCGGGAACGCCACGACGGCCGCCAGCGCGGTCGCCAGGAACGTACCCCCCAGCCCCCAGCCGAGGTAGGCCAGGATCGCGGGGTACGTCAGGAAGCTCCACATCTCGGGGGCCAGCTGCCCGTTGGCCCCGAGCTGGCGCACCACGAGCGCTGCGACGGCGACAATCAGCACCCCGACAACGACCGACGTCACGCGGATCAGCCGGCGGCCCCTCGGCCCCGGCTCGTCGAAGAGCACCCGGGTGGCCTGGCTGCTCATGCCTCACCCCGCTGACGGGACCCGGCGGCCGCGACCTTCCGCTCCAGACGGGCCCCGACCGCGCCCGAGCCGAGCGCGAGAACCAGGTACACCGCACCCGACATCAGGAACAGGACCACCGCCTCGGCGTACTGGATGTTGAGCTGCTGGGCCACGTTCGTCAGCTCCTTCACCCCGACAGCCGCGCACAGCGACGACCCGATCAGCACGCCGATGAAGACGTTGACGAGCGGCTGCACCATCGTGGTGAACGCCTGGGGCAGGATCACCAGCCGCAGCTGCTGGACGAATCCCATGCCGAGGGCCCGCGACGCCTCCGACTGGCCGAGGTCCACGGTGTTGATGCCCGAGCGGACCGTCTCACACACGAAGGCGCTGCCCGACAGCACCAGCGCCAGGACACCGGACGGCAGCAGGTCGATGGTGACGCCGACCTTGGGCAGCGCGAAGACGATGACGACCAGCAGCGTCAGCAGCGGCATGTTGCGGAACAGCTCGACATAGACCGTGCCGACCGCGCGCAGCGGAGTGACGGGGCTCACCCGGAAGATGGCGACCAGGGTGCCGAGCAGCAGGGCGCCGAGAAAGCCGAGCACGGTGAGCACCATGGTCAGCCAGACCCCCTGGGCCAGGAACTGCCACTCCCGCTGGATGATCTCGAGCATGGGCCTCCAGTCTCGAGGGCCGGCGTACGGGCGGGCTGTGCCGCCGTACGGTGATGGACAGGTCTTAGGCGCCGGGCACCTCACCGATCTTCGGCGGGGTGGGGGTGCTTTCGGTGTACAGGCCCACGGTCGCCTGCCACATCTTCAGCCAGGTGCCGTCATCGAAGATCGTCTGCAGGAACGTGTTCACGAACGCCTTGGTGGCGGGGTCGTCCTTGCTGATGCCGATGCCGTACGGGTCGGTCGTGAACGGCTGGCCGACCACCTTGAGCCGGGGGTTCTTGAGCGCGTTGCCGAGCAGGATCGTCTCGTCCAGGATGTAGGCGACGGCCCGGCCGTCCTCGACCGCCGCCACGCAGGCGTCGTTCTCCGTAAAGGTGAGCACCTCGGCGTCGGGGATGTGGTCCTTGATCGCCGTGAGCGCCGACGAGTTGGTCTCGGTGACGATCTTCTGCCCCTTGAGGTCCTGGTACGACTTGATGGTGGTGTTGTCGGCCTTCACCAGCACCGAGGTGCCCGAGGAGTAGTACGGGCCGGCGAAGGCCACCTTCTCGGCGCGCTTGGCGTTGATGGTGTACGTGGCCACCACGATGTCGACGGTGTTGTTCTGCAGCATCGTCTCGCGGGTGTCGACCGTGGTCTGCATCAGCTGCTGCAGCTTCGAGACGTCCTTGCCGCCGGTGATGTAGTGGGCCAGCAGGTCGCCCATGCCCGCGTCGAAGCCGGTCGTCCGGCCCGAGACCGGGTCCTTGAGCGAGAAGATCGGGCTGTTCTCGGTGCCGCCCCGCTTGATGACGCCCGCAGCCTTGACCCGCTTCGCCCAGGCAGAAGCGTCGATGGCGGCCTGGTCGGCGACCGGGCCGGCCAGCACGACCGCGTCGTACGCGGCGGTGTCGATGCTCTTGCGGGCCGGGGCCGTCCCGGCGCCGCTGGCCGGGTCGCCGGAGCCGGCGGCCACCGGGGGAGTGCCCGACGCGCAGGCGGCGAGAGCGCCGACGGCCCCCAGGCCGGCCGTGTACAGCAGGCCTCGGCGGGAGAGCTGGACCATGGGGGTGCTCCTTTCGTGCCCGTCCGGGGTGGACGGGTCAGTGGTCGAGGATCTTCGACAGGAAGTCCTTCGCCCGGTCGGTCTGCGGGTGGTCGAAGAAGTCTGCGGGGGTGCTCTGCTCCACGATCTGGCCGGCGTCCATGAAGCAGACCCGGTCGCAGGCCTGCCGGGCGAAGCCCATCTCGTGGGTGACCACGAGCATCGTCATGCCGCCGGAGGCGAGCTCGGTCATCACGTCGAGCACCTCCTTGATCATCTCGGGGTCGAGGGCGGAGGTGGGCTCGTCGAACAGCATCAGCATCGGCTGCATCGCCAGCGCCCGCGCGATCGCGACCCGCTGCTGCTGGCCGCCGGAGAGCTCGGCCGGCAGGCTGTGCTCCTTGCCCGTGAGCCCGACGCGCTTGAGCAGCCCGTACGCCTCCTCCTCGGCCTGCGCCCTCGGCGTCTTGCGGACGTGGATGGGGGCGAGGGTGACGTTCTGCAGCGCCGTGTAGTGCGGGAACAGGTTGAACGACTGGAACACCATGCCGACGTCGGCCCGCAGCTGGGCCAGCGCCCGGCCCTCCTGCGGCAGCGGGCGGCCGTTGATGATGATCGAGCCGGCGCTGACCGTCTCGAGCCGGTTGATGCAGCGGCACAGCGTCGACTTGCCCGAGCCAGACGCGCCGAGCAGGGCGACCTTCTCGCCGCGGTGAATGTCGAGGTCGATCCCGTCGAGGGCGACGAAGTCACCGAACAGCTTGCGTACGCCTCGGATCTCGACCAAGACATCGGGTGGGGGAGCGACGGTCACAGCCCGCAACCGTACGCCCCAGGGGCTGGGGTGGCTAGGGGCGTCTCACGGTTGCTGCACGACTGGAGCACCGACCGGCTCTGGGTGGCGCTGGCGCACAGAGCACTGCCCCCGCTCAGGGCTCTGGCGGGGGCAGCGTCGAGGAGTGCGAGGGGTCTAGCCGACGACCTCCCAGTTCACGGTCACCGCACCGGCGCTCAGCGGGGCGATCGAGGCGAACGCGGCCCGGGAGAGGTCCAGGCAGCGGCCCGAGATGTACGGGCCACGGTCGTTGATCCGCACGATGACCGACTGGCCGGTCTTCGGGTTGGTGACCTTCACCCGAGAGTTGAACGGCAGGGTCTTGTGGGCCGCGGTCATGGCGTTCGGGTTGAAGGTCTCGCCGTTGGCGGTCTTCTGGCCCTCGTGGTAGTAGGAGGCGCCGCAGGTGTTGCCGGTGGCCGGGGGCATCGGGCTGCTCGGCGCGCTCGGCTGGCTGCTGCTGGGGGTGGGAGCCGGGGACGTCGAGGCGGCGGGCTTCGACCCGGTCAGGGTGACCTCGGGCTGGGAGGGCTTGGTCACGGTGGAGGACTTGCGGACCTCGTTGACGACCTGGCCGTCGCGGACCTCCTGGGTCCAGACCTCGGTGGCGGTGCCCTTCACGCCCGCCTGGGCGACCTTGGTCGTCCCCTTCGGCAGCGAGGCGTCCTCCTTGGTCTGCTTCTCGAAGGGGACCTCGACCTCCTTGCTCACCTCGCGCAGCTCGACCCGAACGACGGTGATCGCGAGCCCCTCGGTGACCTCGGTGGTGACGGCCGGGGTGACCTGGTCCAGCGGGCCGAGGGTGATCTGGGCCGCGGCCAGGGCGTCGGCCACCGTCCCGAAGGTGGTGACCGGGGTGGTCTGGCCGTCGGCGGCGATGGTGGCCCCGCGCGGGGTGGTCACCTCGACGCGCAGCCCGTCGCGGGTGATGCCCGCGGAGCGGTCGAGGTTGAGCCGTACGTCGCCACGGATCCCGAACAGGCCCAGCGCCTCGTCGACAGTGGTGGCGGTGATCCAGCGGGTCTGCTCCTGCCCGTTGACCACGACGGTCACCGGGCGCCCGTACCGGACCGAGATCTCGGTGCCGTCGGTGACCTTGCTGGTGACCGAGGGGGCGACCGTGTCGTGCTCGCCGATCTGGATGCCCTGCTTGGTGAGGACCGCGCCGACAGTGTCGGACCAGGTACGGACCTCAGACCGCTGACCGTCGACCGAGATCACCACGTCGCTGGAGATCGCCTCGTTGACGCCGTACCCGGCGGCCCCGGTGACGACCAGAGAACCGGCGACGATGGCAGGAATGATCAGGCGCATAGACTCCCCCTCCGGCTGGCTTGCGGGACCAGACTACGACATCTGAGAGGACCCCCAAAATTCCCTAAGAAGACCTCATCTCAAGAACAAGGCCTTGATCCGCCGCGCGGCCAGCCAGGTGGCGAGCCCTGCCAGCACCACGAAGTACGCGGCGTGCCCGGCGGTCGCCCAGCCCACCGAGCCCCCGGTGAGGTCACGCATCATCTCGATCCCGTGCCACAGCGGCAGCAGCTTCACGCCGGCGGCGACCCAGCCCGGGTACACCTCGACCGGGTAGAAGGTGCCGGAGAACAGGAACATCGGCATCAGCACCACCGTGATCCAGTCCAGCTGCTGGAACGTCGTGGCGTACGAGGTGGCGGCCATCCCCAGCGCCGCGAAGCCGAACGCGATCAGCAGGCAGCACGGGATGGCGGCGAGCACCCACCACGAGCCGACCAGGCCCAGCGCCACCATGACGGCGACGAAGGCCGCCGCGTACACCCCGCCGCGGACCAGGGCCACCAGGATCTCGCCGAGCGCGACGTCGAGCGGTGACAGCGAGGTCGACAGCATCGCGTCGTACAGCCGGTCGAGCTTGAGCTTCATGAAGACGTTCCAGGTGGCGTCCATCACGGCCCCGCTCATCGCCGAGGTGGCCAGCAGTGCGGGCGCGATCCAGGCCGCGTACGAGGTCGAGCCGCTGTGCCCGACCAGGCCACCCAGCCCGATTCCCATCGCCAGCAGGTACAGGACCGGCTCGACTACGCCGGTCGCCATCAGCAGCAGGTTCGAGCCCCAGGCGGCCTTGAGGCCGCGGGCCGCGACGGTGAGGAAGCTGCCCCTGGCCAGCAGGCCCCGGCGGCCGCGGAGCACCTCCTGCCCGTCGGGCAGCTCGCTCGCCGCGGGCAGGTCGGCCGCCACCGGGCCGGGCCGGGTCGGGCGGGGCGGGAGCTCCCCGAGGAGCCGTCTGCGGTAGCGCCGCCGGGCCAGCAGCCAGCCGGCGAGGCCGAGCAGGCCCAGGTAGGCGATGTGGACGCCGGGCAGCCACCAGGCGGCCGGCTGGCCCAGGGTCGCCACCCGGGCCAGGTTGACCGCGTGCCACAGCGGGGAGGCCCAGCCGATCGGGTGCATCCAGCCGGGCAGCACCTCAAGCGGGAAGTAGGTGCCGGAGAACAGGGTCAGCGGCAGCACCACGAGCCGGGCCAGCAGGGCGAACTGCCCCTTCTCCTCCCGCAGCGACGCGGTCCAGGCCAGCACCGGGTTGCCGAAGGCGAGGCTCAGCAGCAGCCCGGTCCCGACCACCGCCGGGACCGCCGACCAGGTGATCCCGTCGAGGACCAGCAGCGCGGCCACGACGGTGAGCCCGCTCACCAGGCAGCGCAGGGTGGCGCCCGAGGACCTGCCCGTCGGCGAGCTGCTCGGGCCTGGTCGGGGTGGTGGCGGCAGCCCCGTACGTGTCGTGCCAGCGGAAGCCGCCCATCGGGCCCAGGGTGTTCTCGACGTGAGCGCCGTGCAGCATCACCGACAGCACCATCGCGGGGCCGACGAACCGCAGGTACGAGACCCCGAAGGCGCCGGGGCTGGCCCGGTCGACAACCACTCCGAGCCCTACCCCGAGCGCCAGCACGGTCAGGGTCGACTCGACGGTGCCGACCGCCAGCAGGCTCACCCACCACGACCGCAGCTGCATCACCACGTTGCGGGCGTGCAGCAGCGAGCCCCACCGGGCTACCCGTACCGCTAGCGCGTCGTGGTCGACAGCCCTAGTCAACGAGGGACCGCCCGGTCAGGCGGAGGAAGACGTCCTCCAGGGAGCAGCGCCGCACCAGCGACGAGACCGGCTCCAGCCCGCGCCCGGCCACCGCGTGCAGGGCGGCCTCGCCGTCGGCCGCGTACACCAGGACCCGGTCGGGCAGGACCTCCACCCGGTCGCCGATCCCGCTGACCTGCTCGGCCGCGGCCTGGTTCTGCCCGGACCCGAAGCGCAGCTCGACGACCTCCCGGCCGACGTGCTGGCGGACCAGGTCGGCGGGGGAGCCCTCGGCGACGATCTCGCCGTGGTCGATCACGATCAGCCGCTCGCACAGCTGCTCAGCCTCCTCCATGTGGTGGGTGGTCAGCAGCAGCGTGGTGCCCCTCTCCTTCAGCTGGAACAGCCGGTCCCACAGGATGTGGCGGGCCTGCGGGTCGAGCCCGGTGGTCGGCTCGTCGAGCAGCACCACCGGCGGGTCGGAGACCAGCGCCCGGGCGATCGTGAGCCGGCGCCGCATCCCGCCGGAGAGCTCCTCGACCCGGGCGTCGCGCTTGTCGACCAGCTGGGCGAAGTCCAGCAGCTCGGCGCTCTTGGACGCCAGCCAGGCCTTCGGCAGCCCGAAGTAGCGGCCGTGGAAGATGAGGTTCTCCCGTACGGACAGCTGCGGGTCGAGGTTGTCGCTCTGCGGCACCACGCCCAGGTGGGCCCGGACCCGCGGCCCGTGACGGTCGGGGTCCAGCCCCAGGATCCGCAGCTCGCCGCTGCTGCGGCGGGCGAGTCCGCTGATCATCCGCATGGTGGTCGACTTGCCAGCCCCGTTGGGGCCGAGCAGGCCGAAGAAGCTGCCCGGGGCGACCTCGAAGTCGATCCCCTTGACGGCCTCGACACTGCCGTACGACTTGGCCAGGCGGCGGGCGAGGACGACGGGTTCGGTCACGGCAGGCGAGCCTATGCGACCTGCCGGGCTGGGGTCTCGTGGTTTCTTGCGGCGCCCGGGGGCAGCGCCGAGCGCGTCACTGCCGGGCGGTGGGAGTGAAGCGCCTCAGCCGCAGCGAGTTCGTGACCACGAAGACCGAGCTGAACGCCATGGCGGCGCCGGCGATCATCGGGTTCAGCAGCCCGGCCGCGGCGACCGGGATCGCGGCCACGTTGTACGCGAAGGCCCAGAACAGGTTGACCTTGATGGTCCGCAGCGTGGCCCGGCTGAGCCGGATCGCGTCCGCGGCCCCGACCGGGTCGGACCGCATCAGCGTGAGGTCGCTGGCGGCGATCGCGGCGTCAGAGCCCGAGCCCATCGCGATCCCCAGGTCGGCCTGCGCCAGCGCGGCCGCGTCGTTCACCCCGTCGCCGACCATCGCCACGGTCCTGCCCTGCTCCTGCAGCGTACGGACGGCCGTGACCTTGCCGGCGGGGGAGACCTCGGCCAGGACCTGGTCGATCCCGACGCTGGCGGCGGCCTGCTGAGCGGCGGCCTGGGAGTCGCCGCTGAGCAGCACCGGGGTCAGGCCCAGCTCGCGGTACGCGGTGACCGCGCGGGCGGCGGTCGGCTTCGGCTGGTCGGCCAGGGTGACCAGCCCGAGCGGGTGGGCGTCGGCGGCGACCAGGACCGTGGTCCGGCCCTCGGCGGTGGCCTGCTCCAGGGCCCGGTGCAGGTCGGTGCCCAGCTCGGTGCCGGCCTCGGCCAGCATCCGGGCCGACCCGGCCAGCACCAGCCGCCCGTCGACGCGGGCCCGTACGCCTCGGCCTGGGACCGCGACGAAGTCGGTCACCTCGGCCTCGGACCCGCCGAGCGCGGCGATCGCCCGCCCGACCGGGTGCTCCGAGCCGGACTCGACCGCGACCGCGACCCGGCGCAGCTCGTCGGCGCTGGTGCCGGCGGCCGGGACCAGGTCGACCACGCTCATGGAGCCGGTGGTCAGGGTGCCGGTCTTGTCGAGCACGATGGTGTCGACCTGCCGGGTGGACTCCAGAACCTGCGGCCCGGCGATCACGATCCCGAGCTGGGCGCCGCGCCCGGTGCCGACCATCAGCGCGGTCGGGGTCGCCAGGCCCAGCGCGCACGGGCAGGCGATGATCAGCACCGCGACCGCTGTGGTGAGCGCCTGACCGGCCCCGGCCCCGGCCAGCAGCCAGCCCACGAAGGTCACGGTGGCCAGGCCGATCACGACCGGGACGAAGACCGCCGAGATCCGGTCGGCGAGCCGCTGGACGGGGGCCTTGCCGGTCTGGGCCTGCTCCACCAGCCGGGCCATCTGCGCCAGCTGGGTGTCCTTGCCGACCCGGACCGCCTCGACCACGAGCCGGCCGGTGGTGTTGACCGTGCCGCCGGTCACGGCCGTACCCGGCTCGACGTCGACCGGCACCGACTCGCCGGTCATCAGCGAGGCGTCGATGGCGGAGGTGCCGTCCCGGACCACCCCGTCGGCCGCGACCCGCTCCCCGGGGCGGACCACGACCAGGTCACCGACCCGGACCTGGTCAGCGCCGACGCGTACCTCGGCGCCGTCGCGCAGCACGGTCGCCTCCTTGGCGCCCAGGTCGAGCAGCTCGGCGATCGCCGACCCGGCCTCGCGGCGGGACCGGGCCTCCAGGAAGCGGCCGAGCAGGATGAAGGTGATGATCCCGGCCGCCGCCTCCAGGTAGATCGCCCCGCCCTGGTGAGAGCTGAGCTCGAAGCCGTGCCGCATCCCGATCCGGCCGGCGCCGCCGAGGACCAGCGCGTACAGCGACCACAGGTACGCCGCGGTGGTGCCGAGCGAGACCAGGGTGTCCATGGTGGTGGCGCCGTGGCGCAGGTTCACCAGGGTGGAGCGGTGGAACGGCCAGGCCGCCCAGGTCACGACCGGGGTCGCCAGCGCCAGCGACAGCCACTGCCAGCCGGGCAGCTGCAGCGGCGGGACCATGGCCATCACGACCACCGGTACGGTCAGCGCCAGCGCCACCAGCAGCCGGCGCCGCAGCGGCTGGACCGGGTCGGCCGGTGGCTCCGGGTCAGGGGCGGGCAGGCTCGCCCCGTACCCGGCCTGCTCGACGACCCGGACCAGGTCGTCGGCGCTGACCTCGTCCGGCGCCAGCACCAGGGCCTTGCTCGTGGCGTAGTTGACCGAGGCCGACACCCCGGCCACCTTGCTCAACTTCTTCTGGATCCGGGCAGCGCAGGAGGCGCAGGTCATCCCCTGAATGTCGAGGGTGATACTGGTGCGGGTATCGGTGCTGGTCTCGGTCATCGGCTGCGGGTCGAGCTCCTCAGGCGGAGGTGACGGTGTAGTCGCCGGCCTCGGCGACGGCCTCGGTGATGGTCTCCAGGGCGATCGGGGCCTCGGAGGTGACGACCATCCGGCCGTCGTCGAGAGTGACCCGGACGTCGCTGACGCCGGCGATCGCGGAGACCTCCTCGGTGACGTGGTTGACGCAGTGGCCGCAGGTCATGCCGGTGACGGTGTACGTGGACTGCATGGGGTACCTCTCTCGTGGTGTGGTTCAGGACCTGACCAGCCGGGCAATGGCCTGGCTGGCCTCGTGGATCTTGGCGTCGGCCTCCTCTCCCCCCGCCTCGGCGGCGTGCCGTACGCAGTGGTTGAGGTGCTCGTCCAGCAGCAGCAGCGCGACCGACTGCAGGGCCCGCGAGGCCGCGGAGACCTGGGTCAGGACGTCAATGCAGTACTTGTCCTCCTCCACCATCCGGGCGATTCCGCGGACCTGCCCCTCGATCCGGCGCAGCCGGGTGAGGTGGGCGGCCTTCTGGTCGTGGTACCCGGGAGTGGCGTGGTCCATAAGACCGCAGCATACCCCATCGGGGTATAGAGCGGGCCGGTCCTGGCCAGGGTGGCTCCGCTCCGGGTCGCCGCCCGCGCAGGCCTGGGCCCCGGCCGGGGGCGGTGAGGTGGCTGGCTGTTTATCGGGGCGATGTGCATCTAGCGTCCCGGCCGGGGGCGGTGGGGTGGCCTGTCAGGGGGTCATCATCCCCAGCTATGCACAGAGCATGTGTACAACAGCCTGCGGAGAGACCCTCATACCACTCTTCGGGGCAGCGGCGCGACCCTTCGGCGTGTCGCTTCGACGTCGAGAATCCACAGCCTGAGATTTTGTGATCCACCTCCGGTGTGCAGGTGTTTCCCCTTGTCGGATGAGTTTGTAGGGAGGTGGCCCGGTCCTTGCCCACAGGTGCTCAACAGGTCCTGGGGCTCTGGGGTGCACAGCGCTCGGCGCGTCGCCCGCGGTTGTCCCCAGCCCGTCCACAGGGGCTGTGGACAAAGTGCCCCGCTGGGGTCGCGTACGGGGGCTGGTGGGCGCTACGGTCGGGCGGTCCGAGGGGGTCGTCGGGCGGTCTGCAGGGGCCGTCGCTGCGGCGTCGGCCGGAAGTGTCAGTGGGGGACCTTAGCCTGCGGGCTGAGGGATGGTGGCGGAAGGAGCCCTCGATGAGTGCGGCTGAGGTGCACGAGCTGCAGCTTGACCGTACGCCGCCGCAGGATGTGCCGGCGGAGCAGTCGGTGCTTGGGGCGATGCTGATGAGCAAGGACGCGATCGCGAACGTGGTTGAGGTCCTGAGGGGGCCGGACTTCTACCGTCCGGCGCACGAGCTGATCTTTGACGCGGTCCTGGACCTGTACGGGCGGGGTGAGCCGGCGGACGCGGTCACGGTCGCGGCGGAGCTGACCCGTCGTGGTGAGATCGGCCGGTGCGGTGGGCACGTGTACCTGCACGACCTGCTGGCGAGTGTGGCGGTCGCGGCGAACGCCACGTACTACGCGGAGATCGTGCGGGAGAAGGCGGTGCTGCGGCGGCTGGTGGAGGCGTCGATCAAGATCGCCCAGCTCGGGTACCAGGGCCACGGGGACGTGGCCGACATTGTGGACCTGGCCCAGCAGACCGTGTACGACGTGGCTGAGGGCCGGACCAGTGAGGACTGCAAGCCGGTCTCGGAGCTGATCGAGCCGGTCTGGAACGAGCTGGAGGCGATCGCGTCGAACGGGGGCCGGCTGGCGGGGGTGCCGACCGGGTTCCACGAGCTGGACGAGCTGACGAACGGGCTGCACCCGGGGCAGATGGTCATCATCGCGGCGCGTCCGGCGATCGGGAAGTCGACCCTGGCGCTCGACTTTGCCCGGTCGGCGGCGATCCGGCACGGGCAGGCCACGGCGGTCTTCTCGCTGGAGATGAGCGCGTCGGAGATCATGAACCGGCTGCTGTCGGCGGAGGGGCAGCTGAAGCTGCACCACCTGCGTACGGGCCGGCTGTCTGACGCGGACTGGGAGAAGCTGGCGTCGGTGACTGGCCGGATCGAGCAGGCGCCGCTGTTCGTGGACGACTCGCCGAACCTGACGATGATGGAGATCCGGGCGAAGGCCCGCCGGCTGCGGCAGCGGCACAACCTGCAGCTGGTCGTGATCGACTACCTGCAGCTGATGACGTCGGGCAAGAAGGTCGAGTCCCGCCAGGTCGAGGTGTCGGAGATCTCGCGGCAGATCAAGCTGCTCGCGAAGGAGCTCGACATCCCGGTGATCGCGATCTCGCAGCTCAACCGGGGCTCGGAGCAGCGCAGTGACAAGAAGCCGATGATGTCGGACCTGCGGGAGTCGGGCTCGCTGGAGCAGGACGCCGACATGGTGATCCTGCTCCACCGCGACGAGGCGTACGACGCGGACCACCGCCCCGGCGAGGCCGACCTGAACATCGCCAAGCACCGCAACGGCGCCACCAAGACCATCACCGTCGCCTTCCAGGGCCACTACTCCCGCTTCGTCGACATGCAGCCGCTGTAGCGAGGATAGAACGGTAGACGCACCAGAAGGTAGACTTCTACCATGGGGATGAACATCAAGAGCGAACGCGTCCATGCTCTGGCCCGTGAGGCCGCCCAGGTAACAAACCAGTCGCTGACAAGCGCGGTCGAGGAGGCACTGCTCCTGCTCCTGAGGGAGCGCGGCAGCGGGGTGGATCCCGAGGTCAGGCGCCGCATCGACCTGGTCCGCCCCGTGATCGAGGCCTACCGGCTTGACCCGGGTCGAGATGACCGTGAGATCCTCACCGCTGAGGACCTGTACGACGAGGCCACCGGGATGCCCCGATGATCATCGACACATCAGCCGTCATGGCGGTCCTCACCGGGGAGCCAGGGGCTGAGCGTCTGCTGAGGGCCCTGGCCAGCGGTCACTGCCGGATGTCGGCTGCTACTTGGCTGGAGCTGAGTATCGTGGCCGACGCTCGATCGGCTGCGCACGGGCAGCGACTAGACCAGGTTCTGGCCGGGCTTGAGGTTGAGGTCGTGCCTGTGGACCTGGCTCAGGCGCAGGTGGCGCGAGCCGCGTACCAGCGATTTGGCCGCGGCTCCGGCTCGAAGGCTCGGCTGAACTACGGCGACTGCTTCGCATACGCTCTGGCTATCACCAGCGGCGAGCCCCTGCTGTTCGTGGGTGACGACTTTGCTCATACAGATGTCGCCCGGCCTGTGACAGACTGACGCCCAGGCCCCGGTGCGGGGCCCCGGACGAGGGAGCCGTACCCGGAAGCTGCGACAAGACGGCCAGAGCGAGGTCGGCATGGCGTGGCTGGTGCTGGTGCTGGCGGGACTGCTGGAAGCGGTGTGGGCGCTGGCCCTCGACCGCAGCGAGGGCTTCACCCGCCTGGGGCCGTCGCTGGTGTTCCTGGTGGCGATGAGCCTGAGCATGCTGGGCCTCGGGTACGCGATGCGCAGCCTCCCGGTCGGCACCGCGTACGCGGTCTGGGTCGGGATCGGCGCCACCATCACCGTCGTGGTCGGCATGGTCACCGGCACCGAGCCCGTCTCAGCCCTGAAGGTCGTCTTCCTCGCGATGATCGTCGGCGGGGTCGTCGGCCTGCGCGCCGTCAGCTGACGTACGGCCCCCGAAGGTCACCGGCGGCTCCATGGCGCTGAGCGCAGAAAGTCCAAGAAGCTGATCGTCGTGACACCATTCTCCCCGGCCACATTGGGGATCTTCTGCTTGGCGTCGGTGACTCCAGGCCCTGCCCGTCTCTCGTTCGTGACGATGACCGAGCCCTCGTGGATCGCGTGGGCGACGAGGAACGGGTCGGCAGCATTCTTTTGCTCGCTGACCCAGCCAGGGTGCTCCTGGGAGATCTTGGCGGCCAGCTGCATCTCGTGAGACGTTATCTGGCAGATGAGCCCCGGGAGGTTCTTGGCCCACGTGAACAGGGGGTCCCCACTTCGGTTGAGCTCTTGGTGCACGCTTGCACAGATGCAGTACTCGTGTGAGGCGGCTCCCGCCTCGAGAGCGTCCCAGATATATCCGAAGAGGTCCCGTGGGTAGTAGTTCTGGAGGTTGATGATGATGTTCGTGTCGAACGTGTGCTTCGTCAAGCCGCACCGTCCTTCAGGTGGAACTCCTCGAACATCTTCTCTACCATCGGAATACGGGCGCCTAGCAGGTAGGTGGCGTCGAGCATGTCAACGCGCTGGTCCTCAACGGCCCTTGCGATGCTGCCGACGTAGCTGGCGCCTAGATCTCGGTAGCGGACTCGCCACGCAGGAGGGTGCCCTGAGCTCTCAAGCTGCCTGCTCCGTGCTTCGCGCCAGGCCTTCTCGCTCTGCTGCCGGATCGTCTCCAGCTCGTTCTCGGAGATCATCGTGAGGGTGCGCAGTCGGACTGCTGCGGCCCAGGTGCTCACGCGAAACCTCTTCGCGATCGCCTTGGCCTGTGCCTGGGCGTCAGAGCTGCTCTCGACAAGAGCCCTGACTTCGGCTTCTGGCATAAGGAAGCAGGCGGCGAACCTGTTGGCTACGGCCTCTTCGGAGTTCCCGTGGTCCAGGACACACATCCCGCTCGTCCGGTTGGTGACGTGGGCGACCTCATGGAAGATGGTAAACGCCTTGGAGCTCTCTGCGTCGCTCCCATTGAGAATGATGATGGGCAGCTGCTCGTGCTCCACGGAGACTCCCTTGAACTCTGCGAGGTCGACTCCCGTGGTCTGGAACACCAAGTAGCCATGCTTCTCTACGAGCCTCCGCCAGAACTCGAGCGTGCCCCTCGCTGGAGGGGTGTCGGAGTCAGACAAGCCAAGTATCGTGCGAAGCTCGGCTGCCCTGGCGGGCGCGTTGAGCCGGTCGATGCCTGCCAGTGCTGGTCGTGCCGGCCGGTTCTCCAGGTCGAGAAGCGTCCGGCGGCGCTCCTCGGCATGCTTCAGCTCCCGGGCCAGCTTCTCAGAGACGGTGCCGGTGGTCCGCCCCCGAAAGTCAACCGTCTCGGGGACATCTGTGCTGATCGTGGGTCGATCGGTCATCAGGAACCCGAGCGTGCGGTCCAGCTTCTTGGCTAGCTTGGTCGCCTGCTGGAAGGTCGGCTGATAGGCCTCGGACTCGATACTGCTGATCGTGGCGGCAGAGAGGTTTGCAGACTTACCGAGTGTTTTGGGGTCCATGTGGAGCGCCTCGCGGGCCCAGCGGAACGTCTCGCCGTTGATCGGTACACGTGGTGTGGGCATCCTCAGCCTCCTTCTCCTTCGCGCTGGTCTGCCAGCGAGCCTCCACCGCCCGACCAGGCCTGGGGCCTTGAACCGTGGTCTCGCCTGCAGGACGGTGTCGTGGCCAGAGCCCTGGGTCGCTCAGCCAAGTGTGGCAGGCCCGGGCGACAGCCCGCTCGCGACTGCGCTCGGTGGCGGGCTGCTGTGAACCCGTGAGGACCTGGAGCTGGCCCTGCGCCCGCTGTCTGCGGAACCGGACGCACGGGTGTGGTCCAGCGGGGCCACAGTGCGCGCACAGCCACGGCACCGATGGTGGGGGCATGACGTCCTCGACCGCTGTCCGGCTGACGGTACGCCGTACCCTGGCCCACCCGGGCCTGTGGCTGGGGCTGCTCGGCTCGCTGCTGCTGGCGCTGGGGGAGGTCCGCCGGCTGGCGGGCTGGTCGCAGGTCCGGGGCCAGTCCTGGGCGGGAGCCGTCGCCAGGTACCTCAGCGCCGGTCAGTACCCGGCACTGGTGCTGGCCGGGGCCGTGCTTCTCGGTGCCGGCTGGGTGCTGCTCCGCCCCGGCCGGGCGCGGCCGGTCGCGCCCTGGCTGGTGCTGCTGGTGTGGGCGGTGCCGCTGCTGCTGCTCCCGCCGGTGCTGTCGACCGATGCCGGCTCGTACGCGGACCTGGGCTGGATGGTGTCGCACGGGACCTCCCCGTACGAGACCGGCCTGGGCACCACCGGCAGCCCGTTCCCGTACGGGCGGGTCTGGCGGGGCACGACCTCGGTCTACCCGCCGCTGGCGCTGGAGCTGTTCGGCCTCGTGGTCCGGCTGACCGGGGCGCACTGGTACTGGTCGGTGGTGGCGCTGCGGCTGCTGGCGCTGGCCGGAGCGGGCCTGCTGCTCTGGTCGGTGCCCCGGCTGGCCCGGGCTGTCGGCGCTGACCCGGGGCAGGCGGTCTGGATGGCGGCTCTGAACCCGGTGGTGCTGGTGCACGGGGTTGGCGGGGAGCACATCGACCTGCTGATGGTGGGGCTGGTCGCGGCCGGGCTGGCGGTCGCCCGGCTCCGGTACGGGACCGTGCTGGGCTCGGTGCTGATCGGGCTGGCCGCCGCGGTCAAGCAGCCGGCCCTGCTGGCAGCCCCCGCCGTCGCCGGCCTGGTCCACCTGCGGGCGCCGGGCCGGTGGTGGCACTGGCTGGCCCGTACGGTGGCTGCCACGGCGCTGGCAGGGGCAGCCTTCGCCCTGGTCAGCGCCGCCACCTGGGGCTTCGGCTGGGTCGGCGGCAGTGGTGACCCGGCGAACGGCGGGAGGACCCTGACCCCGGCGTACCTGCTGGCCCAGCTCGGCGGCAGCCAGACGACCTGGACCCTGGTCTTCCAGGTCCTCGCAGGCGTCGTGGCCGTCGCCGGCTGGGCCTGGTACGGGCGCCGGCAGCCGCTGCGCTTCCTGGCCCTGGCAGCGGCCGCGTTCGTCTTCGGCTTCGGGACCTTCCGCGAGTGGTACCTGATGCTCCCGCTGGCCTTCGCGGGCCTGGCGGGGCTGCGCCGGACCGGCACCGTGGTTGTGGCCTGGCTCGCGACCAGCCTGGCCGGGTACGGGGTGCTGCGCGAGTACGTCAGCACGCCGATCCTGCAGGCCTTCGCCACCTCCCTCGCCCTGGGCCTGCTCGCCCTCGCCGTCGCCGCAGCCACCCGCCTGGCCCTGACCAGCGACCGCCGTGAGCCGTCGCGTCCGCATCGGGCGGCGCGTGATGCTCAACGTCTCCGCCGACGACGCAGCACGGGCTGTGTCCTGGGCCAACGAGCTGCGTTCGCGCGACGACATCGAGGGCTACGCCCTCACCCCCGTGACCCTGGAAGACGCCTACCTCACGATGACGGCCACCGCTTCGAACCAGGAGCTCGCGAATGCCTGAGCTGACGACCCAGCCGACCAGCCGGGTAGTCCGACCGGTCCCCGAGCCGGTCGGCCACTGGACCATCAACGCCGTCCTCTTCCGCTGGAACCTCGCCCAGAACGGGGCGATGCTTCCGCTGTTCACCCTGGTGCAGGCCCTGGTCGCCGGCGCCATCATCGTCGGGTTCGGGTTCCTGATCCCGGGCATCGACGTGCCCACGGCCCAGTTCCTCTCCGCGGGCGCACCCACGGTCATGATCATGGTCGTCGGCCTGGTCCTGTGTCCCCAGGGCGTCGCGCACGCCCGCACCAGCGGCCAGCTCACCTACCTGCGTTCACTACCGGTGCCCCGGCTGCTGCTGCTCATCTCTGACCTGGTCGTCTGGGCCCTGATTGCGGCGCCGGCCATCCCGGTCACCGTCCTGGTGGCACACCTGCGCTACGGGTTCGACTACAGCATCGCCTGGTTGCCGCTGATCGGCGGGTGGCTCCTGGTCACGGTCATGGCAACCTCGGTCGGCTACGCGCTCGCAGTGCTCCTGTCACCGCAGCTGGCCCAGCTCATCAGCCAGGTGCTGGTCTTCTTCGTCATGCTGTTCTCGCCGGTCACCTTCCCGGCCTCGCAGCTTCCGGGCTGGTTCCAGGCGCTGCACGACGTGCTGCCCTTCCGGCCAGCCGGCGACCTCATCCGGGCAGGGCTGTTGTCTGACACCTACCCGGTTGACATGCAGGACGTCCTCGTCCTCAGCGTATGGACAGCCTTCGGCGTGATCTTCAGCATCCGCGCCCTAGTGAGCCGCGACTGAGTCCCGGCACGCCTGATCCTCCGGAGTCGCACTTCTCGGTCATGACCACCCACCGCTGCCGTTCTCAGGAGCACCCGCACCTGCTGTTAGTGATCTCCATGTCGCACATCAGGGGAGCGCGGACATCGTGAGCAGGCTGCGGCCAGCACACCCCGAGTGTGCGGGTGCTGGTGTGTGCAAGCCCTCACCCGTCCAGCACCCCACCGTTCCTAGCCTCCGTGGCCGGTACAGCGAGGGAGCATGCCGTGCGCCGAAGCGAGGCTTAACATGAAGGTGCATGCCGGGCCCCGGGAGGTGCACGGCATGCACAGGACTGAGTATATAGAAGCGGCTGCTGAGAGTCCAGTCCGGCCTGTGAGGCTGATCCCTTGGCAGCGAGTACCGGGTTGGGCGGCCTGAGCCGTGGAGGTACTTGTCGTCTGCAGGTGTGTGTGCATGCCGAGGGCTGAGTGGGGCCGGCGGCGGTTGCAGGTCCAGCGGCTGACGGCGGTGGCCTGGGCCCGGGTAGCGCCCCGTTGCACGTACGGGGCCACGGGTCGACAGAGGCCGGGGGCGAGACCCGGGCTGCAGGCCGCTCTACTGCTTGGTGGCGGTGTCCACGGCAGCCCAGTCCAGGCCGGACGGGGCCAGGGCGGCAAGGCTGGCCAGCAGACCGAGCCGGGCGGCGCGCAGCGCCGGGTCCTCGGCCATCACCAGGGTCTCCTCGAAGAACGCGGTGACCGGGCCGACCAGGTCGTGGCCGGTGGCCGCGAAGCCGGCGACCGTGGTGCTCGGAGCCGCGGTCGCCACCACCTCCGCCAGAGCGCGTTCTGCCTTGTCGGTGAGCACCGAGGCGTCGAAGCCGGGCTCGGTGCCGGCCGGGAGGATCCGCTGGATCCGGACCAGGGCCTCCACCACGGCCCGCCAGTCGGGGTCCGGCAGCAGCGGCTCCAGGTCTCGGACCTTCTGCGCCGCGTCGGCCGGGTGGGTCGCCGACGGCAGCACCGCTGCGACCAGGTCCGCCGAGCGGCCCTCGTCACGCATCAGCTGGGCGAACCGGCCGACGGTGAACTCCTCGGCCGCGTCGACCGCCTCCTTGGACACCTCGACCCCCTGGGCCCGCAGCGCCTCCGCGGCGGCGGTCAGCCCGTCCCGTACGGACACCTCGGCCAGGGCCGCGTCCTCCCGCAGGATCCGGACCACACCCAGCGCCGCCCGGCGCAGCCCGTACGGGTCGGACGACCCCGACGGCTTCGCCCCGAGCGCGAACATCGCCACCAGCAGGTCGAACCGGTCACCGAGGGCCAGCAGCGCACCCGGCACCGACGCCGGCACCGGGTCGGCCGTGGTGCGCGGCTGCTCCATCTCGTACAGGGCGTCGGCGACAGCCTGGGTCTCGCCCTTGCGGACCGCGTACTCACGGGCCACAAAACCGGCCAGCTTGGTCATCTCGGTGACCAGCTTCGTCGCCAGGTCGAACTTCGCCAGCTCCCCGGCGCGGGCCAGGGTGGCCGCCTGCTCGGCGTCCAGGCCGAGGCGGCCCGACAGCGACTGCGCGACCGCCGCGACCCGGCGGGCCCGCTGCCCGACCGAGCCGAGCCGGTTCTCGAACGTCAGCTGCTCCAGGCCCGGGACGAAGTCCTCGACCGTCGCCGACTCCAGGTCCTGGTTCCAGAAGAACAGCGCGTCCTCGTACCGGGCCCGCAGCACCGACTCGTTGCCCTGCGCCACCAGCGCCTCGTCGCACGAGCCGTTCGCCATCGTCACGAAGTGGGCCATCAGCCGCCCGTCGCCGTCACGGACCGGCAGGTAGCGCTGGTGCTTCGCCATCACCGACACCAGGATCTGGTCGGGCAGCTCCAGGTAGCGCTCGTCGAAGCCACCGAGGACTCCGACCGGCTCCTCGACCAGGTTCGCGATCTCGTCGACCAGGTCGGCGCTGGCCTCTAGGTCGACCACCCCGCCGACGCCGGCCGCGAGGCGCTGCGCCTGCTCCACCACCAGGGCGCGGCGCTCGTCGAAGCCGAGCCGGACCCGTCCCTTCGCCAGCAGCGGCACCAGCTCGTCGGCCGAGGCCACCTCGTGGAAGCCGACTGGGGTGCCGTCGGCCCGTACGCGCGACTCGGCCGAGGCGGCCGTGGTCCGCTGCAGGTACGTACGCCGCCCCGAGTCGACCTCGGACACCCGAGCCGGCACGACCTGCTCACCCCACAGCGCCAGCAGCCACCGTACGGCCCGGGAGAACGACAGCTGCGGGTCGCGCCAGCGCATGTTCTTCTCGGCGCGCAGCCCGGCGACCGTCTTCTCGACGATCCCGCCCAGCACCTCCAGCGCGGTCCGGCCCGGCGCCTCCACCTCGACGCAGGCGTGCTCCACGCCGCCGATCTCACCCTTGACGACCTGCTCCAGGCTGACCTGCTGGCCGCGCATAAAGCCTTGCAGCGGCTTGGTCGGCTGGCCTTCAGCATCGAAGGCGGCCGCCCACTTCGGGCCCTTGCGCAGGTTCGTGGCGTCCGGCTCGCGGGCCGCGACCTGCTCCACGACCGCGACCACCCGCCGCGGGGTCGCCTCGACCCGTACCGCGCCGTGCGTCAGCCGGGAGGTGGCCAGCCCGTCGGTGACCGCGGCCCGCACCTGCTCCACCGTCGGCGCCACCACGTGCGGCGGCAGCTCCTCCAGCCCGATCTCCAGGGCGAACGTCTGCGGCTCGGTGCTGGCCGGCTCCGGCGGCGCGACTGGCTCCGCGGCCGGGGTCTGGCCGGCCGGGCGCAGCAGCGGGAAGCCGAGCTCGCCGCGCCGCTCGACCCACAGCGCCGCCGTGTCGCGCATCAGCCGCCGCATCGTGGCGAACGCCTGCGCCCGCTCGGTCGTCGAGATCGCGCCCCGGGCGTCGAGCACGTTGAAGGCGTGGCTCGACTTGAGGATGTACTGGTGCGCCGGCACCGGCAGCCGGGCCTCCACCATCCGGGTCGCCTCCGACACGTACGCCTCGTACAGGCCCTTGCTCGTCTCGACGTCGGCGTCGTCGAGGTAGTAGCGGCTCATCTCGTACTCCTGCTGGCCGAAGGCCTCCCCGTACGTGACGAGCGAGCCGTCAGGCTTGCGGGCGTAGACGATGTCCTTGAAGTGGGTGACCCCCTGCTGGGCCATCAGGATCCGCTCGATCCCGTACGTGAGCTCGACCGGGACCGGGTTGAGGTCCTGCCCGCCGACCTGCTGAAAGTACGTGAACTGGGTGATCTCCATGCCGTCCAGCCAGACCTCCCAGCCCAGCCCCCAGGCGCCGATCGCCGGCTGCGCCCAGTTGTCCTCGACGAAGCGCACGTCGTGGGCGTCGAGGTCGATCCCGAGCGCCTCCAGCGATCCCAGGTACAGCTCCTGCGGGTCGCCCGGCTCCGGCTTGAGGATCACCTGGAACTGGGTGTGCATCTGGAGCCGGTTCGGGTTCTCCCCGTACCGGGCGTCGTCGGGACGCACCGACGGCTCCACGTACGCGACGTCCCACGGCTCAGGACCCAGCACCCGCAGCACCGTCGCCGGGTTCATGGTGCCGGCGCCGACCTCGGTGTTGAAGGGCTGCCAGGTGAGACAGCCGCGCGAGGTCCAGTAGTCCGAGAGGATTCGCAGGGCGTCTTGCATCGTCAGCACCCCGCCAACGTACCGGGCGGCGGCGCGGCGACGCTGGTAGGCCCAGGATCTGGCAGGCGGCTCCTGGTGCGGCCTGGTGGGTCGCACAACGACGGTCAGACCCCGCCCAGGGCGGGCCGAGGAAGGCGGGGGGAGGGGTGCCGGTCCGCTGCTGTGCGGTGCTCCTGCCCTCGGGCGGACGGGTGGACCGCGGCCGGTGACCCGTGGCGAGGGCCCGTGGCCGAGGTGGTCCTCGGGCTGGCGGGTGGGCCGCACACCGGCGGTCGCTCCAGCCGGTACGAGGCAGTCCAGGCGGGGGGTCGGGAGGGTCGGTCCGCTGCTGTGCGGTGCTCGTGGGCCGGGGCCGGTGGTCTCGAGGAGCCGCCGGGAGTCAGGCCTGGTCGAGGCGGTCCAGCAGCCAGGTCAGCGCCAGCAGGTCCGCCGACCCACCAGGGCTCAGCCAGCGCTCCGTGAAAGCGGCACGGGCCCTGGTCATCTCGGATGTCAGGGCGTCGGGCGAGGGGGCTGCAGCCAGCGTCCGGCGGGCCCAGTCCTGGGCGAACCGCAGTCCGGTGAGGCCACCGCGGGCCAGCAGGTTGGTGTCGGCGCTGGTGGCCATGATCGCGACCAGCGCCCAGCGCAGCGCATCGTCTGAGTCACCGTGCGTCTGCAGCCGCGCCCGGTACGCGGGCAGCCCGACCTGGGCTGCGGTCGCGAACCCCGAGGCGGCCTCGCCCCGGGCGCCGGTGCTGCCGTGCTCCCGGTACGCGGCGGCGCCGTGCGAGCCGGAGCCGGCTGCCTGCTCCTCCCAGCCGCGCAGCAGCGGACGAGCCAGCGCCGCGACCCGGGTCCGAAGCCGGGCGAGCCGCCCCCCGGGCGGCGTATCAGGCCTGGTCATCACGGGCTGGGACGCGACCAGGGGCGCTCGTGCCGGGTCCGGTGGGGCCTGGGGCTCGGTCGGTTCTGCCCGCGGGAGTGCTGCGGGCAGCCGGGGGAGGGGCTGCCCGCTCTCCTCCCAGCCCAGCGCGGCGACCAGCAGGCCCAGCCCGAACAGGGCACCGCGGTGGGTGTTCACCCCGCCGGTGGCCTGCAGCATCGCCCGCTCCGCCCGTACGCCCAGGTCGACCAGGGGCTCGGTCTGCCCAGGCTGCTCGGCGCCGGCCAGCCAGCACCGGGCCAGCCAGGGCCGCAGGGTCTCGGCGCTGCGCTCCAGCAGCGCCAGGTCCAGGTCGCGGTGGGAGCCGCTGCCGTCGCGGTCGACCAGCCCGGGCTTCGGGGTCAGCCGGGCCTCGACCAGCATCGCCCGTACGGCCAGGTCGGCCGCCTCGTCGGCCTGCTCGGCGCGGGCCCCGGCGACCAGCGCCGCCCGGGCCGCGAGAACCGCGTCGAGCCGGTGCCGGGCGCTGCGGGCGCAGCCGGCGGCCGGGTCGGGGCAGACCAGGCAGCGCCGCGGCGGCTCGCCCAGCGCCGAGCGGCCCAGGACCTGGGGCAGCCCGTCCGGGCCCAGCCCGGCCACCAGGTCCAGGTCCCACAGCCGGCCCAGCCGGTGGTGGTCCTCCAGCCCGACCAGGGCCCGCTTCAGCTCGTACGGGTCGGCCTCCACCGCCAGCAGCAGCTCCGGGCCGGTGACGGCACGGACCAGGAGCCGCTCGCGGACCGGCCAGCCCCGCTCGGTGAGCATCCTCGCCAGGGCGGTCGCGGCGAGCGCGCCGGCGTACCGGGCGTCGGCGTCATCCTTGCCCGGGCCAGGGGAGACGATCGTCACACTGACCACCGGGCAGCCGGTCTGCCGGACCAGCCCCACCTGCTCGGCCTGGCGCTGCTCCCGGCGGGCCAGCACCTCCTCGGGGCGGGCCATCAGCACCGCCGGCTCGGCGCAGGGCCTGGCTCCGCGATCGGCATCGGTCCCTCCTGAACCCGGCTGACTCGCCCGCTCACGCTATCTCACGCCCTCTGGCCGGGTCTGGCAGGCTTGCAGGGTGATCGGCTGGAGCAACACGTCACTCGACGGATGGGCCCGGATCGGGCGGCTGAACCTCACGACCACGGCGATCGCGGTGGTTACCGCGGCGGCGTCGATGGTGGCCTGGGTGGTCTCGCCCGGGCTCGTCAGCTCGCTTGCGTACGTGCCTGGCCTGACCGGGCCCTGGACCCTGCTCACCTGGCCGCTGGCCAACCAGGTCCGCCTCTTCTCGGTCATCAACCTCGTGTTCTTCTGGGTGATCGGCCACGACACCGAGTCGTTCCTGGGCCGCAACGCGATGGCGAAGCTGCTGGCGGGGACCTTCGTGGTGCTGACGGGGCTCGCCTTTGTCCTCGGCCTGGTCGGGGTCGGCGCGGTCCTGGCCGGCATCGACATGGTCGCCTTCCTGGTGTTTCTGCTCTGGATCGCCGAGAACCCGCGCCGCCCGGTGTTCTTCCAGGTCCCGGCCTGGGCGCTGGGGGCGCTGCTGCTCGGGGTCAACGCTGCGCAGCTGCTGGCTGCCCGAGCCTGGGGCAACCTGCTGGGACTACTGGCCGGGCTGGTCCTGGTGGCGCTGTGGGCCCGCCAGCTCGGGCTGCTGGCCGCGTACGCATGGCTGCCGGTCTGGAAGCGCCGCCGTCGGCACCTGTCGGCCGTGCCCCGGCCGAGTGCCTCCGAGGCTCGCCAGGCCCGCCGCCGCCTCGCCGACGACGAGCGCCTCGACCAGCTGCTGGGCAAGATCAGCGCCTCTGGCCTCGACAGTCTCACCCCCGTCGAGCGCAAGGAGCTCGACCAGCTGCGTCTTCGCCGGCGCAACAGGTAGCGAGCACCCCACAGGCTCACGCCCCGGTGCTCAGGACTCGTACATGCGCAGTTTTTGCGCATTCGCAGGATCTGCGTATGCTGGGCTCATGAACCACGCGTTTCGGGAGGCCCTGGCCCAGGCCCTAGCCGACCTGGACCAGGTCGACCCCGACCGTGCCGAGCTCGCGGTGGGCCCGCTCCGGGACGCGATCCAGCACCTCGGAGAGGCCTTCAACGAGGCCCTCGGCGAGGCGGCGCTGGCGGGCCGGTCGGTGCGCCAGCTCGCCAGCGAGGCAGGCATGGCTCCGAACTCCATCCCACCGCGGCTCGGGGCCAGCCACGCTCTGGCCTCGTACGCGGAGGGCGGCCGGGTCAGCGGCGACGCCCTGGCCCGGGCCCGGTACGACCGGCGCCAGCCGATGCGGTTCACCCGCCGCCGTCCCACAGACCTGCAGTGAAAGGACGACCATGACCAGGTCCAGCCTCACCCACATCGAGCTGCTGCTCGACCGCTCCGGGTCGATGCAGTCGATCAAGACCGACGTCGAGGGCGGCTTCGACGCCTTCATGGAGGAGCAGCGCCGCCAGCCCGGCGAGTGCACCGTGTCACTGGCGCAGTTCGACGACCGCTACGAGGTCGTGTACACGGCCCGGCCGCTGGCCGAGGTCCCGCCGCTGGCGCTGAGCCCGCGCGGCACCACCGCGATGCTGGACGCGATCGGCCGCTCGGTGACCGAGCTGGGGGCCCGGCTGGCTGCCCTGCCGGAGAACGAGCGGCCCGGCACCGTGATCGTGGCGATCATGACCGACGGGATGGAGAACGCTTCTCGGGAGTGGACCTACGACGCCGTCAAGAAGCTCATCACCCAGCAGGAAGAGGTGTACAGCTGGGTCTTTCTCTACCTCGGAGCCGACCAGGACGCGGTCCAGGTCGGCGCCCAGATGGGCATCGCGGCCGACCAGTCGATGACCTTCGACCGGCAGCGGTCGCGCGAGGCGTACGGGGCCGTCGCGGCCAGCGTCTCGGCCTACCGGCAGGCGTCCGACCTTCCCATGGCGGAGCGCCGGGCCAGGGCCGCCTTCACCGACGACCAGCGCCGGACCGCCGGCTCGTAGCCGCCGGAACCTCTCGCCGGGTGGTCTCAGCACGCCGGGTCAGGGCTGGTACGTCACGACCTTCCCGTTGTCGTCGCAGTCAGCGCCGTAGAAGCCGCGCGGGACCGTGGTCCGGACCCCGGCGCTGCGGACCGCGCTGCACTGCGGAGGGGTCTGCCCCTCGACGGCCACCTTCCACTGCCCGTTCACCCGCGCCCAGAGCACGGCCCGGTCGCTGCCGCAGCCGTTGAGCCCGCCGCTGGCCAGGTCGGGGACCCGTACCCCCTCCAGGTTGATGCTGGCGCTGCCGCAGCCCGGGCTGTCTCGGCGGATCCGCTCCAGCTCGCTGCCGAGGAACTGCTGCAGCTGCGGGCTCACCCCCACAGTGCCCCGGATCTCGTCGGTCGAGGTGAGCGTGATCCCTGGCGAGGGGAACATGATCACGGTCCCGTTGACCGCTGCCTGCCCTGACTCTGACGCCTGCGGGGTGGGGCTGCCCGAGGTCCACCCGCTCGGCGACGGGCTGCCGCTGGGGCTGTCCGACGGGCTGGCGCTGGACGCGGACGGGCTGGCGCTGGACGCGGACGGGCTCGCGCTTGGGGTCGGGCTGTCCGAGGACGAGGTGCTGGGGGCGGTCGACGGGGCCCGCCCAGCGGCCGGGTCGGTGCCGCAGCCGACGAGCGCCAGGCAGGCGCCGAGACCGGCGACCACGAGGGAAGTCTTCATGGCGGCGATCCTGCCACACTCGCCCGACCGCCGACGGGCGCTGAGGTGCTGCGCGCCGCCTGGTCACGGCCAGGACCGGCCTTGAGAAGATGAGGGGCACCAGCGCACAACCCCAGGGCTCGCTCTGGGGGCTCCCCGAGCCTCGAGCTGATCTGGGGTCCGTAGGCTCACCGCGGCACTCAGACGTACTTTTCAGACACGACACAGGAGGTCTTGATGTCCGCTCAGCACGCGTACGAGACTCGGGGCCCGGCTCGTCCGCCGGCGGTCCGTACTCAGGAGCTGACGAAGGTGTACGGGCGGGGCGAGACCCTGGTCCGGGCGCTGGACCGGGTCAGCGTCGACCTGTACTCGGGTGAGTTCACCGCGATCATGGGCCAGTCGGGCTCGGGCAAGTCGACGCTGATGCACTGCGCGGCCGGCCTCGACGCCCCGACCAGCGGCCGAGTGTGGATCGGGACCACGGACATCACGGGCCTGCCGGACAAGGCGCTGACGCTGCTGCGGCGCGACAGTGTCGGGTTTGTGTTCCAGGCGTTCAACCTGCTGCCGACGCTGACCGCGAAGGAGAACATCCTGCTGCCGCTGAAGCTGGCCGGGAAGAAGCCGGACCCGGCCTGGTTCGACCAGGTCGTCGACGTGCTGGGAATGCGGGAGCGGCTAGGGCACCGGCCCTCGGAGCTGTCGGGCGGGCAGCAGCAGCGGGCCGCGGTGGCCCGGGCCATGGTGACCCGGCCGATGGTGATCTTCGCCGACGAGCCGACCGGGGCGCTCGACAGCGCCTCCGGCACGGACCTGCTGCGCTTCCTGCGCCACAGCGTGGTCCAGCTGGGTCAGACGGTGGTGATGGTGACGCACGACGCGAACGCCGCGTCGTACGCCGACCGGGTCATCCGGCTGGCCGACGGCCGGATCGTCTCCGACGAGCGGAGCTGACATGCTGAGGGAACCGCGCCGGCTGATCGCCTCCCTGATCGCGGTGGTCGTGGGGGTCGCCTTCGCCTCGGCCACTCTGGTCCTGTTCGCGTCGCTGAAGGAGAGCCTGGACGGCTTCAGCGCCGGCGCCGCCACCGACTCGGCGGCCGTCGTCCAGGAAGGCTCCGGGCAGAAGATCACCCCAGCGGTGGCCGACGAGATCCGCCGGCTGCCTGGTGTCACCGGGGTGCAGGGGCAGGCAGTGACCCTGGTGACCCAGCGCTACCAGGGGGCCGGGCTGAACCTCTTGCTGACCACGATGCCGCGGCTGGGCAAGAGTGCGACCCTGGTCGACGGCCGGGCCCCGAGCACCGGCGGTGAGGCGGCGGTCAACACCACCCTGGCCAAGCTGCAGAACCTGAAGGTGGGATCGGTGATCGAGCTCGGCCCGACCGCGCTCGGCCCGTCAGGGCAGCTGAGGGTGGTCGGGGTCGTGGAGACCGCTCCCGAGATCGACGGCGGCAGCCCGTACGCGTACGCCGCCGACCAGGTCGTCTTCCAGTACGCCGAGAGCGACGGGTACAACGAGGCGTTCGTGTTCAGCGACCGGCCGCAGAGCGAGGTCAAGGCCGCGGTCCAGTCCCTGCCCAGTGTCGCCTCGGCCCGGCTCACGGTCCGCACCACGGCTGAGTACGTGAAGGCTGAGCGGGCCGCCAACGCCGAGGCGATGTCGACCATCACGGCCTTCTTCCTGGGCTTCGCGGTCGTGGCGCTGGTGGTCGCCGGGCTGGTGATCTCCAACACCTTCTCGATCCTGGTCGCCCAGCGCACCCGCCAGCTGGCCCTGATGCGCTGCGTCGGCGCTACCCGGGGGCAGGTCTTCCGGCAGGTGCTGGGGGAGGCGGCGACGCTGGGCCTGGTGGCCGGCGGGGTCGGCGTGCTGAGCGGAGTCGGCCTCGCGTACGGGCTGGTGCGGCTCTCGCGGGTACTCGGCGGCACGTCGGTCATCACCGCCTTCACGGTCCCGGTGGCGGCGGTCGTGGTGCCGCTCGTGGTCGGGCTCACGGTGACCGTGGTGGCCGCGCTGATGCCAGCCCGCCGAGCCACCCGGGTCGCCCCGCTGGCGGCGCTGCGCCCGCAGCTGGAGGCGAGCGTGACCCCGGCCGGGGTGGTGCGCGTGGTGCTCGGGGCGCTCCTGGCGGCCGCCGGCACCGCCGGGCTCCTGTACGGGGCGGTCAAGCCCGGGCTGACCAAGGACAACGGCACCGGGTACGTCGTGATCGGGGTGGCCGGGGGGCTGCTGGCCTTCGTCGGGGTGATGCTGCTGGCCCGGCTGCTGGTCCCGGCCCTGGCCAGGGTGGTCGGGCTGGTCCCGACCCTTCTGGGAGGGGTGGCGGGCCGGCTGGCAACCGAGAACAGCCGCCGCAACCCGGCCCGGGCAGCCGCCGCCGCCAGCGCCCTGGTGATCGGGGTGACCCTGGTCAGCATGACCTTCGTCGGCGTCGAGACCGGCCGCCGCAGCTACAGCGACGGGCTCGACCTGAAGTACCCCGCCGACCTGACGATCCAGCCCGCCCAGAACCAGGTACCCAACGAGATGGTGGAGAAGACGACCAGGTCGCCGGACGTGGCGGGCGTGGTCCGGGTGGACCAGGCCGACGTCAAGGTCAACGGCACCATGACGTACGTCACCGGCGTGGGCCCGGAGGCGTGGTCGGTGCTGCGCAGTACCCGCAGCATTGAGGGGCTGACCGACTCCACGATCCTGGTCACCAAGAAGAGCGGCATCGCCCACGGCACGAAGGTCACCCTCACGGGGTCGAGCGGCCAGGTCACCCTGACCGCGGTGGTGAACTCGAGGCAGCCTGAGCGGCCGGTGGTGACCCTGGCCTCGCTGTCGAAGGTGGTGGACATCCGCCAGGAGGCGCTCTGGGTCCGGGTGGTCGACGGCCGCGACGCGAGAGAGGTGACCCAGAACCTGGGGACGACCCTCAGTGACTACCGGGTCTACATCTCCGGCGGGGCGGAGGCTCGAGCCCAGTTCGCCACGGTGACGAACGTGCTGCTGCTGGTGATCAACGGCCTGCTCGGGATCTCGATCCTGATCGCGCTGATCGGGATCACCAACACCCTGGGCCTGTCGGTGCTGGAGCGGACCCAGGAGTCTGGCCTGCTGCGGGCGCTCGGGCTGACTCGCGGCCGGCTGCGCTGGGTGTTCTCGCTGGAGGCGCTGACCCTGGCCGGGGTGGCGTCCCTGCTGGGGGCGGCGCTGGGCACTGGGTTCGGCGTGGCCGGGGCGTACGCGCTGCTCAAGGGGGTGGTCGAGGTCGTGGTCGTGATCCCCTGGGGGACGCTCGCGCTGGTGATGCTCGGCGGCCTGCTGTCCGGGCTGGTCGCGTCCTGGGTGCCGGCGGTACGGGCGGGACGGATCCAGCCGGCCGCTGCACTCACGTACGAGTAGCGGGGCGCCGACCGGGCGCGGCTGGGGGCGCGCCCGGTCGGCACCCACGCCCTGCCGGGCACTGGGGGTGCTGCTCCGGGCTGGCCCGGGGCCTGTCACAGTGGCGTCATGCCCATGACGATGACGTTCCTCGGGGCCGCTGGTACGGTCACCGGCTCCAAGTGCCTGGTCGAGGTCGGCTCTGACCGCAGAATCCTGGTTGACGCCGGGCTGTTCCAGGGCGACAAGCAGTGGCGGGAGGTGAACTGGGCTGAGTTCCCGGTGCCGCCGGGCTCGATCAGCGAGGTCATCCTGACCCACGCCCACGCCGACCACACCGCGTACCTGCCGGCGCTGGTGCGCGACGGCTTCTCCGGGCCGGTCTGGTGCACCGAGGGGACCCGGCGGCTGACCGAGATCGTGCTCATGGACGCCGCCTACCTGCAGGAGCGGGAGGCGCGCAGCGCCCTGGAGGGCGGCTACTCCAAGCACAACCCGCCGCTGCCGCTGTACACGGTCGCCGACGCCGAGCGGACCATCCCGCTGCTGCGGGTGGTGCCGTTCGACACCGACATCGACCTGGGCGGCGGGGTGTCGATCCGGATGACTCGGGCCGGCCACATCCTCGGCTCCGCCTCGGTCAACCTGTACGCGGACGGCGGCTCGGTCCTCTTCTCCGGCGACCTGGGCCGCCACGACCACCCGGTGCTGCGGCCCCGGGACACGCCGCCGGGCGCCCCGTACGTGCTGCTGGAGAGCACGTACGGTGACCGCGAGCACCCCGAGCCTCAGGGTGAGCCGCACGAGGCGATGGCCGACGCGATCCGCCGTACGGTGGCCCGTGGCGGCTCGGTGCTGATCCCGGCGTTCGCGATCGACCGGACCGAGATCGTGCTGCGGGCCCTGGTGGAGATGCGCAGTGCCGGCCGGGTCCCGACCGAGGTGCCGATCTTCGTCAACAGCCCGATGGCGGTCGCGGCGCTGCAGGTGTACCGGGACGCGGAGGACCGTGGCGAGCTGCGCGACGACAACGACCCGGCCGACTTCTTCGACCTGCCGAACCTCACGGAGGTCACCGACGCCGAGGAGTCGAAGCGGCTCAACCACCCTGGCCAGCCGTCGATCATCATCAGCTCGTCGGGGATGGCGAACGGCGGGCGGGTGCTGCACCACCTGGAGGCGATGCTGCCGAACCCGAAGAACTCGGTGGTCTTCACCGGCTACCAGGGGGTCGGTACCCGTGGCCGGGCGCTGCTGGAGGGCGCCACCGAGATGAAGTTCCGGGGCCGGTTCATCCCGGTCAGGGCCGAGATTGTGCGGGACGCGGAGTTCTCGGTGCACGGTGACGCCTCCGACCTCATGGACTGGGTGCGTGACCTGCAGCCGAAGCCGGCCACGGTCTTCCTCAACCACGGCGAGGAGTCGGCACAGAGGGCCTTGTCGGAGCGGATTCGCTCGGAGCTGGGGATTCCGGTGGCGATCGCCCGGTACCGGGAGAAGGTCCGCCTCGACGCCGAGGGCGACTGGGTGCGGCCGACGGTGCTGGAGCAGCCCGCCGAGCCGGTCCCAGGGCCCGCTGCCGCGGCCGCTGTGGTCTCGTCCGCCCCGGCCCGGCCCGCCACCCCGAGCGCGCCGCTGCCGCAGACCCGTACTGTGCTGGCCGGGACCCACGCCGATGACCTGGCGCAGGTCCAGGTGATCCTGAAGACCGCTCTGGGGCAGGTGGCGTTCTTGCCGGAGGAGAAGCGGGCCGAGGTGTCGGGCCGGCTGAAGGAGGCGCTCCAGGTCGCCGAGCAGCCCGGGGCCGACCTGGCGGCGCTGCGGGCCGGGGTGAACCTGGCCCTGTACGCGGCGGCTGGCGCGGTCGAGACCGCGGGCGGGCAGTCGATCGTGGCGCTGCTGGCGCACGTGCCCAAGGTGCTCGGCTGAGGCGAGCGGGCCCCTGGGCTGGTGAGGTCGGTCTGGACGTCCGCGGCAGTGGTCCTGCGGCCGGCTCACCCGCAGCCCAGCCCCCAGGCATACAGAACCGGCCCGGCAGACCGTGGTGGTCCGCCGGGCCGGTGCGCGCTCGCAGGTGCTGCTAGGGCACCCGGATGAACTTGGTGTTGCCACCGATCTGGGCGATCGCGGTGCTGAAGATGCTCTTCATCTGCTCGCCGGTGGCGGCGCAGAAGAAGAAGTCGCCGTCGGAGTTCTCGGCCTGGATCTCGGCCGGGGTGGAGCACGAGTTGGCGACGCTCGGGACTCCGGGCGAGCGCGGCGTGGCGGCCTCGGCCAGCACGTCGCGGACCTGGCGTCCGGTGAAGGTGCCGTTTCGGTAGTTCTTGATGCAGCGGTTGGTGGCGGCACCGCCAAAGGCGACGGTGATCACCAAGATCCCCTGCTCCTTGGCCTGACGGGCCACCTTGAGCAGGTTGGCACAGCCGATGTCGCCTGCCGTCGGGCTGCCAGTGGAGAGATCACCCGGCACGTTGAGGTTGGCCGTGCCCAGGCTGGGGTTGGGGTCGTACTGGCGGTGGCCGATGGTCTCCTCCGGCGTGCCGTCGGTCTCCAGGATGATGGCCTTGGTGACCTTGGAGCCCTCGGGCAGGCTCGGCGCCCGCTGAGCGTCCAGGGCGGCCAGGTTGCTGGGGTCCTTGCCGAGCAGCAGCCGGGCAGCATCCTTCAGTGGTGAGGCCAGGTGGGTGCCGTAGTTGGGCCGGACTCCCCGGTTGACCTGGCCCATGCAGTTCAGGTTGCGAACCACCTCATCGGCGCTGTTCACTCGGCGGCTGCTCTCGCCGAGCTGGCCGGTGAGGTAGTTGTCGGAGAACCCGAGCGGCATCCACTTGCCCTCCCGAGCGGTGGGCCCGACCGCGACATCGGTCTTGCAGGGTCCGGTGCCGGTGCTCTTGTGAATCGTGCCCAGGGTCACGAACTGAAGCTCTGGGGTCATCGTGGTCAGTGAGGACGCGATCGCGGCCTGCATCGCCCTGAAGTCTGCCGGTGCCATCGACGGGGTCCGGTCGGCGACGAAGGCCACATCCATGGCATTGGGCATCAGGGTGCCGCAGGAGCCCTTGCAGCTGGTGCTGGACACGGCCCCGGTGCTTGACTGCTGGATCCCGATGATCGGAGCGAACCAGTGCTTGACGATCCGCTCGCCGGTGACCCGCAGCGAGTTGCAGCGTCCCCGTACTGGGTCGCAGGGGATGGCGCAGATCCGGTCGTCGCACCGCATCCCGCGGTAGGTCGACTGAGCGGCGCCCCCGGTGGGGTTGCAGGTCGCCGGAATGTGTCCCAGAGTGACGTGGCCGGACGTGGCGCCCACGATGCACAGCGGTTCCACGGTCGGCTCCAGGTCGGGCTGGTTCTCCTTGGCGAACCGGATCGCCTCGGAGCGGCCGGTGGATGCGCTGCCCGGCAGGTACGTGGTGCCGGCCTGCGCGGCCGCGTCGATGGTGTTCTGCAGGGCCTCGCGCTGCATCGCCAGGTTGGCGATGTCGAGGCCGAAGGCGCAGCCCGCGGCGACCACGGCGAACGAGGCGGCGATCACCACCGCGCTGGCGCCGCGCTCGTCTCGGCGCTGGCGGCGCCTGCTCCAGAAGGTGGTGGACATCACTCGATCCTCATCGTGCTGGTACGGGAAATGGTCGTGCTGGTGAGCCCGGGGAACATGCCGGTGATGCCGTGGTACTCGATCCTGACGGTCACGGTGGCCACGCCGCCGGAGTTGGCCGGGTCGCCCAGGGTGCAGGTGGTGCCGGCAGCCGTACGGCAGGTGGTGGTGAGGGTCTTGGCGCCCTGAACCACCGAGAGCGCGTTCTGAGCCGCCTGCTCGACGTCCGCGTCGGTGCCGCCGAGGCTGGCGATCCGTACGCCCTCGCGGGCCGCGTTGCCGGCCATGGTGCGGGCCTGCAGCGCCAGCCCGAACTCCAGCGCACCGAAGATCATCGTCAGCAGCGGCAGCACAATCAGCGCAAACTCGACCGCCGATGCGCCTCGCTCTCGGCGAGCACGGGCGCGCGGCGGCGCCTTTGGTGACGTCATGATTGGTCCCCCCAGATCCAGCCGTTCGTTCGACGGGCACGGAGTGCGCACCCGGCGGTCCTCACGACCGTGCCTCATCCCCCAAGCGTGAGGCCACGCGCGTGAGAGACATCTCATGCCCTCAGGGCCGCCGCGCCCGAGATACTGTAGCCACGGCCGCTCCGGCGGTGGATCAGACCGAGGTCTAGGGCCGGTCAGACTCTGGTCTTCGCCCTGACAAGCCCGTACGCCTGGCTCTGCCGTCCAGGTACGTGATGTGACCGCTCGCGCGTGGGTGTCGTCTTCCTGACCGTCCCACCGCCCGAGGACTTCCCCCTGCTGAGCCTGATCTGGTGGATCAACAAGCGGGTGCCGGTCATCCAGCAGATCGGTCACTGGGCCAAGGACGGGTTCGTGATCTGGACGCTCTTCCACGAGATCGGTCATGTGCTGAACGGTCCCCGCACAGAGATGCACCCGGAGTACAAGAAGAAGCGGACTTCGGAGGCGGAGAAGAGGGCCACCGCCTTCGCGATGAGCATTCTCTTCGGGCCGGAGGGAATGGCCCCGTTCAAGAACCTGTCGAGTGACCGCGACATTGCCGCTCAGGCTCGCCGAGTCGGCATTGCGCCCGGGGTCGCGGTCTACCAGATGCACCAGCGCAGGATGCTGGGCTGCAACCAGGGGAACAGCCTGTTCGTCGACCTCTCCGGCACGTGGAACGGGGAGCCTGTCGGCTGAGCTGGGTGACCCCCGGCCGGTCAGAGCCAGCCGTTGCGCTCGGCGGTGCGGGCTGCCTCCGTACGGTTGCGGGACTGGGTCTTCGACATCGCGCTGGACAGGTAGTTGCGTACGGTGCCCTCGCCGAGGTGGAGGGTCTGGGCAATGCGGTGCGCGTCAGCGCCCATCGCCGCGAGGCGCAGCACCTCCTGCTCCCGGGCGGTGAGCGGGTTCGGCCCGAGCAGCACCGACTCCTGCGCCAGCATCGGGTCGACCACCCGCAGCCCGACGTGAATCCGGCGGATCGCGTCGGCGAGCTGCGCCGGCGGGGTGTCCTTGACCAGGAACCCGGCCGCGCCAGCCTCCAGAGCCCGTGACAGGTAGCCGGGCCGCCCGAAGGTGGTGACGACCAGGCTGCGGCAGGGCAGCCCCGACGCGGTCAGCGCGGCGACCGCGGTCAGTCCGTCGCTGCCCGGCATGTCGATGTCGAGCAGGGCCACGTCGACGGCGTGCGCCCGGACTGTGGCGACGACGTGGTCGCCGGTCTCCAGCTCGGCCACGACCTCCAGGTCGGGCTCCAGGTTCAGCAGCGTCGCCAGCGCCCCGCGGACCAGGGCCTGGTCGTCGGCGACCAGCAGCCGGATGGTCACAGTCGGACCTCCTTGGGTCGCCGGTGCCGGGCGTGGGCAGGACTCACAGCGTCACCTCCAGCTCGGTCCCGGGCCCGCCGGGCAGGGGCCTCGGCGCGGGACTGGTCAGGACCAGGTCGCCCCCGGCCGCCCGTACGCGGGCCCGCAGGCCAGTGAGCCCGTTGCCGGGGCCGGCGTCGGTGCCGCGGCCGTTGTCGACGACCACCAGCCGACCGGGCCGGACCTGGACGTCCGCGCTGGTCGCGTCGGCGTGGCGCAGGATGTTGGTGGTCGCCTCCCGCAGGGCCCAGGCCAGCAGCTCGCGCTGCGGCAGTGGTACGGCGCTGACCTCACCGGTGATGGTCGCCTGGATCCCGGCCGCCGCGAATCCGGTACGGGTGGCCTCGACCTGGCTGGCGAGGTCGGGTGCCCGCAGCCGGGTGACCGTGGCGCGGATGTCGGCCAGGGCCTTGCGGGACAGGTCGACCACCTCACCCAGCTCTCGCTTGGCGGCCTGGGGGTCGCGGTCGACGAGGGTGGCCGCCACCTCTGCCTTCAGAGTCAGCACGGTCAGGGAGTGGCCCAGCAGGTCATGGACATCACGGGCGATCTCCTCCCGCTCGACGAGTGCCGACTGGGCGCGGGCCAGCCGGTGGTAGCGCAGCTCCTCGTCCTCCTTCAGCCGGGAGATGACCACGAAGAGCGTCGGGGCCACGGCGGCGATCACGACGAGCCAGGCCGCCGGGTTGTCGACCAGCCCGGCCGTGGCGGAGCCCGCGCTGAGCAGAAGCGCCACGGTGACACCGGTACGGACCTGGGTGGTGAACAGGACCAGCGCCGCAAGGTACGGGACGAAGACCACCGCCATCCAGGTCATGGCGACGGCAGCGACCCCGGCGCACACCAGCAGCCGCAGCAGGGGCCCCAGCGGAGGCCACTGGTTCTCGACCAGGCCGTCAGGCAGGTCGCTGAGGGAGAACAGCCGGTTCACCTCGACCAGGTAGTCGACCGCGAACGCTACCGTGCCGACACTGCCGACGGTCTTCACCCACAGGGGGTACGGCCCGGCTAGCAGGAACCCGAGGGGGAACAGCAGAAAGACCACCCAGAGGCTGGCGTACCAGTCGAACCGGCGGCTCACCGGCGCGCCATCGCCCGGCGCCGCGAGACCAGGCAGACCAGGGCGAGCAGCAGCGTCCATGCGGTGAGGTTAGCCAGCGGCAGCCACAGCGGCTCGGTGACCAGCCCGTCGCTGGTGATGACGCTGTCCCCCAGCAGCGGGCGCAGCGCCAGCATCCCGCAGCCGTACAGGGGAGCGAGGTGCGAGACCTGGAACAGCACCCCACCCAGCGGCATGAAGGTGTTCGACAAGAACCCCCACAGCGACAGCGAGGCGGTCGCCGTCCCAACCGCCTGGTTGCTGCGGAACCACATCCCGGCGGCCAGCCCGTACAGGGAGAACGGCAGCGCCGGCAGCAGGCACGCCAGGTACGAGGCGGCCCAGACCCCCAGGCTGCCGCAGCGCGCGCCGGTCAGCCAGCCGGCGACGAAGATCACGCTCAGCGGCACCAGCGACACCAGCAGGGCACAGAGGGTCTTGACCAGGTAGTAGCCGCGCACCCCCCACGGCGTCAGCGACATCTGCCGGCCCCAGCCGCCGGCCAGCTCGACAGCCGAGCCGCCGGCGACCGCGGTGGCGACCATCGACACCGAGAAGACCGACATACAGACCATCGTGTACGAGGCGATGTTGCCGTGCCCGACCGGCTCGTCGCGGTAGTCGGACAGGGCACCGAAGAACAGGTACAGCCCGAGCGGTAGCACGGTCGTGAACAGGATCATGTCGGGGGAGGAGAGCGTGGTGCGCAGCTCGGCGAGCGCGTACGGCAGCAGCCGGGCCCGCTCCGAGCCGGCCGAAACAGCGGTGGTAGTCATGGTTTCTCCTTGTCAGGCGGCGTCGACCAGGTCAGCGAAGACGTCGTCGAGGCTGAGGGGGGTGACCCCCAGCCGGTGGGCTCCGGTGGTGAGCAGGAGCCGGGCGACCTCGTCCGGGCTGGTAGTACGGACCTCGACGTGCTCCCCGCGGACCTCGCAGGTACGGACCGAGCCGGCGACCGGGGCCAGGACCCGGGTGACCTCGTCGGGGCCGGCCAGTCCCGGCCAGGTGACGCTCACGAGGGTCCCCTCGCCGAGCGCGCGGACCTCGTCGACCGAGCCAGACGCGACGACCCGGCCGTGGCTGATGATCACGATCCGGTCGGCGAAGTCGGAGGCCTCCTGCAGGTAGTGGGTCGCGAACACGACGGTCTTGTCGGAGGCGGCCCGGCCGCGGACCGCGGCCCAGAAGTCCCGGCGGGCGGTGACGTCCATGCCGGCGGTCGGCTCGTCGAGGACCATCAGGTCAGGGTTGCCGAGCAGCGCCAGCGCTAGCCGCAGCCGCTGCCGCTCCCCACCGGAGCAGCGGGAGACCTTGCGGCCCAGCAGGGAGCCCATCCCGGTCAGCTCGACCACAGCGTCGACGTCCCCGGTGGCGCCGCGCATCGCGGCGACTACCTGGATGGTCTGGCCGACGCGGTAGTCGGGCAGCAGCCCGCCGTCCTGCAGGATCGCGCTGGTCCGCAGGCTGCGGGCGGCCTGCTGCGGTGCCATCCCGAGCGTCCGTACGGTGCCGGCGTCGGGCTCGGTGAAGCCGAGGACCACGTCGAGAGTCGTGGACTTGCCGGCGCCGTTGGGCCCGAGGAAGGCGACGATCTCGCCCGGCTCGGCCCGCAGGCCGACCCCGTCGACCGCCCGTACCGACCCGAAGCTCTTGACCAGTCCGCGTACGTCGACAGCAGTGTGCGAAGTGCTCATGCCGTCAGCGTCCAGCCAGGCTGCCCGCCGGGGTACTGAGCACTGTCACCGGGTTCAGGTGACGAGTGTCACCCCTGGAGGCTGGCGATGAGGTGGCCCCAGCCAGGGCGGCCCCAGCCAGGACGGCCAGCGCAGCGGCTCAGCAGGCTCGCGCGACGCTCGTGCCTCGTGCTGCCCGCAGGTAGCTTGACCACAGCCGCGGGGCCAGCAGGTCGACGACCCGCGACTGCTGAGGGACCACGGCCCGTCCGGGTGGCCAGGGACGCCGGGGCGAGTAGCCGCTCGCCCTCTGCCGGTACCAGTCGTCAAGACTGAATGTGCTCGTCAGTCCCGGCGCCGCTAGAGTGTCCCGGGAAAGTGGGAGGTCGCCGGTCTGACGCTTGTGTCAGCCGGTGCTCTGGGGGGTGCTGACGGTCAGCCCCAGGATGAGAAGAGGCACACTGTGGGTAAGAGATGGCTGGCACTCGTGGCAGCAGCAGGGCTGGTGCTGGGGCTGGTGTCCCCAGCCTCCACCCCGTCGGCGCACGCAGCCGAGATCCCGGTCACCAACCTGACGATCGCGGTGGACCCGACCGAGGTCACGTACGGCTGGCAGGAGGCGGTGACCACGACGATCAACTTCTGCACCCCCAACACCGCCGTGGCCGGCGACACCTTCACCCTGGACCTGCCGTCGGAGCTGGGGAGCTGGCCGTCCGCCTTCACGGTGAAGAACCCCGGCGGGGCCGTGATGTACACGGTGGCCCTGAACCAGTCGCGGGCCACGTTCACCCTGACCGCCGAGGGCGCAGCCGAGAACAACCTCTGCCTGGTGGCCAGCTTCAGCGGAACCAGCGGAAGCACCCCGGCCGGCAGCTACCCCCTGAGGTACGTCATCAACGGCGCCCAGACCATCACCCGGGGGCCGCTGGTGGTGAAGCCGGCCACCATCATCGCCCCCCAGGTCTCGGGCAAGAACGGCTGGTTCAACGTGGCCAGTGACGAGTGCCGCCAGAACCCCGACGCCTGCCTGACCTGGCGCTTCCAGACCAAGATCCACCCGGGAGCCCAGGTCGTGATCGACGACCCTGCCGGCCCCAACTGGGCATGGGCGTGCACCCGGATGAGCGACTTCAGCGACCTGCGGGTCATCACGTACGCCAACGGCACCCGCCGCATCCGCAACGGCTGGCAGGACCCGGTGGTCAAGGCCATGATCACCTCCTTCGCGTGCTCGCCAGGGTCGCTGCAGATGACGGTGAACACGTCCTCCCTGGCCACCAACGAGAGCCTGGAGGTGGCCCTGGTCGCGTCCGCCACCCAGCCGGGAGGCGTGGGCGGGGTCACGTACCGCAACAGCGCCACGATGACGGTCGGCGGGGAGGTCGGGAGGTTCAGCCCGACGGTGACCTCGACCCTGACGGGCGGCATCTCCACCAATGACGTCATCCAGATCACCAAGGCCGACCAGGACGGCAACGCCGCAGACACCCAGGCCGATGCTGCTTCCCTCCCCACCGGCGAGACGCGGCTCGCTCTCACGGTGCGCAACACCGGCTCCACCAGCCTGCGCAACATCACGGTGACCGACGAGCTGGTCGCCGGTACGGGCCGGGTGAGCGGTCTGACCTGCGACTTCACCTCGGCTGGGGGGCCGGCGGCGGGTTCTGCCTGGGCAGGGCCCATGGCGTCCGGAGCGAGCTTCACCTGCACCGCGGACCTGACCGGCGTGATCGGGGCGCACCACGACCGGGCCACGGTGTCAGCCGAGGGCAACCAGAAGATCGACGCCAGCGACGACTACTGGGCGACCGGCGTGCCCGAGACCATGAACCTGGCCCTGGCCAAGACCGTCGTGGGTGCGGCTGACCCGGTCCTCGGGAGCGAGGTCGAGTACCACCTCACCCCCCGCAACACGGGGAACACGGCCGCCGTCGCCGGCTGGTCGGTGACCGAGGTGCTGCCGGACGGGATGGAGCTGGTGTCGATGTCCGGGCCCGGGTACACCTGCGCCGCCCTGACCTGCACCGCGCAGGCGCCCTTGGCCGGCGGTGCCGCCGGCGAGCCGGTCACCGTACGGGTCCGGGTGACTACCCTCGGCGAGATCCGCAACATCGCGTACGTGTCCCCGGCGGCAACCGACCGTGCCGAGACCGACCCGCTCGTGGTTCCGGCGCCCGGCACCGACCCCGCGCTGTCGGCGACGGACAACGACTCCGGCGCGCTGGTCACGGTACGGCCGGTCCCGCCCGCCCCGACCCCGGCTCCTGAGCCGACCCCGACCCCGACTCTGACCCCGGCTGCGCCGGCCCCGACCCTGCCGCAGACCGGTGCGCCGGTCGCCCCGTGGCAGGTCGGCCTGGCCGCTGCCCTGCTCACCGCCGGGACTGTGCTGCTGGTCGTGGGCCGACGCCGCGCCTGACGGCTGGGGCTGGCTGCCGCCCGCACAGCGGCAGCCAGGTCGACCGCCCGCACCTGGTCGGAGCTCAGACCCGTACCGGGACCTGGCGTGAGCCGAAGCTGCCGGGCCGCGCGGCGAAGCGGCCCGGCAGCGCGAGCCCGCAGTCGGGGCAGCGGCCGTCCGCGGTGAGCCGGTAGCTGAGCAGCTGGTACCAATCCCGCTCGATCAGCACCGAGCCACAGCCGGAGCAGGTCGTACGGTCACCGTCGCGGTGGTGGACGTTGCCGGTGTAGACGTGGTGGATCCCAGCGTCGAGAGCGGTCTCGCGGGCCCGTACCAGGGTCGAGGCCGGGGTCCGGGGGACATCACGCATCCGCCAGGCCGGGTGGAAGGCGCTGAAGTGGTGCGGGACGTCCGGGCCGAGCTCCGAGACCACCCAGCGGCACATCCGGCTGATCTCCTCGGACGAGTCGTTGTGGCCGGGGACCAGCAAGGTGGTGAGCTCCAGCCAGACACCCGTCTCGTGGACCAGGTAGCACAGGGTCTCCTGCACGGTCCGCAGGCTGGCGCCGGTGAGCCGGCGGTAGAAGTCGTCGCTGAACCCCTTGAGGTCCACGTTCGCGGCGTCCATCACGGCGAAGAAGTCGCGGCGCGGCTGCTCGGTGACGTACCCGGCGGTGACCGCCACCGTCCGTACGCCCTGCTCGTGGCAGGCCAGCGCCGTGTCGATCGCGTACTCGGCGAAGATCACCGGGTCGTTGTACGTGAACGCCACCGACGGGCAGCCCATCCGTACGGCCGTGTCGGCGATCGCCCGTGGCGAGGCGGACGCCTGCAGCCGGTCCTGCTCGCGGGCCTTGCTGATGTCCCAGTTCTGGCAGAACCGGCAGCCGAGGTTGCACCCGGCGGTCCCGAACGACAGCACCGCCGAGCCGGGGTAGAAGTGCGCCAGCGGCTTCTTCTCGATCGGGTCGACGCAGAAGCCCGACGAGCGCCCGTACGTGGTCAGCACCAGCTCGTCGCCCTGACGGGCCCGGACGAAGCAGAAGCCGCGCTGCCCGTCCCGCAGCCGGCACAGCCTGGGGCACAGGTCGCACTGGAGGCGCCCGTCATCGAGCCGGTGCCAGTACCGGGCTTGGCTCATGACTCGTGGAAGGCGGTCACCGTGTACCGCTCGAGACGGACCGCGTCGTCCCACCAGTCGCTGGGCAGCCCGGCCTTGCGCTTGAGGTGGTTGAGAAAGTCCTGCGGCTGCGGCAGCTGCTCCCAGACCTGCGGCAAGAAAGTGCCCCGGTGACGGCCGAAGCTGAGGACCACCCCGTCGATGCCGGGCCGCAGCCGGTCCCGGGCGTCCTGCTCGCTGCTCACCGGGTACGGCTCGGGCGCCGACAGCACCGACACCTCGACCTGGGTCCGGGGCAGCTCGTCGGCGCTGAGCGGCGGGAAGCGGGGGTCGCGGCGGGCGGCGCTGACCGCGTTGGCGGTGACGTCCTCGACCAGCGGCCGGTACGCGGTGAGCGAGCCGATGCAGCCGCGCAGGGCACCGGACTGGGTCAGGGTCACGAAGGCGGCGCCGGGCTGGTGCAGCCAGTCCGCACCCGGCGGGGTCGTGCCCGGCAGGCCGAGCGCCTGCGCGATCGCGGCCCTGGCCAGGGACGTCAGGACCGGGCCGGCGTCGGCGGGGAGGTCAGTCATGGTCGATCCTGACGCTGGCGTAGCCGACCACCCGGGAGTGGTCACCGGCGGTGTCGCCGGAGCTGCAGGCGCCGAGCAGCGAGAGCCGCCAGCCGCGGCGGCGGGCCACCTCCAGGGCCCCGTTGAGCGGGGTCGCGCCGCAGGCCTGCTCGTGGCCGACCGGTTCCCGGGCGGTGATCTGGGTGATCGTGGCCTGGTCGATCCGGCGGGCCTGCTCGTACGGGTGGTAGTGGGACAGGTCGCTGGAGATCAGCAGCAGCGTGCCGTCCGGGTCGGGGCCCAGGCCGGCCTCGACCGCGTCGGCCACCTCGGTCTGGCTGGCCGAGCCGACCACCACCGGCAGCACCGTCGCCTCGGGCGCCACCACCTGCAGGAACGGCAGCTGCACCTCCAGGGAGTGCTCCTCGGCGTGCGCCTCGGCGCTGACCACGCTGTGGCTGGCGAGCCGCTCCCGCAGCCCCTCATCGACCTGGATCTCCCCTAGTGGGGTCGCGAAACGCTGGGCGGGGGAGAGCGCCAGCCCGCGCAGCCGGACCCGGTGTGCCGGGCCTAGCAGCAGCAGCCGCCGCGGCGGGTGGGCCCGCAGCTGGGCGTACGCGAGGGCCGCGGTCGAGCCGGAGTAGATGTACCCGGCGTGCGGGACCACGAACCCCAGCGCCGGCGGTGCCTCCTCGGCCGGGGCGGCCTCGAGCAGGCTGGTCACCATCGCCCGCAGCCGTCGCGGGTCACCGGGGTAGAACATGCCCGCCACCGCGGGCGGTCGGACTGTCATCGGACCACCTCCCACCTGTGGCGAGCCTAGAACCTTCACCAGGAAAGGAACAGCCCTTCAGCACAGCAGCGGGCACCGGTGGGCCCAGCGGCCCGTCAGAGACGCGGAGGTCGGGCTAGGCCCGCTGCTGTGCGGGTGCCGGGCTAGGCCCGCTGCTGTGCGGGTGCCGGGCACGGGTGGACCAGGTCGCGACTGCCGCTCGAGGTGCGGGCGCGGGCCGGGCCGAGACGGCGCACTCGGCCCTGGGGCGCCGGCAGCGGACTGACGGAGGAGAGGCCTCCCGTGATCATCCCGCGGTGATCATCCCGCGTCGCTGAAGGCGATGGTCGCCAGTGCCTGGTCGACCCAGCGGCGCAGCGCCGGCAGCTCCAGGGCCCCGGTGTGCCGCGCCATCTCCTCGCCGTGCCACAGCACCATCGTGGTCGGGATCATCCGGGCCTCGTACTTGGACTGGGCCCGGCGTCCGTCCTCAACGTTGACCCGGACCAGCTTCAGCCGGCCGGCGTACTCTGCGGCGATCCGTTCCAGCGACGGGAGCAAGATCCGGCTGGCTGGGGCGAAGGTGCCCCAGAAGCCCACGCAGACAGCGATCTGGCTACTGTCGGCGACAGTCTTGAAGTCAAGGTCGCACGCCGTCGTCACCCAGGGCAAGTACGTGTCGCACTGGCTGCAGCGGGGCGCCTGCTCGGCCTCCGGCCCGATCTCGTTCTTCGTCCGGCAGGTTGCGCACGTCACCACGATCGAATCCACTAGGCCCTCCCTGGTTCTCAACTGCTCAGGGTAGCGGGTTCTCCAGCGGGGTGGGAGCCCGTACTTGTCCGTACCTACAGGGAATCAGCCTCCCAGTCACCGGTGCCAGCAGCCCGGGGCGCCAGACCGGCTCTGCCGTGCCCGGAGGCCCCTAGCTGAAGTCTCCGCGCTGCACCGTGACAAACGGCTCCAGCTCGCGGTCAACCCAGTCGGGGACCGAGGTGAAGCCGGTACCGATCGCGACGTACAGCTGGTACAGGTCCGGCGCGGCCGCGTCGGCGAAGTCAATCGGGTCGGAGAGGTCATCGGGGTAGCGCTGGTAGGCGACGTAGGCGCCCGGCTCGTGCCGTACGACGAACTGGCTGGAGTTGAACTCGACCGTGGCGACGAGCCGCTCATGGCCCATGGGGAGCAGGCTGATCGGGGTGGCGCCCGGCGCAGGGACCGGGCGGCGGGGGAGCCAGTCGACGCCCGGCAGGTTCATGGCCCACCAGGAGTGGGCGTCGGCGGTGAGGTTCGACCAGGGGATCTGCCGCGACCGCAGGAAGGCTAGCGACGACTCCATCAGGTAGTCGGTGTGCGGGTTGTCGAGCGGGCCGAGCAGCTCGTGGATCAGCCGCATCGCCCCGTACTCAACCCAGCCTCCGACCGGCTCGGCGACCGCCCGGAGCTCGGCGCAGAACCGTTCCGGGTCAGCACTGGCGTACGTGGTGAGGCTGCCGCAGAGGCTGAGCGCCTGGGCCTCGGCCGCCGGGCTCGCCTCCGTCCGGCGGATCCAGAACCGGCCGAAGAAGTCAAGGTCGGCGACGATGGTCCGGGGCAGCCTGGTCAGGTCCCGCCGGCCCTGACCGGCCGGTTCCAGGGTCGCCGTCCCGCCCCGAAGCCAGCTGAAGATCCCCATCCTGAGCTCTCCCCCCTTATGGTCTCCGGTCTGAGGTCAACCTAGGGACTGGGCCGGGGCCGGGGGCCCAAGATGAACGAGTCATCATTCGCCCCGGGATAGGTAGGCTGACACCGCTCCAGGCGGGACTGGGGCATCCCCTGACGGAAGGACGTACGTGAACCTCTTCGACAAGATCAAGGACGCGTTCTCGAACGAGGACGAGAAGGCGGCCGCCGAGGCTGGCGCCGCCGAGCAGGCTGCTGATCAGGCCGCCGCTGAGCAGGCTGCTGCTGCCGAGGCCGAGGCGCAGGCCCAGGCCGAGGCCGCCGAGCGGGTCGCCGAGCAGGAGCGCGCGATGCAGGAGGCCGCCGCTGCCGAGAAAGCCGCTGCTGAGCAGGCTGCTGCCGAGCAGGCCGCCGCTGAGCAGGCCGCTGCTGCTGCGAAGCCGGTGATCTCGCTGAACGGGCTCATCAGCATGGTTAACCATGACTCCTCGGACGCGGTCGCCACCGGTGCAGGCCTGAACAAGGCCGCCGGCCTGGTCGTGGAGCAGGCGCTGGCGTCGGTGGTCGGCGACACCGGCCCCGTCGACGGCTCGCTGGGCACCGGGTTCAAGGCCGCGTACGCCCGCTGGCAGGAGTCGCTGGGCTACTCTGGCGCCGACGCTGACGGTGTCCCCGGCCGTAAGTCGCTGCAGGCGCTGGCTGACCGGACCGGTGCCTTCACCGTCGCCGACTGACGCTGCACGAGGCGCCGCCCAGGAGCTGGTCCCAGACCCGTTCCTGGGCGGTGGCGTTGTCGGACCAGTCAAGAACGCCTACATTGATACGGACGCCCGTCGCTGAGGAGGCACCATGACCAACCCGCTCGAGGTGATCCAGCCCAGCCTGCGCTACCAGCGCGAGCAGCGGGAGCTGGAGAAGGTGTTCGTGGTGGACACCCCGGAGGGCGCCGACGGCCTGGGCCGGGTGAACCTGGAGTCGGGCCACATCCGGATCCCGGTGAAGGCCCAGTCCGGTGACCAGGCCGCTCCAGCCGCGCCCTCCGGTGACCAGGCCGCGTCACCGGCGCCCGAGCCGCCCAGGCCTACTACCACCACGGTCGACATCACCGGCTCAGTCTCCTGAGCCCCGCCCGGCCAGGGGCATCGTCGGGTCGGGCCTAGGCGGCGGTCAGATGACCGTCCTCTCATCATCACCCCTCGTCAGAGAGGCATTGACCTAAGGTAGTTCTGTGATCAACCACGTACGAGGGGCCGAGGTCGGGATCTGGATGAGTGCTGCTGGCACCTGCCAGGTCTGCCGTGCGGCCCTGCCACCGGCGACCCCGGCGGTCTACGACCGGGCCAGCCGAACCGTACGCTGCCGCACCTGCGAGGCGCCGCCGCTGGCACCACGACCTTCTCGGCCGAGGCGGTCCCGTCGCCGCGGGCTGGTCCGCCCCTGAGCCTGGCCAGCCTGGTCACGCTGGTCGAGCCCGCCACATGAGGGCCGCCGCATCTGGAGCCTCCGGCCGTCCGCGGGGCGCACAGCAGCGGACCCAGCGCGGAGGCAGCGACCGTACAAGCCCCGCACACCACCGGCTCGTCCGCTGCTGTGCCCTCACACACCAGCCCGGTCTCGCCTTCCGTGACCCGGGGCCCGTGGACCCGGTGACCGTGCCCGGCTGGACGAAGGAGCGGTGAGAAAGCTACAACAGGTGCGATGAAGATCACGGTACGGGGGACCAGCCAGGCCGAGGTGCCGCCCGACCTGGGACGGCTGCACGGGCAGGTCGTCCTGGAGGGGATGGACCGGCAAGCGGTGGTAGCCGCGGTCACCGATGCGGCGAACCAGCTCAGTCAGGACCTGGCCGAGCGCCGGGCTGCCGGCCAGGCAGGCCAGGTGGTGGTCCGCCCGATCAGCGTCCAGAGCCAGCAGCGGTACTACCAGGACAGCAGTGAGGTGGTGCACTGGGCCTCGGTCGGCTGGAGCGCCGACTTCCCAACCGCAGAAGCGCTGTCCGCCTTCTCTGCCCAGCACAGCGGCCGGGCTGAGGTCCAGATCGACCGGGCCGAGTGGCTCCTCAGCCAGCAGACCCGCGACCGGGTGGAGCAGGAGTGCCTGACCCGGGCGGTGGCGACGGCCCGTACCCGGGCAGCAGCGGTCGCTGCAGCTGCCGGGGCTGGCCAGGTCCGCTTCGTGGAGGTGAGCGACGCCGACCTGGCAGGCCCGGGCGGCGGCATGCGGGCCGCCGTCGCGTACGCGGCGACCGACTCGGCGAGCATCGACGTACGGCCCGCCGACATCACCGTACGGGTTGACCTGCAGGTGGTCTTCGAGGCCTGACCTCAACGGTGTGGCCGGCTGCGTCACCACCTGAGCGCACCCGCCCCTGGGCACGCTCCGAGCACGGGAGGCACAGGAGCGGTCAAAGGCTCGTCGGCGGGGCCTCCTGGGGCCGTGGGCTGGGGGTCGGCCCGCTGCTGTGCGGCCCAGCCTGGCCCGGACGCTGCTGCAGTTCTCAGGTGCGTCGGCGCCGCAGGCCTGGGTGAGGGCCTGCCCAGGGGCTTCATAGACTGGTCCGACCGATCAGGAGGCACAGATGTCGAATCCTCAGCAGGTCCCGCCGCAGTACCCGGCGCCGACCGGACAGCCCGCGCACCCGGTGGCCCAGCCGGATGTGACGCTGGGATACCAGGCCGCGCCGCAGCCGGCTCCCGGGGACCGGGCCTACCAGGCAGCCCAGCCAGCGCCGGTGAGCCCGACCTACCCGCACCAGCAGGTCGCGGTCACCGACGACGGCGGCTCGTACGGTGGTGAGGCCGCCGGCACCCCTGTTGGGCACCAGGGGGTTCGGGTGTCGGTGGAGGAGCAGTCGGCCTTCTCGATGACCGGGGGCCTGGCGGTGCTGGTCGTGATCGTGGTGTTCATGCTCAGTCTCGGGCTGGGCACGGTTGGGGCGATCTCGGCGTCGCCCCTGATGGTCGTGGGGGCGATGCTCCTGTTCGTGCTGGCCTGGATTGGCTCGACCTCGCTGACCGTCGTGCAGCCCGGCGAGACCAAGGTCCTGCAGTTCCTCGGCCGGTACGTGGGCACGATCCGTACGCCGGGGCTGCAGCTGACGGTGCCGTTCACCAACAAGCGCCGGGTCTCGGTGAAGGTGAACAACTTCGAGACCAGCGAGCTTAAGGTCAACGACGCCGACGGCAACCCCGTGACGATCGCGGCGATCATCGTCTGGCAGGTCGCCGACACCGCCAAGGCGGCGTTCGCGGTCGAGAACTCGGAGCACTTCGTCCGGGTTCAGGCCGAGGCGGCGCTGCGTCACATCGCCTCCACCCACCCGTACGACAACGCCGAGCCGGGCGAGGAGACCCTGCGCGGGTCGACCGAGCTGGTCGCTGCCGAGCTGGCTGAGGAGGTCGCAGCGAGGGTGAAGATCGCTGGCCTGGAGGTGGTTGAGGCCCGGATCTCGTCGCTGGCGTACGCGCCGGAGATCGCCCACGCGATGCTGCAGCGCCAGCAGGCAGCCGCCGTGATCGCGGCCCGGTCGAAGATCGTCGAGGGCGCGGTGACCATGGTCGAGCAGGCGCTGCGGCGGCTGGAGACCGAGTCGGTGGTCTCCATGAGCGAGGAGCGCAAGGCCCAGATGGTGGCGAACCTGCTGGTGGTGCTATGCGGCGAGTCGCGCCCGCAGCCCACGGTGAACACCGGGATGTGACCCTGCCGCCTTCGAGTGGGTTCCCGGGCGGGCTCAGCGGTCCTCGGGGCCTGAGGCCGGCTCCTCCAGCTCCTCGTCGAAGAGGTCGGCAATCCGGGCCCGGGCCTTCTCAAACCAGCCGACGTGGGCCTCGGCCGCGGTCGGCATGACCGGACCCTGCCCGCCGGGCTGGTCGGCCGGGGCCGGCGTCTGGCCAGGAGCGAAGGCGGCAGAAGCGGTCTGCGCCGAACCTGACTCGGCTGGCTCGGGTGCCGGCTGGGTCGTGAGCCTCTCGGTCGGCTCCTGGTCGGCCTGGAAGCCGTACGAGTCGGGGTCGGTCGGCTGAGCCGCCTCACTCGTGGCCGGCTCGTCCGCGGGCACAGAGGCGTCCGCGGGCAGAGAGGCGTCCGCGGGCAGAGAGGCGTCCGTGGGCAGAGAGGCGTCCGTGGGAACAGAGGTGTTGTCGTGGCCCCGGTCGCCCAGGCTGGTGGCGATCCCGGAGGTCAGCCGCTCCAGGTCCACCTCGCCGAGCTGGGCGTGGGTGACGTCAACGTCGGGCACGACCCGCGGCGGCTGGGCTGGGCCCCGCCCGACCCGCCCGGTCGGGGAGCGGTGAGGACGGACAGCCGGCGTCTCCGGTGCCGGCGCTGGCTTGGCCGGCGTCTCCGGTGCCGGTGCTGGCTTGGTCGGCGGCTGGTCGGCCTCGGCCTGCCCGGTCCCGAGCGGGCTGGACTCGGCCTCCTCCCGGCGCTTCTGGAGCGCGGACTCGGCCTGGGCCGCAGCCTCGAAAGCGGCTGGCGCCACGTACGGCCAGTGGTCCACGACCACGGTCAGGTCGTCGTCGACCTCGGCAGGCCGGCCCCGCCGGCGAACCCGCGGGCGGCTTTCGTACGAACCCGTCGGCGCCTGCTGGGTGACGCCGCTCTGGGCGGTCTCGGGCTGGTCAGCGGCCGCGGGCTCGGCCGGTGCGGGCTCGGCCGGTGCGGGCTCGACGGGCTCCTGGTCGGCGGCTTCGGCCTGGCTGGTCGCAGGCTCTGGCGGCTCGCTGGTCGGTACCTGCTCACCCGACGAGATCGGCGAGCCCTCGACCGCGTCAACCGGGTCTGGGAGGCGTGTGGCGGCGTCGGCGGGGCCAGCCGTAGTCCCGGCCGCCGCGGCTCTCGTGAGCGCTGAGGGCTGGCCGGGCGGGGTGGAGCCGAGCAGGTCGTCGGCGGCTGGTACGGCGAGGCCGGCTGCTGCGAGCCCGGCTGCGGCTGCTCCGGTGAGCTGCGGGGACCCGACCTCATGAGGCGTGGCTGCAGGCGCGTCCGGCCTCTCGGCCGGGGGCTCGGTCGTGTGCCGTGGCCCAGCCTCGTCATCGGCGTCGACGGTCTGCGAGTCCTCACCCGGCAGGTCGGGGCTCCCGTCCGTGGGCTCGGGGACGGTCAGGCTGACCTGGCTCTCGTCATCACTGCTGGTGAGCGGCAGGTCAGTCGGCGCGTTGGGGCTAGTGGCCTCGTCCGCGACCGGTGCGGTGGCCGAGTCGTCCTCGGTCCGGGTGCCCTCATCACGGGTGCCGCGGCCGGGCTCGCGGGCGAGACCGTCCGCGTCCGTACTCGTAGCGGAGGCGGCGGGCCGGTCGTGGTCTGACCGCCCCGCGAGGCTGAGACGAGCAGCGGCCAGGCCGGCCGCGGCAGCGCCGCTCAGGACAACCCCGGGCGAGGCTACGGTCAGGCCGGCTGCGGCTAGGCCGGCTGCCGCTGCGCCGGTGAGCTCGGCGGCACGGTCGGCGTCGCGCTCGCCGCTGCTGGAGCGCTCGTCTGGGGACCGGGCGTCAGCGGGGCCCGAAACTTCAGCGAGGCCCTGAGCGTCAGCGGGGGCCTGAGCGTCGGCAGGGCTGGGGGGCGCGGCCTCCACGTCCTGGGTGCCCGTACCCTCGCCGGTCTGATCAAGCTCACCCGGACCGGTCTCGGACCCGTCCGTCACCTTGCCCTCTGGCTCCTCGGCCTGGTCAGCGTCGGGGGAGTCCTCGTCGGCGGGGGAGTCGGGGCGGGCCAGTGCGTCCTCGCGGCCTGCCTCGGAGCCTGGGACATCAGAGCCGGGACCGGCCAGGTCACTACCGGTGGTGTCCTCACCATCGGTGTCGGCCGCGGGCAGGTCTTTCGCCGGGCTCGTGGCCTCGGCCTCGGGGTGGTCGGTGCCGAAGGGGGCGGGACCAGGCTGGTCGGCCCCGTCCTGAGGCAGGTCGGTGCCCGGGCCAGCCGTCTCTGCGGGGTGCGGGGTGCTGTCGGCGGACGGGCCGAGCTCGATCGGAGCCGCCCCGGCCCTGGACACGATCCGGTCCGGCGCCTCGGCCGCGCCCAGGACGATTGGGCGCCGCTCGGAGCCGACTTCGATCTCCGGGTGCCGCTCCGGCGCCAGCAGCTCGCCGGGCCGAGCACGCTCCACGGGGGCGGGCTCCACGAGGGCGGGCTTCGCGAGGGGCTCAGCCGGGGCCGTACGCTCCGCTGAGGGCTGCGCGAGGGGCTCAGCCGGGGCCGTACGCTCCACTGAGGGCTTCGCGAGGGGCTCAGCCGGGGCCGTACGCTCCACTGAGGGTTTCGCGAGGCCGGCCAGCGAGGCTGACGGTGCGTACATGGCGTCGTCGAAGAAGATGTCCCGGTCGGCCTGCCCAGCGGGCTCGGGCTGGGCCACGGGGCGGGTCAGGAGGTCGTCCTCGGCCTCAGCCGCCTCCGAAGCCGGCGCGGCCTCGGGTGCCTTCACGGCTTCGAGCCGGTCCGGGCTGGAGTCGTCGACAGACCGGGCGTCGTCCGTTGGCTGGTCGGGACGGGTCTCGTCACTCGTCGGACCGTCGGCCTCGGGGCCCGCGCCGTCGGGCCTGGTCGCGGCGGAGTCATCCGTGGTCGCGGTCGTTCCGCTCTGGTGACCAACGACCCCTTCCAGCTCCTGCCAGCCCGCTGCCCACTCGGCGTCCAGCTCCTCGTACAGGTCGTCGAGAGGGCGTTCCTCCGGGGTACGCGGGTCGGTCACGGATGGCTCCTCAGCGCAGGCGGCACACAGGGCGCGACCGGGCGGTAGCGCTTCGTACCCACCCTATGAAGGCAGGTCACCTGATGCCAGCAGGTTAGCCGAATCCTCCCCGAAGCCTGGGCGCGACAGGCGACCATGAGCGGCGTCACCTGTCCGTTCGCGACTCCCGCCACCTCACCATGAGCCGCTCCCTGCCAGGAGCAGGCACACCTGCGGACCGGCCGCGGCTGGGGCCCAGACCCCATGGTCGGGATTCTCCGGGTGGGTCCGCTCGTGTGCAGGGCCCGAGCGTGCCGAGCCCGGAGCCGACGGCGAGGGCCGCCGGCCTGTCCCTCGGTCAGCCTCGCTCGTGCTCTAGCAGCGCGGCCTTGACGTTGGCCCCGTACGCGTACCCGCCCAGCTTTCTGCCCGCAGCCAGCACCCGGTGGCACGGGACGATCAGCGCGACCCGGTTGCTGGCGCAGCCGCCGCCCGCCGCCCGTACCGCCGCCGGACGCCCGGCCGCCGCCGCCAGCTCGGTGTAGCTCCAGGTCTCGCCCGGCGGGATTCTGCGCAGCGCGGCACGAACCTCGGCATAGAACGGCGTCGCGGGCTGGCGGACCGGAGTCTCGTCGAGTGCGTCGAGCTGCCCCGCGGCGTACCGGCGCAGCGCGTCCAGGACCGGGTGGTTCTCAGGGGCGGCCGGCAGGTCAGCAGCCGAGGGCACGTCCTGGCGCTCGGTCGAGCCCAGCCGCGCAAACAGTTCCTCGGCCGGGCAGAACCCGCCAGCGACCACAGCGCCGTCGGCTAGGTCGACCAGGACGGTGTACAGGTGCCCTGCGACGGGTACGGTCGCCCGGCACAGCCTGGGTCCAGGCATCAGGTCCTCCTTCTGCATCGCATGGCCGGTCAGCTACGGTCCTTACGCGTCTCGGGTGAGGCGCTGGCCTCCAGCTCGGCGCGGAGGCTGACTAGGCGATCCACGGACCGGGCCAGGCTTGGGCTGGTCGCCGCCGCCCGTTCCACACTCCAGATCGTCGTGGAGAACTCGTTCAGCCGCGATACGTACAGCGGCCCGGTATCGCCGTCGGCACGGACCACATCGCGACGGATGCTCTGAGGGGCCCGGGAGCAGATGGCCAGCAGTTCACGCTTGGCGTGGTCGAGGCTGTCAGGGCTGCGAGGGATCTTCTCGACAGGGATCTTGAAGTACTGCGAGAAACCCTCGGCGTCAGCCAGCAGCCAGGCCTCAGTCATGGAGCAGGCGATGCGCAGCTCGAAGCCGGCGCCGTGAGCGCGGGAACCGATCAGTCGAGCCCTGAGATCGACCGGGCACTCGCGGTCGGCGTCTCGAAAGACGACCCAGGGGCGGTGAGGACCCGTCTGGGCGAGCCCGGGAATGGTCTTGTCGAGCTGGGACACCCCCCGCTTGACCAGGATCTTTCCCGACAGAGCGAGCCCGGCATGCGTGATCAGAACCTGGGCCATGCCGGTGTCGGACTCTCCTTCGACCGCGACCGAGACCAGCGGCGGCGCTGGTCTCACCGCTTGCTCCGGGCTGCCTTGAGCATGCCGGTGAGGTCACCGGGGGCGATCAGCCCGTCGACCACGTCGGAGGTGCTCAGACCCAGACCCAGGTCAGTCACGGCGTCCGGTATTGAGGACAGCAGCTCGGCCTTCGACCCGTCCTCTGTCACCCGGAGCACGAGGATCTCATCGGGGTGGATGCCCTCGTCATTGAGGAGCTCAGGGGAGTGCGTGGAAAGGATGATCTGCTGGTCGCTCGAGCGCTGGACCTGGGCCAGGACCGATGGAAGCTCACGCACGACGGCGCTGTTGAGCGAGAGCTCAGGCTCTTCGAGCAGCAGCACTCCCGGGCTGGCCGGGGCCTTGACGATCGACCAGAGCAGCCCGATCAGCCGCAGCGTGCCGTCGGAGAAGTCAGCCTCGTCCTGGCGCGACGGGCTGGACCGCCAGTTCTTGTAGCCCGCGATCAGGTGAGGCAGCCCGCTGGCGTCGGTCTCGATGGTCAGTGACTCGAAGCCTGGCACGGCAGCCTGCAGCGCTTGCTGCATCCGTCGCAGCCAGGCGTTGCGCGTCTTCGCAGGGGTGGCGTTCATGTGAGCGATGAGGCTGCTCCCGTACGGGTCGTTGGGGCCGAGGTCGGCGCGGGCCGGGTTGCGGATGATCTGGGGAACCAGGTGAAAGTACTGGACCCGGGAGAAGAAGGTGGCGATGTCGCGGAACGCGTGGTTAGCCGAGATCTGCTCCAGGTGAGTCTGGGTCAGTCGCTCCGGATCGGCCTGATCCTGCTTGTCAGGGCGCTTCAGGATCTCTGTCCCGTCCTTCTCGACCAGTTCTTCGTCGACCACCGGGCGGTTGAGGCCGCGCCCTTCGCCACGGACCGACAGCCTGTAGCGCCACACGCTCTCTGCATCTCGCAGGGTCACCTCAACAACGAGACGACCTTTGGCGTTGTTGCGGGCGAACAGGCTTCGAGCCTTGGACAGTCCGCCGCGGCGCTCGATGGCCGAGGAGAGGCCACCGCCGGTCGGGGTCAGGTCGGAGAGGAACCGGAAGAGGTCGAGCAGGTTGGACTTCCCAGCAGCGTTCGGCCCGACAACAAAAAGGCGGTCACCAACGCTGAGCTCGACCGTCTTGAAGTTGCGCCAGTTCCTGGCAGCCAGGTGGGTGATGCGCATCGGTGCTCGCTTCCCGACATCGGCGGACGACAGCTCAGAGTACTGCGCTGACGCTGTGCCCCGAAGCGCTGTGCGGTGCTGGTAGTCGTCGGTGCCCGTGGCTGGCCGGCAGAGGTACGGCCGTGGGGCGCGCGGCACCGTACGCGCCTCATCCCCCGCGCCGGCCGCCTCGGGATCGCGGCAGCCGGGCGCGCGGCACCGTACGGGACGGGAACCCGGGTCGGGACCACGTCGGCCGCGGTACGCCCCCGGCCTTCCCGGACCTGTGCTGTCCGCAGAGTGGACGACCCGATCCTGACCGGGAGTCTAAGCGGTTTGGACAGGGCCGCCGAGTCCCTGCTCTGGCAGGGACTGTCGATTCGCTGGCGACAACGGCACATGGTTGCCCGGGCTCATGGTACGGCGGTAGTCAACCGTCGGGGTCGTAACCTGTGGACAACGGCGACGTACATAATTTTCCTGTGGAAAACTCCCAATCTGACCCACAGTGTCAGACGAAGCCCTTAGAGTCCCCACATGAAAGACATCGACGTCCGCCCCCCGTCGGCGATCAGATCCGTGGCGCTGGTCGTGCTGGTGGCGCTCCTGACCGGCTGCAGCCTGTTCCGTGCTCCCCAGGAGTCACCTTCACCGGAGGTGAATGCTCCGACCCTCCCGGCCGAGGTCTTCGGTACGGTGCCCGACCGAGGGCTCGACATCACCACAACACCGTATGGCTTCGCCACGGACGGTTCGACGACTGTGGCCGTGGGGGACTACCAAGGTCGGGTCAAGGTGCCCTACTTCAAGCGCTCCACCGATGGCGGCGCCACCTGGGCTGAGGGCAAGCTGAGTGACGACGCGGCCCGAGCGACCGGCGTCGAGGAGTCCTCCATCGGGAAGGTAGCCGTCAGTAACGGCCTGTGGGTGGCTCTTGGCAGCAAGGACGACCGCATTGTGACCTGGTCGAGCCGAGACGCAGCGACCTGGGACCGCAGCGAGGCGACCGGCATTGACACATCGGCCAACCTTCATCACCTGGTGAGTCTGCCCGATGGCTTCCTGCTGGTGGGAAGCGTCTCCGCCGCCGACGGCACCCACCGGGTCCCCACCACCTGGCGGTCCTCCGACGGGGTGGCCTGGGCAGCGACCAGTCTGCCGGGCTATGGCTGACTGTACAGCGCCGCGGTGCGGGGGGACACAGTGGTCGCGGTCGGTGGGTCAGCACTGGACGAGTTCCGCAGCGACGGGCGTCAGACGTTCCCGCTGACCTTCGTGTCGGGCGACCGAGGAGTCTCGTGGCAGGTGAAGCCCACCCCCGAGCCGGCCGACAGCGGTCGTTTCGTCACAGAGCTGGTCGAGATTGAGTCCATTGGCGACAGTTTTGTGGCGAGCGGCAGCTACTTCGACGGAAAGCGGAACACCTACTGGGGGTACCTGCTGTCCTCACCCGACGGCTCTACCTGGTCGCTGATGCCGCAGCTGCCCCGGCGGGAGCGCTCGACGTCGCTCCAGGGAGTGCTGTCGCTCGGGGGCTCACTGGTCGTCATCATGAAGGTGAACGCAGCGGAGCAGTCGGGCCTTGACGCGTACCGGCTGCAGGACGGGGGCTGGAGACCGGTGACCTTGCCTGGGCTTCCAGAGGAGCCGGGCGTCAGCGCTGCCGTGACCATGGGGGACACGGCCCTGGTCGCGATCAGCTGTGGCACGACCAGCGCTGCCGGGACGGTGCTGCGCACCGCGGATGCCGGTGCAACCTGGACCTCGGCGCCCATACCTCCCGCTCCTGGGATGAAGCCGCTCGTGCGTCCGATGTGGCTCACCTCCCTCGGAGGGCAGGTTGATGCCTGGGGGTCGGCGCATGGCGGGTTCGGGACCTGGCGGCGCGAGGGGTCCAGGTTCTCCGCCCCCCGGATGGTCATGGAGGAACCACGCCAGCCCGTCTCGGGCATCACCGGCACGGACGCCGGTATCGCGATGTGGGGGTCGCTGAGGGGCGCCGGCTGGCTTCGGCTGTCGCGAGACGGCAGGGACTGGTCACTCGTCGCGCCCAGCACCTTCAACAAGGTGGCCCAGTACCACTACTCCTCGATCAACCAGGTGATCTGGGACCGGGACCGCTGGGTGGTGGTCGGGGACAAGTCCACCAACGGTGGTGTACGGACATCGGCTCTGGTCTACACCAGTCCCGACGGCAAGACCTGGACCGAAGGGAAGCCGACCCGGGTGTATGCCCGGGGAGACGCGTACGGCGACGAGGACGAGCTGACCGACCTGGCGGGTCTGCAGAACCGGACCCGGACGATGAGGAGCGTCGTCGGGACCGGGCAGGGACTGGTCGCGGTCGGCTCGTCGTCGACCACGAAGGGCACCCAGCCTCGGGTGTGGGTCTCTCAGGACCGGCAGACCTGGGACATCGCCGACCTGCCGACCACGGGTGTGGCCGAGGCCCGCGCCAACAGCGTGATCATGGTCGGTAGCCGGCTGGTGGCCAGAGGATCTGCCCGGCTCGACGGGACCACCACCTGGCTCCCGTGCTTGTGGTCGTCGACGGACAGCCAGCAGTGGTCATTCATGGTGATGAACGACTGGGGCGAGACCAGCTTCGGCTCGGTCACCGCGCACGGGGACGAGGCCGTCGCGGTGGTCGCCAGTGAGGACCACACGAAGGTCACGCTCTGGCGCTCCCCAGACGGGGTGCAGTGGACCAGCGCCGAGGTCGCCGTCCCGAACGCGGCCGGCGGGGTCGAGGTCACCGTGTACAGCTCGCTGATCGTGGACAACCAGCTGCTGCTGCTGGTGCGGGTCGCGAACCGTCTCGACGCGGTCAGCACCGTGGTGAGCGTCCCCCTGTGAGCGGGGTCGGCTGAGCGACCAGGGTGGCCGCCGGTGAGAGGGTCCGCGGCGACGACTAGGGTGCGGTTATGACGCTTCCGACGGCGACCCCGGCCGAGACGGGTGTGGACCCGGCCGCCCTGGCCCGTACGATCACCGAGCTGGCCGCCCGCGGCACCGAGCTGCACGGGATCGTGGTGCTGCGGCACGGGCAGGTGATCGCTGCCGGTGAGGCTGACCCGTGGACCAGCGACCAGATCCGCCTGGTGTACTCGCTGAGCAAGACCTTCTGCTCGGCGGCGGTGGGGATCGCGGTCGACCAGGGCTGCTTCGGCTACGACGACCGGGTCGTGGACCTGCTGCCGGACCTGGTCGACGAGCAGATCGGCCCGGTGATGCGCCAGGTCCGGGTCCGGGACCTGCTGGCCATGGCCTCAGGCCACCAGCACGACGTGAACAACGACCTGCTCGGATGGAACGACCCCTCGTCTGACCCGGGTCGGGGAGGGCTGGGCGAGGCGCAGCTGGCGCAGTTCCTGCGAGTCGAGCCAACCGGGACTCCCGGGGTGACCTTCGAGTACAACCAGCCCTGCACCTGGACCCTGTCCCGGCTCGTGGCCCGGTACGCCGGCCGTGACGTGCTGGACCTGCTGACCGAGCACGTCTTCGGCCCGCTCGGCCTGCCGACCCCGTACTGGGCCCGGGACTCCGACGGTGTGCCACTGGGCTTCTCCGGGCTCCACACCACCACCGCCGTGGCTGCCGCGTTCTTCCAGCTGATCCTCGACCGCGGGATCCACAACGGCGTACGGCTGCTGCCGGCCGCCTGGGCCGACCAGCACGCCCAGCGGCACGTGGCGACGGCGCCGACCGGCCGTACCGGGGACTGGAGCCTCGGGTACGGGTGGCAGGTGTGGCAGTGCCAGCACGGCTACCGCGGCGACGGCGCCTTCGGCCAGTACGGCCTGGTGCTGCCGGAGCAGGACCTGGTGGTGGCGATCACCTCGTGGAGCCCCGACATGCAGACCACCTTGGACGTGATCTGGTCCGAGCTGCTGCCCGGGGTGGACCGGGAGCCGACCCCCGGCGGGGACGAGGCGCTCGCCCAGGCCCTGGCCGGGCTGAGGGTGCCGACCGCCGGGGCTGGCTGGCCCGAGCAGCCCGAGACCGCCTCCTGGGAAGGCGGCGACAACCACGGCAACCGGCTCAGCCTGACCGCCGGCGCGGACCATGCCAGCCTGGAGTGGACCGACGACACCGGCGCTCAGCACCGCGTCGAGGCCGGACCGGACCGCTGGGTTCCCGGGCGGCTGGCCTGGGGCGAGCGCTGGCTGGCGGTGTCGACGAGTGCCGCGTACGGGCCGGGCGGCTGGACGCTGCGGATGGCGATCCTGCACACCCCGCACCTGGTGACCTGGACCCTGCCGACCGGCTCCGCCCAGGCCACCATCGCCTGGAACGTGCCGCCGATCGGCCCGGTACGGGTCCACCAGCTCGCCAAGCCGTTCCCGGCCTAGTCACACCGGGGTTCCCGGTCGAGGCACGGCTGCACTGGTCGGGTGCCCCGGGAGATCTCTGCGAGCCCGGGCCGGCTCGCCAGGGCTACAGCTGACCAGACTCCTCGTGCAGGGTGAGCTGGTCACCGACCAGCTGCTGCGCGATCCGTACGGCCTCGGTCATCGGCCTCGAGTCGCCGAGCTTCACTCGGTGCAGCCGGGGATGACCGGCCAGAGACCGCAGGCCATCGGTCGGCGTCTTCTCGGTCTCGACGGTCTCCAGCGCCGGCAGCTGGGCGAGCGTAGCGGCTCCGTCCAGGTGCTCGATGCTCTCCAGGCTGATCCGGCGCAGCGTCGGGTGCCCGGCGAGCGGCGTCAGGTCCACCCGCGGCAGGTCCAGCAGCCGCAGCTCTTGCAGTGGCAGCTCCTGCAGACCAGACAGGTCGACCTGGCCCACCCGCCGCAGCAGCAGCATCTTGAGGTTGGTGGCCCGGGCGACGACGCTTCCGCTGGCCTCGCTCAGGTTGAAGACCCGCAGCGACTGGACCTCGGCTGGCACGTCGTCGGCGGTCAGGGGCCGGGGCTCGTCGGCCTGCACCAGGTGGTCGAGACCGGGGTCGTCGGGCCACTCGTACCGGCGCTTGGCCAGGAAGTCCACCAGCGAGTCGGCATGGACGTACGGGCCGTCGACCAGGTCGGTGCCGAACTCGACTACCTGCCCGGCTACTCCCCTCGGCCCCGGCACGGTGTCGATCGCCAGGTAGTTGCCGGCACCGTCTGAGGCGAACGGGACCCAGCCCGGGTGCACCAGCCGCGGCTGGGCGACGCCGACCCGGCCGATGTCGCAGGCGACCCCGTCGTACGAGCCGTCGGCGGCCAGCTCGCACCAGTGCTTCCACTCGGACGCGATCCGGGCCGTGGGCAGCAGCTGCCAGCCCGAGGTCAGCGTCTGCTGGTACGCCTGCTCCAGGTAGGCGTCCTCCTCATCCAGGTACTCCTCGTCCTCGTCATCCTCCTCATCGGCATCCTCGTCCCCGTCCTCCTCGTCCAGGTCCTCGTCGTCGCTGTCCTCGTCGGGGGCGTCACCCACAAGGTCGCCCTCCTCGTCCTCGTCGAACGGGTTGTCGACCGACACCTCGGCGCCGTTGGCGATCTGCAGCAGCGCCGTGAGCTGCGGTGGCACCGGCACGCCGAGCTGCTCAGCGAGCTCAGCCAGGTCCTCCTCGGTCGCGGGCGGCCCCGCCTCATAGTCGGACTTTCCCTGCTCCCACAGGGCACTCAGCTCCTCCTGCTGGGCCTCGGTGAGCGGCGGCAGAGCAACCGGACGCTGCGGGTACTCCAGCGGGCGGATCAGCAGCTCGGTCGGGTCAACCTCGCTCAGGTGCCCCTGTCAGGAGCCGTCCTGGTGCACCGTCACCTCGATCGTGCCGGGGGTCGCGTCCCACCCCCCGAGGTGGTGGATCGCTTTCAGGGGTGAGGTGTCCGCAAGGTCGTGAGCGCCTGCAGAGTCGTACGCCTTGACCTGGTAGGTCATGTGGCCAGGGCTGAAGCTGGCGGTCAGCGTGATCCGGTCCGCGTCGGGGACCTGAGACCGGAGCGAGGCGAGTGCCTGAGCGGCGAGGGCAAGGGTGGTGTCGGCCATGCACCGATTCTTCTGGACCGGCCAGCCCGACAAAAGCCCCGTCCTGGTATCTGTGGATAACAGGCAGCACCAGGCCGGCCTGTGGACAGCTGCCGGCAGGTGACGCGGCGTACGCCACCGTGCTGGCCCGGCTGCGGGAGCGCAACCAGCTCGTCGGCTGAGCTGGCAGGCGCCCCGGCCCGCGGGTGCTGGGGCTGGCCAGGAAGCCGCGGCTGCCAGGCGCGCGGTGTCAGTGCCAGGCCGGGCGCGGCCGGGAGGCAGGGCCTGTTATCGTGCTGGCACCGGCTTTGGGAACCCGGTGTGAGTCCGGGACTGACGCGCAGCGGTGAGAAGGACCGGCGAGGCACGTGCCACTGGGGAAACCTGGGAAGGCGTTTCGCTGGGGTGAGATCAAGTCCGAAGACCGGCCGGTGACACAGCCAGCGCCCCGCGAACGGGCCCCAGCGAAAGAGTCTGTATGCGTATTCGCAACCTAGTCCTTGTTGCCGGTCTTCTCCTGTCGGGATGCGTCGGCGCCCCGACGGAGACGGCAGCCTCCCCGGATTCCTCGGCCACGTCGTACACGCCGGTCACGGTGACGAACTGCGGCGTCTCGGTCACCTTCACCCAGCCGCCCCAGGCTGCCGTCAGCCTTAACCAGGGAGCGACCGAGGTGCTGCTTTCTCTGGGGCTGGAGAAGCAGATGGTGGGCACCGCCTACCTTGACGACAAGATCGCCAGCCGGTGGCAGCAGGCGTACGACTCGGTGAAGGTGCTCTCCGGCGCCGAGTACCCCTCGAAGGAAGTGTTCCTGCAGGCCAAGCCAGACTTCGGCTACGCCTCGTACCCGTCGGCTTTCTCGGCCAAGGGAGTCGGTACCCGTGAGGAGCTGAAGACCGAGCAGATCAGCACCTACATCAGCCCCGCGGCCTGCCCGGACCGGGACAAGAACACCGCGTACAGCATCGATCAGGCCTGGGCCGAGGTCAGCGAGGTCGCGCGGGTCTTCGGCGTCGAGGACCGCGCCCAGAAGCTCGTCGGACAGCAGCGGGCCGACCTGGACCAGGTGAAGACTCAGGCTGCTGGCAAGGGCAAGCGGGTGTTCTGGTTCGACTCCGGCACCGACGAGGCGTACGCCGGGGTCGGAGGCGGTGGGCCTCAGGTGATCGTGACCGCGGTTGGTGCGACCAACGTCTTCGCTGACGTGCCAGGGGCCTGGGTCAGTGTGTCCTGGGAGAAGGTGGTTCAGGCCGACCCGGATGTGATCGTGCTGGCCGAGGCGTCGTGGTCGACGGCTGACGCGAAAAAGCAGAGGCTGGAGTCAGACCCGGTGCTCAGCCAGCTCAAGGCGGTGAAGAACAAGGCGTACGTGGTGGTCTCGTTCGCTGAGACCACCCCGGGGGTTCGGCTGGTGGACGGCGCGAAGACCGTTTCCGAGCAGATCGCCACGATCTAGCAATGCAGCGCCGCTGGAGGGCCGTGCTGCTGGGTGCGGCCCTCACTGTGGGCATCGTGGCAGCGTCAGCGGTAGCGCTGCGGGTCGGCTCGGCTGACCTTTCACTGCGCGATGTCATCGATGTTCTGGCGCGCCGGCTGGCGCTGATTCCGGGAGAGCACGTCTCGGTTCTTGCCGACCGGATCGTCTGGGACCTGCGGCTGCCGCGGGTGATGGGCGCACTGTCGGTCGGTGCGGCGCTGGCGATCTGTGGTGTGGTGCTCCAGTCGCTGACCCGCAACGAGCTCGCCGACCCGTACCTGCTCGGGATTTCATCGGGTGCCTCGGTTGGTGCGGTGCTGGTGCTGGTCTTCGGTATCTCGCTGCCCTTCGTGCCGCAGCACCTCACCCTGACCGTGGCTGCCTTTGCCGGCGCGGTGCTCTCGATGGTGCTGGTGCTGGGACTGGCGACCGGGCGCTCTGGGGCGCTGCCGCCGGGCCGGACGATCCTGGCCGGCGTGGCGCTGGGCCAGCTCTGCGGAGCCTTCACCTCACTGGCCATCATGGTCTTCGGCAGCCGGGACGTCTCCCGGCAGGTGATGACCTGGACCCTGGGCTCCCTGGCGGGGCTGCGGTGGCCGTCGGCGGTGATCATGCTGGGGGCGCTGGCGGCCGCACTGCTGGTGCTGCTGTTCGCGGCCCGTGCCCTGGACGCCTTCGCCTTCGGGGAGACCTCGGCCCGTTCCCTGGGCATCAACGTCTCCCGTACCCGCTGGGCCCTGCTCGTGCTGACCGCGCTGATCACGGCGACCACGGTCGCTTTCGTCGGCCCGATCGGGTTTGTGGGGCTGACAGTGCCGCACCTGGTACGGATCGCGACCGGCCCCCTGCACCGTACGCTGCTGCCGCTGAGCGCCCTGGCCGGGGCCGTGCTGCTGCTGGTGGCGGACACCCTGGCCAGGTCACTGCGAGCGGGTACGGAGATCCCGATCGGCGTGATCACCGCGGCGATCGGCGCCCCGGTGCTGGTGTACCTGCTGCGAGCCCAGGCGAGGCGGTCATGATTCGGCTGGACAACATCGCCTGGGAGGCTGCCGGGCGCCGGATCGTCTCCGGCGTCACGCTCGACTTCGCCCCGGGCACGGTGACCGCGGTGGTCGGCCCGAACGGGTCGGGCAAGACGACCCTGCTGCACCTGGCGGCGGGGCTGCGCACCGCAGCCGAGGGGGAGGTGCTCCTCGACCGCCAGCCCCTGGCTCGGCTGGCGGCGCGGGAGCGGGCCCGTCAGATCGCCCTGGTGGAGCAGCACCCCAGCACCGGGCTGGACCTCATGGTCCGCGATGTGGTCGGCCTGGGCCGGATCCCGCACATCGGGTCCTGGCCCGGGGCCCGCGACCCGGACCCGGACGCTGTCGACGAGGCCATGGAGACCTCGGCGGTGACCCACCTGGCGCAGCGGCGGTGGCCGACGCTGTCCGGTGGTGAGCGGCAGCGGGTGCACCTGGCCCGCGCCCTGGCCCAGCGACCCCGGGTGCTGCTGCTCGACGAGCCGACGAACCACCTTGACCTGAGCCACCAGCTGGACTTCATGGAGCGGGTCTGCCGGCTCGGGATCACCGTGATCGCGGTGCTGCACGACCTCGACCTGACCGCCGCCTTCTGCCGCGACGTCGCCGTGATGCACCAGGGCCGGCTGCACCGGCACGGCCCGGCCAGCGAGGTGCTGACGCCGGAGCTGGTGGCGGAGGTCTTCCAGGTCACAGCGACAGTGACGACGACCGACCGGATGCGCGTGAGCTGGAGCCGGGCATGAGGACTCTGCTGGTCGCTCTGGCCTTTCCCGACGCGAGCCGCTGGCCAGAGCTGGCGGTCGCCGCCTCCCGGCTGCAGGCAGCAGCAGCCCTGCTGCAAGGTGACGGGCCGTCCCTGGTGGACCAGCTCGATGGCCTGGCCGCAGCCGGCGCGGAGCCCGTACGGCTGGTGGGGGTGACCTTCGGTGACGACCCGGGCCCGGTGTCGTGGCTGGGCCGGGTGGCCCGGTGGTGGCTGCAGTCGCGCGGCCCCGGGCTCGAGCTGTGGCTGGAGCCGCGGCCGGTGCACGGGGTTCCTGCAGAGCTGCCGCCCGAAGGGGGTGCGCGACGGCTGAGCGCCAAGGACTCGCTGCGGAACCCGCGCTGGGCCGAGGTCCCGGACGTGGCCCGGCAGGTCCTGGTCTGCCGCGGTCCGCGCTGCAGTGCCCAGGGCGCAGCCCAGACCCATGCGGCCTTGTCACAGGCTCTGGGGAGGAACGGGGCGGCGGACACGGAGGTGCTGCTGACCCAGTCCGGCTGTGTCTTCCCCTGCAACCAGGCCCCGGTGGTGGTGGTCCAGCCCGACATGTGCTGGGTTGGTCCGCTCACCCCGGCCGACGTGCCGGGGCTGGTGGCCAGGATGCTCACCCCGGGCCCGCTGGAGGTCACGGACCTCGGTCTTCGGGTGACCCGCCCACGCCGGCTCGGCGGGTCGTGACGAAACGGGCTGCGCGGCACTCGTGCTGGGAGCGCCGCGCAGCCCGTACGGGGTCAGACCTGGGCCGCAGCAGCCGGAAGGACCTGCTGCTCGGTGCGGCGCAGCGAGACCACCTGCCAGCGGGTGACCGAGCGCCACACCCACTCCATCGGCCCGTACGCGAAGTGCTCCAGCCACCAGCGGGAGAACAGGTTCTGGACGATCAGCACCGCCACCGCCAGCCCCAGCGCCGGCAGGACCGTGGTGGAGGTGGACAAGCCCAGCAGACGCCCGAGCGGTACGCTCAGCGCCGTGGCGCCCAGGTAGTTCGAGAACGCCATCCGGCCTAGTGGAGTGAACAGTGCCGACAGCAGCCGCCGGGCCCGGGTCTGCCACAGCACCGACAGCCCGGTGATGTACAGGCCGGCCTGGACCATGCCGGCGACCCCGCCCGCGGTGGTGAAACGAGGGTCTCCCGGCTCGGTGGTCTGCCAGGCCACAGCGGCGGCCGTCAGCACGCCCAGGACCAGCAGGGCCCGCCGGACCCACCGGTCGCCGGCGTCGAGACGCTCCGGCACCCCGTACCCGACGAAGGCCGCTCCGAGGCAGAACAGCCCGGGGATGGCCAGCGCGCCGCCGCCGAGCGCCACCGCTGCCAGGGTCGCAACCGTGCCGATGACCAGCAGCACCCGCGCCGAGCAGAACAGGACCAGCGGCAGCACCAGCAGCCCGCCCACCCCGTACGTGGTCAGCACCTCACCGGGGTAGAGCAGCATGTGGAGCAGCCCGAACCCGGTCAGCGACAGCATCCGGCGCAGCAGCTGGGGCCAGCCCCGCTCGCCGCGCTCGCGCAGGCTCCGCCAGATCAGCCCCATCGAGATTCCGAAAAGCAGCATGAAGATCGGTACGAAGCGGGCGCTGACCAGGTAGTACAGCACCTGCATGGCGGGCTCGGCAGGGCCCTCGGTGGGGGGCAGGTCGTGGCCCAGCGAGGTGATCTCGCCGATGTTCACCAGCAGGATGCCGCTGATCGCGAAGCCGCGCAGCATGTCGAGGAAGGGGATCCGGTGTCTCATGCCGCCACCCTAGGAGCCGCTGGACGCCGCAAAAGCCGTTGCCAAACCCCCGTTGGACGGTTCTGCGGGGCTTTCCACCCCAGGGTGGAGAGATCACCTCGGCCGGCTGCGCCAGCCGGCGGAGCGGACCGCCTGCCGCCCGAGCGGTCAGCCAGCGGGCCTGCGAGCCTCCACCCCAGGGTGGAAAGGTGCCCCCGGCGCGACGGGTACGGCACGGCCGGCCCTAGTCTCGGCGGGCATGAGAGCTGAGGCGCGACGCCGGTGGTGGGACTGGGGCAGCCACGCCCTGGTGGCGGCCGCCATGGTGCTGGGCGCCGTACAGCTGCTGGTCACCGATGAGGCGTGGGAGGTTGACATCCTGGTCCCGGTCGCGCTCGGGGTCGTGGCCGCCCACGGCCGGCGGTGGTGGCTGTGGCTGGTGCCGACCGGCATTGGCATCGGCCTGGCCACCTGGGACTGGTCCAAGGACGAGGTCGGCCAGGTCTCTGACCGGGTGCTCTTCCTCGACCGGCTCGTGCTGCTCGGCACCCAGGTCGCCGTGGTCGCGGCGGCGGTAGCGGTCGGGGTGGCCGTCCGTACCCGTCGGCGGCTGCGTGACGAGCTCGTACGGGAGGCGCTGCTCGCTGAGCGCGGCCGGGTCTCGGCCGAGATGCACGACGTCGTCGGGCACGGGCTGGCGCTGATCGTCGTGGCCAGCGAGGCCGCCCGGTACCTGGCCCACGCCCCGGCCGACGAGGTCGACCTGAGCGGTGAGGAGCGGCTGGCCTCGGTGACCGAGGCCCTTGACCAGATCCACGAGACGGCCGTCCAGGCGCTGGCGCAGACCCGGGCGCTGGTGCGCGAGCTGGGCTCGGGCGCGACCACGCAGGTCCAGCCCAGGCTGAGTGATATCCCTGCTCTGGTGGAGAATGCGCAGCAGGCCGGGCAGCTGGCGGAGGTCATCCTCGGCGAGGGCGTGACGACCGCCAGCCTGGGGGAGCCGGCGCAGACAGCGGTGTACCGGTGCGTCCAGGAGTCGCTGACGAACGCACTGCGCCACGCCCCGGGTACGACCCTGCGGGGCCGGCTCGAGGTCCGCGACCGGCAGCTGGTGTGGCAGGCTCAGAACCCGGCCCGGGCGGCGGCTGTCGTTGACGGGATCGGGATCAGCGCGATGCGGCAGCGGATCGCCGCGGTTGGAGGTGCGCTGGAGGTGTCCTGCCGTGGCGGGGACTTCACTGTCGAGGCGCGGGTTCCTCTGGAGGTGCGGTGAGCTGGCGGGTGCTGCTGGTCGATGACCAGGCGATGGTGAGGACCGGGTTCCGGATGATTCTCGGACCGCAGCGGGACCTGACGGTCGTCGGCGAGGCGGCTGACGGTCACGAGGCGGTCCGCAAGGCCGTCGAGCTGCGCCCCGACGTGGTGCTGATGGATATTCGGATGCCGAACCTCGACGGCCTGGCCGCGACCGAGGCTGTCCTGCGGCGGTGCCCGGCGACAAAAGTGCTGGTGCTGACGACGTTTGACCTGGACGAGTACGTGGTCCGCGCCCTGAACGCCGGAGCCTCCGGCTTTCTGCTGAAGGACGCCTCGGCCCCCGAGCTGCTGGCCGCGGTCCGGGCCGTCTGCGCCGGGGACGCGGTGGTCGCCCCCTCAGCGACCCGGCGCCTGCTGGACCGGATGCTCCCGATCACGACCACCGCTGGGGCCTCGCGCCTGGACGGGCTGAGCGAGCGGGAGCGGCACGTCCTGTCCCTGGTGGGCAGGGGACTGTCGAACCCGGAGATCGCAGCCGAGCTGGTCGTCGCCGAGTCGACCGTGAAGTCCCACATCCACGCCCTGCTCGCCAAGACCGGCTCCCGGGACCGGGTCCAGCTGGTGATCCTGGCCTTCGAGTCCGGCCTGGTAGTACGCGGCTCCTGACCCGTACGGCGGCCGGTCGGCCGGGTCTGGTGTGCAGCAGTGGCGCGCTTGTCGAGCTGGCTGCTGGCGGAGTGGCTGGGCCGGCTCGGGGCGCGTCCCGGTGAGGACGGCGCCCGGTACCGCCTCTGTCTGGCCTAGCCACGAGAAGCCGCCGGCCCCGCTGCCCTTTCTGTGACCCAGTTTCTTGCTGGTCTCTCCACAGACAAGTTCTCGGGAGGGGGTTGCGGCCTGTGTTAGAAGCAACCAGACTGTCTCTAACACTCCCGGGAGGCTCGATGATGACCTGGCTCCGTTGTCTTGCTGGTGCTGGCTGCTGCTGTGCTGGCGGGCTTGGTGCAGGAGTACGAGCAGTCACGGGCAGGTGGCCCTGGTCGACGAGGACCGCCGGCTCATATAGCCCCTGCTGGCCGGTGGCCGGCGGGTTCCCCTACCACGTGTCTGAGGAGGTCCGATGATCTGTCCCCGTCGTGTTGCTGGTGCCGTCCTGGCCGCTGCTGTGCTGGTGGGCTGCTCGGGGAGCCCGGCTGCTGCCCCGTCGCCTGAGCCTGAGTCGACGAGGTCGCCGACGTACAGGTGTGCGAGGCCGGACGGGTCGAGTAGTCCGACGCCGTGCACCCCGCAGGAGTACCAGCAGTCGCGGGAGCAGGTGGCCCTGGTCGAGGAGGCGACCGCGGTGTGGCGGCGGCAGTTCGAGGAGGACCGCCGGCTCACTCTCGCCGGTGGGGTCGCCTCCCTGACTCCTACTCCGGAGATTGAGGCCACTATGGCCGACCCCGGCATGACCTTGTTCATGGACGTTCTGAAGCAGGTCCACGACGCTGGGGTCACGGCCGTGAAGCTGGAGTACCGTCTCACCACCCGCTGGGACCCCACTCCCATTCACGCGGAGGCTCTGGTCACGTTGCAGGGCTGTATCGACAGCCGGGGCTCGATCTTTATCGACCGCAACGGGAAGGACCTGGGCCAGCCTTCTGGGGTCATCCTGCACCGGTGGGGGTTCAAGCGTGTCGACGGCAAGCTCAAGATGACCTACCCCAACTTCGAAAAGGTGGAAGCATGTCCATTCTGACCAAAGTGAAGCTCGCCATGGCGGGAGTTCTCCTCGTGGTCCCGCTGTTCGTCCTGCAAGGAGGGCCTGCCTGGCCAAAGCCAGACCCCACCCCGTGCAACATGACGGCTGGCAGGGAGACGGGGGGAGCCCAGTGGGTATCCACGTCGTGTCGTCGGACTGATCCTCCGACGAGCACGCCGCCTCGGGGCAGCGCGACGGGGACGACGGGCGGCCAGGGACCTGCTCCGACAGCGCCGGAGACAATGTCGGCCAAGGACCGGATCTGCAGCGGCCTGGGTGAGCGCGGGGCCGAGGACAAGATCGAGGACATCTGCCGGACTACGCTGACCCCGATCCCGACCGCCCAGCCGGTGTCGGAGGAGGTTGTCCGGGCGGCGGCCCTGCAGCTGGAGCTCCCGGTGGTGGACCCGAAGGTCGGGCCGGACCCGTCACTGAACCGGTGGAACATCACCCCG
>ERZ772827.15-NODE-15-length-99027-cov-17.321323_pt1 | contig 99027 bp, 96 predicted proteins | sample MGYA00580850_ERZ772827 | MGnify/ENA primary metagenome ERZ772827 (study PRJEB29015, sample SAMEA2737950) | human oral metagenome | biome: human oral; feature: human-associated habitat; material: dental | place: China | collected 2145 ... | reverse complement strand
CGGGTCCCGCCACATGCCCGTCGGCGAGCTCCAGTCCGTCATCGTCCCCAACCGCCCCCAGCCCAGCTAGCCCTGAGGCGCGCTGCAGAGCCCAGGTCGGTCACGTTCTTCGGGGTGGGTTCTCACGTGGGGCTGGGATGGTGCCGAGCATGAGAGGACACGCCTGGGGCCCATCCCGGTTCTGGTTCTGTCAGTGCCTCCCCGCACACTAGTGTCATGGGGGACAGAGAGTTCAAGCGCGCCTTCGACGCGGGCTTCCAGGCGGGATATGCCGTCGGCCTGCGCGACGGCCGACAGTCGACTGCGGTCTCACCAGGCATGGTGCCTCCTCCTGCGGGCTCGGCTGCTCCGGCGGCCCGGCCACCGGCACCTCCCCCGCCTAGCCCGGCCGAGCTCGCCGAGCGCCGGCGACGGGCCAGCGACCGCAATCTCAACGCCCTGCTCTACCTGTCGAGCTTCTTCCTGATCGGGGCCGCGGCAGCCCTCCTCGCCGGGTCCCTGCCGAGCACCACCAAGCTGCTCGGCGTCTGGACCCTGATCGGGCTGTTCTTCGGCGCCGGGCTGCTCCTGGTCCGGCGGGTCGCCCGGCTCCGTACGGCCGGGCTGGCCTTCACCTGGACCGGGCTGGCGATCCTCCCGTTCGGCGGGGTGGCCCTGGCCGGGTACACGCAGATGTCGGGCGAGCTGGCCTGGATGATCACCTCCCTGCTCGGGCTGGCGGCCCTGGCAGCCTCCCTGATCGTCATCCGGCAACCGGTGATGGGCTACCTGAGCGTGCTCATGGTGATCTCGCTGACGGTGTCGGCGACCGCGGTGCTGCCGGTGCCGCAGACCTGGATGCTCGTGGCGCTGGTGGTCTCCGGGCTGGGCGCGACACTGGCGCGCCGGATGCTGCCCCGCCGCAACGCGGTGGCCCTGCTCCACCGGCCCTCCTGGATCACCACCTGGGTCGCCAGCCCGCTCGCGATCCTGATCGCCTGGGCGACCGTGCCCCCCAGGGACCAGGTCGCGGTTGCCGTGGCCGGTGCGGTCCAGTACGCGGTGGCCTGGCTGCTGGAGGTCTCCTGGAAGCGCTTCACCGGTCTTCGGGTGCTGCTCCTCGTGGCGCTCGTGAACGGCTACTGGGCCTTCCCCACCGGCCGGTACGGAGGGGTCGCGGTCGCCGTGACCGGCTCGGCCCTGGCGGCACTGTCGACCTGGTTCCTCACCCGGCCCCGGCTGGCGGCCGCCCCCTCGACCACCAAGGGCCGCTCAGACACTGAGCCGACCAGCCCCGAGAGCGCCGAGACGGCCCCGGCAACGGAGGAACCGAGCCCCGAGCAGGCCCCCGCCGTCGGCTACCCCGCCCGGGCAACTCCTGCGGACGCGGCCGACCTCACGCCTGACGCCGAGCAGCCGGACTCGTCGGCACCCACCGTCGGCTACCCCCCCACCCCTCCCGGCGCCACGCCCGACACCTCAGCGACGCCCACCGTGGGCTACCCGCCCGCGCCAGCCGACACCCCTGCCGGGCTCTCAGGCGCTGGAGCTCCGGCCGGGGCAGCCACCGTACGCACCAGCTACGGGATGGTGCCGGCAGCGTTGCTGTCCGACCCGGAGCGGGCCCCGGGCGACCGCTCACCCAGCCCAGCAGGATCGGTCGCCACCGACCGGACCCTGGAGCAGGTCCTGCTGGGGCTCGGGCTAGCCACCACCGCCAGTGGCTGGCTGTGGCCCGACCTGCCGGCAACGAGCTGGTTCTCCGTCGTGATCGGGCTGCTGCTGACCGTGACCGCGGCCGGGTCCAGCCTCATCCTGCGCAGCTTCCCCCTGGCGGTCGTGGCCGGCTTCGCGTCGTTCCTGATCCCGGTCACCAGCCCGTTCACGACCTGGGATACCGTCATCCCCTGGCCAAGCGCCTACGACGTCACCAGCCACACCGTGATCGGTGCCCTGGTCACCGCGCTCGCCGTACGGGTGCCGCCGCGGCAGCCGAGCTGGAAGGGCCTGGCTGCGGTGGTCGGCTGCGGGCACCTGCTGCTGGGCAGCCTGCTGGGCAGCCTGTCCGCGTACAGCACTCCCACCGGGCACCTCTTCCGCGCCGGCGTCGCCATGTTCGGGCTCACGGTGATCGCCACGACCACCCGGCTACGGCCACTTCGGGTGCTGGTCGTGGCCCCGTCCGCCATCGCCTTCGGGATCCTGCTCAGCGAGAGCGGAACCCCGAACGCCTGGCAGCAGGTCGTGGTGCCGGTCGTCGCGCTGCTGGCCCTGGTCGCCTGGCTGGTCATCGACTTCCGTCGGCCCCGAGGGCCCAGCCTCACCCTCACCCTGACGGTCGCGACCTGCCTCGCCTCCGGCTGGCTCGCGGACACGCTCGTGTGGGGCTACTCGATCGGTCCGGCCACGACCGGGGTCATCGGCCTGCTGGTAGCGCTCGCGGGCACCGGGCTGCTGTGGCTGTGGAGCGGCCGCCGGGTCTACCTGGTCGCTCTGGCCTGGCTGTCGGCCTGGACCGTCCTGGCCAGCGTGCTGCAGGACAACGCCTACCTGACGCTCCCAGCCCTGGCCCTGATCACGGCGATCTGCTGGTTCGTTGCCCTGACCACGACCAAGGCCCTACCAACCGGGATCGGCGCCGGCACCGGCGCAGCCCTGCAGGTGCTGGCCGCGCTCGTCTGCTGGTTCTCGTGGCCGATCCACGACCTCACGGTCGCGGTCGGCTACATCCACGCCGCGGCCGGGATCCTCGCCGCCGCAACCCTGTGGTGGCGCCGGCACGCCGTCCCGATGCTGCCGGCCGTGCTGGCGATGCCGACCGCACTACTGGCGATCGCCGCCGCGGACGGCCAGTACATCACCCTGTTCCTGGCCGAGCAGGTCGCAATCGTGGTTCTGGGGACCTGGCTAGAGCGGCGCTGGGCGGTCCTGTGGGGCCTGGTCACCAGCACCATCGCGATCCTGGCCTTCGTCCGTGGCGACCGGTTCATCCAGCTGATTCTGCTTGCGGCCACCATGATCGGGATCGTCGTCTGGCGACTCCTGCGCCAGAACCCGCGCCCGAGACCGTCCAGTCCGCTCCCCGCCGGGCGAGCCTCCGCGCCAGGAGCCAAGACCAGCACCCGCAGGCCGGTCCCACCGCTGGAGCACCCCGCCCGGCCTGCCTTCGACGCTCCCGCGACCGGTCAGCCGGGGCCAGCCCGTCAGCCTGAGCCGCCCGTGCTCCCGCCCCAGCCAGACGCAGCCGCCAAGCCCGGGTCTCCGCCCTCAGCCGACCCCGGCCCCCAGCCAGCAGTCCCGGAAGGGCCCCACCCGCCGGACACCTCACCGGCCGCAGGCACGCCGCCGCACCGGCCCGACTACCTGGCCCACGGGCCACGCTCGCACTCCAACCGGGCCCAGGGGCTCGGCCCGCGGCACCGCTCCCCCGACGCCGACCGCCACTAGAGACTGGACCACGACACCCGTGCCGGTCCGCTCAGCCCGGCTCGCCGTCCTTGTGCGCAGCCACGACCGGCCGCGTAGTCCCCGGCCTGGACGGCGAAGAGCGAGAACCGACTGGCTGCTGTACCTGGGCTGACGTGCCTCGTCACCGCGAGGGGTTACAGCGAGCCGGCCCGCCCGAGCGAAGCTCAGGCAGTCAAGCACAGCACCGTCGCGTACGCGGCGGGCGGGAGGGTGACCCGTACGGTGCCTGGCTGAACCGTGACCGGCAGGGGGCGGGGCACGACCCGGTCGGGGTCGGCGGCGGTGTTGTGGGCCTGAGGAGTGTCTGCGGTCAGGACCAGGCCGGTGGCTCCGGTGACCGTACCGCCGCGCAGCTCGTAGCAGACCTCGACCGGGCGCTCCAGGTCCAGGTTGGTCAGCGACAGCAGCACCTCGTCGCCGCGGCGGCTGGCGGTCGACGACACCAGCGCTACCTCGGCCCCGTCCACCTCGCGGGTCGGGACCGACCGCAGCACCACCGGGAGCGAGTCGGCGTCGTGGTGGCCGCGGTTCATCCAGAAGACGTGGTAGGTCGGGGTCCGCACCAGGGCGTCACCGTCGGTCAGCAGCACCGACTGCAAGACGTTGACGGTCTGGGCGATGTTCGCCATCCGCAGCCGGCCCGCGTGACGGTGGAAGGCGTCGAAGTGCAGGGCCGCCACCAGCGCGTCGCGGACCGTGTTCTGCTGGTACAGGAACCCCGGGTTCGTCCCCTCCTCGACGTCGTGCCAGGTGCCCCACTCGTCGAGCACCAGCCCGACCCGGCGGTCCGGGTCGTAGCAGTCCATCACCGTCGAGTGCCGCTGCAGCAGCCGGTCCACGGCGGCCGCCCGGGCCAGGCAGGTCCAGTACTCGGCGTCACTGAACCGGGTCGCCGAGCCCTTGTGCTCCCAGGGTCCGACCACCGTGTAGTAGTGCAGCGAGATCGACTGGAAGTCGTTGCGGCGGTGGCAGCCGCAGCCCAGGTCACCCTGGCTGCGCATCAGCACCTCGGTCCAGTGGTAGTCGTCACCGCTGGCTCCCCCGGCGATCCGGTGCAGCCGGTTGTCCCCGTGGTCACGGCAGTACGTGGCGAACTGGCGGGCCAGGTCGGCGTAGTGCTCGACGCGCATGCTGCCCCCGCAGCCCCAGCTCTCGTTGCCCAGCCCCCACCACGGCACCCGCCACGGCTCGTCGCGGCCGTTGCTGCGGCGCAGGTCCGCCATCGGTGAGGTCCCCGGTCGGGTCAGGTACTCGACCCACTGGCTCATCTCCTGCACCGTGCCCGAGCCGACGTTGCCGCAGATGTACGGCTCGGCGCCGAGCTGCTCGCACAGGTCGAGGAACTCGTGGCTGCCGAAGGAGTTGTCCTCCACCACGTCACCCCAGTGGGTGTTGACCATCCGGGGGCGCTCGGAGCGCGGGCCGATCCCGTCACGCCAGTGGTACTCGTCGGCGAAGCAGCCCCCGGGCCAGCGCAGGTTCGGGATCTGGATCTCCCGCAGGGCCGCCACCACGTCGCTGCGGATTCCCCGGACGTTAGGGATCTCGGAGTCCTCCCCGACCCAGATGCCGCCGTAGACGCAGCGGCCGAGGTGCTCGGCGAAGTGCCCGTACAGGTGCCGACTGATCTGCGGGCCCGGCAGGTCGACGCTGACGATGGCGGTGACGCTCATGGAGCCACCCTAGGGGCGGCTCAGCGCTGGTGGTGCTGGACCCGGCAGGTCCACTCGCCGCAGGTCAGCGTCGACCAGTGCCCGGCGTTGTGGAAGCGGATGGTGGTGACACTGTTGGCGGTGAGGTCGGAGTCGATCACGAAGCTCCGGTCGAGGTGGGCCCGGTAGTACGCCAGCAGCTGCGCGGGCGGAACCCCCTCCAGCAGGTACGAGCTGCCCTGCTGGCTGAGGGTGATGTCAGCAGCGCGGGTCCCGGGCGGGTAGGTCATCGCCCAGGGGACCCCGGTGACCAGGCCCAGGTCGTCGGGAACGAGCTCTCGGGAGGCAGTGGCGGCAGGTGCGCTGGCGGTGGTGGCAGCCGGCTCAGGGCTGGGGGCCACAGGACTGGTGGGGGCTGCGGGGCTGGTGGGGGCCGAGGCCGTGGTCGAGGGGGTCGTGGTGGCCACGGCCCGGGCGGCGGGGGGTGGGCCGAGGACGGGGACAGTGGCGTTGCCGCAGCCGGTCAGCACCAGCACCGCAGCCGCTGCCACGACCTGTCTCATGCCCGCTCCTTCTGTCTCTCCTACCGTGCCACGGCGCGGGGTGACGAGCGACGACGGGTCAGTGGACGAGGGCCGGCAGCAGGTGCCACACGTACGACACGAGGGCCATGACGACCCAGGCGACCAGGCACAGGGCGACGGTGCGGGGGGTGGTGCTCACGGTGGTGTCCATCTCGATCCTCCTGCCGAACTGCTCTGAGCACCAGGGTGTCGACTGCGGCCCGGGTCCGCACGACGGATGTTCTGTTGTCGGCAGAACTGCCGACAGGCCCTGGGCGGACCGGGATGAGGCATGCTGAACCCCATGAGCCCGGCACCTGAGACCTCCCCGCCGGATCCGACCCTGACCACGCCCGGCCCCGCGTCACCGGCCTCCACAGCCCCGGTGGTGCAGCCGGGACCGGGCTGGCCGGACCGGCTGCGGCAGGCGCTGTGCCCGGCCACCCCGCCAGCGCTCGCGGACTACCCCCGGGGTGTTGTCGGGAGGCTGGTGGCGGTGCTGGCCGCGATCGCCGCCTGCCAGGCGCTGGCCTGGCCGCTGGCGGTCTGGACGACCTCCTGGGAAGGGGTCGCCTCCCCGCGGCTGGCTCAGGTGTCGTACGGGATCGGACTGGCGTCCACCCTGGCGGCGCTGGGGTGGGGCTGGTGGCGACGGTCGTTCCCGGTCCGGCTGGTCCAGGCGGGCGCAGCGGTCGCCGGACTGGCCCTGGTGCTGGGCGGTGCGGCGACGGCGGCCGGGTACGCGACCGCGTACGCGCACCCGAGCGTGCCGCTGGCGGTCTGGGCCGGGATGCTGGCCGCCGTCTGCCTGCCCGGGCGGCAGACCGCGGTCGTCCTGGCCGGGCTGGCCCTCACGTACGTGGCAGGCGCGATCGCGACCCTGGTGATCGGCCCGGTGGTGCTGTCTGGGCTGGCCACCGAGCTGGTCTCGCTGGTCGGGGTTCCGGTGCTGACCAGGCTGGTGGTGCCGCCCTGGCTGGCGGCCAGCGCGACCCAGGCCCGGGCCACCGCCGAGCTGGAGCTGGCCACCCAGCAGGTGAAGGCCGCCGAGGCCCGCGAGCTGGAGCGCGCCAAGCAGTACCGCACCCTCCACGACACCGTCTTGTCGACCCTGTCGGCCTTGTCGCGCGGCAGTCTGGACCCGCAGCAGCACGACATCCGGCGCCGGATCGCGGCCGACGCTGACTACCTGCGGGGCCTGATCGCGACCACCGACTCGGCCGCCGGGATGTACCTCGTCGGCGAGATCGCCCGGCTCACCCGGGAGCAGGCCCCGTCGGGGCTGCGGGTTCACCCGCACATCGCCGACGTCCCCGACGTGGTGCCGTCCGAGGTGGTCCGGGCGGTCAGCGACTCGGTCCGGGAGGCGCTGAACAACGTCGTCAAGCACTCCGGCACCCAGGAGTGCTGGGTGACGGTGGTCGGCGCCACCCCGGAGCACCCGGTCGACGTCGACGGCCGGACCCGGCTGATGGTGACGGTCACCGACCGGGGCAAGGGCTTCGACCCGTCGGTCCCGGCCCGCGGGCTGGGAGTCAAGGGGTCGATCGTGGCCCGGATGAGCGAGGCGGGTGGGGTCGCCGAGATCGACTCCGAGCCCGGGCAGGGAACAACGGTAGAGCTGAGGTGGCCGAGATGATCACAGTCGCAGCGATCGACGACGACCGGATGCTGCTGGGCGGGCTGGACTCCTGGCTGCGCCCGATCCCCGACATCGAGCTCCAGGCGATGGCGACCACGGTCGGTGCGTACCTGGAGACGCTCAGCACCCCGCCCGACGTGGTGCTGCTGGACCTCAACCTGCGCGACCACTCGGCCCCCGCCGACAACGTGGCCCGGGTGCTGGCGACCGGGTCGCGGGTGCTCGTGGTGTCGACGATCCCGGACGCCGACGGGGTGCTGGCCACGATCGAGGCCGGGGCGTCGGGCTACATCACCAAGGACCAGGACCTGGAGGTGCTGGTGCAGGCGATCCGGGACGTCGCCGACGGGCAGTCGGTGGTGAGCCCCGAGCTGGCCTTCGTGCTGAGCCGCGACGCCCGCCCGAACCGGCCGCAGCTCTCACCCCAGGAGCGGGTGGTGCTGACCGCGTACGCCTCGGGCGCCACCCTGGCCGCCGCTGCCCGCCGCGCCGGGATCGCGTACGGAACTGCCCGGGAGTACCTGGAACGGGTGAAGCGCAAGTACACCGACGCGGGCCGCCCGACGTACACAAAGCTGGACCTGGCGACCCGGGTCCGCGAAGACCGGCTGGAGCTCGACGGGCTGGACTGAGCGCGCCAGTGTGACAGCCGGCCCGTACGTGGCCGAGAATCGGACGGTGCCCGACTACGACAGCCCTGCCCCTCGGATCTCCCGGCTCGCGATCATCACGCTGGTCTGCTGCGCTGTGGGGATCGCGACCCTGGTCACCGCCTTCGTCTTCGCGTCCTGGTCGGAGAACCTGTCGCGGACCGAGCTCTGGATCGGCCGGATCGCGTTCTGGACGGCCGTGGCCTCCGGCCCGGCGGCGGTCGGGACCGGGATCGCGGCCGCGTCCCGGATGGCGCAGCCCGGCTGGGCGTCGACTGTCTCGATGGTCGTCGGCCCGCTGCTGATCACCGGCGCCGGGGTCGCGGTGCTGATGACGTACGCCGTGTGACCTCGGCCACCGTCGAGGCGGTCCTCGACTGGTACACCACCCACGCCCGTGACCTGCCGTGGCGGTGGGACTCGGTCACCCCCTGGGGTGTGCTGGTCAGCGAGGTGATGCTGCAGCAGACCCCGGTGGCCCGGGTGGTTCAGCCGTGGCAGGACTGGCTGCGTCGCTGGCCGGCGCCGGCGGACCTGGCCCGGGAGCCGTCGGGTGCGGCGGTGGCGGCCTGGGGCCGGCTGGGCTACCCGCGCCGGGCGCTGCGGCTGCACGCGGCGGCGCAGGCGATCGTGGAGCGCCACGGCGGGCAGGTCCCCCGCCGGCTGGACGACCTGCTGGGGCTGCCCGGGGTCGGTGAGTACACAGCGGCCGCGGTCGCCAGCTTCGGGTACGGGCAGCGCCACCTGGTCCTCGACACCAACGCTCGCCGGCTGCTGGCCCGCCTCGACGGTGGGACCGAGCACCCGGGGCCCTCGCTGACCGTGGCCGAGCGGGACCGCGCGCTGCGCTACCTGCCTCGTCAGGCCCGGGCTGCGGTCCGCTGGGCGGTCGCCTCGATGGAGCTCGGTGCGCTGGTCTGCACCGCCCGCAGCCCCGGCTGCCCGCAGTGCCCCCTGGCTGGCCGCTGCGCCTGGCTGCGGGCCGGCTGCCCCGCCGGCCCGGCCCGCCGCGGCCAGCCCTGGCAGGGCACTGACCGGCAGTGCCGCGGGGTGCTGCTGGGCGCGGTCCGCGACCGGGGCCCGACCGTACGGGCCGAGCTGCTGCGGCTGTGGCCGGACCGGGCCCAGGCCGAGGCCTGCCTGGCGTCACTGCTGGCCGACGGGCTGCTCCACGGTGACACCTTTGTCCGTCTTTGACTCTTCGGCCACCAAGGGTCGGTCTTCCTTCGTAGGCTTCTACGGTGACCCTCCGCTGGTCCTCCCGAGGTCAGCGGCAGGACCGGTCCACCCCGAGCAGAGAAGGAGGCCAGATGACGGTCTCGGCGTCACCCTCGCCGCCTCGGCGCCGCTTCAGCAAGCGCCGCCGCACCGAAGCCTTGGTCTTTCTGGCCCTGGCGCTGCCGAACCTCGTCCTGATTGGCGCGTTCACGTACCGGCCGCTGGTCATGAACATCTACTTCTCCACGCTCCACTGGACCCTCGGGTCCCAGACGGCGTCGCCAGCGGGTCTCGACAACTACACCCGCTTCTTCACCACCGACGCCCCGGACGTGCTGCGCGCGACCGCTGTCTTCGCGGTCTGCACCGTGGGCGGGTCGATGCTGCTGGGGCTGCTGGTGGCGCTGGCGCTGAACCAGAAGGTCCGGGGCCGCACCTTCGCCCGGGCGGCGGTGTTCGCCCCGTACGTGCTGTCGGGGGTCGGTGTCGGACTGGTCTGGCTGTTCATCTTCGACCCGGTGTACGGGGTCTTCGCGTACGTGCTGCGGGCCTGGTTCAGCACCGAGTCGCCCTCCTGGTTCAACGACCCGGACCTGGCGCTGACGATGGTGATCCTCGTGTACGTGTGGAAGAACCTCGGCTACTGCGCGGTGGTCTACCTGGCGGGGCTGCAGGGGCTCAGCAGCGACGTGATGGAGGCTGCCGCGATCGACGGGGCGACCAGCGTGCGCCGGTTCTGGCACGTCAGCCTGCCGCTGCTCGGGCCGACCACCTTCTTTCTGACGATCACCACGCTCCTGTCGTCGCTGCAGGCCTTCGACCTGATCCGGATCATGACCCCGGCCTCGCCGGGCACCCGGACCCTGATCTACGAGGCGTACGTGCAGAGCTTCGGCGCCTACCAGCGGGCCGGCTACTCGGCGGCGATCTCGGTCGTCCTGTTCGTCATCCTGATCACGTTCACCATCGTCCAGATCGCCTGGGCTGACCGAAGGGTGCACTACTCGTGAGCCGCGCCAGGCAGCGGGCCGCCACCCTGGTCCTCAGCGGGTACGTCCCGCTGGTTGTCGTCGTCGCCGTGGTCTTCCTGCCGCTGCTGTGGATGATCCTGTCGAGCTTCAAGACCCCGAGCGAGATCATCACCCTCACTCCGAGCCTCTTTCCCGAGAGCTGGAGCCCGGCGAACTACACCGAGGCCTTCCGTACCGCCCCGTTCGGGCGGTTCTTCGCCAACTCGGTGCTGGTGACCGCGGTCGGCTCCTCGGTCAAGGTGCTGCTGGCAATCCACACCGCGTACGCGCTGGTCTTCGTCCAGTTCCCCGGCAAGCGGGTGCTGTTTGTGATGATCCTGGTGGCGCTGATGGTGCCGCCGCAGGTGGCGATCCTGCCGAACTACGTCCTGATCGCCGGGCTGAACGGGCTCAACACGTACTGGGGGATCATCGTGCCCAGCCTGGGCACGGCGTTCGGGACCTTCCTGCTGCGCCAGCAGTTCCTCACCATCCCGACCTCGATGCTGGAGGCCGCCGAGCTCGACGGCGCCGGGCACTGGCAGCGGCTGTGGCGGATGGTGGTGCCGGTGTCGGTGCCGTCGGTGGCGACCGTCGCGCTGGTGACGATCGTGTCGGAGTGGAACGACTACATCTGGCCGCTGATCATCACCACCGACCCGTCCAAGATGACGCTGCCGGTCGGGCTGACCCTGCTGCAGTCGAACGAGTCCGGCCCGCAGGGGTACGGGCTGATGATGGCCGGGGCGGTGATCGTCATCATCCCGGTGCTGGTGGTCTTCTCCCTGCTGCAGCGCTACATCGTGGCCGGGCTCACTCAGGGCTCCGTCGCCAACTAGTCGACAGAAAGGTACTCGCATGTCCACTTCGCTGGATCGACGCTCCTTCCTGACCCTCGGCGGGGCCGGGCTGGGCGCCCTGGCCCTGGGCGCCTGCGGTGGCCCGTCGGTGAGCTCGCCGGGCGAGGCCCGCAGCAGCGCCGCCCAGGTCGACCTCACCGGCGTCAAGCCGGCCTCGGAGATCACCTTCTGGACCAACCACCCGGGCAAGTCGAGGGACATTGAGGCCGCCCTGGCCGAGAAGTTCACCCAGCAGCACCAGATCAAGGTCAACCTGGTCACGGCCGGCGCCACCTACGAGGAGGTGGCGCAGAAGTTCCAGACTGCCCAGCAGGGTGGCCAGCTGCCGCACGTGGTGGTGTTCTCCGACATCTGGTGGTTCCGCTACTACCTCAATGAGGCGGTCATCCCGCTCGACAGCGTGCTGAAGCAGCTGGAGGTCCAGACCTCGGACTATGTCACCAGCCTGTGGCAGGACTACAGCTACGCCGGCAGCCAGTGGGCTGTCCCGTACGCGCGCTCGACGCCGGTCTTCTACTACAACCGCGACATGTTCGCCGCGGCCGGCCTGCCCGACCGGGCCCCGAAGACCTGGTCGGAGCTCGCCGAGTGGGCCCCGAGGCTGAAGGCGGCCAACCCGTCCATCCAGTTCGTCCACATGTACCCGGCCCTGGCCGACTACGACTCCTGGTCGCTGCAGAACAAGATCTGGGGCGAGGGCGGCTCACTGAGCAAGGAGTGGGAGATCACCTGCGACGCGCCGGAGGTGGTCAAGGTGCTCCAGTTCACTCAGGACTCGGTGCATGTCGGCAAGTGGGCCGGGGTCTCCTCGAAGGACGCCGGGGCTGACTTCTCGTCTGGTGCGGTGGCCTCGTACGTGGGCTCGACCGGCTCCCTGGTCGGGGTGCTGAACGCAGCCAAGTTCAACGTTGGGGTTGGTTTTCTGCCGGGCGGCTCGAAGGCCACCGACAAGGTCTGCCCGACCGGAGGCGCCGGGCTGGGGATCCCGAAGGCGGTCTCCAAGGAGCACCAGCTGGCGGCGGCGATGTTCTTGAAGTTCCTCGGTGAGCCGGAGAGCACGGCAGCCTTCGCCGCGGCCACCGGGTACCTGCCGGTGCGCACGTCGGCCGACATGTCCGAGGTGGTCGCGAAGCGCCCGCAGGCCAAGGTCGCGATCGACCAGCTGGAGCACACCCGCACCCAGGACTACATCCGGGTCTTCCTGCCCGGCGGTGACCGGGAGGTCGGGATGGCCTCGGCCGACATCTTGAACCAGAAGGCCGACGTGCAGCAGCGGCTGACCAGGCTCAAGGCCACGCTGACCGAGATCTACACGAACGACGTCAAGCCGAAGCTGAAGTAGCCCTACCGCAGGCCGGGCGGCGGTGTACGGCGCCCCGCCCGGCTGTGCTGCCACGTCCAGATAAGCGCTTGCCTCACCTTGCCAGGCGGTTGCGCCCGCTGCTACTCATATGAGTGCGGGCGGCCAGCCGAAACTTGTGTACGGGGGTGAAATGATGTGAGCAGGGGCTTCACCTGGGAGGACGAGATCGCAGTCGCAGTGCTCGTGCGGCAGGACCTGCAGGTGGCCGACACCGTGCCGCTGTGGGAGTATGACTTCCCCCGGGTAGCGGCGACCCAGGAAGATGTTCGAGACGCTGAGCGTGCTCTGGGATTCGCCTTGGATGAGCAGGTTCGCGAGTTTCTGCTGCGCGCAGACGGCTGGGAGAGCTTCTACCAGGACGTCGATCTCTTTGGAACACCAGAGTTCAGGGGAGCAGGCCACTGGGGAATCGCTCATGACTACCTCGACGAAGCCGAAGCAGCGGGGGTTCTCGCCTCATCTGGCCTCGAGAAGAAGGACGTGCTCCCCATTGCTGCGTGCGACGAGCAGTCTGATCTCTTCCTGATGGTTCGCCCTACCGCCCAGCAGCCCGGCCGCGTCCTGTGGCTGGCGGGCGACCTGATCGATGAGTTCCCGACATTCGAGGAGTACTTCTTGGCCATGGTCGACTACACGCGGTACAGCCTGAAGAGGCTCACAAGCCGGAATCAGCACTAGCAGCTCAGGACGAGAACAGGGCACCGGGTCTCGGCTGCTCCCCGACACGGGTCGGCCTGTTTCATGTTTCGTCGCAGTCGAGGGGTGGACAGGTGGTGACAGGGTGAGCACCGCAGATCCTGGCTTCACAGATGATGCGCGTGCCTTATCGGGCGAAGTCGCCATATTCGTGGGTTCCGTCGGCAAGGACCCGGCCGAGCGGTCCGAGCTGGCTGCGCTGCTGAGTCTTCTGGCGCCCGAGGAGGTTGAGACTGAGGAGGTCAGCAACGACGGAGGGCCGCCCAGTGTCTTCTGGGCGTACCCGGGCGCGGGCGTCGAGCTTGAGTGGCAGGGACGGCGGCTGGTGTCAGCCCACCTCTACGTGCAGCCGGACGAAGCCGAGGGCTACCGCGCCTATGCTCGGCCGCTCTTCGACGGGCTTCCCAACACCGCCACCCGGGACCAGATCGAGGCCCGGCTTGGCGCGCCCGACACGGTAGGCGAGTGGAGCGGTCAGTGGATCAGGTATGACCTGGGCTCCTGCTCGGTCCACTTTGAGCTCGATGACGACCTCCGGGCCAGGCTTGTCACTGTCGACGCTCCCTTCGAGTGAGCACCTATCGCCCGGTACGCCCTCAACGACTGCGTCCGACCACCGAAGACCGGCCGGTGGTTTCAGCTCCTCAGCGCTCCCAGCGTAGAGCCACTTTGATCGCTGCCGCTCTGCACTTCGTTCGACGGGAGGGGCTGCCAGAGGAGCAGATCAAGAGGATCTGTACAATAGAATCGTGAAGGAAAGTCAGGCGAATGGCAGGCTTCCCATGGCCTCCGGACCTCGTGGCGAGATCGGTCGATTCCTCTCTGCCGTCGGCCTGACCGCACGCGACGGCGACGTCATCCCTGACCTCATTTCCCACATCGCTGCCCCATTCGAGACCGACTCTGTTCGAGAAGCCGGGGTCACCTGGACGTACTGGATGTTCCACTCAGTGGGCACAGAGCTGGTGTGGGTAAAGAAGCGGCTGGCCGGGGCCACCTTGTATGTCCAGGGCTCAGCCACTGCTGGCTATCGTCCCTACCCACGCCCACTCTTTGCCGGCTTCAAGAACGAGGCCGACCAGGCCACCGTCGTTGACGCCCTCGGCACCCCCTCAGCCACGGGAGACTGGAACGGGCCATGGATTCGATACGATCAGCCCCAAAGACAGCTGCGATTCGAGTTCGACGAGGCAGACACGATCTGGACCGTCTCAGTGTCCCAGCCAGTCGACTGACCACCGTCTTCCGTCCTGCCCGAACCGCGCCGGAGCCACCTGCTCCAGACGGAGGTGAGAGCGGGGCTGACGACTGGCGAGTCGGGCAGACGAACAGGAGGATCGAGTATGAGTCACTCTCTCGGGGAGATAGACCTCTACCTTGAGGCAGTCGGGCTCCGGGCGCACGACGGCGATGCCGTGCCGGACCTTATCGTGCTCATTGGCGAGGGCTTCGAGACCGAGACACTGGAGACAGATGGCCGGCTGAGCACTTTCTGGAGCTTCAGCTCATCCGGCGTCGAGCTCGAGTGGGTTGCTCAGCGACTCGTCCACGCAACTGTCTACCTGCAAGGTTCCGCAGACGAGGGCTACCGACCGTACCCGCGACGGCTCTTTGCGGCTTTCCCCAACACCGCGGAGCAGTCAGAGGTTCAGGCAGCCCTCGGCGCTCCGGACCTGAGCGGCTACTGGAACGGCCCCTGGATTCGCTACAGTATCAGGGATCGTCTGCTGCGCTTCGAGTTCGATGACGGCGGTACCCTGTGGACCGTGGACGTCGGCTGCGCCGACGACACTCTCTAGCCCAGAAATCAGGTCCGATGACCACCGAAGACCTTCCACCGGCCGGTGGCTCCAGCTCCTCAGCGCTCCCAGCGTAGAGTCAGAGCATGATCAGAGACAGAGACTCGAATGAGGCCGCGAAGGTGGCCTTCGAGAACTATGTCCGGGAGAACCTGCAGGCAGCGGTGAGCTTCGCGGGCGGGAACCCAGGCATCGACCGGATCTGGCTGTACACGATCCTGAGCCCGAGCTCCATCGAGACCGGTGTCTACTACCGCTACCGCGGCAGCTTCATCGGGTTCGGGGACCTTCCGTACCTCGACCCCGACGGTCCGTACGAGTACGACACCAGTCGCCTGATCGACGAGCAGGTCAGCGCCCCTGGCAAGCCGCTGATCGACGCCCTGATGAGTACGGGCGACCTGCCGGAGCGGATCATCGTTGCCTACGACCCCGCCGCGGGCACCATGGAGTCAACCTGGGACTACGAGGGCACGAAGGCGCGCCCCACCGACCCTGGGTGGAAGGCACGCGACGCCTGGATCGAGTCCATGGGCGGCGAGCCCGCCTTCCGGTAGCTCGCCACCGGCTCCATCGTTCGGGAGACCATATGATTCCGCCGGATACCGGCCAGCTGAGCCGGTGAACCGGGGGTAAAACAGCAATCAGGTGGAAGCCCGGCTCAACGGGCAGCCCATTCTAGCAGCGAGCGTCAGGACCATCACTGGATGAATAGCGGGCTCTTCAGTAGGATGATGGACATGAAACCCACCCACGGCACTGCAAGAAACTGGCGGGTCTTGATGGCCGTCCCAGATGACCCGCGCGAGGCCGACGAACGCATCGCGAACGGCCTCAGTCTTCTCGATGGCACGGACCGATGGTCCTACGCCCTGTGGCGTCTGCCAGAGGACAACCCGGTACGTGGCCTCAGCCACGAGGGGGCCACCGAGTTCCTCCAGTCCGCCGGAACAGCACAGCGCATGACCATCGAGATGATGCGACACCAGTCCCAGCCAGAAGACGCCTACTACCTCTACGCCGTCGGCAAGCCAGGAGGCACCACCAGCCTCCAGGACACAACCATCACCTGGGCCGGCAAGACCACCCCCGTCGCCGAGAACGAGGTCTACACCGCCGCCGAGGCCGCCAAGGTCTACGCCTACTACCGCAAGCACGACACCGTACCCCCCGACTCCACCCTCCGCCTGGTCGACACCTTCCCCGTCGACTGAGCACTACACGCCTGCCTGGTGGTGACCGACCAGATCAGCCGGCTCGGGGCCCCCTTCACCGCGCCGGCCGGGCAGAGCTCGGACGGTCAGGCACGGTATAGTTCAGGGCCGTACACGGGAGCCCGGCAGGGCTGAGAGGAAGGCAGCGCCTTCGACCGTCGAACCTGATCTGGGTTATGCCAGCGCAGGAAGGCACCTCAAGGCGCCGAGAGTCGGCGCCGTACCCGTGGCGAGCCGTGAAAGGGCACGTCACATGACCATCACCACCTCCCCCACCCGCCGCTCGTGGCGGGTGATCGACATCGTCGTGGCCGCGGTGCTCGCGGTCGCGGTCGGGGTGATCTTCGTCGGCTGGAACTTCGTCGGCAGCGCCGCAGGCAAGCTGGTCGACGCCGTGACCCCGGGCCTGGGTGGTCTGATGGCCGGGACCTGGCTGCTGGGCGGGGTCCTGGGCGGACTCGTGATCCGCAAGCCGGGCGCCGCACTCGCGGTCGAGACGCTGGCAGCCGTGGTGTCGGCCCTCGTCGGCAACGAGTGGGGAATCACCACGATCTACTCCGGGCTGGCGCAGGGGCTCGGCGCCGAGCTGGCCTTCCTGCTGCTCGGCTACCGGCACTGGCGGCTGCTGGCGGCGATGCTGGCCGGGGCTGGCGCCGGGCTGGGCGCCTGGGTCCTGGAGCTCGCACTGGGCAACATCGCCAAGAGCGCCGCGTTCAACGTGGTCTACCTGGTCTGCCTGCTGGTCTCCGGCGCGGTGCTGGCCGGGGCGCTGGGGCACTGGCTGACCCGGGCCCTGGCCGCGACCGGGGTGCTGAACCGGTTCGCGTCGGGCCGAGACGGCGCTGCGGACGTCTAGGTGGCGGCCCAGGTCTGTCTTGAGGGCTGGGGCTGGCGGCACGCCGGTCGCCAGGCCTGGGCGGTACGTGACCTCGACCTGAGGGTCGAGCCCGGCGAGCGGGTGCTGCTGCTGGGGGCGTCGGGGGCGGGCAAGTCGACCGTGCTGCATGCCCTGGCCGGGGTGCTGGGCGGCGCCGAGGAGGGCGAGCAGGCTGGTCAGATCCGGTTCGCCGACGACACCCGGGTCGGGCTGGTGATGCAGGACCCCCAGGCGCAGGTGGTGCTGGCCCGGCTCGGCGACGACGTGGCCTTCGGGCTGGAGAACCTCTGCCTGCCGACGGAGCAGATCTGGCCCCGGGTACGGGAGGCGCTGGACCTGGTCGGGCTGCGGCTGCCGCTGGACCACAGCACCGAGCACCTGTCGGGCGGGCAGAAGCAGCGGCTGGCGCTGGCCGGGGTGCTGGCCATGCGGCCCCGGCTGCTGGTGCTGGACGAGCCGACCGCGAACCTGGACCCGGCCGGGGTGGAGCAGGTCCGTGACGCGGTCGCGGCCGTGGTCGCCGACCGGCAGACCAGCCTGGTCGTGGTGGAGCACCGGATCGACACCTGGCTGCCGCTGGTGGACCGGGTGGTGGTGCTGGCCGCCGGGGGCGGGACCGTCGCCGACGGGCGCCCCGACGAGGTCTTCGCCCGCCACGGCGCGGAGCTGGCCGAGATGGGGGCCTGGGTGCCGGGGCAGCCGCTGGGCGCCGAGCCTCGTACCGGCCTGTCCTCGCCGGGCTGGGCGCTGGCGGGGCGCGGGCTCGGCATCGGCTACCGCGCCGGTCATGTGGTGCAGTCCGGGCTGGAGGTTGAGGTTCCGGCCGGGCTGTCGACCGTGGTGACCGGGGAGAACGGGGCCGGGAAGACGACCTTGGCGCTGACCCTGGCCGGGCTGCTGCCGGCTCTCGCGGGCCGGGTCGAGGCCAGCGCGGCGCTGGCCCCGCCGGGGCGTACGGACCCTGGCCGGTGGCGCTCGAAAGAGCTCCTGACCAGGATCGGGACCGTCTTTCAGGAGCCGGAGCACCAGTTCGTCACCGCTTCCGTACGCGACGAGCTGAGGATCGGGCTGCGGGCCCTGAAGCGCCCGGCGGCCGAGACCGAGCAGCGCCTCGACGAGCTGCTGGAGCTGCTGCGGCTGACCCGGCTGGCGCGGGCGAACCCGTTCACCTTGTCGGGCGGGGAGAAACGGCGGCTGTCAGTCGGCACGGTGCTGGCGACCCGGCCGCAGGTGGTGGTGCTCGACGAGCCCACCTTCGGGCAGGACCGGACCACCTGGGTGAACCTGGTCCGGCTGGTTCAGGACCTGCTGGAGCACGGCACCACGGTGGTCTCGGTCACCCACGACCAGGCCTATCTCGACGTGCTCGGCGAGCACCGGATCCACCTGGAGGCGTCATGGCCCCGGCCGGCGGCCCGGTGACCGCGCTGGACCGGGCGAACCCGGTCTCCCGGGTCGGGGCGGCGGTGATCTTGTCGCTGCCGCTGCTGGTCACGCTGGACCCGGTCAGCGGCGCAACCGCCCTCACCCTGGTGCTGCTGGCGGCGCTGGGGCTGGGTTTCCGGCCCGGCTACATCGCCCGCCGGGTGGCGCCGGTGCTGGCGCTGGCGCCGCTGGGTGCGGTCAGCATGGCCCTGTACGGCAAGCCGGGCGGGACGGTCTGGTTCGACTGGCTGCTGATCCACATCACCGACAGCTCGCTGCGGCTGGCGCTGGCGGTGCTGCTGCGGGTGCTGGCGCTGGGAGTCCCGTCGCTGCTGCTGCTCAGCGGGATCGACCCGACCGACATGGCCGACGGCCTGGCGCAGGTGTGGCGGCTGCCGGCCCGGTTCGTGCTCGGTGCCCTGGCGGGGTTCCGGCTGCTGGGCCGGTTCTCGGACGACTGGCGCAGCCTGGCCCTGGCCCGCCGGGCCCGCGGGCTGGGTGACACCGGGGCTGTTCGGCGGTTCGCCACGATGGCCTTCGCGATGCTCGTCATTGCGCTGCGACGAGGGTCGATGCTGGCGACCGCGATGGAGGCCCGGGGCTTCGGCGGCAGCCAGCGGACCTGGGCCCGGCCCTCAACGGTGGGGCGGGCCGACCTGGTGCTGCTGCTGGCGGCGACCGCGATCGTCTCCGCCGCCCTGGCCGCTGCCTGGGTGAGCGGCAGCTTCTGGGCGGTCTGGTCATGAGCGGGCCCGCCCTGACGGCTGGAGACGGTCCGGGCAGGCCCGTGAGGCTGGCGTACGGCGAGGCCCCGACCGCTGTCGTCGCCGCCTGTGCGGGCCTACCGCGGCCGGTGGTCCTGGTCGACGGCGGCTCCGGGGCGGGCAAGACGTCCCTGGCCGCGCTGGTGGCCGAGGCCTGGGAGCACCCCCGTCCGCTGCGTACGGTGTCGCTGGACGAGCTCTACCCCGGCTGGTCCGGGCTGGCGGCCGCCTCCGAGCAGCTGCCCCGGCTGCTCGGGCCCCAGCCCGGCTACCGTCGCTGGGACTGGGCCCGCTGTGCCCCCGCCGGCTGGGTGCCGGTCGACCCCGAGCAGGCGCTGCTGGTGGAGGGCTGCGGCGCGCTCACCCGGGAGTCGTCTCCCCTCGCCACACTGCGGGTCTGGGTCGAGCTCGACGCCGAGGCCCGCAAGGCCCGGGCCCTGGCCCGCGACCAGGGCGGCTTCGACCCGTACTGGCAGGTCTGGGCCGACCAGGAGCACGACCACTGGCGCCGCAACCAGCCCTGGCAGCTGGCCGACCTGACCGTGATCGTGTGACTCTCCCCCAAAGGGAGCGACCCCCGTTAGGGTGACGGGCATGACTCATCCCCCGGGTCCTGCCCAGCCGCCTGGACCAGGCCAGCCCTGGTCCCGGCAAACAGCCTCTCCCGGTGCCGGTCCGGGGTACACCGGCCCAGCGCCCGAGGCCCTCCCGTACGGAGCGCGCCTTCCGGACCTGCCTCAGACCGTCCCCGCCTCCGGACCACCGGCTCCTGGCGCCCCGCCGGGACCCACCGGCCCGGTCACGGCCGGGGCCCCGCCGGGCAGTCCCCCCTGGGGTACCAGCTCCCCGCTGGTCCTGGACTCGGAGGCGGCTCGGCACCTGCCGCAGCAGGTGGTCGCCGGCGCTCTCCACGTCGACACCCGGTCCGGGTTCCGGGGCACCCTGCCGAGGCCCTCGGCCACGGTCCAGCACCCCCACCAGCCGCTCCCGCCTCACCCGCAGAAGCCCCCGGTACGGGTCTCGTCCTCGATGATGCTCGTCGCCATGGCGGGCGTGGTGCTGGCAGTGTTCACCTCCGCCCTCTACGCCTGGCTCGTGGCTGACTCCGGCATCCTGGAGTACCGCTGGGACGGCGAGACCTGGCTGCTGATCGGGGCCACCGCGCTGCCGGCGCTGACCGCGCTGGTCGGGGTGGTGGCGGGGATGCTTCGCCGCCCCGGCGGGTACTGGGCGATAGCGGTCTTCGGGGTCCTTGAGGTGATAGCCGGCATTCTGCAGGTGGTGATCGACCCCTCGTACCCGCTGTGGATCGTGGGGGTGATCGCTGGCCTCTCCGGCATGCTCCTGGTCCTCGCCGGCGTCCGGGGTGCGACCACTGCCACACCCCAGCCAGCACCGGCACCGTAGGCCACGGCATCAGGGGTCTTCCGGCACCCCGGGCCCGACAGCCTCACGGGGTAGTCCACAACAGCTGGCTAGTGACTGGCCCTGACCGGGCGCCCGCTAGCGTGCGGGCGTGCTGACGTTCACGACCATGACCCTGCCGGTGGCGGGCCCGGGCCCAGGCAACGGGCTGCCGATCCTCGACGCTGGCGGCGCCCGGCAGGTGAGTCCCGACGAGGCCGAGGTGCTGGGAACCGCCGGGTACGTGCCGCGCCCGACGACCGTGCTGCCGTACGACGACCAGGACGGCTTCGACCGTACGGTCAGCCCGCAGCCGCTCTCGGTCGCGGTGCTGGAGAACGAGCACCTGCGGGCCACGTTCTTGCTGGACCTGGGCGGTCGGCTGTGGTCGCTGCTCGACAAGGCGACCGGGCGGGACCTGCTGCACCAGCCTGCCGAGCTGCGGCACGGGAACCTGGCGCTGCGCAAGGCCTGGTTCGCCGGCGGGGTGGAGTGGAACCTGGGCTTCACCGGGCACTGGCCGCTGACCAGTGCTCCGGTCTTCGCCGGTGAGGTGGCCGGTGAGGTGCTGCGGCTGTGGGCGTACGAGCGGATGCTGCGTCTGGTGTGGCGCCTCGACGTCTCGCTGCCGGACGGCTCGACCGACCTGCTGGTGCGGGTGGTGCTGCACAACCCGCACCCCGACCCGGTCCCGGTGTACTGGTGGTCGAACACCGCCGTCCCGCTGGCCGAGAACGGCCGGGTGCTGATGCCGGCCCGTACGGCGTGGCGCTCCAGCTACCGGGTGATCGAGAAGGTCGACATCACCGCCGAGATGCTGCGGCCCGACCGGGTCGGCCAGGCGTACGACCTCTTCGGTGGCCTGGGCGAGCAGCAGCAGCCGTGGATCGCTGCTGTCGACGCCGACGGGTACGGGCTGCAGCAGACCTCGACGCCTCGGCTGCGGGGCCGCAAGCTCTTCGCCTGGGGAGCTGGCGCCGGCGGCCGCCACTGGCAGCAGTGGCTGGGCGGTGACCGCTCGTACGCCGAGGTCCAGGCCGGCCTGGCCCCCACCCAGCTGCACCATCTGCCCTTGCCAGCTGGGGAGACCTGGTCGTGGACGGAGAGCTACGGCCCGGTCCGGGTCGATGCCCGGTTCCCGGACCTGCCCGGTGCGGTGCCGCCGCCGCGGGCGGTCGCCGTGGCCGAGGCCGACCAGCGCCTGGCCGCGCAGCAGGACAGCCCAGTCGAGATCCGCCACACCGGTGACGGCTGGGGCGCGCTGGAGGTGACGGCCGGGCACCTGGCCGAGTCGGCGGCCACCCCGTTCCCGGCGGCCACGCTGGGTGACGAGCAGCAGCCGTGGCTGACACTGCTGCGCACCGGGCAGCTCACCGCCCCCGCCGCCCCGGTGCTGGGCGAGAAGTGGGCCCGGCGGCTGAGGCAGGCGCACGGGCCGCAGCGTGACCTGCAGCTCGGCTACCAGGCCTGGGCCCGCGCCGAGCTGGCCGAGGCCCGGGCGCTGTGGCAGCGCTCGTACGAGATGGACGGCTCGCCGCGGACGCTGCGGGCGCTGGCGCTGACCGCGGACCCGGTCGATGTCGACGCGCTGCGGGAGGCGGCCGACCGGGACGGCTCGGTGGCGCTGCGGGTGGAGCACCTGGAGGCCGCGGTGGCGGCCGGGCGCTACCAGGAGGTGGTGGCGGCGACCGAGCAGATCGCGCCTGGCCCCAGGGCTGGGCGGCTGGCGCTGCTGCGGGTGACGGCCCTGGTCGGGCTGGGTGAGCTGGCCGCGGCCCGGGAGCTGCTGGCGACCCACCTGGAGGTGAACGACCTGCGCGAGGGGGCGCTGTCGTTCAGCGAGGTCTGGCAGGCGGCCTGCCCCGACGAGCCGCTGCCGGCCGAGTACGACTTCCGGATGCGGCCGTGACACCACGCTTCGTCGCGCGCCGGCTCGACCACCCGGACGTGGTGCGGCTGGTGGAGGTGGTCCAGGACCTCTACCGCCGCCTGTACGGGGAGGGTGACGAGGCCCCGATCGCGCCCGACGAGCTGGCGCCGCCGCGCGGCGAGCTGTACGTGGGGTACCTGGGTGACGAGCCGGTGGCGACGGTCGCCTGGCGGCACCGGGGACAGGTCGCGGGGCTGCCGGGCCCGGTCGCGGAGATCAAGCGGATGTCGGTGCTGCCCGGGTACCAGGGCCGCGGCTGGGGGCGGAGCGCGCTGGACTTCATCGAGCAGCGGATCGCTGCCCACCAGGTTGAGGTGGTGGTCCTGCAGACCGGCAACCAGCAGCACGTGGCGGTCTCCATGTACCGCTCGGCCGGGTACCGGCCGCTGCCCGACGACGCCGACCGCAGCTGGGACCCGTACGCCGACGACCCGCTGTCGCTGCAGATGTGGAAGGTGCTCCCGACCGCGCACGAAGAGCGAGAACGATCCTGTGCGCCCGGCTCCGGCCACAGCGGGTGAGGTGACCGCTCGGCCCAACCACGAGGGCCGGTGCCGCGCAGGCGGCGGCGGTCAAGCACCACTACGATCACGGCCATGAAGCCGCTGCCGTTTGCGCTGCCTGACATCACCGAGGCCGAGATCAGTGCCGTGGTCGAGGTGCTGCGCTCGGGCTGGCTCACGACCGGCCCGACGACCCGGGCCTTCGAGGAGGAGTTCGCCGCGTACGTGGGCGCCGAGCACGCGGTGGCGGTGAGCTCGGCGACGGCCGGGCTGCACCTCGCGTACGAGGCGGTCGGGATCCGGCCCGGCGACGAGGTGATCATGCCGACCTGGACCTTCACCGCGACGGCGGAGGCGGTCCGGTACCTGGGCGCCGACCCGGTCTTCGTCGACATCGACCCGGACACGTACCTGATGGACCTGGAGGCCGCCGAGCGGGCGGTCACCGAGCGGACCCGGGCCGTGGTGCCGGTGCACCTGGCTGGGCTGCCGGTCCCCGACGACGGGCTCACCGCCCTGGCCGAGCGTCACGGGCTGGCGGTGGTTGAGGACGCTGCCCACTCCTTCCCCACCCTCAACCAGGGGACTCTGGTCGGCGGGCACGGGCACCAGGCCACGGTCTTCAGCTTCTACGCCACGAAGACCATCACCACTGGTGAGGGCGGGATGGTGGTGACCTTGGACGCTGACCTGGCGCAGCGGATGCGGACCATGCGGCTGCACGGGATCAGCCGCGACATCTTCAACCGGTACGCGGATGTCTCGCAGCGCAGCTGGTACTACGAGGTGGTGGCGCCGGGCTACAAGTACAACCTGACCGATGTCGCCGCGGCGCTGGGCCGGGTCCAGCTGACCCGCGCCCAGCAGCTGCGGGACCGCCGGACCGTGATCGCCGCCCGCTACAGCGAGGGCCTGGCCGGGCTTCCGCTGGTGCTGCCGCCGGACGCGCCGCCGGGCTCCTCCCACGCCTGGCACCTGTACCTGGTGGGGGTGCGGCCCGAGGCCCGGCTCGACCGGGACAGCCTGGTGCAGGCGCTGACCGAGGCCGGGATCGGGACCTCGCTGCACTTCATCCCGCTGCACCTGCAGCCGTACTGGCGCGACACGTACCACCTGGTGCCGGAGCAGCTGCCGGTCGCGACCGAGCTGTACGGGCGGACCTTCTCGCTGCCGATCTACACCCGGATGACCGACGCCGACGTGGACCGGGTGGTCACGGCCGTCCGGGCCGCCCTGGAGGGATGATGATGGTGCTCTCTCAGACCCGTACCCGCCCGTCGGTCGCGGCCCAGCTCGCCCGGACCCGTCTTGACGCGAAGCGGGCGGCGGACCTGGTCGTGGCCGGTGCCGGGCTGGTCATGGCCTCACCGGTGCTGGCGGTCTGCGCCGCGGCGGTGAAGCTGGGCGACGGTGGCCCGGTGCTCTTCCGGCAGACCCGGGTCGGGCTGCGGGGCCGTCCGTTCCGGATCCTCAAGCTGCGCTCGATGCGGGTCCGCAGTGCCGGGGCTGAGGTCACCTCGGCCGGGGACTCCCGGGTCACCGGGGTGGGCCGGGTGCTGCGGGCCACGAAGCTGGACGAGCTGCCGCAGCTGGTCAACGTGGTCGCCGGGGACATGTCCCTGGTCGGGCCCCGCCCTGAGGTGCCGCGCTATGTCGCGGCCTGGTCGGACGAGGACCGCGAGCTGGTCTTGTCGGTACGGCCGGGGATCACCGACCCGGCGTCGCTGGCGTTCGTCGACGAGGAGGCCCGGCTGGCCGAGGCCGACGACCCGGAGCAGTACTACCGGGAGGTCATCGCCCCGGCCAAGCTCGCGCTCTGCCGGGAGTACGTCCGGACCCGCAGCCTCGCTGGCGACGCCCGGATCGTGCTGCAGACCCTGGCCGCGGTGGCCGGGAAGGTGCTGCGCTCCCGCTCCTGACCGGGCGGTGACCTGGGCAGACAGCAGCGCCGCCCGAGGTGCTCCCGAGCGGCGCTGTGATGTGAAGGGTCAGTCAGGGACGCTGGTTGTACGTCGCAGCATCACCCGGTTCAGGCCCAGCAGCGCTGCGGCCGCGACCGGGATCACCACGAACGACGCCACCGCCCGCTGCCGGGCGGCCCGGCGGCAGGCCAGCTGGATGGGCCGCAGGTCCGAGTCATCAGCCATGCCCCGCATCAGGGCCTCGGACAGTGGGCCTCCTGGTTCCGCCCCGCACAGGATCTGCCCCCGCTCGCCGTAACTGAAGGAGACGGGCCAGCCGAACAAGGCCAGCCAGGCGCCAGCGACCATGACGACCATCGCGACGACTGCCAGCACCCGCCCTCGTCTGCGCCACAGCAGCGCGACCAGGGCCACACTGACCAGGGCCAGAGCCCAGAACCCAGCCGTGGCCCACCCGTACGCAGCAGTGCGCACCCCGTCGACGAAAGGACCAATGCTGTCATCCATGCGAGTACCTCCTACCCGAACGAGGTCGACGGTTACGACTCATCGAGGTTCACTAGGTCGCGATCCCGTACCAGTTGATGGGGTAGTTTCCACCATCCCTGGCCAACTTAATGCTGACCGACAGCGGCAGCCAGTACCTGTTGGGGCTCTTCTGATCGATGAGAGGGATGTTGTTAGCCCGTCCCACGACCACCATGGTGTGATCGATCACGCCGTCCGGTCCGTGCTGCCAGTCAGCGAAGAGGTAGTCCGCATACTCCGCGCCCCAAATGTCATTCATCCCCGGGAAGCCCCACTGCTTGTACATGTAGGCGTTCAGCATCTGCGAGTTGATGAACGTGTGCGAGGAGCGTCCAGCGACCCCCTTGGCAAACCAGTTCGTTGGGTCCCACAAGTTGAAGTACCCAACCTGAGGCATACCCCCGGCGACGAGCGTCTGAGAGGCGAAGTTGGCACAGTCGTTCTTGTAGCTGTTGTACTGCGGGTTCATCTTGTCCCGCTTTGTCCAGTCATCAGCGTAGGCCACGGCCTTGTACTGGTCGAGCACCGGCCGACTCTACCTCTGGCTCTCCGCAGAAGCGGCCGGAGTCGTCGCCCCGGCAGGAGCAGCGTTCAGCTTCTCCTTCCCAGACCTCTGAGTGACTAGCCCTGGCCCCGTGTCGACCTTGCTGGCCGCTGGGTCATCGTTCGCCCTAGGCCCAACACCCAAGCCGCCAGCAGACGCATTCGAGTCTTCCGGTGGCTGGGGGGTGGCCGCGATGGAATCCCTATGGACAGCTTCTCCTTCCACCACCATGGGCTCGGTGAACTTGGCAGTCCAGGTCTGCCCGGTGGTTCGCAGCTGGATGTCCCAGGTGACCGCCACGTCTACGGCGATGCGGTCACCCGTCTGCCCTCGGGTGACGCTTGTCACCGTCACCGTAGTTGCCGCATCAACGATGCGGGCATCCATCTCTGCGATGGCCCTCTTGACCGCCCCACGCGGGTCGATCGCACGCAGCATCAGGCCATCTGGTGTGGCTGCCGCAGGATCGAGCCAGTACGCGTTGAGCTCTGACGACATCCGAGCCGTCAGGGCGTCGTACGAGGTGTCTGCCCGTGCCTCGGGCGCATAGAGTCCCAACGATGCAAGGGCGAGGGCTATACAGAGCACGCCTCGCTCTAGACCTTTTCGATATCGAGCCATGCCTGAGGGTACCCCTCTCCACACGCCCCGTCAAGGCAGATGCCGACTCACGTCAGACGAGGAGTCGCCTTCCCTGTCTCTCAGCTCTGACTGAACCTGCCCGGCACCTTGCGTGGTCATCGCACCTAGCCAGCACGGAGCTGCTCATCGTGAGACAGGTCGGGCACGTGGGTCCTGACGGCTCTCGCGGCCGGCAACTATCTCACCAGCTCCTGGACGGCCGTACGCCACTGGTCGCGGTAGCGGGCCACGTACGCCCAGTCGATCTGCTGGACCGGGAACCGGTCGGCCAGCTGGAGGGTGGTGGGGTCTCCGGCCGCGTCGGGGTGGACCGGAATGGTCTGGAACCGCCGCGAGAACTCACCCTGGACCTGGGGGGAGCCGAACCACTCGACGAACCGGGTGGCCTGCTCGACCCGGTCGGAGCGGCGCAGGACGCAGATCCGGCGCTCGAGCACCGGTACTCCGCTGCGAGGCAGCATGGCGGCGGTGGCGATGTCCTTCGCCGGGGCATCTCTGCGCCACCAGTTGAACGAGGTCAGAACCAGGTACAGCTGCCCGAGCTTCATCCGGCCGAAGTCGCCGTAGGCGACCGAGTAGGTGGCGTTCTGGTAGTACTGCCGCAGCAGCGACCAGCCCTGCTCCGAGACTCCAAGCCGACCGCCGTCCTGGCGGTAGCGGTAGAGCAGCCCGGAGGCAACGACCTCGGGAACGACGCCCAGGTCCCGCACCGCCTCGTACTTTCCGGCCAGGTCGGGCCGGGTCACCAGCTCGGTCCAGTCGGCCGGGGCACGCTGCCCGTCGGGGAAGGCGTCGAGCGAGTACGCGAGAAAGACCGGCTCCCTGGTGAGGGTCCAGGAGCTGCCGGACCCGGTCTGTGCCGTCTCCCAGGACGGGCTGAAGGGCTGCAGCAGGTCGCGGGCCTGGAGCTGCTCGTGCAGCACCGCGGAGAAGCCCAGCAGCACGTCGCAGCGGAGCTCGCCCTGCAGCTCGTGCTGGAGGCGGACCTCCAGGTCAGGCATCGACAGGTCGAGGATCTCGATGTCGTGCCCGGCGCTGCGGGCGGCGTCGAGCAGCCAGTCGCCGCGCCGGTCACCGCTGGTGCCGTCGGCCAGGTCGGTGTAGACCCAGAGCTTGGTGTCCTTGCTCGGCGGCCGGCTGCAAGCCATCAGGCCCAGCCCGGCGCTGCCAGCCAGCAGGCGACGACGTGTCAGCACTCCCCTCTCCTTGTCAGCGTGACTGTATCGACCCGGCCGGGACCGCTGCATCCTGGCACGTCGACGGTTCGGCAGCCTGGGCCGGTCTAGCCTGAGTCCCATGGACAAGCGGCTCTGGGCTAGGACCGGGACCCGGCGCGCCCAAGAAGGCGCCCGTGACCTAACCGGCTCGGCCGTCCAGCCACTGAGACGCGGCCCGTGGCTGGGAGCAGCGTGAGGCGGCGGGTACGGGCGGCGGACGTCGCCGCGGCGGCTGGGGTGTCGACGACCGCGGTGTCGTTCGTGCTCAACGGCCGCGACGCCGGCAACATCTCCCCCGCCACCCGGCAGCGGGTGCTGGACGCGGCCCGCGACCTCGGCTACCGGCCGAACCATGTCGCCCGCTCCCTGCGCCGCCGCTCCACCAGCTCGATCGGCCTGGTCACCGACGCTTTCGCCTCGTCACCGTTCGGTGGCCGGCTCCTGGCCGCGGCGACCGAGACCGCGAACGCCGCCGACCACGTGCTGCTGATGATGGACCTGCGGCACCGCCTCGACCTGCTCGACGACGCCATCGAGACCCTGGAGCTGCGCCAGGTCGACGCGCTGGTCTACGCCAACATGGGCTTCACCATCATGGAGACCGCCCCCCGGTCCCGGGTGCCGCTGGTGCTGGCGAACTGCACCACCGACGATCCCGACGAGCTCGGCGTACGGCCGGACGACGCCGGCGGGGCCCGAGCCGCTCTGGAGCACCTGGCCGGGCTCGGGCACCGGCGGGTCGCGATGCTGGGCGGCCACTTCGACCCGCGGCGGCCCTTCCGTGAGGCCGGGAACGTGTCTGGCCCGATCCGGTGGGAGGCGTTCCAGGCCGCGGCCGCCGAGCGGGGGGTCGAGGTAGTCCACGTCGGTGAGGGCTGGGACATCGCCGACGGGGTGGCCGCCGCTACCCAGGTTCTCGACGTCACCCCTGGTCAGCGCCCCACGGCCGTCTTCGCCGTGTGTGACCGGGTCGCGGTCGGGGCCCTGCTGGCAGCGGCCCGGCTGGGTCTGGCCGTACCCCGCGACCTGTCGGTCATCGGCTTCGACGACCAGGAGGCCCTGGCCGAGTGCACCGTCCCAGCGCTGACCACGATCGCCCTACCGCACGCCGAGATGGGTGAGACCGCGGTACGGCTGGCGCTGGCTGTCACCCGCGGCGAGCGCCCCAACCCGGGCCGTCTCCTGCTGCCCTGCCCCCTGGTGGTCCGCGAGTCGACCGCCCCGGCCCAGGCCTGCTGAGCCCTACGAGCTTGAGGTACGTCTCTCATGCCGGTCAGCCGACCCATGAGCGATGAGCTCGGGCTCGGCCGGTCCGTGTCGAGCAGGATGAGAAGCCTGTCCGGCTAGGGTGCCCGAAGGTCGTCCAGACTGACCAGCCACCCTTCGTCGGTGTCCCACGTCAGGTTCTTCCGGTGGATCACGTTCCCGTCGAGCCGGACCGGCGCTGCATCGCACGTGCCTGCCAGTGTGAAGCGGCGCCAGGCACTGGAGACCGTCTCCTGGATCTCCACACTGGTGAGCGTGAGCCGCTCGGCCCCGTACTGGGCGACGAATCTGGAGATGGCCTCGTCATCGGGGCGACGGTCAGCGTCAAGCACACGTGTGATCGCGGCGACGTCGCAGCGACGCAGGGCATCGGTGAAGGCCGCGACGGCCTCCTCCGGGGTGTCAGCCCCCGTCGAGCAAGCGGACAGGAGCCCTGTCCCCCCGAGGAGCGCTGCGACCAGGACTGCTCGCCTGCGCAGTCCTTTAAAGCCCTCAACGGGCATCATCGAATGCCACCTGGGTACGTGATTGCCTTGCGGTTTCCACTGTCCATCAGAATATCGCTCAACGGCTTATCGACATAAGGTGTGCTGTGCTGCATCATGTGCTTTTCGAGGCCGTAGACTGCGGCGCAGATCTGTCGACCTCGTCCCTGGCCCACCGGACGGACACGACATGCGCCCTGGCTGTGTCATCGTCATCGTTCACGAGACCTATCCTGCCGCAGACCGGGCCAGGAGTCACCGCGCGGGGAAAAATACCCAGGCTCACTTCTGAAGGCGTACGGACGCGGGTCAGACGGGCTTCGGCACCGGCCGGCAGGCCATGTCGGTAGCCGGCTGCTGCGCGTCGGGCATTCTGAAGACGTCACCTGAGTGCCGCTCCGCCGACGAGACAGTGCGCGAGGTCGGCACACAGACAGACCCTGTCAGGGCGTACGGGGCAGCACCTCCCGTACGGCGGCAGCGCCGGGCTCGGGGACCTCAAGCCGCCAGGGCTGGTCGTGGCGCCAGGTCGAGGGCACCGCGTCGGGCGGGTACAGCTCGACCACGTCGCCGTCGACCCAGACCTCGCTGCCTGGCGGGACCTCGACCCGGCCGTGCTCGGGGTGGACCAGGGTGACCGGTGCGGCCGCGACCACCGACCAGCAGCGCCTGGCCAGGTTGAGGACTCCGGACGGGGCCGGCACCGCGTCCCCGGTCAGGGCTGCTGCGGCGCCCGGGTCGACCCGGCTGCGGAGCTCGCCGCCGGCCAGGTGGAGCCGGCGGGGCAGGCTGAGGCAGCCGACCTGGCCGCGTCCCGTGGGGTCCTGCTGGTCCTGACGGACCCAGCCGATCAGCAGCGGCTGCCCGTCGGCGGTCGTCACCTGCGGCGCGTACAGCCGGGTGCCGGCGTCGACCGGCGCCGCGGTCTCGGCCCGGAACCGCAGCCGCTCCCCGTCGGCGTCGAGGTCACCGACCGCGGCGACCACCTGGCCGAGCACGCCCCGGTTGTGGACCGAGACCACCAGCACCCAGCGCCCGTCGAGCTCAAACAGCTGCGGGCACTCCCAGATGTCGGCCTCCCCTGCGCCCCGCAGCACCGGGTCGTCGCCGACCAGCACCCCGAGGTAGCGCCAGTGCAGCTCGTCGCTGCGGTCGTACAGCAGCACCGCGGGCCCGTCCGGCATCTCGGCCCCGAGCACCGCGAGCCGGCGCCCGCCGTACGTGAAGACGTACGGGTCCCGCATCACGACCACCTGCTCCGGGGTCTCGGCCACGACCACCGGCGGCCCCCAGCTGAGCAGGTCCGGGCTGCCCCAGCGCAGGCAGACGGTGGACTGGCCGCTCGGGTCGCGGACCCCGGAGTAGACGACGGCCGGCCGGTCGTGGCCCGCCACGTACACCCCGGACCAGCAGCCGAAGCTGTCCGGGCCGTCGGGGGTGGGCCCGAAGGCGACCGGCTGCAGCCGCCAGCTCGCCAGGTCGGTGCTGGTGGCGTGCCCCCAGGCGATCTGGGCGTGACGGGGCGCGTCGGGGTTGTGCTGGAAGAAGACGTGCCAGGTGCCTGCGACCAGGGTCATCCCGTTCGGGTCGTTGAGCCAGCCGCTGGCCGGGCGCAGGTGGTACGAGGTGGTCGGTACGGTCATGTGACGCTCCTTGTCAGCGGTGTGATCCGGCGGTGAGGCCCTCGCGCAGGGTGCGCTGGCCGAAGACGAACACCAGGAACGCCGGGACCATCGAGATCACGACACCGGCCAGCACGGTCGCCACCGAGCCGGAGCCCATGTTGCCCTGCAGCGACACCAGTCCCAGCGGCAGGGTGAAGTTCTGCTCGCTGATGGTGAGGATCAGGGGCCGGAAGAACTCGTTCCAGTGGTAGTTGAACGCCAGGATCCCGACGATCGCCATCCCCGGGGTGGCCAGCGGGGCGTAGATCGAGACGAAGGTCTGCCACGGGCTGGCGCCGTCGATCTCGGAGGCCTCACCGATCTCCTTCGGCATCCCCAGGAAGTACTGCCGCATCAAGAAGGTGCCGAACGCGGTCGGGATCGCCGGCAGGATCAGCGCCAGCAGGGTGTCGGCCAGGCCCATCCCGCGGATCAGCATGAACACCGGCACGATCGTCACCTGCATCGGCACCATCATCGTCGCCAGGATCAGCGCGAAGACCAGGTTCTTGCCCTTGAACTCGAACCGCGCGAAGACGTACCCGCCGAGTGCTGCCGACACCATCTGCCCGATCGCGATCAGTGCCGTCACCAGCACCGAGTTCAAGATCAGCAGCCACATGTCGACCTTGTCGAAGACGGCCGGGTACGAGGAGAGGTCGAGGCTGGTCGGGACCAGCGAGCCGTCGGTGGACAGCGACTCGGCCGGGGGCCGCATGGAGGCCAGCACGGTCCACACCACAGGGGCCAGGGTGGCCAGGCAGACCAGCGACAGAGTCACGTACGTGATGATCTTCTTCATCTCTTTGATCCCTTAGCCGTAGAAGACGAACCGGCGCGACAGGCGGAACTGGACGGCGGTGACCAGCATGATGATGACCGTCAGGATGATCCCGATCGCCGACGCCTTGCCGAACTCGAGCTGCTTGAAGGCCGACTCGTAGATCACCATCACCGCGGTCCGGGTCGAGTCGCCGGGGCCGCCTCGGGTGAGCACGTACGGCTGGTCGAAGATCTGCAGCGCGGAGATGATCGCCATCACCGAGGCGACCAGCGTTGTCGGGCTGACCAGGGGCAGCGTGATCCGCCAGAACTGCTGCCAGCTGGAGGCGCCGTCGACCTGGCTGGCCTCGTACACCTCGTTCGGGATCGACGCCAGACCGCCCAGGAACAGCAGGAACGAGAACCCGAAGTTCTGCCACACGTACACCAGGACCACGACCACCATCGCCCCACGTGACGAGGTCAGCCAGGGTACGTTGCCGATCCCGACCAGGCCGAGCAGCTGGTTCACGACCCCGAAGTTCTCGTTGAACAGGTAGCTCATGATGATCGACACCGAGGCTGCCGACAGGATCAGCGGGAAGAACAGCACCGACCGGAAGAACGACCGCAGCAGCTGCGGCATCTTGGTACTCACCAGGACTGCCAGCAGCAGCGCCACCGCCAGCTGCAGGGTGACCGCCACCACGACGAAGCCGATGGTGTTGGCGAACGAGACCCGAATGGTCGGGCTGGTGACGACCGAGGCGAAGTTGCCGAAGCCGACGAACCGGGGCGGGGTGATGATGTCCCACTCGAAGAACGCCAGCAGCACTGAGGCGATGATCGGCAGAAAGGTGAACAGTCCCAGCCCGATGAGGGTCGGCGCCAGGAACAGCCAGGTCAGGGTTCTACGGCTCATGTCAGGCCTCCAGGGCGCGGGTGAGGTCCTCGTCGAGGCGCGCCAGCGCTGACGGGAGCGCGGCGGCGCTGCCGGTCACCGCTCCGAGGACGTTCTTGATCAGGGCGGTCTCGACGGCGGCCTGCTGCGGCGGGGCCGGGATCGGCGCGCAGGGCAGGGTGTCGAGGGTGTCGTAGAAGACCTTCCAGTGGGCGGGGCCCTTCTCGGAGTAGAGGGCCTCGTTGCACATCGAGCGGCGGGTGGGGGTGGTCTCCGGGCGGGGGAAGGCGAGCGTCATGCCCTCCCGGGAGGTGCAGAACTTGATCCACTCCCAGGCCTCGTCCTGCCGCTTCGAGGTCTTGAGGATGGTGTACCCGGCGGCTCCGAACTGGTGGCGCTGGCTGCGCAGCCTCGGGAAGAAGGTGACGTCGTAGTCGGCGGGCTTGAGCCCGGCAGCGTTGAGCCCCTCGACCCAGAACCCGCCGGCCGGGGTCATCCCGATCGAGCCGCCGGAGAACTGGCCGACGAGCTCGTTGCCGCCGCCCTGGGCGGGGCTGGTGCCAAGGCCTTCCTGGACCAGGGAGCGGACCATCTCGAAGGACTCGGCGACCCGTACGTCGCGGGCGTTGGACCGCTGCCACAGGTAGCCGCCGGAGCGCTGCCCGCTCTGGCCGGGGTAGAACCGGTCCCACAGCCAGTCGCCGCCGGGTGACTTCTCCTCGGTCAAGAAGCTGGTGTCGTTGACGTACAGCCAGGGCACGATGCCGCCCCAGAGCCGGTTGGTCCAGTAGAAGGGGACGAAGGTGGAGTCGGCGGCCCGGCGCATCCGCCGGGCGACGTCGATGAAGTCGTCAGTGGTCCAGGCCGGGTCGGGGTAGGCGATCCCGGCCCGCTTCATGGCGGCGGTGTTGAGGTAGATGTTGGCGGCGTTGAAGTCGATCGGCATCTGGTAGAGCGAGCCCTTGTACATGAAGGCCTCGATCAGGCTGGGGTGGACGTCGTCGAAGTAGTCCTGGACCTCGGCGGCGTCGCGCTGGACGAACCGGTCGAGCGGCTCGGCCAGCCGCTCGGCGAACAGCTGCGCCCCCTCGGTGGCGGCGACGCAGACGTCCGGCGGAGTGCCGGCGGCCACCATGGTGAGGATCTTGGCGAAGAAGTCGGCCCAGTCGGTGCCCTGGATCCCCTGGACCCGGACCGGGATGTCGGGGTGCGAGCGGTTGAAGGCCTCGACCAGGGAGCGCCGGGCGACGGCGTCCTGGTTGGTGCCGAGGATGGCGACCGACAGCGAGTCGTCGTGGCGGCCCGGGATGTCGGCGCCGGTGAGGCGGGACCACTGGCTCCCGGCCAGGGCAGCCGCTCCCGCCCCGACAGCCGCCGTCAGCACCCCGCGTCGGGTGATCTGAGTCATCGTTGACCTCCGGCCTAATTCGATTTAGGTACGATCAGTCTGCGCCTCGACGAGACGGCTGTCAAGGGGGCGGCTCCACCCGTCGCCGACAACCTGGTACGCGCCCTGCGCGGCGACGCCGACGCTCTCCCCTTTCCCTGCTCGAGACGGCCCTGGGCGCCCCACACTGACCCGTGACCCGGACCGGGATCGTCGCAGCTCGCAGCGGCAGCCCACCGCCCTGACCTGGCGCCGGACCAGCCGCTAGCTAGCGCGGCATGGCCTGGGAGGGCCTGGTGCGGCTCGCGCGCAGCGGCCCGGCCTGCGAGAGGTCGGGCAGTGCTCCGTACCGGCCGCTCAGGTAGCTGGCCTCTACCCGGGCTCGGCGGCGTACGCGGCTGCCGTTGAACTCAGCCAGCGACCCTAGGCGGGTGGCACCGCCCTCGTTCTTCTCGGTGAACCAGATCTCGTCGCGGTTCAGCTGGTCCAGCAGGTGGGTGTCGTGGGAGGTGAAGACCAGCTGCGCACCGCGAGGGTTGGAGTCCGGATCGGTGAACAGCTCGACCAGCCGGGCCGTCAGGAGCGGGTGCAGGCTCGCGTCGATCTCGTCGAAGAGCATGACCTGGCCATGATCGAGAGCCGTGAGGACTGAGCCGATCAGCAGGAACCAGGCCCAGGTTCCGTGGGACTCGTCACGCATCTCGAGCTCGCGCCGCTCGCCCCCGGCCTCATGGACCAGGCGGGGAACCGGCCCAACCAATAGCGACCCCCCGGATATGCGCACCTGCCGGTCGTCGTACACCACATCCGACACCCCCAGGTCCGCCAGCTGGAGCAGGGCCAGCGCCCGGTCACGCTTCGCGCTCGGCTCAGCGTCAAGGAAGAAGTCAGTCGGCCCGGTTGCCCACCAGTCCGCCCGCGGCAGCCGGCTGACCGACAAGGGCTGCAGCGCGCCGATCTGGTCACTGACTGCGCTGATCAGGGGGTCGTCGAAGCGACGCATGATGGTGAGCGCCAGCACCCGCTCACTGAGCTGCGCCCGGGCCCCCGACAGCCGGCCCAGTCCGCGCTGCAGGATCAGCCGGTGCGACGGCACGGTCCCGTTCTGCCCAGCCACGCGTTCCCGCTCGAAGACCCGTCGCCGGCGGCCCTCCGGATAGTGGAACAGGCCCTCGTACGTCACATGCTCTGGACGCAGATCGAGCAGGTACTCAACCCGTACCCCGTCGACCTCAAGATCGACTGCGAAGGAGGAGTCTGTCGTCGGTCCGTCTCCGAAGGCGAACGGCTGGACCGGAATCTCGTCACCCCAGCGCAGCGAGTCGCTGACCGCACTGCTCAGCACTCCATCCCGGTTAGGATGTTCGACTTGCCCGAGGCATTCGCCCCGAAGATCCCGGCCACCGGCAGCAGGCCCACACTCAGCCCCTCCGGCCGGCGGACCTCGGGGCGGTCGTCGACGGCCACCATCGACAGCTCGACCGACCCCCAGACGGACCGGACGTTCTCCATCGCGAACCTGATCAGCATGCGCCACCACCCGCAGATACATGGGCACTTTCGTCCAGATTCTGCCAGATTCGCTGTCTGTCAGCAGACTTCTCGGCCAGGTAGGGTCTTGGGCCATGACGGGTACGGATGCGGTGCTGGCGGTGTGGCGCCGGCAGCTGGAGGCGATGGACGCCGGCGACACCGAGGCGCTGACGGCCTGCTTCACCCCCGATGCGCACCTGGTGCACATGACCGGGTACGTCCAGCCGCTCGACGAGTGGATGGAGGGGATCCAGCAGGGTCAGTTCGTCTACCACCAGGTGATCGAGGAGGGAGCCGAGGTCAGCACCGGCCAGGACACGGCACACCTGGTGGGTCGGGTGGTCACCGGGTACCGCCCGGACGGCTCCGGACAGGCCTGGCCGCTGCGGATGGACCAGACCTACCGGCTCGTTGACGGCTCCTGGCTGTGCACCGAGAGCCGGGTCACGCTGCGCCACTGAGCCGCCGAGCGCGCGTAGGGCCCTCTCGTCACTCCCGAGCAGGTGGCCCGGCTCGTCCCGCTCGACTGACCTCCGGCCAGCGCAGACCGCCGCCCCCGGGGGTCAGTCGCGCAGGCCGCTCCACTGCTGGTAGCGGGCCACGGTGGAGACGATGAAGCTCACCGTACGCTCGGAGCAGTTGCCGATCTGGTAGTCGTCGGGGACCACCGTCGGCTCGCGGAGCATCGCCAGCCGGACCCCGTCCAGCACGTTCGCCGGGTCGAGGCCGGTCATCACGATCGCCCCGGTGTCGAGCGCCTCGGGCCGCTCGATCGAGTCCCGCAGGGTGACCGCCGGGAAGCCCAGCAGGCTGGACTCCTCCGCGATCGTGCCGGAGTCCGACAGCACGCAGGCGCTGTGCAGCTGCAGGTGGTTGTAGTCGAGAAAGCCCAGCGGCTCGTGGAAGGTGACCCCGTCGAGGGTCCGGCCCAGCGCGTCGAGGCGCTTGCGGGTACGCGGGTGCGTCGACACCAGCACCGGCAGCCCGAGCTCGGTGTGCGCGGCCTGCAGGCAGTCGAGCAGCGCCCCCAGCCGGGCCGGGGAGTCGACGTTCTCCTCCCGGTGGGCGCTGACCAGCAGGTACCCCCGGTCGGTCAGGCCGAGCCGGCTCAGCACGTCGGACGCCTCGATCGCGGCCCGGTGGGCGTCGAGGACCTCCTTCATCGGGGAGCCGGTCTTGAGGATCCGGCGCGGGTGGAGCCCCTCGGCGAGCAGGTTCCGGCGGGCGTGCTCGGTGTAGACCAGGTTGTAGTCGGCGACATGGTCGACCAGGCGCCGGTTCGTCTCCTCCGGCACGTTCTCGTCGAAGCACCGGTTCCCGGCCTCCATGTGGTACACCGGCACCCGCATCCGCTTCGCCATCACCGCAGCCAGGCAGGAGTTGGTGTCGCCCAGCACCAGCAGCGCGTCGGGGCGCAGGTCCCGGATCGCCTGCTCGGTCCCGGTCAGCACGTCTGCGAGCACCTGGCCGAGGGAGTCGGTCCGGACCCCCAGCAGCCGGTCCGGGGCCCGTAGCCTCAGGTCAGCGAAGAAGACCTCGTTGAGCAGCGGGTCCCAGTTCTGCCCGGTGTGGACCAGCACGTGGTCGACCGTACGGTCGAGCCGCTTGATCACCTCCGACAGCCGGATGATCTCCGGCCGGGTCCCGACGACGGTCATCACTTTCGTCACAGCGTCATCCTTCCACCCAGACCGCTGTCGGCGGTCACGACGGGGTCGTACGGGTCGGAAACCGGGTGGCCAGCACGGCTCGGACCAGGTACCTTTCCCGGGCTGAGCTGTTCTTCGCACTCAGGATGACGATGCCCACTTTTCCCCGACCAGAGCTGAGCGACGGCACGCTGGTGCTGCGAGCCCTGCGGCCCGCACGGCAGGCCGGGTTCAGGTTCGAGGGTGTCGCCCGGCGGGCCGGGACAACGCACTCTGGGGTGGTCGACCTGCACGTCTTCTCCAGAATCAGCGACGACCTTCCGTGACCGGCCTCAGGACCCTGGCGACAGCCGTCCGTCGGTGAACCTGGACACCGCCTCCGCGACCCGGTCCGCCGACGGGTCGGTCAGGCCGCCGACGATCGGGATTCCCCGGCGGCGGTAGAAGCCCAGCTCCTGACCGCGGACGCTGGACACCACCCCCGGCGTGGCCGCGGTGAGCCGCGGGTCCAGCCGCAGCACCAGGGCCCGCCGCCGTACGCGAGGCTCCCACGAGGCGCTGGTGACCAGCCACCACGGCAGTCGCAAGGTGCCCTCGCGGTTGTCGACGGTGATGCCTTCACGGTCGAGCACCAGGTACGGGGCACCGGCGTCGCGGACCTTGTTCGACCGCCTGATCCGTAGCAGGCCCACAACGCACAGCACGACCGTAGCCATCGACAGCAGGGCCAGGCCCAGCGCCGCGATCGACACCCTCGCCGCCAGCACGAGTCCTGCCAGTCCTGCCAGTGCCACCATGACGACCGCGAGCACGATGAGCGTGATCACCTGCGATCGCATGACCACGGCGGACGCTCCTGGCAGGTACCGAACCGTGACGGTCTGGACGGGCTCCGGGAGGGGTACGGGTTCCGGGCTGACGCCTGCCTGCTGCCCGGCTGCTGCTGGCCCTGCCACGACCACGGGGTCCTGCTCGTTGGCGGTCATGCTGTGAGCCTACGGCTCGTCCCGCCCGTACCGGTTAGCCGAGCCGTACCGGCTCGGGGTAGGTGTCGGGGTGCTCCGGGTCGAACAGCTCGTTGGTCCAGAACATCGTGGTGACCTGCTCGTCACCAGCGGTGATGCTGTGGGTCCACATCGTCGGCATGTCGATCGCGACCGGCTCGTCACCCGACACCTGGAAGGTGACCACCTCGTCGGTCAGGTGGCGCCGCAGCGCGATCTCGGCCCGCCCGGCGAGGACGCAGAAGCGCTCGATCTTGCGCAGGTGGAAGTGCTCGCCCCGGGTGAAGCCCGGGTTGGTCGTCGAGACGAAGGCCTGCCCGCCGGCGCTGCGGCTGCGGACCCCCTCCACCAGCCGGCCACGGGGGTCGCTGCGCGGCTGCAGCCAGATCGGGTACCCCTGCGGGAACAGTGCCGCCCGGTAGGTGTTGAACAGGTCCAGCCGAAAGTCGTCACCGATCTGGGGGATGGTGCCGGTGGCGTAGTCAGCGTGGAGCTCGGTGAGCAGCTGCCAGACCTCGGGCAGCCGGACCTGGTGGGGCTCGGGGCTGGTCGTCAGGCTCGGCCCGGCCAGCCCGGCCAGCAGCACCTCGGCGGCGCGCTGGGCGTGCAGCAGCCCGATCGGGCGGTCGTCGACCTGCTCGGGCACCGAGCCCTCGGCCGCCATGGTGACCATGGTCTGGACGAACGAGTTGTAGTACGGCCGGCCGTGCTCGCCGAAGAGGTTCGGCAGCCGGGCCTCCACGTACGCGGTGCCCCAGCCGGCGGCGGCCTCGCCCAGGACCTCGCCGGCGACCGCCTTGCCGGTCCCGTACGGGGTCCCGTTGCCGGCCTGGACCGAGGAGGCGAAGACCAGCCGGGCCCCGCGCTCCCCGAGCGCGGCGACCACGTCCCGGGCCAGGGCGATGTTGGTGTCGCGGACCTCGTCCTGCGGGCCGCGGTTCATCCCGGCCAGGTGGATCACCGCGTCGGCCCCGGCCAGCAGCTCGGGCAGCCGGGGCCAGTCGGCCTGGGCGACCGGGACCACCTCCAGCTCGGGGTGCAGCGCCGAGGCCCGTACCCGCAGGTGCCAGCCGAGGAAGCCGTCGGCCCCGGTGACCGCGACCCTCATCGCCGGGCCTCGGCGACGGCGGCCTGGATCTCGGGCAAGGTCATCATCAGCCGCTGGGTCTGCTCCAGGTCGAGCTGGGTGGTGCTGGCGCTGGTGTAGTCCTGGTCGCGCGGGATCCGCTGCCGGCCCTGGTCGAAGTACAGCTCGTACTGCAGGCCGCGGGCGTCGAGCGGGACCCGGAAGAAGTCGCCCTGGTCCTCGGCCTTGGCCATCTCCTCGGTGCTGAGCAGCGACTCGTGCATCTTCTCCCCGTGCCGCGCACCGATCACCTGGATCTCGGGGTGCTCGACCCCGAGCAGCCCGGCGACCGCCCGGAACAGGGTGTCGACCGTTGTCGCTGGGGCCTTCTTGACGAAGAGGTCGCCCGGCTGGGCGTGGCTGAAGGCGTGCAGCACCAGCTCCACCGACTCGTCCAGGCTCATCAGGAAGCGGGTCATCGTCGGCTCGGTGATCGTCAGCGGGCGCCCGTCGCGGATCTGCTGCACCAGCAGCGGGATCACCGAGCCCCGCGAGTACATGACGTTGCCGTACCGGGTGACGCTGACCGTCGTCGGCGAGTCGGGGTGGTTGCGGGCGAAGGCCTGCGCGGTCTTCTCCATCAGCGCCTTGGTCATCCCCATCGCGTTGATCGGGTACACCGCCTTGTCGGTCGACAGCACCACCAGCGACCGGACCCCCGCCTGCGCCGCCGCCTCGATCACGTTGTGGCTACCGGTGACGTTGGTGGCGACGGCCTGCTGGGGGAAGAACTCGCAGCTCGGCACGATCTTCAGCGCGGCGGCGTGGAAGACGTGGTCGGCGCCGGTCATCGGCGCGGTCAGGCTCTGCGGGTCACGCACGTCACCGATGAAGTAGCGGACCCGGGCGTCGTTGAGCGTACGGCGCATCGCGTCCTGCTTGGACTCGTCGCGGCTGAGGATGTTGACCTGGCCGACGTCGTGGGCGAGCAGGTAGCGGGCCATGGTCGACCCGAAGGAGCCGGTGCCGCCGGTGATCGTCACCACCCGCCCGGCGGTCTCGGCAGCCGTACCCGACGAGGCGGCTGTGGTCTGGTCTGGCTGGGTGCTCATCGGCCGCCTTTCCGCGCCTGGCGCAGGATCTCAGTCAGTCGGGATCCGCCGATCGCCGAAGACATCTGAGACTCGTACAGCGCCCGCCCCCGGGCGCCCATCTCGCGCAGCATACCGGGGCCGGCCTGCTGAGCGGCCCGCAGCGCCGCCACCACCGCGTCCGGGTCGTCCGGGGAGGCCGCCCAGCCGGCGCCGGCCTCGGTGACCACCCGGGCCGGGTCGCCAGCCGCCACCACCAGCAGCGGGTGCCCGGCGGCCAGCAGCGACGGCACCTTGCTCGGCATGTTGACCCTGAACAGCGGGGTGTCGGTGAGGCAGACCAGCTGCAGGTCGGCTGCCGCCAGCAGCCCCGGCATCTGCCCCATCGGCCGCCGGCCCAGGAAGTGCACCCGGTCGCTCACCTGGAGCCGCTCGGCCAGGCCCCGCAGCCGCTCGGCGTCGATCCCGTCGCCCACCGTCACCAGGTGGATCCGCTCGGACGGGTCGGTCCGGGCCATCGCCTCCACCAGCACCCCGAGGCCCTGCGCGGTGCCGTGCGCGCCGGCGTACAGGGCGACGAAGTCGTCACCAGACAGGCCCAGCTCGGCGCGCAGGCTCGGGTCCGGGGCGACCGGCACGCCGAAGAGGGACTCGTCGACCCAGTTGTAGACCAGGGAGATCTTCTCCGGCGGCACCCCCCGCTCGACCAGGACCTGCTTCATCGACGGCGACAGGACGGTGACGTGCGAGCTGAGCCGGTACGAGAGCTTCGCGAAGGCCCCCATCACCGCACTGGCCACCCGGTACAGCGGGCCCGAGGTGAGAAAGCCGGAGGCGAAGACCGAGTCCGGCCAGAGGTCCTGGATCATCGTCACGTACGGGGTCCGGAACAGCAGCCGGGCCACCATCGGCGCCAGGTTCGCCGTCACCGGCGAGCTGTACACGACGGCCAGGCCGGCCTTGCGGATGTCGCCCACCCCGTACACCACGCTGGACAGCGCCCAGGAGCAGATGTTGAGGACCCGTCCCAGCGACGACGAGTCGTGGCTCGGGTAGAGCGGGGTCCGGCGCACCTCGACCGGCCCGATCATCTCCCGGCTCGCCAGGTCGGCCCGGTACCCGTCAAAGACCACCCCGGTCGGGTAGTTCGGCACCCCGGTCAGCACCGTCACCTGCCAGCCACGCCGCTCCAGCTCCTCCGGCACCCAGCAGGCCACCCCCACGTTCTCCGGGTGGTACCACTGGCTGACGTAGCAGACCCGTTCCCTCATGGGTCAGTTCTACCGGGTCCGGCCGGCACTGCACGTACGGACGCACCGCGGCCCGGCCCCGCCCGGCCCTGGCCTGCCCGGGTGACGCCGGCGGGCCAGCGCCTGCCAGGTCCCCGGTGGTCGGCTCGTGACGGGACGGACCGTCAGCGGCCGGCTGCGGCGGGGCCCCCGGCGCGGTCCGCCACTCGTACCCCAAGAATCCCATGAGGGAAAGAAGAACGACCACGAATACGGCAGCTCCCAGGCGCCAGCGAATGCCCGTGAGATAGGGGCTCGCACCCCACTCCGGGATGTCAAAGGTGCCTCTCATTCTTCTGACACAGCAGCGATCTTGGCGGCCGTCGCGGACCTGGGGCCGAGAGCCAGCCCGGCCCGCCCCCTGGCCGGTCCGCTCGTAGCCGCACAGGTTCCTCGGGGCCGCCGCCGAGGCCGGCAGCCCGCGCCCGAGGCCGAGTGTCCACCTGTTGAACCACCACTCTCGAATGTCCTGCGACCGGTCGAAACCGCTGGCCAGACGGTCAGCCCAGTGGCTCAGCCCGGCGCCGGGAGAGGCTCATCGGGGATCGCTTTCCGATTCCTGTCGGGGATTCGCCCCATCGCCTATTAGGGTTGATCAGATGAGGGATGGGGTGGCTGCCGCCGTGGTGTCGTACGAGCCGACGACCGCGCTCGTGCACTTGGTGACCACTCTGCGTCACGCTGGCCTTCCGGTCCACGTGGTCGACAACGCCAGCACGACCGCGACCGGAATCCTGCGCCACTGCCAGTCCCTGGGCGCTGAGGTGACCTGGCTGGACCACAACACCGGGGTCGCCGGAGCGCTCCAGGTTGCCCTCGAGCAGACCGACGCCGAGTGGCTGTTCACCTTTGACCAGGACAGCCGGGTCACCCCCGAGCTGATCGACCGGCTGCTGGTGACCGCCGCCCGCCGGGTGTCGCGGGTGGCGGTGGTGGCGCCCGTGGTCCGCGACCAGCGCACCGGGAACCTGCTGCAGGGTGACCCCGGCCGCTCCGCCTGGTACGTGGTGCGCCGTACGGTCACCTCCGGCTCGCTGTGCCGGGTGGAGGCGCTGCGCCAGGTCGGGGGCTTCCGGACCGACCTGGTGATCGACTTCGTCGACTGGGAACTCTGCCTGCGGCTGCGGGCCGCCGGCTGGGAGATGGTGATCGAGCCCCAGGCCGAGCTGCTGCACACCCTCGGCGCGGCCACCCGCCACCAGCTGCCGCTGATCGGTGAGGTGACCACGACCAACCACTCCGCCGACCGGCTCTACTACCGGTACCGCAACGCGCTGCTGGTGGCCCGCGCCGGCGGGCTGGGGATGGAGGCCCGCTGGGCGGCCCGGACCGCGCTCGGGCTGGTGCTCGGGGTCGGCAAGGTGGTCGCGCTGGAGCACGACCGGGCCAGCAAGCTGCGGGCGATCGGCGCCGGTCTGCGTGACGGCGTACGGGGCCGCGCTGGCACCCGCCGGCTCCCGGCGCCAGTGCCGATTCACCGGACCCCGGTCTCGGTCTGCATGGCCACGTACAACGGGAGCCAGTTCCTGACCACCCAGCTCACCAGCATCCTCGACCAGCTGGGCCCAGACGACGAGGTGCTGGTCCAGGACGACGCCAGCACCGACGACACCCTCGACGTCATCGAGGCGCTCGACGACCCTCGCATCCAGGTCCAGCGCAACCCGTTCAACCAGGGCCTGATCACTACCTTCGAGCGCTGCCTGGCGCGGGCCACCAAGCCGGTCGTGTTCCTCGCCGACCAGGACGACCAGTGGCTGCCCGGCAAGGTGGATGCCGTCCTGGACGAGATGGCGATCCCAGGCGTGACGGCCGTGGTGACGAACGCCGAGATCACCGACGCCGACCTCAACCCGACGGGCGAGCTGTACTTCGAGCACGCCCGCAGCGGCCCCGGGGTGGTGCACAACTTCATCAAGAACAGCTACCTCGGCTGCTGCCTGGCCGTACGGCGCGAGGTGCTCGAGGTGGCGCTGCCGGTCCCCCGCTCGGTCCGGACCCACGACGGCTGGATCGGGATCACCGCCGACCTGATGGGCGAGGTGGTCTTCCTGCCCACCCCGTACCTGCGCTACCGCCGCCACCGCGGCAACGCCTCCCAGATGACCCGCTTCGGGCTGGCCGACATCGCCAAGCGGCGGGCCTTCCTCGCCGCGCACCTGGCCCGGATCACCCCCGAGGTGCTCCGGCGCCGCCGTACCTCGTGAGAACCGGCTCATGATCTGACCGTCCAGTCAACCCGACCGGCAGCATGCGCCCATGACGTCTACCGCAACGGGGGCTGGCGCCTCGGCGCGTGCCGAGGCTCGGCGCCAGCTCGCCCTGGCCGATGCCTATGCGGACGCGGCCGAGAAGGCCCGCCAGTGCGCAGCCCGGTACCGGGTCGCCGCCACCACCGAGGCCCAGACCGCCGCGCTGCTCAGCCCGCTCACTGACCTGGGCCACCGCCTGCTCGCCGACCGTGGCTGGCCAGGCAGCCGGCGCTCCCAGGTCGACCTGGTCGTGATCGGCCCGGCCGGAGTGTTCATCGTCGACACCAAGGCCTGGGCGGGCCTGCGCGTCGACCAGGGCCGGATCTTCCGCGGCCCAGACGATGTCACTGACGACCTCGCCACACTGGCTGACCTGGCCGAGGACACCCAGGTCCACCTGGCCGCCGAGCTCGGGCTCGCGCCCGGCGAGGTACGGGCGGTGGCGGCGATGGCCGGGCACCGCAACCTCCAGGTCCAGGTCGCCGGGGTCACCGTCGTCGGGCAGCACGACCTGCTGCACCACATCACGGGATTCGGGACCCGGCTGACCGAGGCCCAGGTCGACGCCCTGGTCGAGACCTGCCAGAGCTTCTTCCCCGTCACCCGGGAGCCGGCCCCGGTAGTGACCACGATCGTGCCACCAGCCGTCGCCCCGCCCGATCAGGAGGAGCTCTTCTCGACCGAGGAGATCCTCGCCAGCCTGGAGGAGGCCGCGCTGAGCGCCCCGATCGAGGACTGGATGACCTACCTCCACCCAACCCAGGCCCGGACCGTCTGCCGGTCCTTCAACGGCCCCGCGCGGGTCCGCGGCCCGGCCGGCACCGGCAAGACCGTGGTCGGGCTGCACCGGGCCGCCTGGCTGGCCCGGACCCGGCCCGGGACGGTGCTGCTCACCTCGTACGTGCGGACGCTGCCGTCGGTGCTGCACGGCCTGCTGGTCCGGCTCGCCCCCGATGTCGCCGACCGGGTCGAGTGCCGGGCCATCCACAGCTGGGCACACGACTTCCTGCGGGAGCGAGGCGTCCCGTTCACCATCGGCCAGCAGCAGGCCGACCGCGCCTTCAGGCAGGCGCTGCGCGGCACCGGGCAGCCGCTGCTCGAGATCGTCGACGACCCGACCTACTGGCAGGCCGAGATCGGCAGCGTCATCAAGGGGCGCGGCATCACCACCCTTGAGGAGTACGTCGCCCTCCCCCGGACCGGGCGGCGGCAGCGGCTGAGCACGGCGCAGCGGCGCCTGGTGTGGGACCTGCTGCTCGCCTACCAGGAGCAGCTCCGCGAGCAGCAGGTGATCGACTTCGCCGACCTGGTCCTGCTGGCCGAGCAGGAGCTGGCCCGCGAGCCGCTGACCGGGTACGCGGCGGTGGTCATCGACGAGGCCCAGGACCTGTCCTGCGCGATGGTCCGGCTGCTGCACCGGCTGGTCGGTGACGCAGAGAACGGGCTGACCCTGATCGGCGACGGGCAGCAGGCCATCTACCCGGGCGGCTGGACCCTGGCCGAGGCAGGGGTCTCGGTCGCCGGGCGCGGTGTGGTGCTGGACATCAACTACCGCAACACCGAGCAGATCCACGACTTCGCACGCCTGGTCGTCGAGGGCGACGAGTACGCCGACCTGGAGGGCAGCACCCGCCCCGGCGAGGTCGCCTCGATGGTGCCGCGGCAAGGGGTGGCCCCGCACTGGCAGGAGTACCACGACCGGCAGCAGCAGGCAGCCCAGATGCTGGCAGCCGTACGGGAGGCGCTCATTGACCCCGGCACCGACCCTGGCGACGTCGGTGTGCTGTGCCTCACCCGAGCCGGCGTCCGCTGGGCCACCACGGTGCTGCGGCAGGCCGGGCTGCCGGTGACCCAGCTGACCTCGTACCAGGGCAGCCGCTCGGCCGGGATCCTGGTCGGGACCGTGAAGCGCGCCAAGGGCCTCGAGCTCAAGCAGGTGGTGCTGCCGGACCTGCCGCGTGAGGTCACCGGGCCGGCACCGGACGGCGACGCTGCCCGGGAGCGCTGGGAGCTGCTGCGCCGCGAGGCGTACGTGGGGATGACCCGCGCCCGGGACCGGCTCTGGGCCCAGGTCGAGGCCTGACCCGGGCACAGCACGCCGCAGCGCCCGTCCCAGGGACCGGGGCGGGCGCTGCTGGCGTGCTACGGGACTACTCGGCCGACTCGCTCGGACCGGCCAGCTCGGCGAACGGGACGTCGGGCAGGTGCTTCTCCGTCCCGGTGAAGCTGAACGGGGTCTCGCTGCCCTCCTCGGCGGCGTCGACCAGCACCAGCTGGCCCGCCTTGAGCTCCCCGAACAGGATCTTCTCGGCCAGCACGTCCTCGACGTCGCGCTGCAGCGCTCGCCGCAGCGGCCGGGCTCCCAGCACCGGGTCGAAACCACGCTTGGCGATCAGCGACTTCGCGGCCGGAGTGAGCTCGATACCCATGTCCCGGTCCTTGAGACGGGTCTCGATCTGGCCCACCATCAGGTCCACGATCCGCTCGATCTCCGGCTGCGACAGCTGGTGGAAGACCACCACCTCGTCGACCCGGTTCAAGAACTCCGGACGGAAGTGCTGCTTCAGCTCGTCGGAGACCTTCGCCTTCATCTTCTCGTACGACCCCTCGGCGTCGGTTCCCACCTGGAAGCCCAGGTTGACGGTCTTCGAGATGTCCCGGGTGCCGAGGTTGGTGGTCATCACGATCACCGTGTTCTTGAAGTCGACGACCCGGCCCTGAGCATCGGTCAGCCGGCCCTCGTCGAGGATCTGCAGCAGCGAGTTGAAGATGTCCGGGTGGGCCTTCTCGATCTCGTCGAACAGCACCACCGAGAACGGCTTGCGGCGCACCTTCTCGGTCAGCTGGCCGCCCTCTTCGTACCCGACGTAGCCGGGAGGCGAGCCGAACATCCGCGATGCGGTGTGCTTCTCGGAGTACTCGCTCATGTCAAGGGTGATCAAGGCGTCCTCGTCACCGAACAGGAACTCGGTCAGGGCCTTCGTGAGCTCGGTCTTTCCGACCCCGGACGGGCCGGCAAAGATGAACGAGCCGCTGGGGCGCTTCGGGTCCTTCAGACCGGCCCGGGTACGGCGGATCGAGCGGGACAGGGCATGGACCGCGTCCACCTGCCCGATGATCCGGCGACCCAGCTCCTCCTCCATGTGCAGCAGCCGCGCGGACTCCTCCTCGGTCAGCTTGAAGACCGGAATACCGGTCGCCGAGCTCAGCACCTCGGCGATCTGCTCCTCGTCGACCTCGGCCGGAACATCCTGGTCGCCGACCTTCCAGGCCTGCTCCTTCTCAGCCCGCTGCGCCAGCAGCTTCTTCTCCGAGTCCCGCAGCCCGGCCGCCCGCTCGAAGTCCTGGGCGTCGATCGCGGCCTCCTTCTCCAGCCGTACGGAGGCGATCTTCTCGTCGTACTCGCGCAGGTCCGGCGGGGCTGTCATCCGCTTGATCCGCAGTCGCGCCCCGGCCTCGTCAATCAGGTCGATGGCCTTGTCCGGCAGGAAGCGGTCGGCGATGTACCGGTCGGCCATCTGGGCCGCGGCTGCCAGCGCCTCGTCGGTGATCGTGATCCGGTGGTGCGCCTCGTACCGGTCGCGCAGGCCGCGCAGGATGTCGATCGTCAGCGCGATCGACGGCTCGGCCACCTGGATCGGCTGGAACCGCCGCTCCAGCGCCGCGTCCTTCTCGATGTGCTTGCGGTACTCGTCGAGGGTGGTGGCCCCGATGGTCTGCAGCTCGCCGCGGGCCAGCATCGGCTTCAGGATCGAGGCCGCGTCAATAGCCCCCTCAGCGGCACCGGCACCCACCAGGGTGTGGATCTCGTCGATGAAGAGCATCACGTCTCCGCGGGTCCTGATCTCGGCCAGGACCTTCTTCAGCCGCTCCTCGAAGTCGCCGCGGTAGCGCGAGCCAGCCACCAGGGCGCCCAGGTCCAGGGTGTAGATCTGCTTGTCGCGCAGGGTCTCTGGGACGTCTCCGCGGACGATCGACTGCGACAGCCCCTCCACCACGGCGGTCTTGCCGACACCGGGCTCCCCGATCAGGACCGGGTTGTTCTTGGTCCGGCGCGACAGCACCGTCATCACCCGCTCGATCTCCTTCTCGCGCCCGATCACCGGGTCGAGCTTGTTCTCGCGAGCAGCCTGGGTGAGGTTGCGGCCGAACTGGTCCAGCACCTTCGAGGAGGACGACTGCGGGCCCAGGTCGGGCGCCCCGGCGGTCGCCGCCTCCCGGCCCGACTGGAAGCCGGACAGCAGCTGCAGCACCTGGGTCCGGACCCGGTTCAGGTCGGCGCCCAGCTTGATCAGCACCTGCGCTGCAACACCCTCCCCCTCACGGATCAGGCCCAGCAGGATGTGCTCGGTCCCGATGTAGGTGTGGTTGATCTGCAGCGCCTCGCGCAGCGACAGCTCCAGCACCTTCTTGGCGCGCGGAGTGAAGGGGATGTGCCCAGTCGGGGCCTGCTGGCCGTGGCCGATGATCTCCTCGACCTGCTCGCGGACAGCCTCCAGCGAGATCCCGAGCGACTCCAGCGCCTTGGCAGCGACCCCTTCGCCCTCGTGGATCAGCCCCAGCAGCAGGTGCTCGGTTCCGATGTAGTTGTGGTTGAGCATGCGCGCCTCGTCCTGCGCCAGGACGACGACTCGACGCGCACGATCGGTGAACCGCTCGAACATCGACACTCTCTTCTCCTTCTCGGGGCCCTAGCCCCGCCCGGCGGCACCTCAGGCGCCACGGCACGTGTCAGTGTACGGAACGTCGCTGGGCGTCCCCGCCTTCCGCTGTTCGCTCTCAGCGCACCGGTCCTGGACGCGACAGGAGCCGGACCCGCTCGGCGGGCCCGGCTCCCTCAGCTCAGCGTTGACTCCGCAGCGCCTTCGCAGCCGTTCGCAGAACGTCAGTGCGCCCGATCGTACGCGGCGCGAATGTCAGCCGGCACCCGACCGCGGTCGCTCACCTGGTATCCGTTGTCTCGCGCCCACGCGCGAATGTCGTTGGCCTGAGAGCGCGCAGAACGCCCGCCGCGGCCAGACTTGCGGCCCCCCGTACGGCGCCCGTGGCCGATCCACGGCGCCAGCGCCGAGCGCAGCTGCTCGGCATTCTCTTCCGACAGGTCGATCTCGTACGCGACGCCGTCGAGCGTGAACTTCACCGTCTCGGCAGCGGGGCCACCATCGACATCGTCCTCGAGGACGATCTGAGTGCGCCGAACCATCTTTGCTCCATATCTCGAGTCCTTGCCGGCACCCATATTGAAGCGCCGTCAAGGCCCACCTTATCGACAAAGGGGGCACCTGCCAATCACCCATCCCACGATCCCGGAATCCCCACTGTTTTCGAGCGGCCTCAAAGACTGTTCCCCGGCTGGGGGGCCGGACGATAGGCTGAGCGGGTGCGACGAAAGGATGCCGGTGGGAGCCGGCGCGCGCGTCCCGGCCCGGGGCGAGCCAGCATCAAGGATGTGGCCCGCCAGGCCGGGGTCTCGGTCGGCACGGTGTCGAACGTTCTCAACCGCCCTGACTTCGTTGCTGAGCCGACGCGTGAACGAGTGCTGGCGGCTATGAGCACGCTCAGCTTCGTCCGCAACGGGTCCGCCCGCCAGCTGCGGGCCGGCTGCTCCACCACCGTTGGGGTGATGGTCCTCGACCTGGGCAACGCCTTCTACACCGAGCTGGTCCGCGGCATTGAGGACCGGCTCGCCGCCGACGGCCTGCTGCTGATGCTGTGCAGCTCCGACGAGGACCCGCAGCGGGAGGCCCGCTACCTGCGCCAGTTCGCCGAGCAGGGCGTACGGGGCATGCTGGTCGCCCCGTTCCAGACGTCACCGCAGTGGCTGGCTGACCTGGCCTCGCTGCGGACCCCGGTGGTGCTGCTGGACACCCACGCCACCAGCCTGCCCTCGGTCGGGGTGGACAACGTGCTGGGTGCCCGGCTGGCTGTCGAGCACCTGCTCGGCAACGGGCACCGGCGGATCCTGCTGGCCAACGGGCCGAGCGACCTCCAGCAGTGCCGCGACCGGGCGGCCGGCGCCGAGGAGGCGGTCCGGCTGGCCGGGCTGGACCCGGCCACGGTGCTGGACGAGATCACCCTGCCCGACACCACCGCCGAGGCTGGCGCCGCCCGGATGAACGAGGTCCTCGGCCGCGGCCTGCAGGTCAGCGCGGTCTTCTGCGTGAACGACTCGGTAGCGCTGGGGGTGATGCGCGCCCTGCGCTCTCACCAGGTGAGCCTGCCCGGAGACGTGGCCGTGGTCGGGTACGACGACGTCCCCCTCGCCCGGGAGCTCGCAGTGCCGCTGACCTCGGTACGTCAGCCGATGCCCGAGATCGGGTGGCGGGCCGCTGACATCCTGCTCAGCGGCCAGCAGACCGGCCACGTCAGCTTCGCGCCCGAGCTGGTGGTCCGGGCCTCGTCCGACTGGCGCGTGGCGCCAGCCGGACGTACCTGACCGCCAAGCGGCCAGCTCCGAGTGCTCTGCCCCCGTGGCCCGCAGACGAGCCCGGTCAGCGTGGCTTGTCGGTGACCAGGAAGAGGTCACCGGGCTGGCACTTCAGCACGTCGCAGATGGCGGTGAGGGTGGAGAACCTGATGGCCTTGGCACGCTGGTTCTTCAGCACGCTGAGGTTGACGCTGGTGACGCCGATCGCCTCAGCCAGGGCGGTGACGGTCATGCCCTGCTCGGCGAGCAGCTCGTCGAGCCGGCAGACCACGCGGTGGGGCTCCTCGACAGGCACTCAGACCAGCCCCTCGACGTCGCGCTCGAGATCGGTTCCCCTGCGGAAGGCCTCGGCGAGCGCGGCCAGCAGCAGCCCCACCCCCATCACCATCAGCGGGGCCGGCGACAGCAGGAAGAGGAGCCCCGGAGGGGAGTCGACCAGGGCGGCGTGAGTCAGCGAGCCGAGCGAGAAGGCGCTCGCGACGGCGTGCAGGGGCGGTGCGAGCAGCAGGACCCCGGCGATGCCCCGCAGCCGCCAGACACTGGCCGTGATGAAGGGGTCCCCTGACTGGATCGAGCGCAGCAGGTGCCACAGCAGCCACGCGACAAGCAGGGTCGCGACGGTGAGGACCAGCCCCGGGGCGAGGTAGGCCAGGAAGGTCTGCGTGTCGAGCGTCTCGAACCTGGCCCGACCCACTCCGGCCGAGAGCACCTCAGCTCCCGGCGCAGTCTGAGTCTCGCCGAGCCGCTGACCGCTGAGGTCGATCTCCCCGACCAGCCCGGTCCCGCGGGCCCAGGTGGCCAGCGGCATGACGAGGGTGTAGACCGGTACGGCCGCCGCCAGGAAGGCAATGACCACGAAGCTGATGCCGAAGTCACTGCGGTCGAAACGCAGCAGCCGGTCCAGCCGGCTGTGAGGGGGGCGGTGGCTGCCCCTGGTGGTGTTGGCAGGCATGGTTTCTCCTTCGACTGAGGTGTATCGAATTTCGATAACACGAAAAACGATACCATCGATAGTCGATAGGTCAAGAGGTGAGGGCGACATGGTCGCGGACACACAGAACCGGCCGGGCCTCCCCGTGCCCGGCCGGTTCCGAAGAGCTCAGGCCTGCTTGCGGTAGAGCGGGGTGCCGCCCTGGGCCTGGTCATCGCGGTCAGCCATGACCAGCGCGGCCACCGACGGCATCTCCTCGGTGCCCCAGACCTCGGCCTCGAGCCGGTCGTCGGAGTCCCGCCGAACCCGGCGCGGAAGAGTGAGCACCTCGGCCGCGTGCGCCACCTCGGTGTCGCTGACCTCGGGAACCACCTCGGGCTCCAGCTCCTCCTCAACCGGCTGGGTCAGCCGCGCCAGCAGCTCGTCGCGCTCTGCGGTCAGAGCAGCCGCACCACCGCGCAGCGTCGAGACCAGCTGCTGCTGACCAGCCAGCTCCTGCCGGGCCTCGACCAGGTCGGCGCGGGTATCAGCCAGGTCTCCGGCCAGCTGGACGTTGCGGGTCCGCAGCAGCGAGGTCACCAGCTCGTACCCGGCGCGCTGGTCAATCAGCTCGTCGTGGTACCGCTCGTGCATCACCATCAGCCGGTCGTGGTACGCCTGCTTGGCCGTCTGGAACTCGCGCCAGATGAAGTACAGCGCTACCGCGGCACTGACCATCAGGGCGGCGATCCCGAAGCGCCCGACCCACGGCGCGAACGGGAAGCAGACGATGCCGACGGCACCTCCGGCCCCCGCCACAAACTGGGCGACCCGGAAGTTGCGGCTGAGCTGGGCACTACGCGTGGGGGAAGTCACTCTCCCATGCTACGCAGCACCATGCCGTACGACCGGAGGTGCCCCCGCGTGTCGGGCCGGGCTGTCGGTAAACCACACCGTGCGTCCACCCTGGTCAGTCCGGCTCCGGCCCGTCCTCGTCCGGGTCCGGGTCCGGTGGCCGGGGAGCGCGGCAGGCCCGCTCGGCGAACCAGCCGGCCACCACCATCGCGGCCGCCGCCAGCGCCGCCGCCAGCCCGTGGACCACCCGCTCCCGCGGGCCCGCGGCGTCGAAGCGGGGCACGAAGAACAGCGCGAAGGCGAGGTACCCGCCGGTCAGCAGCGAGCCGCCCAGCAGCAGCGCCCGCGCCACCGCCAGAGTGGTCACCGAGGCCCTCGGGTCGGCCGGACGGCGGTGGACGTGGTTGCGGACGTGCGTCACCCGGGCCATCACCGCGCCGCCAGCGGCCGCAGCCAGCAGCAGCGCCGGGGTGGTCCACGGGATCTCCGGCGCCACCAGGGAGAACGCGGTCACCCCCGACAAGCCGACGAAGGTCACCGCGGCCCCCACGACCAGCGCCGCCAGCAGGGTACGCACCCGGGTCGGTGTCACCGTCGGCTCAGGCATGCCCCACCCGCAGCCTCAGGTCCGGCCGGGGCCGGACCCCGTCGCGCCCCACCCGGAGCAGGTGCTCGGCGACCCGCGAGCCAGCGAGCACCGCGTCCGGGTCGACCTCGGCCCACGGCACCAGCACGAAGGCCCGCTCCGCGGCCCGCGGGTGCGGCACCGTCAGCTCCTCGCTGGCGACCTCGCTCGTGCCCACGGCGAGCAGGTCCACATCGAGAGTGCGGGGGCCGTTGACGACGCCTCGGACCCGGTTCGCCTGCTGCTCCAGCCGCTGCCCGAGCCGCAGCAGCCCCCAGGGGTCAAGGTCGGCCTTCCCCACCACCACGGCGTTCAGGAAGTCGGGCTGCTCGACCCCACCGACCGGGTCGGTCTCGTACACCCCGGAGACCCTCAGCGCGTCGACCCCACCCGCAGCGAGCCCGTCGACCGCCTGCTGCAGGTACCCCAGCCGGTCGCCCAGGTTGCTGCCCAGCGCAACGGCGACCCTCATGGCCGTCGTCTGCGGACCGTCACCGACAGATCCGTACAGCCGGCATCCTTCGCGGCCCGCGGCTTGTGGATCCGTACGTCCACCGCGTACGCCCGGGGCTGGCCGGCCAGCAGCACCTGGCACAGGTGCCGGCCCAGGGTCTCCAGCAGCCGGTACGAGGTCTCGGCAACCTCACGGACGATGGTCTGGCTCACCTCGACGTAGCTGACCGTGTGGTCGAGGCTGTCGGGACGCTGCGGCTCCGGCTCCAGCCAGACCACCACGTCGACGAGGAAGTCCTGCGGCGAGGTCTGCTCGTCCTCCCAGACCCCGTGGCAGCCGCGGGCCGCCACCTGGGTCAGGTCAATCCGGTCCAGGTGGTCGAGCTCGGTGGTCGGCACTGACAGGCTCATCGGCCCTCCCGGAGACGCTCCGCCACCCTGATCGCGGCCAGGTGCTCGCTGACGGTGTGGGTACGAACCGCCCAGACCCCCACTCCCGCTAGCCAGCCAGACACTGCCGCCGAAGCCGGGTCCCGCTGCCTCGGGCCGCCACCGCCGCTGGCCTCGGTCAGGAAGCGCTTGCGTGATACCCCCCACAGCACCGGCAGCCCGATCTGCTGGAAGTCCTCCGCGGCCCGCAGCAGGGCCCAGTTCTGCTCGGTGTCCTTGCTGAAGCCGATGCCGGGGTCGAGCACGATCAGCTCCGGCTCGATCCGGGCGCTGACCGCGGCCTTCACCCGGTCCAGCAGCTCGGCGCGGACCTCGGCGACCACGTCGGCGTACGTGGCGGCCTCCTGCATCCGGTCGGAGTGGCCGCGCCAGTGCATGGCGATGTAGAGGCAGCCCAGCCGGGCCACCGTCGCCAGCATCTGCGGGTCGGCCAGTCCGCCGGAGACGTCGTTGACGATCACCGCGCCGGCCTCGGCGCAGCGCTGGGCGACCTCGGCCCGCATGGTGTCAACGCTCACCGCCACACCCTGCTCGGCCAGGGCCGCCACCACTGGCAGCACCCGCTCCAGCTCCTCGGCGGCGCTGACCCGGCCGGCCCCAGGGCGGGTCGACTCGCCGCCGACATCGATGACCGCGGCCCCCTCAGCGGCCAGCCTCAGCCCGTGCGCGACGGCCGAGGCGGTGTCGAGGTGGTCGCCGCCGTCACTGAACGAGTCCGGCGTGACGTTGACGATCCCCATCACCCGGGTCGGCGCCGGGGCCAGCAGGGCGGGGATCATGACCGCCCGCCCAGGATCAGGCTCATCGCCTCGGCCCGGGTCGCCGGCTCGTGGAGGCGGCCCCGGACGGCGGAGGTGATGGTCTTGGAGCCGGGCTTGTGAGCGCCGCGCATGGTGAGGCACATGTGCTCGGCCTCGATCACGACGATCACGCCGAGCGGCTCCAGCCTCCGGACCAGGGCGTCGGCGACCTGGCTCGTGAGCCGCTCCTGGACCTGGAGCCGGCGGGCGTACCCGTCGACCAGCCGGGCCAGCTTCGACAGCCCGGTCACCCGCTGGTCGGGGACGTAGCCGACGTGGGCCCGCCCCACGAAGGGCAGCAGGTGGTGCTCGCAGAGCGAGTACACCTCAATGTCGCGCACCAGGACCAGCTCGGAGTGGTCGATGTCGAAGGTCTTGTCGAGGACCTGCTCCGGCTCGGTGCCGTGGCCGGCAAGGACCTCGGCGAGAGCCCGGGCCACCCGGGCCGGGGTCTCCCGCAGCCCGTCCCGGTCGGGGTCCTCTCCGGCCCCGGCCAGCAGCTCCCGTACGGCTGCCTCAACACGTGCAGCATCAAAGGCCATCTCAGGCTCCGGCGGCCGGTCCCGACGGCCCCGGCTCGCCGGGCTGCTCCCCGCCGGGCTCGGAGCCGGTCGGCGCAGACGGTGACGAGCCGGCCTGTGGTGACTCGCTGGACTGCGAGGACGGGCTGGTCTGTCCTGGCTTCCACGTCGGCGGCGCCCAGCCAGTGGTCGGGGTGGCGTCGGTCCACTGCGAGCCGGGCCGCCAGCCGAGCGGCACCTGGGTCGGGGCCGGCAGAGGCTGGGCCGGGGCCCCACCAGGCAGCTGGGGCGGGCTGCCGGCAGTGCCGGCAGCGGGCAGCGAGGCCGGCTGCTGCGAGGCCGGCCGCGGCGGCGGAGTCACCGGAGGCAGGTCCGACGGCTTACGGCTGTCGGAGCCGGTCCAGGCCGGGCGCTTCTCCCGGCGCCGCAGCGGCTTGAAGACCTGAGCCACCTGCTCCTTGTCCAGGGTCTCCTTGACCAGCAGCTGGCGGACCAGCTCGTCGAGCACGTCCCGGTTCTCCTGGAGCACGTCGAAGGCCTCCTGGTGCGCGGTCGCGATCAGCTGCGAGACCTCCTCGTCGATGATCGCCGCGGTCCGCTCCGAGAAGCCCCGGCTCTGGCCCATCTCCATCCCGACGAAGGGCTCCCGGTCGTCGCTGCCGAGCCGCACGGCGCCGAGCCGCTCGGTCATCCCGTACTGGGTGACCATGGCCCGGGCCACCTTGGTCGCCTTCTCGATGTCGTTGCTGGCGCCGGTGGTCGGGTCGTGGAAGACCAGCTCCTCGGCTGCCCGGCCGCCCAGCATGTACGCGAGCTGGTCCAGCAGCTCACCGCGGGTCTGGCTGTACTTGTCCTGGTCCGGCAGCACCATCGTGTACCCGAGGGCCTTGCCCCGAGGCAGGATAGTGACCTTCTGGACCGGGTCGGTGCCCGGCATCGCGGCCGCCACCATGGCGTGGCCACCCTCGTGGTACGCAGTGATCAGCAGCTCGTGCTCGCTCATCAGCCGGGTCCGGCGCTGCGGGCCGGCGATCACCCGGTCGATCGCCTCGTCCAGGGCGTGGTTGCTGATCAGCGGCTGGTTCGAGCGGGCGGTCAGCAGCGCCGCCTCGTTGAGCACGTTCGCCAGGTCGGCACCGGTGAACCCCGGCGTACGGCGGGCCACCGACGCCAGGTCCACACCCTCGTCCATCGGCTTGCCAGTCGCATGGACCCGCAGGATCTTCTCCCGCCCGGCCAGGTCCGGGGCGTCGACCGCGATCTGGCGGTCGAACCGGCCCGGGCGCAGCAGCGCCGGGTCGAGCACGTCGGGACGGTTGGTCGCGGCGATCAGGATCACCCCGCCGCGGACGTCGAAGCCGTCCATCTCGACCAGCAGCTGGTTGAGGGTCTGCTCCCGCTCGTCGTGGCCGCCGCCCATGCCCGCGCCACGGTGCCGCCCGACCGCGTCGATCTCGTCGATAAAGACGATCGCGGGGGCCGACTCCTTGGCCTGCTCGAAGAGGTCCCGGACCCGGGAGGCGCCGACACCGACAAACATCTCGACGAAGTCCGAGCCCGAGATCGAGAAGAACGGCACCCCCGCCTCACCGGCGACCGCCCTGGCCAGCAGGGTCTTTCCGGTGCCGGGAGGCCCGTACAGGAGCACGCCCTTGGGAATCTTGGCGCCGACCGCGCGGAACTTGGCCGGCTCGGCGAGGAACTCCTTGATCTCCTGCAGCTCCTCGATCGCCTCGTCGACCCCGGCCACGTCGGCGAAGGTGGTCTTCGGGGTGTCCTTGCTGGCGATCTTGGCCCGCGACTTGCCGAACTGCATCACCCGCGAGCCGCCACCCTGCAGCGAGTTCATCAGGAAGAAGAAGATCACCCCGATGACCAGGAACGGGATCACCGTCCCCAGGAACGAGCCCCAGAAGCCGGGTGTGGGGTTCACACCCTTCCAGGACTCCAGGCTGCCGTCCTTGACCCGCTGGTTCAGCCGCCCGGTGAGCTCGTCGACCTGGTCACCGACCCAGACCGCCTTGATCTTGGTCTTGCGGTCGTCGGCCTTCTCGATCTGGATCGTCTGCTCGCTGTCAGTGAGGATGACCTCCTTCAGCTTGTCGTCGCCGTTGATCACGGCGACTGCCTCGGAGGTCGGGACCTCCTTGTACCCGGTGGCGTCGTCCGTCAGCTGGAAGACCAGGTACAGAGCGAACAGCGCCAGCAGGATCCATACCAGTGGTCCCCGGAAAAGTCGTTGCAGCGTAGTCATGCCCTGCCTAGAGGTCGTACCGTAAGCACCCGAACCTTACCAGCGGGGCCCAGCCGCTGGGGCTCGTGAGCAGCGGCCCCGGTCACAGCAGGTACGGCACCAGCCGACGGGTCCGAGCCATGTACGCGGCGTACTCGTCGCCCCAGCGGGCCAGGCACTCGGCCTCGTCGGCCAGGCACATCTGGTACCCGCCCACGCTGGCCACCACCGCCACCAGCGCCCCCACCAGGCTCGGGTCGCAGGCCAGGACCCCCCAGCCGACGAGCACCAGGCCCAGGTACATCGGGTGCCGGACAATCCCCCAGATCCCGTCACTGACGAGCACTGTCGGCCGCTGCCAGCACCCCACCTGCTCCGGCTCGCCCTGGGTGAGCAGGGTCACCGCGGCTGTCAGCATCACTGCCACGGCGAGCGCCAGCAGCCCGAGCGACAGCCACGACCGCCACCCGGAGCCGCCCGACAGCGCGGCCGCGTTGACCACCACGAGGACTCCGAGCGCCAGCCAGGTCACCAGCCGCCACCAGGCCTGCCGCCGGCTCTGCCGCCGGCTCACCCAGGTAAGCAGCACACAGACCGCAGCCCAGCCCGCCAGCACCACCAGCTGGCCCAGGCCGAGCCCGGGCACTACCGGTACACGTGCTGGGCGAGGGTGCCCAGCCCGGTCAGGTTGCGGTACCGACCGGCGTAGTCCAGCCCGTACCCGACCACGAACTCGTTGGGGATGTCGAAGCCGACGTACTTCACGTCGATCGTGTTCTTGGCGGCCTCGGGCTTGCGGAACATCGCCATCACCTCCAGCGAGGCAGGCTGGCGGGAGCGCAGGTTCTCCAGCAGGTACGCCAGGGTCAGCCCGGTGTCGACGATGTCCTCCACCACGAGCACGTGCCGGTTCTGGAGGCTGGTCGAGAGGTCCTTGAGGATCCGGACCACCCCCGAGGACTTCGTCCCCGACCCGTACGACGAGATCGCCATCCAGTCCATCTCGCAGTGGATCGTCAGCGCCCGCGACAGGTCCGCCATCACCATCACGGCCCCGTTGAGCACCCCGACCAGGAGCGGCTCCTTGCCCTCGTAGTCGGCGTCGATCTGGCTGGCCAGCTCGGCCAGCCGCTCGGCCAGCTGGCTCTCGGTGTAGAGCACTCGGGCCAGGTCGTCTGACACATCGCTCAGGTCCACGGCGATCACCCTAGCCAACAGGGGACGGCTCAGGCCGGTGCCCGGCAATCGTGTCCCCGGTCCGGACCACCCTCAGCCCCGGCACGTCGACGCCGGCCTGCCCGTGCCAGCCGGTGATCAGCGCATCCACCTGCCGCAGGTGCTCGGCCCGCAGGTCGTCGCAGCCCTCCCGGCGCAGCCACAGCAGCAGCACCCTGCGCCGCAGCGCGGGGTGCGCCTGCGCCAGCGGAGCCGCCTGAATCCCCTGGTCGGCGGTGACTTCCACCAGCAGCCGGGCTGCCAGGCCGTCCAGCAGGTCGGCGTCGTCGCGGCACAGCCCGGCGGTACGAGCCAGCGCGGCGACCAGCCCCGGGCCGAGCTCACGCTCCAGCACCGGCAGCAGCCGCCGGGCCCGTACCCGCAGGTAGCGCGGGTTGTCGTTGTGGGGGTCGGCCCACCAGACCAGGCCCTGCTCGATGCAGGCCGCCTGGGTGTCGACCCGGCTGAGCGGCAGCAGCGGCCGCCACAGCCGCCCTTGCCGGGCTGCGATCCCGGCCAGCGACCGGGTCCCCGAGCCGCGGGCCAGGCCGAGCAGCACCGACTCGGCCTGGTCGTCGCGGGTGTGCCCCAGCAGCACCCAGGCGTCCCGGTTGGCCAGCAGGGCCCGGTGCCGGGCCACCCGGGCGGCAGCCTCGGGGCCGTCACCGCGTACGGTCACCGTCACCGGCACCACCTCGGCGTCCAGACCAAGCGAGCGGGCCTGCCCGGCGGCCCGCTCGGCGACCGCGGCAGAACCCTCCTGCAGCTGGTGGTCCACGACCACGGCCCGGGCCGGGACCGGCAGCCGCTCCCGCCGTACGAGCCAGGCCACGGCCGCCGCGAGGGCCAGCGAGTCAGCCCCGCCGGAGAGCCCGACCACCAGCTCTGACGCCTGTCGCCGGGAGACGCTCTGACCGGCTGGCAGCGGCTGCGCCAGCGCGGCCTCGACCGTGGTCTGGACCGCCCGGAGCACCCGCAGCGAGGTCGCACCGAGCTCCCGGCGAGACATCAGCAGACCCGGGCGAGCCACCGTCCGGGCTCGTGGATCTCGTCCGGCGACGGCAGCAGCTCGGCCGCCTCAAAGGCCCGGTTCAGCCCGTCAACCCCGGCCCGGTCTACCACCTGGCGGCAGAAGCCGGCTCCGTCGCGGTACTGCGCGAGCTTCTGGTCCAGACCCGTCATCCGTTGCCAGAGCCGGGTCAGGCCGCTCGTCTCGCGGCGGCGCTGGAAGCGGGCCCGGATCGTCTCGATCCCCGGGACGTGCCCGGTCCGGTCCATGATCAGCTCGGCGTGCCCCTCGAGCAGGCTCATCACCGCTGACGCCTCGGCCAGCGCCTGCTGCCCGCGCGGGCTGAGCGCCTCGGCGGCGCCGCTCTGCCCTGCGCCCAGCAGCCAGGCGATCCCGGAGGTCTCCGCCTGCAGGACCTCACCCAGCAGCCGCTGCAGGTGACCGGCCAGCCAGGGGGCGTGCCCGAACTGGTACCGGTGGGTCACCTCGTGCAGGCAGACCCAGAGGGCGAAGGCTGCCGGGTCCGCCTCGACCTGGGCCCGGGCCTCGGCCACGTTCGGGGCCACCAGCAGCAGCCGGGGCGGGTCGCAGAACGGGTCGAGCTGGCCCAGCACCCGCCGGCCCACCCAGGCCAGCACGCTGCCGATCTGAGCACCGGCAGCGACCCCCAGCAGCCCGCCGAGCAGCGGCGGTGACGACACGTACGGGGCCAGCAGCCCCGCCGCCAGGTCGGTGTTCCAGCGCACCCAGGCCGGCCGGTCCACCACGTACGGCTCCGCCGCAGGCGGCGCGCTCAGCCCGGTCGCCTCGGCCACGAGCGGCTCGGCCTCGGCCGCGGCCACCCGTAGCCCGGCCACGGTCTGCTGCATCTCGCGGGCCGGCACCGCTGGCCCCGGCGGGACCAGCTCCACCCCGATCCGGGCAGCCAGGTCCCAGCTCACCCACGGCACACTGCTCATACGGGGAGGCTAGTGGGTGCGCGACCCGGGTGGCGCTGAGCCGCACGGCTCTAGCAGCCTGCCGACCACGGGGCGGCCGCCGCGGGGCGCGAGACCTGCTCAGCCGGTGACCTCCTGGTGGAAGGCGGTGGCCACCTGGGTGTCGGTCGTCTCGCTTCCGCGGAGGGTGCTGAGGCGGGGCTGGCGGAGGGCTCAGAGGCTGAGGCCGGGTCTGAGGCCGTGGGGGATGGCGAGCCGGCCCCAGAGGATGGGGTGCGGAGCGGGCGAAGCGGTCCTGGAACGTCCAGCCTGTCGGGGTACGCCGGCAGTCCAGTCCGCCTCAGGTCTGACTCGACCAGGTGGTCATCGGTTCCCCGACGACCGTGAGCCACCTGGTAGCCATGGATGGCGGCAGTCTGCCTCGCGGCCCGGCCTCCGGGCCGTGGGGGGTCAGCAGCCGCAGGAGGCGATCGCGGCCGAGGCCCGCTCCAGCCAGTCCCGGGCGGCCAGGTCCTGGTTCGGGGCCACGTCGTTGGTCATCAGCGCGAAGGCCACCACCGTGCCGCTGGCGGTGGTGGTGAACCCGGCCAGGGTGTGGGTCCCCGTCAGGGTGCCGGTCTTGGCCCGGACCACGCCGCGGGCCGCACCCTCGGTCTCGGGGTCGTCGAACCGGGAGCCGAGGGTGCCGTCGGCGGCGGCGGTCGGCAGCCCCGTCAGCAGCGAGCGGTAGCGCGGGTCGGTGAAGCCCTTGGCGACGGCCGCGCTCAGCACCGACGCGGTCGCCAGGTTGCCGCGCGACAGCCCCGAGCCGTCATCCATCCGCATCCCCTCTTGCCACAGGCCGATCTCGCGCAGCTTCGCGGGGACCGCGGCCTGGGCCTCGGTGATGCTGCCGGGCTTGCCGGCGGCGACCGCGACGTGGCGGAACAGGGCCTCGGTGGCGTCGTTGTCGGAGTGCAGCAGCAGCTCCTGCACGATCAGCTCCAGCGGCAGCGAGCGGACCTCGGCCAGGACGGTCGCACCCTGCTCGGCGGTCGCCGGGGCGACCGCGGTGACGGCGATCCCGCGGGCGGTGAACTGCTCGGCGAAGACCTTCGCCGCGTCCGCCGAGGGGCTCTTGCTGTGAACCGACCCGACCACGCCCCGGTCCAGCCACAGGGCCGAGGTCGGAGTCGAGAACTCGGCGTAGCCCGGCAGCCAGACCGGGTTCCAGCCCGGGCCGGGGAACAGCGTGTCGTCGTAGCCGAGGCTGACCGACGTCGTACCAGCGGTCTTCAGGGCCTGGGCGGTCTGCTCGGCCAGGTCGACGACCGAGGCCCGCTCCGGGTAGCTCGGCCGGGTCGCGCCCCGCAGGTACGGGTCACCCCCGCCGACCAGGACCACCCGGCCCGGCTGCGGGCTGACCACCTTCGTCGTGAACTGGTGGTCCGGCCCGTACGCGGCCAGCGCCGCGGCCGATGTCAGCAGCTTCAGCGACGACGCCGGGGTCAGGGGCACGTCGGCCGCCTCCCCGGTGACGGCCTGTCCGGTCGCCGGGTCGGTGACCGCCACCGAGACCCGTCCCAGCCCGGTCCGGGGCACGGCCTGGACCCGGGCCAGCAGCGCCGCGCCGGCCGGCGCCGGCGCCGAGGGCTGGCCGGCCGCGTACCGGGTCGGCTGCTGCGGGGTGGGAGTGGGCGCGGGCGACGGGTCGAAGACCGCCGGGTCGATGGTCGGGCTCCCGCCGTCGACCCAGAGCCCAGCCGCGTACAGCGCCGGCCGGCCGCCAAAACCGACTCCCGCCCCGAGAAGCGCCAGGACCAGCGCCAGGACCAGCAGACCGCGCAGCTCTCGTAGCACAGAACTCTCCTGACGGCTATTGTGCGAAGCGTCCGACGGACACATGATATGGACCGACCAGCGGCGGATGGGGAGATGGCAGTGGCTGACTTCCGGAGGGAACTGCACTTCGAGCACACCGACGGGCTGACGTTCGACGTCACGATCGAGATCCCACGGGGGTCGAAGAACAAGTACGAGCTCGACCACGAGACCGGCCGGATCCGGCTCGACCGGACCCTGTTCACCTCGACTCAGTACCCATCTGACTACGGTTTCATTGAGGGCACGCTAGGCCAGGACGGGGACCCGCTGGACGCCCTGGTGCTGGTGCCGGAGCCGACCTTCCCCGGAGCCCTGATCGAGTGCCGCGCGATCGGCATGTTCCGGATGACCGACGAGATGGGCGGCGACGACAAGGTCATCTGCGTGCCGACCGCCGACACCCGCCAGCCCTACCACGACATTGGCGACATCCCCGAGTACATGCTGCTGGAGATCCAGCACTTCTTCACCGTCTACAAGGACCTGGAGCCGGGCAAGTCGGTCGAGGGAGCCACCTGGACCGGGCGCAGCGCCGCCGAGGACGAGATCCGGGCCTCGTACGAGCGGGCCAAGGGCACCCACTACGAGGCGCGCCACATGAACCTGGCCTGACGGCTGCTCTCGAACCCCTCAACCCGTCTCACCTGACCAGGCTGGGGTGCCGGGCCGTGCCAGACTGCGCTGGTGACCTTCCTGCTGCTGCTGGCGCCTGCCGCGAACCACGTCTACGCCCAGGAGACGCCTCGGCTGGCGGCCGCCGAGCTCGCGGTGACCGCCCAGGTCGAGGTGGAGCCGGTCCGGGTGGCCGGGGTCGACTACCTGCGCTTTGAGCAGGCCGAGCTGGCCACGGTGGCTGCCCAGTCCGCCCGGCTAGCGCTGTTTGAGGAGGTGGCTGACGGGCTGCTGCGCCCGGTGCCGCTGCCGGTGACCGACCGGCTCGACACCGACCTGGTGACGATCCCCAAGTACCCGGGCAAGACCAATGAGCAGTTCACCCGGCTGCTGCTCAACGTCACCCTCGCGCAGGTCCGCACCCGCTCTGCGCGCCGGGCCGTGCTCGACCCGCTCTGTGGGCGCGGCACCACCCTCACCACGGCCTGGCTGCTGGGCCTCGACGCGGCCGGGGTGGAGGCCGACCCGAAGGCGGTCGAGGCGCTCGCCGCGTACCTGAAGACCTGGCTGCGCCGCAAGCGCCTCAAGCACACCGCCACCGTCTCCCCCGTCCGCCGTGACGGCAAGAGCCTGGGCCGCCGCTTCGACGCCGAGGTCAGCCTCGGCGAGGGCCGGCTCCGGCTCGGGGTCTTCACCGGCGACACCCGCGACTCGGCCCGGCTCTGGGGCCGGCGCCAGTTCGACGCGGTCGTCACCGACGCCCCGTACGGGGTGGTCCACGGCTCGCACAGTGACGTCCGCGGCCTGGGCGGCAAGGACCGCTCCGCGGCCCGGCTGCTGAGCGAGGCAGTCCCGGTCTGGGCCGGCCAGCTCAAGCCGGGCGGGGCGCTCGGGCTGTCGTGGAACACTCACGGCCTGGTCCGCGAAGAGCTGCTGGCGCTGCTGGCCGGTGCCGGGCTGGTCCCGTACGACGAGGGCCCCTGGCGCAGCCTCAGACACCGGGTGGACGCGTCGATCCACCGCGACCTCGTGGTGGCGGTGAAGCCCGGGCCGTGAGACGGGCCTAGGCGGGGGTCTCCTGCTGGAACCGGATCCGCCAGCCGTCCCGGTCGCGCTGCCACAGCGACGAGCACAGCCGCTCCTCGCCCTGGCGGCGGACCCGGTAGCGCAGCTGGACCAGGGCGTCGCCCAGCTGGCTGAAGCCGATCACCTGGAGCGTGGCCGTCCCCGGGAGTGCTGTGGCCCGGGCCAGCAGCGAGCCGCGGGTACGGATCTGCCCGTCCGCCTCGAACCCCGCGTAGTCCCGGTGCAGCAGCTGCGAGAGCCGCTCCCTGTCGAGCAGGGTGGCCTCGTCCAGCAGGGCAGTCTGCAGGGCCACCACGGTCTGCTCAGTGCTGGTCTCCGGCGCCGGCCACAGCCCCGTACGGCCGCCCGGCGCAGGGTCGGCGCTGAACAGGTCAGGCTCCGGCTGGGGGCGCGGGGTCGGCGCCACCGGCAGTGACTCGCGTGGTGCGGCCGGGTCTGCGAAGCCCGGCCCGGCCTCGACCGGCCGCCCGTCGCGGAACGCGGTCGCGGCGGCCCGGGCCAGGGTGTCGGCGCGCTCGTTGAGGTAGTGCCCGGCGTGACCTTTCACCCACTGAAACCGGACCTGGCGCCCGGCCAGCTCGGCGTCGAGCTGGCGGACCAGCTCCAGGTTCAGCACCGGGTTGCCGTCCGCCTTGCGCCAGCCGCGCCGCTTCCAGCCCGCAATCCACTTCGTGGCGGTGTTGGCCACGTACTGAGAGTCGCACAGCACGGTCAGCGGCTCGTCGCTGGCCTGGGTCTGCTGCAGCAGGTTGATCACCGCCATCAGCTCGCCCATGTTGTTCGTGCCGACCTTCCAGCCGCCCGCGGCCCAGCGGCCCTCGTCGATGTACCAGGCCCAGCCGGCCGGGCCGGGGTTCGACAGCGAGGACCCGTCCGCGGCAGCCGTGATCATCAGGCGCCCTTCACGTACACGGACGCGTTGTTGCCGCCGGTGCAGACCGTGTACGTGGTCTTCGTACAGCTCATGACGTAGTCCTTGCCTGTGACGGGAGAGTTCGCTGTCACCTGGAACGTCCCCGACGCCCCCGGTGGTATCCCGGCGGCGACGTTGGCGCCGAACTCGCAGGAGGTGTTCGCGCCGACCGCGACCGAGTCCGAGCCGGTGCACAAGGTGGCCCCCGACGGCGGGAAGGCCTCACTCGACGAGGCCGACGGGCTCGCCGAGTCGCTGGCCGAGGCCGAAGGGCTGGCCGAGGGCGTACGCGGCCGGGCCGACGAGGAGACCGCGGATACCGACGGCGGGGGTGGCTCGGACTGCTGAGGCCGCCGCGGCGGCTGGGTGCTCGCGATCACCACGATCACCCCGACCACCCCGGCCACCAGCACCAGCGTCAGCAGCGAGGCCAGAACCACGAAGCCCGCACCCCGCTTGCGTGGCGGCGGCTCCGGCAGGAACGCGGTCTGCTCCAGCCGCTCCGACGGCAGCAGGTCCGCCTCCGGGGTCCCTGCCGGGAGCGGCCGCCAGGGCGGCACCGGCGCGCCCGGGGCGCCACCCCAGCCAGCCGCCCGGACCGTGGTCTGGTCTGGGTCGGCTGCCTGGGGCTGCGGGTCACGGAAGAGGTCGTCCGGCATGGCCGGCACCTGGTTCTCCGAGTCCCAGGTCGGCAGAGGGGGGCGCACCACTGCGGTGGACACCCCGCACGACGTGCAGAACAGGGCATCCTCGGGGAGCGGGACGCCACAGCTCTGGCAGTTCATGGGCGGTGAGTCTACCGGGCGGCCCGCCCGGGGCGATGACCTCGCCAGCCCGCTCCCGGGCAGCCCCACCACGGTCCGGCCAGCACCGTACGAGACCTTCAGGCTCGTCACCAGCCCTTGCCCGGGCAGACCGGGGTACGGGGCGAGCCGGTCATCCTGGCTGCCGGGCTCCCGGCCTGAGCAGCGCTCACGACCGGCCCGGCGGCTCAGCGCTGGCTGAGGACCGCCTTGACCTTGGCCGCAACCTGGGAGCCGTCAGCCCGGCCCCGGGTCTGAGCGGTGACGGCCTTCATGACCTGGCCCATCTGGCGCAGGCCGGCGTCTGGCCCGGCCGCGGCGACCGCGTCGGCCACGATCTGGTCGATCTCGGCCTCCGTCAGCGCCGTCGGCAGGTACTCCTGCAGGATTGTCGCCTCGGCCAGCTCGGTCTCGGCGAGCTCCGGCCGGTTGCCCTGCTGGTACAGCTCGGCCGACTCCTGGCGCTTGCGCAGCTCCCGGGTGAGGACCGTCTGCTCCTCGTCCAGGCTCAGCTCGCGGGCTGTCTTCGACGCCACCTGCTCGGTCTGGACCGCGGTCAGGGCCGACCGGATCACTCGTACCCGCACCGCGTCACGGGCCTTCATCGCGGTCGTCAGGTCGGCTCGCAGCCGGTCACTCAACTCAGCCATCTCGTCCTCCTTGTGCCGGCCGGTCATTCTGCCACGCCGGTCCGTTCTGCCGTCTGCTTTTCTGTCGCGGGGCTGGCTAGGGTCGGTCCCATGTGGATCGCCTGGGCGTTCGGCGCCGCCCTGTTCGCCGGACTGACCGCAGTGCTGGCCAAGGCGGGCATTCGCAGCACCGACTCGACGGTGGCGACCGCGGTCCGGACCCCGGTGGTGCTGGCCGGGGCCTGGCTGATGGTGCTGGTCGTCGGCTCGCACCACCAGCTCGGCCAGATCAGCACCCGCAGCCTGCTGCTGCTGGTCGCCTCGGGGGTGGCGACCGGGGCCTCCTGGCTGTGCTACTTCAAGGCCCTGCAGCTGGGCGAGGTGTCAAAGGTCACCCCGATCGACAAGTTCTCCACGGTGCTCGCCGTGCTGCTGGCGCTGGTCATGCTGGGTGAGCGGCTGAGCCTGATCGGGTGGGCCGGGGTGGTCCTGATCAGCATCGGGACGGCCCTGATGCTGGAGCCGTCCGACGTCCGCGCCCTCCCCCGGGCCTTGCGCAGCGGCGGCGGCTGGCTTGCGTACGCCATCGGCTCGGCCGTCTTCGCGGCCCTGACCGCGATCCTCGGCAAGCTCGGGATCACCGGGGTGGAGTCAAACCTGGGGACCGCGGTCCGGACCGGAGTGGTGCTGGTGATGGCCTGGGCGATGGTCGTCATCACCCGCCGTACGGGCGAGGTCCGGACCATCCCCCGCCGCGAGCTGGCCCTGGTTCTGGCATCGGGTCTGGCCACCTGCGCCTCCTGGCTGTGCTTCTACCGGGCCCTCCAGGACGGCCCGGCCAGCGTCGTGGTGCCCATCGACAAGCTGAGCATCCTGGTCACCGTGGCCTTCTCGGTGCTGGTGCTGAGGGAGCGGCTGAGCCGGCGCTACCTGGCCGGCCTCGGGCTGCTGGTGACCGGCACCCTCGCCATGCTCGGGTAGGGCCCCGGCTAGCGTCCAGCTCTTTGAGCCGTCGCTGCCCTGTCTGGCTGGCTACCGCCGCGAGCGAGGGCGTACCAGGGGCTGACCAGGCACTCACGCTACCGGGCGCAGCTCAGGGCACCTGGTCGAGCCCGACTCGCTCCGCCCGGACGATCACGGTCACACCGATCACCGCCGGGGCTGCCAGCCCACGCTGCGGGTCGTCCTCGGTCAGCAGCAGGTCGGCTCCCCGCAGCGCCCCGGTGGCCGGGTCGGCATAGAGGAGCAGCTGCTGGCCTGCGGTCGTGCCGGGCGCCTGGAGCCCGACCACGGGCCGGCCGAGCCGGTCGGTGGTCTGCCCGTACAGCTGCGCCGTACCGTCCAAGGCTGTCCACAGGGCCGCTGCCAGCGCCGGCGGCAGCAGGTACGAGCTGTGCAGGTCGACCATCGCCTGGGCCAGGCAGGCCCCCGGCTGCGGGCACCGGGCGGGGTCGGCCAGCGCGGTGAGCAGCTCGCCCGGGTCCGTGGGAAGGGTGGCGGGGTCTGGCCCAGGGCCCGACCCGGGCTCAAAGCGGCGGGTGATCGGCAGTGACTCGGGGCTGGTCGCCGCGACCTGCCCGTCCGGGGCGACCGGCAGCCCGGTCCGCTCGACGACGACCAGGCCACCCGTCGCCGGCCGGTAGTGCTCGACCACCGTGGTGACCATCTCGGGCCGGGCCCGGTCGTAGCCCCAGCGGTGGGTCGCCACGAGGGCCACCGGAGGAGTGCCCGGCACCGGGGCTGGCTGCTCGGCGGCGGCCCGGGCCAGGTCCTGCAGCACTCCGGTCGGGGACGCCGCGCCCTGCCGGCCGCTGGCCGGGACGGGCGCCAGCGCTGGGGTCGGCCCTGGCGGGTTGTCGCGGCACAGAAGCCGGCTGAGCGGCAGCGCTCCAGCCACTGCCGCCGCCACGGCGGCAGCAGCCAGGACTCGGCGCCTCGAGAGCAGGGAGGCTCGCGTCCCGACCTGCTGATGACCGGCGGACTGGCCTTCCCGCCCCGCCGAGAACCGGCCCCCGGCCTGCGCCGCCGTCCGAGGCAGGGCCCGGTCCGCGTCACCGGCGAGAGCGCTCCCAGCGCCTGCGACGGGCTCTGCTCTCACACCGCCCGTACGGCCCAGGATCTGGTCCAGGGCCCGGGCGGCGACCTGGTCCACCCGCTCCTGCTCGGGTGCGGTCAGCACCAGGCGGTGGGGCCGGGCCCCCAGGTCCCGCAGCAGCTGGCGGACCTGCTGCTCCAGGTCGGCGAAGGTCTCAGGCTCGTGGGCGGTCGGGTCAACCATCGCTGTCCTCCCCTGCCATCAGCCCTCGCAGCTTGGTCCGGGCCCGGCTCAGCCGGGTGCTGACCGCGCCCGGTGAGCGGCCGAGAATAGCCGCGATCTCGCTGACCCCGTACCCGTCAATCAGCAGCGACAGCATCTTCTGGTCTGCCTCCGGCAGCTGAGCCAGGGCGTCCAGCACCCGGCCCGGGTCGAAGTGGTCAGCCAGCCCGGCCTGGTCGACCGGCCGCTGCGCCGACAGGGTCGCCACCAGCCGGTCGCGGCGCCGGGACGATCGCTGGCTGTTGCGGATCAGCCCGTCCATGATCCGGTACGTCAGGCTCACCAGCTGGCGCTGCTCGTCGTCGGTGCCGGGCGCCGGCACCTTCTTCTCCCACACCACCCGGAGCGTGTCCAGAGCGACCTCCTGGGCGGTGTCGACGTCGAGCTGGCGCATCCCGTACCGCAGCAGCGCAGGGTGCATGGCGGTGAAGAAGGCGACGAACTCCTCGTCGGTCACTCCCACACCCTCCGTACGCCCTAAGCCCCCTGGCCAGCCTAGGGGGACCAGCTGAGTCTCGCAGGTCCAGGCCGGCAGCCGGGCCGCCGGCGGTAGAGCCCTCATGCTTGGTGGTGTCCGGCAGACCTGTGAATCTCACACCGCGGCTGTGAGATCGGCCCCGGTGGTGGACATTGATCTGGTGTAGCGAGAGCTCCTGCTCCCCGACCCCAGGAGGGACTATGCGACTGCCCCGACCCCTGACTGCGATGCTGAGCCTGGTAGCAGGCGTGGCGCTCTGCCTCGGCCCGGCGCCCGTCGCCTCCGCCGACCCCACCGACCCGGAGCAGCAGAAGCTCGCCCAGGAGGGCGGGAGCCCGCCGGCCAAGGACACGGGGTACGCCAGCTCGCTGGCCGAGGAGGAGCTGCTGCGCTCCGCCGCGCTGCCCGAGAGCATCTCGCCCGGTGTCTCGGTCCAGGGCGGCACGGTCGTCAACCGCGTCTTCGCCGATGCCAGCGCCCCCTCGCCGGGCGCCCAGCCCAGCCGGTTCACCGCCGCCTCGCTCGCCGCGCTCCAGCAGGAGCTCACTCAGCTGGCTGGCCAGGAGGGTGTCTTCTTCGGCTTTGGGTACCGGGCGGACAGCGACTCGATCGAGGTCACCGGCAACATCCCCCGCTCCCGGCTGCCGCAGGCGGCCCTGGAGAGCGGCGCGATCACGTACCAGCAGGTCAGCACCGGCGGCCGCCAGGACCGGGTCAATGACACTGAGCCGCACTGGGGCGGGGCGGCGATCACGAGCAACCTCCACGCCCGCTGCTCCTCCGGGTTCATGGTGCAGGACGCGAACATGAACCGGTTCGCCCTGACCGCCGCCCACTGCGGCTACCACGGAACGGTGTGGTCGTCTGGCATGTTCAGCTACGGCACGATGGTCCGGCGCGGCCGGTTCCCCTCGTACGACATGGCCCTGATCGGCTGGGAGCGGTACGGCACGTACACCTGGATGGGGGGCACCGCCGGCCCGCCGATGAAGACCGGCCCCGCGGCCAACCCGGCCGTCGGGATCAGCTACTGCACCAGCGGGGCCACCAGCAACGAGAACTGTGACAAGAAGGTCATCGGCCTGCACGACTCGCTGTGCGACTCGTCGGGCTGTACCTACGGCCTGGTCGCGTACACCGGGGGTGCCCCCACCCGGGGCGGTGACTCCGGCGGGGCGCTGGTGCTGAAGAGCGGTGACCGGGTTCACCCGCGCGGCATCCACATCGGCGCCTCCGGGTCCACCATGTACGGCGAGAAGTGGAACAGCATCCAGGCCCACTTCCAGGTCACCTCCGTCGTCTCGCCGTCATGAACCGAGCAGCCGCCGCCGGCCTCGTCGCCCTGCTGATAGCGGGCTGTGCCCCTGGGGCGCTGACGCTGGACACGGCAGCCCCCAGCCGGCGCAGCGCCGGCCTGGACTTCGACGAGCCGCTGCAGGGGCAGGTCACCGGGGGGCATGCCTGCTTCTGGGTCCAGACCGCGAGCGACGGCGTGGTCTCACTGGTCTGGCCCGAGGGGTACGTCGCCCGCGACGACCCACTGCGGGTCGAGGACGACACCGGGCAGGTGGTCGCGAGGGTCGGAGACACCCCGCGCCGCATGGTCGGGACGCCCTCCACAGAGCCTGGGTGCCAACCCGGCAGCACTCGCTTCGTGCTGGGGCTGCCGAGTCGCTAGCGACGGCAGTGGGCGCCGTCGCGCTGGTCTCTTGGGGTCGATCGACCAGCCGTAGCGCGGCACCAGGATGGTCAGCCCGGGTCGGAAGGGGTACGCCTCGACAGGGTCGAGGCGGGGACGCCGGCCTGGGCCTGACCATAAAGCGGGCCGGGAATCCCTCGGCCGTGCTGCTCTCCAGGCAGGCCCCCTGCCCGCGCCGGGGAAACCGCCCCCTGACGGGCGACGAGGTCGCCTGGATCAGCACCGGCCCGGCCCACGCCGGGGAGCCCGTCCTCTGCGCGACGAGACGAGACGGCTCGACGGCCTCAGCCGCCAGCCCCAGGTCGCAGGTGCAGACCCCCGGCGGTGCTGATCCGGCTCAGTCCTCGCGCCAGCCCCAGGCCGCAGGGGTGCAGGCGCTCACCCCCGGCGACCGCGGCGCAGCAGCAGCCCGCCGCCCGTCACCAGACCGAGCCCGACAGCAGCCCCTGCCAGGCTGGCGTCAGAGCCGGTGTCGGCCAAGACCGGGACAGGTGCCGGGCTAGGGGTGATAGTCGTGACCGGGGCCGGGCTAGGAGTGATAGTCGTGGTCGTGGTCGGGCTTGGGGTGATGGTGATGGTCGGGGTCACGGAGGGCGCCGGGGTGACCGGCGTGTACTGGTTGCTGAAGCTGAACGCGGTCGGGGTGGTCCGACTGGTGATCGCCTGGGTCTGCGGCGCCGGAGGGGTCAGCTGGTAGCCCGGGACCTGGGCTGAGGCCTGGTCCTCGGTGACGGTGCACGACACGTTCAGGGGGATCTGGACACCGGCGCTGACCGGCGTACCGTCGCCGGGCACCTGAAGGGTGCCACGGACCGCACCGCAGCTGTAGCTGAAGGTGTACGTCCGGGCCTGCCCGGCACCGTCCTCGCCGGAGACCGTCTTGGCCACCATGAACGTGCCCGAGGCTCGAGCCGCGGTGTTGTCGAGCTGCAGGCTGGTCATCTGCTGGTCGCCGATGGTGAAGGTGCTCGTCGTGGTCCGTCCCAGCCTCCAGACCGGGCTGGCCCACTCGACACCGGTGACCGTCGGCTCGGCCCCGGCGGGGTCCTCGCTCAGGCTGACCTGGGTGCCGCGCGGCAGCGAACCACCCCACGGTGCGCTTCCGCCCAGCTTCACGCGGTAGCTGAAGGTGCCTCCCGTACGGCCGGGGTTCAGGGTGCCCGGCGGGGTCCACCCCGGGTAGTCGTCGGCGGTGGTGCCGGCCGGCAGGGTGTAGCTGCCAGTGACCGGGAACGTGGTCTGGGCCGGGACCTGGGTGATGCCGTCGCCGCCCAAGGTCTTCACGACCCGGAAGCCGCCAAAGCCCGGCTGGTAGCTGACGGTGATCCCGAAGGACTCTGCCAGGACCCGCTCGCCGCTGGCCGAGACCGTCGTACCGTCGAGGCGGGCGGTGTTGGTGTAGCGCACCCCGACCACGGCGTTCTGCTGGTTCCCGTCAGCGTCCACGATCGGGCTGACGTAGGAGACGGTGTAGTTGGCGTTGGCAACGAACGGGGCCGTCACCGTGACCTGCGCTGAGCGGCTGGCGGGGTCCACAACCTGATGGGCGATGCTGTGCCCGGGGACCAGGGTGCCGGGGGTCGTGCTGGCCACCAGCTGGCGAGTAGCCGGGTCGGTGCTGACGACCCGCACCAGGTTGAGACTGGTCGGGACCGCCTGCCCGGGGCCGAGGATGTCGCTGAGCGAGATGGTGGAGACGGTGGTGCCGTCGGTGGGGACCGGGGCCAGCCCGGCGGCAGCCCGGGCCTGGTTCACGTACGGGATGCCGAATGTGATGCTCCAGGAGACCTGGCGGGAGCTCTCGGCGAGCGGAGTGGAGATCTTCGTGAAGGTGGCGGGGACGAAGGTCGCTGTCGAGCGGGGCAGGATCCCCCCGGTTCCGGGCAGGTCCACCGGCACGGGGGTGCCGTTGACGCGCACCGGGACCGTCTCGTCGGTGGTTGACTGCATGGCCAGCAGCAGCACCGAGGTGGTGCCGCGAACCTGTGGCGCGACAGCCCGCTGGCGCACGTACTCGTCGTTCAGGGTGCAGGTCACCGACGTGGCGCCGACGAGGCAGGTCCCGACCACGACCCCCTGGTACGAGATCGGGTAGCTCTGGTTGGGGACCCGGGAGGCAAAGGTCGGGCCGTAGTCGACCTCGAACGAGTCACCCGAGCCGATCGACGGGTCGGAGGCGTCCCAGTCGAACGAGAGCTGGGCCACCTGGTCGACTCGCATCTGCACCCCGGGCTCCAGGTTCCCGTTGGCATCAGCCTTGACTATTCCCGTCGGGCGGACCTGGATCGCTGGGTTCACGGCTGCCCGCGCCGGGACCGGAACCGAGAGCACGAGCATGCTGAGCGTGAGACCGGCGAGCACAGCCCCCCAGCGACGAGCAACGGTGAAGCGCATCGACTGCCTTCCTGTGATTCCCCGCGTGACCGCAGAAGCACCCTGCCCGGCAGGTCGAGCGAGGCCGGGGGCGCCTCACGCTACGCAGGCACCCCGAGAACGGCCTCCTCAAAGGAGAAAACTCTCATCATCGCTGGACTTTCGGCCCGCGTGGTGGTCACCAGACGCCCCCCAGAAGGCAGGCTCGGGCTGGCGGAGGGGGATCTCTCGCCGGCCGAGTCGGCAGCCGCTCGGAAGGCGCCCGGCCCGGCCGGGCGTCGCGCCGCGGCTCAGGCGGAGGCGCGAGCCGTGACCCGCTTCACCCACAGGTACAGGCCCAGCACCAGGCCAGCAAAGAGGAGCACTCCGAGCAGCTCGCCCCAGGTCTCGAAGCCGGGCCCCATGAGGGCCAGCGGCTCGTCCTTGCCGGAGGCCGCAACGACACCCGCGAACGCCACCCCGAACAGGCTCTCCCCCACGATCAGGCCGGTCGCGGCCAGGGTCCCGAGCCGCTTGCTGCGCTCCGGGTTGCCGGTGGTGGCGGCGAACCGGTCGTACAGCAGGCCGGCCAGCGCACCCAGCGGGATCACCAGGGTCAGTCCCATCGGCAGGTACATGCCCATCCCGACCGCCAGCGGCGGCAGGTGCGCCCGGTTCTTGGTGACCCGGCCCAGGACCTCGTCCACGGCCACCACCACGGCCCCGATCACCGCCCCCAGGCCGAGCAGGTTCCAGTTCAGGTCGCCTCCGAAGACCCCCTTGGCCAGGGACGACAGCAGTGCCGCCTGCGGTGCGGCGAGCGCGTTGTCGGTGGCGTTGGGGGCGCCGGTGAATCCGAAGCTGGTGTTCAGCAGCTGCAGCACCGGCGGGATCACCAGCGAGCCGAAGACCACGCCGATCACCAGTGCCACCTGCTGCTTCCAGGGGGTGGCGCCGACCAGCTGGCCGGTCTTGAGGTCCTGCAGGTTGTCGTTCGAGATCGTGGCCACGCCGAAGACGACCGCCGCCGTGAACAGCGTGTACGCGATCAGCGCGTCTGCCTCACCGGGCTCCTGCGGGCCGTGGACCAGCCGGATGACCAGCGCCGCGATGATCACGATCAGGATCCCGACTCCCGAGATCGGGCTGTTCGAGGCACCGATCAGTCCAGCCATGTAGCCGCAGACGCCCGCGACGGCGAGCCCGATCAGCAGCGTGAAGATGATGCTGACGACGATCATCAGCCCGGTATTGTGCGAGATCGCGGTCGTGCGTACGAAGTACCACAGCAGCAGCCCGATGGGCAGCATGGAGGCCACGATCACGCCACCGACCACCCGCATCGACAGGTCCTGCTCCTGCACCGGCAGCGCCTCGCCCTGGCGGCGGCTCTGGGTGGAGCCCAGGGCCTCCTTGATGCCCCGGGCGATCGGGGCTGCGATCTTGGCCAGGGTCCAGACGGCTGCCACGGCCATCGCCCCAGCGCCAACGAAGCGGACGTCGGAGCTGAAGATCTTCCAGACCGCCTTGCCGATCTCGCCGTCGACCGGGAGCTGGCCCATGGTCCGGAGCGGCAGCATGACCCCGAACGAGATCAGCAGCCCGACGATCATCGCGATCCCGACCGTGACACCGACCAGGTGCCCGACGCCGATCAGGGCCATCGACAGGCTGGCGCTGACGACGCTGCCGCCGTTGCCAACGCGGAACGAGCGCTCCAGCGACCCGGCGACGACCTTCATCGCCGCCAGCAGCGAGAACCCGGCCGCGGCCAGGCCGCCACCGATGATCACGAGCAGTCCGCGCCGGTTCTCCTCCACCCCCTCGGAGCTGTCGCCGACCTTGAGCACCTCGGCCGCAGCCACCCCCTCAGGGAACGGCAGGTCTGACCCGGTGACCAGGGCCCGGCGCAGCGGGATCGAGTACATGACGCCGAGGATCCCGCCCAGGGCGGTGACCAGCACCGTCTGCCAGTACGGGAAACCGGCCCACCAGCCGATCATGACCAGGCCTGGCAGCACGAAGATGATCGCCGAGAGGGTCCCGGCCGCCGAGGCGATGGTCTGAACGATGTTGTTCTCGATCACGGTGTGGTCGCGGAAGTACCGGAGAATCGCCATCGAGATCACCGCGGCCGGGATCGAGGTCGCAAAGGTGAGGCCGACCTTGAGGCCCAGGTAGACGTTGGCCGCGGTGAACAGCAGCGTGATCAGGCCGCCGATGATGACGCCGCGGATCGTGAGCTCACGGACCCGTGCTCCAGGGCTGGTGGGAACGGACATGCTGCTCCTTCGCCGGGCGTCTGGGTGTCCGGCCGGTTGGGTGTGCTCACCCTAGCCCGCAGCCTGACCCCAACGTCGCCGAGGGATACCGGGGCCGTCTGGGTCGCAGCCCCTGGGACCGTCCAGATCCCCAGGGCACCGGCCGGCAGCGGCGGCCCCTGCGCCAGACCGGCACCGGTCTCAGGACCGGCGGGGGCCCCAGCATGCAACCACGCCCGGCGCTGAAGCCCTGCCCTGGCAGGGTTTCGGAGGCGATCACAGGTGTAGCCTCGGCTGTGGCTACCGTCTTACACCGAGGAGAGCTGATGCGCACTGCTGCGTACGCGAGACTCGGTCTGGTCGCAGCCAGTGCCCTGGCGCTGGCCGCCGGTCTGACCGCTCATGCCGCACCTCCGAGCCCCTTCCCGGCCGGGCCGTCGACCACCGGGGCGCTGCCCGACCAGTGGATTGTCTCCATCGCTGGCTCCCCCGTCGCCGCTGGCGGCAGCACCACCCAGGTCGACGCCGCCCAGCAGGGCGTCCTGGCGCAGGCCCAGTCCCAGGGGATCCGGGTCATGCCGACCCGGCTGCTCAAGCACGCCTACAACGGCATCACCGTACGGGCGACGAGCCGCGCCGCGGCACAGCTGCGGGCCCTGCCCGGGGTGACCGGGGTCTGGCCGGTGTACCGGGTCGACGCACCCCCAACCACGCCCGGCACCCCGGACGTCGCCGACGCCAAGGCGATGACCGGCGTCGACATCGCCCAGTCGGCACTCAAGCTGACCGGCCGCCAGGTCAAGGTCGGGATCATCGACTCCGGCGTCGACATCGACCACCCCGACCTGGGCGGCTCCGGCAAGCCCGGCGGCACAGCCTTCCCGACCTCGCGAGTGAGGTGGGGCACCGACTTCGTCGGCGACGCGTACACGGGGGTCGGGTCTAACCCGCAGCAGACCACCCCGAAGCCGGACCCGGTCCCTGACGACTGCCGCGGCCACGGTACGCACGTCGCCGGGATCATCGCCGCCGCCGGCGACCCGGCCCAGGCCGGGATCCGTGGTGTCGCCCCGGAGGCCGAGCTCGGCGCGTACCGGGTCTTCGGCTGCTCCGGCTCCACCACCACCGACATCATCCTGGCCGCCATGGACCGGGCTATGGCTGACGGGATGCAGGTGGTCAACATGAGCCTGAACCTGAGCTACATGAGCTGGCCGTCGGACCCGGTCGCGGTCGCTGCCCAGGCCATGACCGAGGCCGGGGTGCCGGTGGTGGTCTCGGCCGGCAACAACGCCACCGCCTTCACCCTCGGCTCGCCCGGGGTGGCGCCGGGCGCGATCACGGTCGGCTCGGTCAGCAACGCCACCGTCAAGCAGCGGATGCTCCTGCTCTCCCCCGACAGCAAAGAAGTAGTGTTCGCGGCCGCGATCGGTTCTCCGCTGCCGCCCAGCACCGGCGGGCTGACACTGGTTGCGGCCGGGCCGGACAACCCGCCCGACGTCCCGAACACCGGCTGCTCCCAGCTCGCGGACGTCCGGGGCAAGGCGGTCCTCATCACCGACTGGGGAGGCGGCTGCTCCCAGTACGACAAGGCACTTCGCGCGCAGAAGGCGGGCGCCGCGGCGGTCGTGATGCACAGCCAGTACGAGCCCCCGTTCAGCCCCTACCTCAACGGCGCCGAGCCGGTCACGATCCCGGTGGTAGGAGTCAGCCAGCCCGACGGGGACCTGATCCTGAAGCGACTGGCCGAGGGCCCGGTCACGGTGAGCTGGACGCCTCACTGGCACGCCTCGCCCAACCCGTCGGCCGGGACTGTTTCCGGTAACAGCTCCGGAGGGCTGGCCGCCGACCTGAGCCTGAAGCCCGACCTGGTAGCTCCGGGGGCGGGCATCGTGTCGACCTTCCCGCTGGAGAAGGGCCGGACCGAGAACCTGTCCGGCACCTCAATGGCGGCCCCGCACGTGACGGGCTCGGTCGCGCTGTACCTCGAATCGACTCAGGGCAGGGCCCAGCCCTCCGCGATCCGGCAGCGGCTGCTGTCGACCGCGGTACCGGTCCCTGAGAGCAGCAACGACGACGAGCGGCGGGTCCCGGCCACGGTCAGCCGGCAGGGCGCCGGCCTGCTGCGGGTCGACCGGGCCGTGCAGACTCGGCAGAGCGTGACGCCAGACAAGATCAGCACGGGTGAGGGCCAGGGCGGCACCAAGACGATCCAGATCACCCTGACCAACACTGACGACGGGTACCACCTGTACCAGGTGTGGAAGCAGGACTCGATCGGGCTCGCCCCGACCGGCGGCCGGGTCTGGTCCAGCGCCGGGATGTCCGGGCCCGCCATCGTCCACTTGGGCGGGCAGAGCAAGGCCACCTTCCAGGTCAGCATCACCCCGCCCGCCGGCCCTGAGCACGCGGTCTACGGCGGCTGGGTGGTCCTGAGCACGGACAACGGGCAGACCTTGCGGATCCCGTACGCCGGGATGGCCGGCGACTACCAGACGGTGACTCTGTTCACCGGCATCGGTCTGCCGACGCTGGCCAAGCAGTCCCCGGACGGTCCCCGGCCGGAGCCCGGGTCGCCGACGTACACGATGGTGAACGGAGACCTGCCAATCGCGGTCGTGCACCTCAGCTTCCCGGCGAGCAACCTGGCCGGGGAGATCTACCGGGTCGACGAGCAGGGCAACCACCACCTGGTCAGCCCCGGCTTCACGACCTGGTTCCAGACCGGGCCGATCGGCAAGGACCCGGGCGGCGTGCCGTACGTGTTCGACGGGACCTTCCCCGGCCCCCAGGGTGAGCCGCAGCCGGTCCCGGACGGCCGGTACGTGATCGTGCTCAAGGCTCTGAAGCCGCTCGGTGACCCGACCAACCCGGCCCACACCGAGACCTGGACCTCGCCGGCGTTCACGATCCAGCGAGGCTCGGCCTAGGAGCCTAGGAGGCAGCGCTCCTGGTCAGACCGGGGTCGAGCGGGCTCGCCGGCCCCGGTCGGCCGTACCGCACCTGGCCCAGGCGAGCGTCGGTCTCTCCGGCCCGGCCACCGGCCTGCCGGCGACCTCGGCCCCAGGGCCGCGGCTGGGCGAGTGCCCGTCGGCAGGGCAGATACTGAGACGCCGCTGAGGGCTGCCCCCTCAACGACGTAGGGTCGAGCCGCCCGGACGCCGTCCGGAGCCGGCCTCCTCCGCCAGGAGAGTGAGTGCCTGCTGGGACGACTCAGGTCACCCTGCGGCGCCCGGGAAGGACATCGCATGAACGACCAGGCACCGGTCACCGCGACCGGCGAGACCACCACCGAGCTCAAGCGGGTCCTGAGCCCTGGGCTGCTGCTGCTGTTCATCATCGGCGACGTCCTCGGCACTGGCATCTATGCCCTGACCGGCACCGTGGCCAAGCATGTCGGCGGCGCCGTCTGGGTGCCCTTTCTGCTGGCCTTTGTGGTCGCCTTCCTGACCGCCTTCAGCTACCTGGAGCTGGTCACCAAGTACCCGCAGGCGGCCGGGGCAGCCCTGTACACGCACAAGGCCTTCGGGATTCACCTGCTCACCTTTCTGGTCACCTTCACCGTGATGGCGTCGGGCATCACCTCCGCGGCGACGGCGTCGCGGGCCTTCGCCCAGAACCTGGTCAAGGGCTTCCACCTCGGCTCGTCGCAGCTGCTGGTGACGCTGCTGTCGATCGCGTTCGTGCTGATCATCATGGGCGTCAACTTCTGGGGTGTCGGGCACAGCATGGTGACCAACGTGGTGCTGACCCTGATCGAGCTGTCCGGGCTGCTGCTGGTGATCTTCGTCGGGATCTACGCCGTCACCCAGGGCCGGGCTGACTTCTCCCAGGTCGCGGTCTTCGACACCGGGCAGGACAAGAGCGTCTTCCTGGCGGTCTCGGCGGCGACCTCGCTGGCCTTCTTCGCCATGGTCGGCTTTGAGGACTCGGTGAACATGGCCGAGGAGACCAAGAACCCGTCCACGGTGTTCCCGAAGGTGATGCTGACCGGGCTCGGGATCACCGGCGTGATCTACGTCCTGGTGTCGATCACTGCGGTCGCGCTGGTGCCGCCGGGCGAGCTCAGCAAGCAGGGCGCGACGCCGCTGCTGCAGGTGGTCCAGGTCGGCGCCCCGAACCTGCCGATCGGCACGATCTTCCCGTTCATCTCGATGTTCGCGGTCGCGAACACGGCGCTGCTGAACATGATGATGGCGTCGCGGCTGCTGTACGGGATGTCGCGCGAGCGGGTGCTGCCGGGCTTCTTGAGCAAGGTCCACCCCACCCGCCGTACGCCGTGGGTGTCGATCATCTTCACCACGGCCCTGGCGGTCGTCCTGATCACCTTCGTCGGGCAGGTCTCCCAGCTCGGCGGCACGACCGCGCTGCTGCTGCTGGCGGTGTTCACGATCGTGAACATCGCGGTCCTGGTGCTGCGCAAGGACCAGGTCGAGCACCACCACTTCCGGACGCCGGCGGCGGTCCCGGCCGTGGCGGCGGTCTGCACCTTCTACCTGGTCGGCCCGTGGACCGGCCGTGACCTGGAGCAGTACTGGATCGCCGGGGTGCTGCTGCTGCTCGGTCTGGTGCTGTGGCTGGTGGAGTCCTTCTTCCGCAAGCGCCACCCCGAGACCACCCTGGACATGCAGTTCGACAACCTCGACGACTTCCCCGGCGCCGAGGACCTGCGCTGACCAGGCCCGTCAGCGCTTCGCTGGTGACGTACGACGCTGGGCGAGCGCCTGCTCCCGCAGCGCACTCAGCCGACGGGCGGGCGGGCAGTCACCGTCGGGGGTGTGCAGGGTCCACGAGTCGGCCTCGACGCTGACCCACACCCCGTCGGGATCCCTGGTCCCGGCCGGGGCGGTCGCGGTGTCGTACCCGGCGCGGTACATCGTCAGCGCCGCCGTCGCCGCGCGTACGCCGTCGCCGTGGACCACCACCCGCGGGCATCCTGCCCGCTCGCTGCGGAAGGTCAGCGTCGCAACGTCGAAGCACACCCCCGGAGTGGCGAACTGCCTTGTCAAAGTGCCGTCGAGGATCATCTGCTCGGGTACTGCGCAGGACAGGCCGCCATCACCGGTCGTCACCCAGACCTGGTCGACGTCGCGCAGCACGCCCTCCAGGTCGTGGGTGCACACGACCACCGCCAGCCCGCGGCTGGTGCACAGCTCGCGCAGCAGGTCGATCAGGGCGACCCGCCCGGGAGGGTCCAGGAAGGCGGTGGGCTCGTCCAGCAGCAGCACGCTCGGCTGCTGCGCCAGGGCCCGGGCCACCAGGACGCGCTGACGCTGGCCGTCGGAGAGGGTGACGACCTCCCGGTCTCGAAAGCCGAGGGCGCCGCAGACCGTCAGCGCGTCGGTGATCACGCGCTCGTCGTCGGCGCTGGTCGACCCGGTGACCCCGGTGTACGGCTGGCGCCCCAGAGCGACCAGCTCGTGTACCGTCAGCCGCTCCGCGTCGAACCGGTCGGTGAGGACGACGGCCATCCGGCGGGCGACCTCGCGCCGGGACAGGGAGTCACGCTCGGCCCCGCACAGCCGTACGGTGCCGCCGAATGAGGGCTGGAGGCCGGCGAGGCTGCGCAGCAGAGTGGACTTGCCGGCCCCGTTCGGGCCGACCAGCGCCACCAGCTCGCCTGAGTGGACCGTCCCGGACACCTGGGTCAGGACATCGCGGCGGCGCCGCCGTCGGGCCGCGTACCCGACGGTGAGGTTCTCGAAGACCAGCGGGGCCGTCATGTCAGCCTCCGGCGGCTGCTCAGCAGCACGAAGATCACCACAGGTGCCCCGAAGGCCGCGTTGACCGCGTTGAGCGGGAGCACGTTCTCCCCGGGCAGCTGCGAGCAGATGTCGGCCAGAAGAGCCACCGTGCCTCCCACCACGAGGCAGGCCGGCAGCAGGACCCGGTGGTTGGACGACGCGAACAGGCCCCGGCAGACGTGGGGAACAGCGATCCCGAGAAAGGCGATCGGACCGCAGAAGGCGGTGGAGACCCCAGCCAGCGCGGCGGTGACCAGGATGATGCGCAGGCGGGTCGCACGGACGTCGATGCCCATCGTCCGGGCGTACCGCTCGCCGAGCAGGAGCGCGTTGAGCGGCTTGGCCAGCAGCCAGGCTCCTGCGGCTGCGACCAGGATGACCGGGGCCAGGATGCGCAGGTTGTCCCAGGTGACCCCGCGGTAGCTCCCGAACCCCCACAGGGTGAACTGCTGGACCCGTTCTGGCGACGCAGCCGCCAGCAGGATCGTCACCCCGGAGGAGACCAGGTACCCCACCATCACGCCGAGCAGCAGGAGGGTGGTCGCCGACCTGAGCCACCGGCCTGCGGCCAGCACCAGGGTCATGACGACGGCGGCTCCGGCGCCAGCGGCGAGGGTGATCAGGACGTCGCTGGCGAGCCCGAGGCCCGAGGTGAAGGTCTGAGCAGTCCCGGGCGCGCCGCCCGCGCTCAGAACCACGACCGCCACCCCGAAGCTGGCGCCCGAGGACACGCCCAGCACCTGAGGGTCGGCCAGCGGGTTGCGAAACAGGGTCTGCATGAGCAGACCGCTGACCCCGAGGGCCGAGCCGACGAGGACGGCGGTGACGGTCCGCGGCAGCCGTACGTCGCGGATGATCAGCTGGTTCATGCGCGGCCCGCGCGACAGTAGACCGTCCCAGACCTCCGCCAGTGACAGCGGCAGGGGCCCCACCACCAGCCCGAGCACGACGACGACCGCGAGGGCAGCCAGCACGCACGCGAGCCGCAGCCCGCGCCTGCCCGGTCGCCCGGCTGGGCTGGTGGTGGCCCCCGGGGCCACCACCGTCACCTCAGCGCTTGATCTGCTCGTAGTAGGTGAACTGGTGGTTGGGCAGCACCTCGGGGTGGAAGATCGCGACCAGGTCGGCGAGCACCAGGTCGGGGCGTACGACGCCGTTCTGCCAGTAGTCGTTGCCGCCACTGGCGTTGACGCGCTTGGAGTAGTCCCAGACGCTGCCGTCCTTGACGGCCTGAAGCTCGGCCAGCCGCGGGTCGGCCTGGGTCACCGCGGCCAGGGTCGCAGAGGGGCCACCCAGGTTGCTGTTGATCCAGAACTGGGCGCTCGACCCCTTGGCCAGGACCACTTCCAGGCCCAGCTTGGTGCTGCCCTGGCCGCTGGTCTCGGCGGCCAGCGCATTCGTCGCCCCGGCGTCGCGGATCAGGGCTCCGACGTAGCCGTCCTCGCTGGCCGCGTTGAACTCACCCTGGTACATCGCCCCGGCCAGGACGGTCGGCTTCGCGCCGGTCGCGGCGGCGGCCTTCGCGGCCACCTCGGTGTAGTCCTTCACGATCTTGTCGAAGACCGGGTTGATCGTGGCCTCGGCGTTGAGGAACAGGGCCTGGAGCTTGATCCACTCCGAGCGCCCCAGGGGTGAGGTCTCGAGCCACTCGGCGTCGGCCACGACCGGGATGCCCAGCTCGCGGATCTTGGCGTGGGCCGGGTCGCTGGTGCCGGAGGTGACGAACAGGTCCGGCTTGACCCCGGCGACGCTCTCGACGCTGACCGACATGCCGTCGCTCTGGAGGCCCTGGATCTTCCCGGCCGCGATCGCGTCCTTGGTCGGGCCGTCGCTGATCATCTCGGCGTTGCCCACCCCGGCCAGGGCGTCAACCCGGTTGGCGAGCTCGAAGGCCGGGACCTGAGTCGTCGAGGCCGCAGCGACCCGCTTGACCGGGACCGTGATCTTCTGGGCCTTCTCGAGGTCGCCCTCGAGCGTGGGGGCAGGGGCGCCGCAGTGGACCAGGACGTACGTCTCGGCGCTGGCCCCAGGAGCCGGCTGCTTGACCGTGACCACCTTGTACGAGCGGTGGTACTCGACGGTGATGTTGCTGGCCTTGGAGAACGTGGCCTTGTCAGGGAAGTAGTCCTGGGCCGCGTCGAACGCGGAGATACACCCGTCCGCGTTCAGGGCGGACGCACTGGGTGCGGAGGACGGACCGGCGTGGCACCCTGCCACCGCCAGGCAGGCCACCACCGCCGCGACAACCACGCGACCCCGCAACGATGTCATGGGATCATCCCTTCACTTTGTGGAAGAAAGCCCACAGCGCACACCGGGGGACCACATCCCCCAGCGCCCGACTCGTTCTTCCTTCGCGAACGAACCATCGGATCTGAGACCAAGGCGACCGGGCTGGCGGCTGGACACGCCGCATCACCGTTGCGGGACAGCACTGGGTTCTCACCAGTTTCGCTCGGTATCAGGTGTCAGTCCGTCGTGAACCGACGAGGGCAAGGTAGCACCCTGGGCTCGCCACCAGGAAGGACAGGGGCACACCCTCTGGAGCCTCCGGCTGGGCCGGCTCGCTGGGCCGCAGGCCATGGACCGTGGCACGGGACTCCTCGCGCCGACGAGGTGCGCCGGAGCACCGGCTCACCGGCTCGGCTCTGTGCTGGTAGGCCACAGTCTCTGGTATCTGCCGCGGCGGCTCGGCTCTGTGCTGGTAGGTCACAGGCCTGCCGCAGCCGGTTGACAGGGCGGCCGGGAGGGCAGGTCCATGAGCCAGGTCCATGAGCCCAGAGCTGCGACTCTGACACGATCCGGCGTTTCCGCTGCGCGGCCCGGGCCGTGGGGCTTAAGGTCAGGCAGATTTCTTCCCTCAAAGGAGAGCCGATGCGCGCCCTCAAGCTCACCCTGGCGTCGGTAACCGCGGTGGCCCTGGCCGTGACAGTGGCCCCGGCGGGGCACGCTGCCCCCACCGACCCGATCCCCCAGGTCCCCGTCACCCCGTCCGGCACCCCAGCCAAGGTCGTGGCTGACCAGTGGATCGTCGGGCTTGTCGGAGCCCCTGTCTCCCGGGGTGGCAACGCAGCTCAGGTCAGCGCCGCCCAGAACAGCGTCCTGGCGCAGGCTCAGGCGCGGGGGATCCGGGCCATGCCGACCCGCCTGCTCAGCCACGCGTACAACGGGATCACGGTCCAGGCCACCCGGCAGGCCGCCGACCAGCTCCGGGGGCTGCCCGGGGTCACCGGCGTCTGGCCGGTCTTCCAGGTGGAGGCGCCCAAGCCCGCCGACACCACCCCGGCGATGGCCACCGCGCTGGCGATGAGCGGGGCCGACATCGCCCAGTCCGAGCTCGGCTACACCGGCAAGGACGTCAAGGTCGGCATCATCGACTCCGGCGTCGACATCGACCACCCCGACCTGGGCGGCACCGGCAAGCCCGGCGCCACGAGCTTCCCGTCACCGCGGGTGAGGTACGGCACTGACTTCGTCGGTGACGCGTACAACGCGGCCGGGACGACTCCGCAGGAGACCACCCCGAAGCCAGACGCTGTGCCTGACGACTGCGGCGGCCACGGCAGCCACGTCGCCGGGATCGTCGGCGCGGCCGGTGACTTCGCCGCTGGAGGGGTCCGCGGCGTCGCCCCGGCGGTCACCTTCGGCGCGTACCGGGTCTTCGGCTGCACCGGCTCGTCAAGCACCGACATCATCCTGGCCGCGATGGACCGGGCGCTGGCCGACGGCATGGACATCGTCAACATGAGCCTGGGCGCCAGGTACATGTCGTGGCCGTCGTACCCGACCGCGGTCGCTGCTGACACGATGACCGAGGCCGGCGTGATCATGGTCACCTCGGTCGGCAACGAGGGCACCGCGACGGTGTTCTCCCCCGGCGCGCCCGGGGTGGCGAAGTCCGCGATCGCGGTCGGCTCGGTGGAGAACACCACGTCGAGGTGGCCGGTGCTCCAGGTCTCCGGCGGCACCCAGGTCGCGTACGGGGCAGACGACGACGTCCCGGTGCCCCTCAGCGGGGAGCTGCCGATGGCGCTGGCCGGGCCCGACGCGGCCGGCCCGAACGCCGCCTGCGGCACGATCGGGGACGTCTCCGGCAAGGCGGCCCTGGTGGCCCGCGGCGGCTGCACCTTCTACCAGAAGGCGCTGCGGGCGCAGCAGGCCGGCGCGAAGGCGGTCGTGCTGTACAACAACGCTCCCGGGCTGACCTCCCCGAGCGTCAAGGGGGAGGTCCCGATCACGATCCCGGTCGTGATGATCGGCATGGCCGACGGCCGGGCGATCGCGGAGAAGCTCGCCGCCGGCCCGGTCACCCTGACCTGGACCAGCCAGTGGGTGTCGCTGCCGAACCCGGCCCAGGGCGTGACGTCGAGCTTCAGCTCGTACGGGCTGGCCGCTGACCTCTCCCTGAAGCCGGACGTGTCGGCGCCGGGCGGCAGCATCTTCTCGACCTACCCGCTGGAGAAGCGCGGGTACGCGAACCTGTCGGGGACCTCGATGGCGGCCCCGCACGTCGCTGGGGCGGTGGCGCTGCTGCTGGAGGCGAAGCCGGACCTGCGCGGCCAGCCGAAGGCGGTCCGCGAGCTGCTCCAGACGACCGGCGAGCTGACGCCCTGGTCGGGCTTCCCGAAGCTGGAGATGGCTGAGCCCGCGCACCGGCAGGGCGGCGGGATGATCAAGATCGTCCGGGCGATCCAGGCCCAGCAGACGGTCTCGCCGGGCAAGATCAGCATGGGCGAGGGCGACTCGGGCCCCAAGACCACCGCGGTCACGATCACCAACAGCAGTGCCCAGCCGGTGACCTACACGATCACCAAGAAGGACGCGGTGGCGACGCTCGGCAGCGTCAGCCCGGCGATGCGGTTCACCCTGGCCAATGCCGGGATCACCAGCCCAGAGACGGTGACCGTGGCGGCGCACAGCAGCACCACGGTCCGGGTCACGATCACCCCGCCGCAGAGCCCGGAGCAGGCGGTCTACTCCGGCTGGGTGGTCTTCACCTCGAAGGACTCGACGCTGCGGGTCCCGTACGCGGGGATGGTGGGTGACTACCAGTCGGTGACCGTGCTGTCGGGTGGGCTGCCGTCGCTGGCGAAGGTGTCGTCGGGCAAGGTCTCGAAGGTCTCCGGGGCGCCGTCGTACACGATGGCGAAGGGTGACCTGCCGACGCTGCTGCTGCACCTGGACTACCCGGTGAGTGACCTCGCGGTCGACATCTACCGCGTGGACGAGCAGGGTCAGCAGAGCCTGGTGCGCCCGGGCTACTCGACCTGGGAGCGGACCGGCCCGTACGGGAAGGACCCGTCGTCGCTGACCCTCACCCACGACGGGACGTACCCGCTGGAGAACGGCACCTCGGCGCCGCTGCCGGACGGCCGGTACGTGTTCGTGGTGCGGGTCCTGAAGGCGCTCGGTGACCCGTCGAACCCGGCTCACACCGAGACCTGGACCTCGCCGGCGTTCACCGTCGCCCGCGGTACGGCCTAGCCTGCGGTCGAGGTCCGAGACGAGGGCACCCGGTCTGGCTGGGTGCCCTCGGTCGTGCCTGGGGGTGTCAGTCCTGGTCGAGACCGGGTGAGAGCACCTGCAGGCCGACCGCGGCGGCGGCCTCGGCGAGACGCTGGTCGTACGTGAGGACCGCGTCAGCACCGAGGCGCAGGGCTGCTTCGAGGTGCAGCGCGTCGAGGGTGCGCAGGTGCGGGAGCGGAGTCAGGCCCGCGCTGCGGAAGGCCGCCCGGTCGAGGGACGCCACTGATACCCCGTCAAGCAGGGCAGACACGTCGGACTGGGCGCACTCTTCACGGACCGCGACCCGGCGCAGCTCGGTCTCCAGCAGGTCGCACGAGACCAGCGCGCTGGCCGTGGTGTCGAGCCAGGCGGCTAGGGCCTCGCTGTGCGGCTGGTGCAGGAGCAGGGCCGCCAGCGCTGAGGTGTCGACGTACACGGTCTGGCTCACAGCCGCTCCTCGCGCAGCTCGTCCAGGGTGGCCGGCAGCGGGTGCCGAGGTTCTCGCCGTACGGCCAGGGCCGACCAGCCGCCGACGCGGCGGGCGGGCCGGGTGATCGGCAGCGACGGCGCCGGCTCGCCGAGCGGGACGACCCGCCCCACCGGGACTCCCCGGTTGGTGAGGATGAACGAGCGCCCCTCGGCCAGCTCGCGCATCAGGCGGCCGGACTCGTTGCGCAGCTCGCGCTGCGACAGCTGCTCGGTCTGGTCGGGAAGACTCACAACCTGAGTGTAGCACATGTGCTACACAGACCGGCCTCATGACGCCGCCGAGGGTGTCCCGATCGGCTAGCCGGCCCTGCGCCGACCCCACTCGACGGGCCGTCGAGCCGACCCCGCCACCCGGAGCCCGAGGGTCCCCCACCCGGTCGACCGCCGCCCAGAGGTGACGACCTCCCTTGCCAGCCGGCAGTCCAGCCAGCCGGGCAGCCGAGACCTTGCGTACCCCCAGACCTGGCCCTACCATATGAACCACCGGTCATATGACCGGGCGGTCATAGGAGGTGCGCGGTGCCGCTGCCGACGTTCGAGAACCTGCCGGAGCCGAAGCGGGCCCGGCTGATGGCGGCCCTCAAGGCCGAGTTCGCCGCCCACCCGTACCGGCAGGCGTCGGTGGAGCGGATCACGACAGCGGCCGGGGTCTCCAAGGGCAGCTTCTACCAGTACTTCACTGACAAGGAGGACGCCTACCGGCACCTGCTGGCCGAGCTGATGCGTGACCGGCTCGGGCTGGAGGGCACCCCGGTCCCCGACGCCAGCTTCGAGCAGGTGCTCACCGGGATGCTGCTGAGCAGCCAGGAGTACCAGCGCCGCGACCCGCAGGGCTGGGCGGTGCTGTCGCGGGCGCTGGCCGATGACGCGCCGCCGTTCCTGCTGCAGGACGAGTCGGTGCTGGGCGGCCTGCACGGCTGGGCGGTGGGCGCGATCGCCGCCGGGCAGGCCAGCGGCGAGCTGCGCGACGACGTCGCCCCCGAGACCGCCGCCTGGCTGGTGGAGCGGGTGCTGCTAGGGCTGCCGCAGCACGTCACCGTACGGTTCCAGATCGACCCGGCCCAGGCCGCGACCGACGGGTCGGCCTTCGCGCGCCCCGAGGTGGCCCAGGTCGGCCACGACGCGGTAGCGCTGCTCGTGGCGGCGATGGCCCGCCATGACTGAGGTGGTCGGCGCCGCCGGGCTGGGCTTCCGCTACCGCGGGGCAGCCGGGCCGGCGCTGAGCGGGGTCGACCTCAGCGTCACCGAGGGTGAGGTGCTCGGCCTGCTCGGCCCGAGCGGCGCCGGAAAGTCCACCCTGCAACGGGTTCTGACTGGGCTCCTGGCGGGCTACTCCGGCTCGGCCCGGCTCTTCGGGCGAGAGGTCAGCGGCTGGGGGCGTGACCTGTACGAGCGGGTCGGGGTGTCGTTCGAGTCCCCGGTCGGCTTCGGCACGCTCACCCTGCGCGAGAACCTCACCTACCTGGCCCGGCTGTACCGGCGCCCCACCCGCGACCCGGAGGAGGTGCTGGCCGCGGTCGGGCTCGGCGACGACGTACGGCTGCGGGCGTCGCAGCTGAGCAAGGGGATGGGGGTCCGGCTCAACGTGGCCCGGGCCCTGCTGCACCGGCCCGAGCTGCTCTTCCTCGACGAGCCGACCTCCGGGCTGGACCCGGTGCAGGCGGCGCGAATGGTGGCGCTGGTCGCCGCCGAGCGGGAGCGGGGCGCCACCGTGGTGGTCACCACCCACGACATGGAGCTCGCCCACCAGGCCTGCGACCGGGTCGGCTTCATCCTCGCCGGGCGGCTGGTCGAGCTCGGCGTGCCCGACGAGCTCTGCCTGCGGCACGGGACCCGCGAGGTCCGGCTCACCTGGGACGGCGGCTCCGGCTCGTACCCCCTGGACGGGCTGGCCGACGACCCCGGCTTCCACGAGGCGCTGCGCAGCCGTACGGTGCGCACGCTGCACTCGCGGGAGGCGGACCTGGCCGACGTCTTCGCCGCGGTCACCGGGCAGGAGCTGGGATGACCGGGCTGGTCAGGCTCGGGTCGACCTGGGTTCTCGACCTGCGGCGGCAGGCCCAGGAGGGCTTCTGGCTGGTGGCGCTGCTGGCCGGGCTGGTGGTGGCGGCGCTGCTGACCGCGCTCGGCCCGCTCCCCCGCGGCTGGTGGCCGGTGGTGGTGGCCGGCGAGCTCACGATCACCTCATTCATGTTTGCCGCGGTCCAGGTGGCCAGGGAGCGCGGCGACGGTACCCTGCCGGCTCGGGCGGTGACGCCGCTGCGGGCCGGTGAGTACCTGGCGGCGCTGGCCGGGTCACTGACGCTGCTGGGCGTCGCGGAGACCGGGGTGCTGGTGCTGGCCGGGTACGGGAGGCCGTCGAGCTGGTGGTGGCTCGGCCTGGGGGTGGCGATGACGTCGGTGCTGCTCGTCCTGTACGGGGTGGTCGCGGTCGCCGAGTACGAGTCGGTCACCGCGTTCCTGCTGCCGTCGGGCGCCTGGACCGCGGCGCTCGCAGTGCCGCTGCTGCCGTACCTCGGAGGGCCGGGCGGCTGGTGGCTCTGGCTGCACCCGCTGCAGCCGGCGCTCGCCCTGGTGGACGCAGGTTTCGGCGAGCCGACGGTGAGGGTGTGGCCGTCGCTGCTGCTCGGGACCGCCTGGTGCCTGGCGCTGGGGGCGCTGGCTCGGCGGCGGCTGGCTCGGGCCGTAGTTCCGCAAGGCGCACGGTGATGCGCCCGACGCTGGCGCTGCTGCGGGCCGACCTGGTACGGGTCGGGCGCGACGAGCTGCTGGTGTGGATCCTCGCAGTGCCGCTGGTGATGGCCCTGGCCGCCCGGCTGGTGCTGCGACCGTGGCTGCTCAGCAGCCCGTACGGGGCCGGCTGGCTGGCTCGCCTGGACGCCGCGGCCTTCGTCGTGGTGGTGCCGGCGCTGGTCGGGACCGTGGTCGGCTTCCTGATCCTGAGCGACAAGGAGGACCGGGTCTGGGACGCGCTTGCTGTGACGCCCTGGTCGCTGCGCGGGTACCTTGCCTGGCGGGCAGCCGGCGCGGGCCTGGTCACAATGGTCGCGTGCCCGGTCTGCCTGCAGCTCGGCGGGCTCAACGACCTGCCGGCTGCGTCGACCCTGCTGGTGGCGCTGGCCGCCGCACCCCTGGCGTCAGCCACCACCCTCGCCCTGGCCGCCTGGCTCAGCAGCACCCTGCAGGGCATCGCCGCCGTGAAGCTCGGACTCGCGGTCCTGGTGCTCCCCGCTGCCCTGCTGGGAGTCCCTGCCGGCTCGGTGCTGGCGGTCATTCCCTCCTGGTGGCCGGTCCGCGCCTACGCCGCGGCTCCGTCCGGGCAGTCACTCCTCTGGTCCCTGGGGTCCTGGCTGGTCTGCCTCGTCATCAGCGCTGCCGCCCTGTCCCGTACGGGCTCCGCCCACCGCGGCTCCTCACAGCTCGACCGGGCTGGCGACCGGGATGCGGGGAGGGACAGGCGCCCCTCACGCCCGGTGCCTGACGGCGAGCCTGAAGAGCCCCCTACTCGTAGTGGTAGCGCGCTTGAAGAACGATGATGTCGTCGCCCTCGATGAGGTACACCAGCCGGTGCTCTCCGGTGATCCGCCGCGACCACGCGCCAGCGAGAGCATGCCGCAGAGGCTCTGGCTTGCCGATACCCTCGAACGGGTGCCTCACAACATCGTCGAGGAGCTTGTTGACTCGCGGCACCATACGACGGTCGGTGACGAGCCAGGATGAGTAGTCGGCCCAGCCTCGGGGGGTGAAGACCAGCCTCATGTCAGCAGGGCGTGCTCTTCCACCTGCCCCTGGCGCGCCTGCTCCAGGCTCTCCAGAAGATGCCGAGCGTTCGCGGGCGAGCGCAGCAGGTGGGCCGTCTCCTCCATGGCCTCGTACTCGTCGCGAGAGATGAGCACGGCATCGCCCCGCTTCGAGCTGATGTGCACTGGCGCGGCATCCTCATTGACCTGCTCAATCAGGCCAAACAGGTTGGCTCGCGCCTCAGTCGCCGTGAGCGCCACAACTCCCCCTCACGTACCAAATCTTGCACCAGTGTAGCCGGATATGAGGCACTCAGCACCGTCCGCCAGGCCTCCAACCGCATAGGATGACCAGATGAGTCAGTGGCGCCCGGTCGAGCCGACCAACGAGGAGCTGGCGCAGCAGCAGTACCCGGCGGCCCCGCAGCAGGGGCAGGGGTACCCGTCAGCCCAGATGCTGCCGTACGCTCCCGTGCGACCGCCGCGGCCACCGCAGCCAGCGTTCAACCCAGCCCGGGCCGTGGTGATCGTGCTCGTGGTCGTGGCCCTGCTGGTGGTGCTCAGCCTGGTCCTGGGTATGGGCATGTTCCTCTTCGCCGCCCGGGTCGCGGTGAGCTGACGGGCAGTGCTCCCGCGCCGCGGGAAGGGCCGCTGGCCGAGTCGTCACTGACGGCACCGCGGCACTACGGTGGTCGGGTGAGTGAAGGACTGACCGCGCCGTCGACCGAGCCGGGCGCGACGCCCGTGCCGGAGCCAGACGACCTGCCCCGCCCGATGGGGCGCGTCAGCCGCAGCATCATGATCGCCCTCACGGTCGTCTTCGGGCTCACCACGCTGGTCGTCATCGCCGGAGGGCTGGTCTTCCTCCTCGGAGGCTGACACAGCCCGCCTGGTGGCCCGGCAGGCTGCTCACGGTCGTACGGGTCACTGGTCGGAGGCTACGGCAGGCGGCTCCGGCGCGAGCCGGGCCAGCCGCGGCGCGTACTCACACCCGACGGCCCGGTGCGGGAAGACCAGGTCGCGGCGGTCGCGGTGCTGCATCGCCACCGGCTGGTTGACCAGGTGGAGGACGCCGGGCTCCTCGGCGGGCAGGCCCTCGGTCTTGTCGTACCGGATGTCGACCAGCTCGATCCGCCGCCCCTGGCACACGAGGAAGTCCCGCTGCGCCACGGCGTCGTGCATCCGAACCGGGTGCTCCGGGGCGAAGACCAGCTCTTCCTGCCCGTCAGGCAGCAGCCGGATCACGCCGCCGTTGTGGTTGTGGACCTGCACCTCGGCCGGGGGCTCCGCCCCGTACGCCTCGGCGCCCAGGCCGAGCACGGTCGGGGCATGGACGCTGGTCGGGGCCAGCGCGTAGCGGCGGGCCGCCTGCCGCAGGTAGCCGTCGAGCTCGCCCGGCCACCGGAAGACCAGCCGCGGCCCGGGCCGCAGCATCGACCCGTCCTCGCCGCCGAGCGGCCCTGAGGTCAGGTCGAGCCGCCCGGTCAGCCGGCTCCAGGCGACCAGCTCGGCCGCCAGCCGCAGCCGGCCGCAGCGCAGCGCCAGCCGCAGCACCCGGTCCAGCAGCCCGGCGCTCAGCCCGTCACGAAACGCGGTCCGGCCCGACGAGCCGACGATCGTGAACCGCCGGGCCGACTCGGCCAGCAGAGCCGGCACGGCCAGGTCGAGCGCCTCCAGCGCGGCCTGGTCACCCTCGGCGAGGGCCTCGCTCAGCTCGAGGTCGGCCTCCGCGAGCGCGTCGTACTCCTCGGCTGTGACCAGCACCTTTGCTGCGCAGCGGAGTGCGTCGACGGCTCGCGCAGGCTGCCCGAGGTCGCGGTAGACCCGGGCCAGGTGCCGGTAGCAGACCGCCTGCTGCCGGGCGCTGCCGGGAACCGCCCGGTACGCGCTCAGCGCCTCCCACGCCCACGGCAGCCGGCTGCCTCCCCTGGCGCAGCACGACTGCAGGTAGGCCCAGGCGGCCCGGCCCGGGTGCTGCGGCTCCAGGTCGTCGAGCTGGCGGTGGATCGGTGTGCGCTGCAGGCCCGTCCCGGCCGCGAGCTGGGCGAACGCCAGGTTCAGCGCGGCCCCCAGGCAGTCGGCGGAGCCCCGTACCAGGTGCGTCGCCCGGGTCAGCGGCCCGAGCGCCTCCGTGGCCCGCTGCTCGTCGACCAGGAGCAGCCCCCGCAGGGTCTGCTCAGACGCCTCGTACGCGGTCCCAGCCTGCCCGCCGGCCTCGTCGAGAGCCTCCTTCGCGGCTAGCGGCAGGTTCCGCCGGTACAGCACCCACGCCCTGACCAGGTGAAACGCCGGGCCGACGGGCTGGTCACGGGCAGCTAGCCAGAGCTCTTGCCACGGAGTCGGCGAGAGCGCCACCGAGGTCCGCGAGATCTGGCACAGGCAGGCCACGTACGCGAGCGACTGGTCGAGGTCTCCCCGGCCCTGCGAGGCCTGGCCGACCAGGGTCGCCGCCTCCTGGTAGCGGCCGGCCCGGTAGAGCGCGGCGACCAGGGGCTTCAGCGCCGGGCCCTGCTGGCCGGCCTCCCACCACTGCTGCCACGCCTCGCCCAGCGGGACCGGCTCCAGCTCTGGGTAGACCGGCAGCACCAGGTGCCACATCGGAATCACCGGCTCACCTCCCCCTCCGGCTCCTCCGGGGCCTGCCAGGCCTGGTACGTCGTCAGCGCGGCCCAGCCGCTCGGCGCGTGCTCCAGGGCCCCGGTACGGCGCCAGCGGTCAAGCCAGTCGCGCTGCACCTGGGCCAGGGCCCGGGCCGGGTCGGCGGCGACGAGGACCTCGTCGACGGCCTCGGCCAGCCGGGCGAAGGCGGCCTCACCAGCCCCGAGCAGCTGGTAGCCGGTGTCGCTGAGCAGGCTCCAGCGGGTCGCCACCACGGTCTCGGCGCCGGCGTCGATCACCGCGGTGACCAGGCCAAACGGCTCGGGGTGGGAGAGGTCGTCACCGCTTCGGCAGGCGACCAGGCCGACTCGGGGCGGCATCGGCCACAGCCGGGAGCCGTCGACCTCGACCAGCCCGTCCGGGCCCCAGGCCGCCTGGGGCAGCTGCTCGTCGCGGGCGCCGGTGGCGCCCCGGCTGCCGCGGACCAGGTCGGCCGCGGTGAGCAGCAGCCGACCTCGGTACGGCTGCGGGTCGGCGGACCACAGGCTGGTCGAGCAGCCCAGCGCCAGCCCGGCCGAGGCCGGGTCGTCGCCAGCCTGGGCGACGTGCCCCACGTACAGGAGGCGGGAGCGGCCGGGCAGGGCCTGCGACAGCCAGCGCCGGTCGATGAGGGCGGCGACCGCACCTCCCGGTCCGAGGCCGCGCAGCCCGGTCTGGGCGCGCGCCTGCCACGGGCCGGGGTCGGCGAGGACACTGCCGGCCGGGGTGGTCGGGTCCACCACGTACAGGGGTGGCAGCTCGCAGCACTCCTCCCAGCGGGCGGCCGTGACGCCGGGGTCGACGTCGCGGCGTACGGTCGGCGGCACCAGGCTCACCGTGGTCCGCTCCACCAGCCGCGGGGCGTCCGGTTCTGCCCCTAGTGGCAGCAGCTCCCACGGTACGGCGGCAGCGGCCGGGGCGGGCAGCAGCCGCAGCGGCTCCCCGTCGAGCAGCCGGCGCCGCAGCGGCTCCGGCAGCAGCGCCCGAGCCAGCCGGCTGACCAGCGCCCACTCCTCGCACGCCTGGGCCAGCAGCCCGGCCCGCAGCCGGTCGTCCGGCCCGTACCCGGGCACCGCGGCCTGCAGCGACCGGACGAGCCGGTCCATCGTGGCCCGGGGGATGAACCAGGTGACCGGCTCTTCAGCCCCTGTGCTCCGGCTGGCGCCAGGGCCCGCGACCCGGCTGCGGCCGACGCTGCCGGGCCTCTCCTCGTCGGCGTCGCCGAGCCGGTCAGACCACCAGGTCCACCAGTCGCCGTCGCTGGTCTCGGTGCCGACGACGATCACCATGGTGCCCCCGGATGGTGTGGCTCTCCGGTCATCCTGTCCCCCTGTCTGCCCGCGCTGTCATGCCCGTCTCAGCTCACCAGCTCCGCGAGCAGCGGCCGAGGTGCGCCCGGGCCGAGGCGGGCCCGGAGCACCTGCCGGACCAGGCGCCGGTCGTCGGCCGCGACCGGCTCCGGCCGGGGCGCCACCAGCTGCGAGACCGGCCGGCCCAGGTCGGCGATGTCGACCCGCCCGCCCGGGTCCGGCCCTGTGGTGCCGGTGTAGCAGCGCCGGCCCGGCTGGTGGTCGAGCGCCACGATGACCGGCAGGTCCGCCCCGTACAGGCGGGCATGGATCCGGCTCACCGGGTGGTCGCCCGCCTCGACGGTGATCGTCAGGCCCTCCCCGGTGGCCTCGATCGTGACGTTGCCCTCGTCGCCGCTCACCGACCGCGCCGGGACCTGCAGCCAGTCGACGGTCTGGGTGCGGGGGTGGGTCGGCTCGCCGCCGGCGAAGGGGGCGGCCGGCACGAGCGGGACCTGAGGCTCCGCCGGCCACTCGGCGAGCAGCCGGCCGACCTCGGCGTCCTGGGCGTCGCTGCGCTCCTGGTAGGCGGCGGCAGCCTCACCCTCGGCCGTGCCCTCCAGCACGTACGCGGCGATCTCCACCGCCTCCCGCAGCAGCCGGTCGGCCCGCTCCCGACGCGCCCCGGTCAGCCCGCTGACCAGCGCACTCACCCGCGCCAGGCCCCGGACCCCGCGGGCCAGCCGGTCAGCCGCCTCGGTCTGGACACACCCGCCAGCCCGGCCCGCCAGCAGCCCCAGGTCAAGGTCCAGCGCCGCCTGCTCCAGCCCCGGCAGGTCGACCGTCGCCGACGGCCACCACCGGTCCAGCCAGCACGCCCGAGCCAAGTCCGTCACCGCCCAGGTGGTGCCGCTCGCCACCGCCACCACCTCGGCGCTCTGCCCGTGCCGCAGCTCCTGGCAGACCGCGGCCACCTCACCCCCGTACACCTCCGCCAGCCACTCCCCCGCCGCGACCGGGTCCAGCAGCAGCGCGTACGGGAAGTCGTCACCCCTGGACTCGGCCGGGACCGTGACCACGCCGCCGGTCACCTCCAGCGGCGCCACCTGGACCGGGCTGCCCGGCTCGACCCAGCCGTCAGGGACGATGGTGACGGTCCCCACCTCGGCGGTCACGGTCACGGTCATGCGTCCCTCGTCTCCTGCATGCCGGCAACGAGCCGGCAGACCTGCTCGTACGTCGGGCAGGGCCGTGGCTGGACGGCGCGGACCACCTCGGCCCAGGCCTCGGCGGTCAGGTCGTCTCCGCGCAGGGCGGAGGCGAGCGTGGACTGGACCAGCGGCTCGGCCCTGGCCAGGTCGGCGAGCACCTCAGCAGAGCTCGCCTCGGCCGGGTCGTCGGCTAGGGGCAGGTCAACCGGCAGCCGCCCTGACCCTGCGCGCGGTGGCCGGGTGAGGTTCCACAGCCAGCTGCGGTAGGCAGCGCTGATGGCGGCGCTGGTCCCTGACCTGGGGTTGTGGTCGCGCTCCCAGGAGTGGAGCCGGGTCCACACGGTGGCGGAGAAGTCGTCGAGCGGGTCCGTGAGCCGCTGGGCGACGTGCTCAGCGAGGTGCTCAAAGCGCCCCCAGCCCAGGGCCCGGCCCAGGTGCCGACGGACCGAGAACCCGATCCTGGCCAGGACGCTTGCCCTGGCGTCGATGCTGTCACCACCGGTGAGCAGGCCCCGCAGGCTCGCCGTCTCGGTGTCCACCGGGGACCGCATCATCAGGCAGCCGGTCACCAGGACGGTCTCCCCGCTGGGCAGGCCGAGCCCGAGCGGGCGGCAGGCCCGGCTGATCTCCTGGTCGATGACGGTGCCGATGGTGTCGGGCGGGTCCCCGTACGTGCCGCGCACCAGCCGGGCCCACAGGCTCCGGTCGAGCGGCCGGGCGGCGTGGTCGGTGGTGAGCACGGGTGGGCAGGAGGGTGTGGGGCCGCCCCGAAGCCGCAGCTCGTACGCGGTTCGCGCGGCCCCGGTGTGGTCCAGCAGGGCCCGTACCTGGCCGAGCTGGGCCTCGGTGGGCTCCTCCCAGGGCGGCGGCAGGCTCCCGACCGGCGGCCAGCTGGGGGCCGGCTCCTCCCGGGGTGTGTCGTCGGGGCGGGCCTCCCAGCAGCGCGCCAGCCGGCGGCGGACCTTCTCGCGGTGCCGCTCCAGGTATGCCCGTACGGCAAGGGACGTTGCCGGCGTGTCTCGGCTGGTCGCCCCGTGCCGGGCGCGGTAGGCGTGGTAGGCGTCGTCGGCGCTGGTCTGCTGCTTCCAGGCGCTGAGTGCGACCGACAGCGCCATGGCGGTCTGCTCTCGCCCCTGCCTGGTCAGGTGCGCCACGTCCGGCTGGTGCCGGTCTCGCGCGATGAGCTCTCGGGCCCGCGTGGCGAGGCCGTGCAGCGTCCGGAGGTCGTCGGCCCGCTCAGCGACGGCCGCTTCGATCAGGCGCTCGTCCTCACTGTCAGCGAAGGCGTCGAGGCGAGTGCGTTGTACGGGGGTCAGCCGCGCAAAGACGGTGGGCCACAGCTGCTTGATGGCGCTGCGGGACGGACGTTTTTCGGCCCGGTCGCCCAGCGGGCCGGCCAGCAGGCACGGGTCGACCCGGTTCAGGGCCTGCTGCCAGACCTGCCCCCGTGTCGCCATGGTCCCCCTCGTTCCCGGTCGTGCCCGTGCCGACCGGCACAGGCTGTGTGATCCGCCTGTGTGATCCGCTGGGAACGCGGGTGCCCTCACTGCTGTGAGCGGGGCCTGGGCCAACTCGTGGTCGGCGAGGGCCGCCGGGAGGAGGGGGTGACGACCGGGCGTGGCCCTGGGCCCGGTACGAGACCGGGGCTGAATCCGCTGTGTCGCGGGACGCTGCGAACGCTACCGGGGAGACCAGACAGTGACAAGCCGTCGCGGCTGCTGCTGGGCCAGGCTCGTGTGCCCTGAGCCAGGCTCGCTGCCCAGCGGCCCGGTGACCACGCAGGGGTGGTGCCGCGCTCCAGCGTCCGCACCACCCGGTCCTGTGAGGCCCGCCAGTCCGGGTCGTTCTCCTGCCAAGTTGTCCACAAGTTCTCAGAAGGGGTTGCAGACCGTGTCAGAAGTGACCAGACTGTTACCACTCTCCCCGGGAGGTTCAGTGATGACATGGTTCCGTCGTCTTGCTGGCGCTGTGCTGGCTGCTGCTGTGCTGGTGGACTGCTCGGGCAGCTCGGCTGCCTTGCCTGTACTGGTGCCGACGTGTGTGAGGCCGGACCTGTCGAGTCCGAGGCCGTGTACCCCGCAGGAGTACCGGCGGTCACAGGAGCAGGTGGCCCTGGTCGACGAGGCGACGGCGGTGTGGCAGCGGCAGCTCGTCGAGGACCACCGGCTCACTTTCGCCGGTGGGGTCGCCTCTCTGACCCCCACTCCGGAGATCGAGGCCACCATGGCCGACCCCGGCAAGACCTTATTCATGGATGGCCTCGTGCAGCTCTACGACTCTGGGATCACGGTCGTGCAGCTGGAGCACCGCCTCAAGACCCGCTGGGACCCCACCCCTATTCACGCGGAGGCTCTGGTCACGTTGCAGGGCTGTGTCGACGACTATGGCTCGATCTATATCGACCGCGACGGGAGGGACCTGGGTGAACGTGGAATCATCCTAGAACGGTGGGGGTTCAAGCGCGTCGACGGCCAGCTGAAGATGTCCTATCCCAGCTACGAAGCGGTGGAAGCATGTCCTTTCTGACCAGAGTCACCTGCCCCACTGTGCTCCCGCTGCTCGTTCTGCAGGGAAATTCTGCCTGCAACCGTCACCCCTGCTGGCCGGCGGCCAGCGGGTTCCACTACCACCGCGTCTGAGGAGGTCCGATGACGATCCGGTTCTGTCGTCTTGCTGGTGCCGTCCTGGCCGCTGCCCTGCTGGCGGGCTGCTCGGGCAGCCCGGCTGCTGCCCCGTCGTCTCTG